>Ga0196958_10000027_pt1 | contig 82842 bp, 72 predicted proteins | sample S1v_10metaG_FD_148654 | JGI IMG/M metagenome (GOLD analysis project Ga0196958, IMG submission 148654) | Soil microbial communities from Anza Borrego desert, Southern California, United States - S1+v_10 | ecosystem: Environmental > Terrestrial > Soil > Desert | place: USA: California | collected... | reverse complement strand
TCATGCCGAGCTGGGGGTGTCAAGCGGTGAAGCGTGCTTGACACCCCCAGCTCGGCATGATTGGGCTGCGCCCAGGCCGTACGGGGAGAACACGAGGCACACGGCTGCGCTGAAGCGCCGCCGCGCGGAGCGCGGCCTGCGGTTCGAGCTGAAGCGCCGCCGCGCCGAGCGCGGCTAACGGCGAGAGCTGAAGCGCCGCGTGTGGAGTGGCCTCCAGGTGAGGGCAAGTGAAGACGGGCCGCGCAAATCGGGTAAAACCCTCGCCCGAACGCAGCAAGCCGGGTCGGCGACGGCGATCGGCTCGGGACCGGCTCCGGAGTTGTGCGGTCGGTCACCGTTCTGCGCTCGCGTGTGCCCCGTTCGGCCGTGCCGAACGGGGTGGAATGGGTGTTACGCTCGCCCGGCTCCACAACCGAATACCTCTGCCCGTGATGGGGAAGCCGGTCGGAATCCGGCACTGTCGCGCAACCGTGGGTCGCCGTGCGGCGACGAGTCGGATCGCCACGCGGGCGGATGACTGTCCAACCACTGTCGCGAATCACAGGGGTGACGTTCCGACATGCGGTGTCGATCCGTCCTTCGCGCGGCGAACGGCGGGGCGGCCCGTCGCCGTGGGGCCCTCCGATCGCTCGCCGCGCTGTCCGCCGTGCTGCCGCTGTCCGCCGCGCTGCTGCTGGGCGGCGCCCCCGGCCTCGGCTCCGTCGGCCTCGGCTCCGTCGGCCTCGGCTCCGTCGGCCTCGGTCCGGGCGTCGCCGCCGCGGGTGACCGGTCGGCGGCCGACGCCACCGCGCGGTGGCTCGCGGCCCGGTTGTCGCCCGAGGGCACCTACGAGAACCCGCTGGGCGGGGAGCTGCCCGACCACGGCCTGATGATCGACGCGCTGTTCGCGATGCACGCCTCGGACGACGCCGCGCTCGCCGCGCCGATCGTCGACCACCTCGACGGCGGGGGCCACGCCAGCGACTACTTCACCTGGGACGGGCTGGTCCCCGGCCAGGGCTACGACGCGATCATCGTCGGCGGCGCGGCGGCGAAGGTGCTGGTGGCGGCCGAGGTCTCGGGGCGGGACCCGCGGTCCTTCGACGGCTACGACATGGTGGCCGAGACCGAGGCCGCGATCCGCCGCTCCGGCCCGGACAAGGGGCGGGTCAGCGACTACTCGAAGAACCCGGACTTCGCCGACTTCGTCAGCAACAACGCCAACGTCTTCGGCCAGGCCCTCGCGGTGATCGGGCTGGCCGCGGTCGGGCGCAACGACCCGCTGGCGATCGACACGCTGCTGACCCAGCAGTGCTCCGAGGGCTTCTTCCGGATCTTCTTCGAGTACATCCCCACCGACGAGGTCGGCGAGCACGTCACGCCCACCGGCCACAAGGTGTCGACCTGCGACGAGGGCAAGGCGTTCGACAAGTCCTCGCCCGACGGCGACACCACGGGCCTGGCGCTGTCGGCGATGATCGCCGCGCGCGAAGCGGGCGCGGGCGGGCTGGACGAGCCGATCTCGCGCGCGGTCGGCTGGCTGCGGGCCGCGCAGGACCCGGCGGGCGGCTGGGGCGGCGGGGTGGGCACCGAGGGGCCCAACACCAACAGCACCGGGCTGGTCGTGCAGGCGCTGGCCGCCGCGGGCGGCGCGGGCGCCGAGGTCGGGCGCGGGGTGGCCTTCCTGCGGTCGGCGCAGGTGACCGAGGCGGACGCGGGGACGGCGCTGGCCGGCGACCTCGGCGCGATCGCCTACGACCCCGCCCAGTACCGGGCGGCCCGCACCACCGGCATCGTCGGCGTGGACACCTGGATCCGGTCCGGGGCGCAGGCGTCGCTGGGGCTGACCCGGGTCCCCTTCCACGACCTCGCCCGGCGCCGCGTCCCCCCGGACGAGCCGCCCGCGACACCGCCGCCCACCACCGACCCACCCGCCACCGACCCACCCGCCGGCGCCGCCCCGCCGCCGGCCGCCCCGCCCGTCCACCGGCCCGGGAACCCCGCCCCGCCACCGGGCTCGTCGCGCGGGGTCCCGGTGACGCCGCCGACGACGTCCGCCGAGCCCGGCACGGCGACGCCGGCGGGCCGCCTCGGGGCGCACCTGGCGGGCCGGCTGGTCGGCGGCGACCACGTGGAGGTCGCGCAGGACGGCACGACGTTCGTGGACTACGACGCCACCGCCGACGTGGTGCTGGCGCTGCGCACGCTGGGCGAGCAGGACGAGGCGGTCCAGCGCGCGACGCGGTTCCTGCTCCAACCGGCTTCCGTCGACGCCTACGCGCGTGGCGTGCCCTACGAGCAGGGCGCCGCCGCCTACGCCGAGCCGCTGGCCAAGCTGCTGCTGATCGCCCGGTTCGACCAGGCGGAGCACGCCGACCCGGTCGGCGGAGCGGACGGGCCCGAAGGGCGGGAGGGGCGGGCGGCGCTGGTCGACCGGATCTCGGCCGACCTCGCCGCGCTGCGCACCGCCGACGGCCGGTTCGCCGACACGGGCTCGTTCGCCGACTCCGACGAGTCCGTGCGGCGGCAGGCGTGGCTGATCGCCGCCACCGTCGCGGGGTCGAGCGCGGACGACGCTGCCCCGGCGGTCGACCGGCTGGTCCGCGCGCGGTGCGCGGACGGGTTGTTCCCGGTCGACCTGGGCGGCGGCGAGTGCGCCGCGGGCGACGTCGCCGCGACCGCCGCCGCCGTCACCGCCCTGAACCTGCGCCCGCGCGACGGCGCCGCGGCCAGCCGTGCCGTGCCCGGCGACTGGTCGCCCGAGCGGGCGGCGGCGCTGGTGGGCGCGGTGCGGGCGCTCGACGGGGTGACGGGCGAGGACGGGGTGGTGGTCGACGGCGACGGCGACGCCGACATCGCCCGCAGCTCGGCGGTCGCGGCGGCCCGGCAGGCGGTGGGCCTGGACGTGGGCGCCACGGCCCGCGCGCTGGGCGCCCTGCTGCTGCCGGACGGCGGCGTGCCGGGGCCCGGCAGCGCTCCCGGAACCGGGGACGTGCCCGACAACGCGGCTTTGCCCGACGCCGAAGACGTGACCGGAGCCGGAGACCGGGCGGTCGACGGCGGATCGGACCTGGCCGCCGGAGTCGCCGCCGCGCCGGGCGTGGCCGGGAGGTCGTGGATCGACGCCGACGGCTCACCGGTCGCCGCCGCCGTGCGCCTTCCCCTGCACGAACAGGGGAAAGACCCCGCAACCGCCCCGCAGGTCGTGACCGGAGCGCGCGCCGTGACCGGTGTGGGCGCCGCGCCGGTGTGGGCGCTGGCCGCGCTGGGCGCGGTCGGGGTGGCCGGGTCGCTCGTCCTGCTGGTCCGCCGCGTGAAGACGCGCAAGAACAACACCATGGGGGTAACGCCGTGAGACGAGTCCTGTCCGTCCTGTCCACCCTGGCCCTGTCGCTGACCGTCGCCGCGGCCGTCGGGCCGTCGGCCGCGGCGGTCGACCCGACCAAGGGCTACGACGGGGTCTGCGCCGGCGACGACGCGCTGACCGGCGTCACCGTCGTGATCGACTTCCAGGAGCTCGACGGCAACGGCGGCGTCGCCGCGCCGACGATCACCAGGTGCTCCCCCAACGCCGACCCTGGCACGCAGCGCACCGGCATCAAGGCGTTGCAGGACGCGGGCATCGCGGTCGCGGGCACGGTGCGCTGGGGGCTGAACTTCGTGTGCCGCTTGGAGAACCGCCCGTCTTCCACCGAGACCATCCCGCGCACCACCAGTCCGACCTACAAGGAGGCGTGCGTGGTCACGCCGCCGACCGACGCGTACTGGAGCTACTGGCACGCCGACGGGTCGGGCACCACGTGGACCTACGGCAGCTACGGCGCCCTCGCCCGCAACGTGACCCCGGGCGGGTTCGAGGGCTGGTCGTTCTCGCTGAACAAGACCGCGGGCACCAACCCCGTGCCCGGCGTGACGCCCAACAACCCGGCGGTCGGCCCGAACACCCCCACGGTGAGCCTGTCGGTCGACGACCTCGACCGCAGGATCACCCTGGGCCAGAGCACGTCGCTGACCTGGACGTCGACCAACTCCACCGCGGTCACCGCGCACTCGGTGTCGCCCGCCACCGGCGGCGGCGGCTGGTCGGGCGCGCTGGCCACCAGCGGCACGCAGGTGATCACGCCGACCGCCACGGGCACCTACACCTACACGATCAGCGCCACCGGCTCGACCGGCACCGTCTACTCGACGGCGACGCTGACGGTCCTGTGAGCCGTCCGATGAGCCGGCTCGCCACCCGCGCGGCGGGCGCCGCGGCCACCGCCGCGCTGGTGGTCGCCGCCGCGCCCGGCGCCCACGCCGTCGACCACGGCAAGGGTCTGCCCGGGTTCTGCCCGTCCGACGCGGGCGTCACCGTCGTGGTCGACTTCCAGCAGCTGGGCGGCACCACCCTGGTGCGCTGCTACCCGCAGGGCGCCGGCGGCACCGGCCTGGACGCGCTCAAGGGCGCGGGGTTCCAGATCGCGGGGGTCCAGCGGTGGGGCGAGGCGTTCGTCTGCCGCGTCGAGAACCGGCCCTCCGCCGTCGAGCGGCTGCCCGTCGAGGGCGACGAGGACTACCGGGAGTCCTGCCTCGACACGCCGCCGGCCGCCGGGTACTGGTCGTACTGGCACGCGGGCAACAACTGCGCCTGGGAGTACAGCCAGTGGGGCGTGAAGAACCGCGCCTTCGTCCCCGGCGGGTTCGAGGGCTGGTCGTTCTCGCTCAACGCCGACGCCGCCGCGAACCCGGCGCCCCGGATCGCGGCGGTCCGGCCCGGCACGCAGGACCGGCCGTGCGTCGCGCCCGAGGAGGGCGCGCCGGAGTCGGGCGACGTCGACGAGCAGCAGCCCCTCCTGCGGCAGAACCCCGCGGAGCGCCCGCGGCCGGAGCAGCAGGCGCCGCCGCCGACCGCGGTCGCCGGTGACCCGGGCGCGGACCCGACCGGGACGGCCGCGCTGCCGCCGCCGAAGCCGCGGGCGAGCGCCGTCGCGAAGCCACCGGCGCCGGACCCGCGGCACAACGTGGCGTTCGACGGCGGGCAGGGCGCCCCGGACGTCGACGAGGTGATCAGGGAGCAGTCGGGGGCGAGCGACCTCGCGCCGTGGGCGGCGGCCGGGGCGCTGGTCCTGCTGGCCGCGGCGACCGCGCTGACCGCGCGCAGGCGCAGGCGCGCGCGGGACTCCTAGCGTGCGGGCGACGTACTTCCTGCCGCGCGACCTGCACCCGGCCGCGTGGTGGGTGTGGGCGCTGGGCCTGGCGGTGGCCGCGAGCCGCACCACGAACCCGTGGCTGCTGCTGACGGTCCTGCTCGTCGTGTGCCACGTCGTGGTGGCCCGCCGCGCCGAAGCGCCGTGGGCGATGGCGTTCCGGATGTACCTGGTGCTGGCCGGGTTCATCGTGTGCCTGCGGGTGTTCTTCCGGGTGGTGTTCGGCGGGGCCGAGGGGTCGACGGTCCTGGTGCGGCTGCCGGAGATCCCGCTGCCCGAGTGGGCGGCGGGCATCCGGCTGCTGGGCGCGGTGTCGGCGGAGTCGCTGCTGGGCGGGCTGTACGACGGGCTCCGGCTGGCGGCGGTGGTGGTGTGCCTGGGCGCGGCCAACGCCTTGGCCAACCCCAAGCGGCTGCTCAAGGCCGTGCCGCCCGCGCTGTACGAGGTGGGGACGGCGGTCGTGGTCGCGCTGTCGGTGTTCCCGCAGCTGGCGGAGAGCGTGCTGCGGGTGCGGCGGGCCAGGCGGCTGCGGGGCGGGGGCGGGCGGTCGCGGGCGCTGCGCGCGGTCGTGGTGCCCGTGCTGGCGGACGCGCTGGACCGCTCGCTGCGGCTGGCCGCGTCCATGGACTCGCGGGGGTACGGCCGGTCCGCGCTGGTCGACGCCCGGCGGCGGGCGGGCACCGGCGCGCTGATGATCGCCGGGCTGGTCGGGGTGTGCGTGGGCGTGTACGCCACGCTCGACGGCTCCACCCCGCGGTTCCTCGCCGGCCCGGTGCTCGCGGCCGGCACGGCCGTCGGCCTGGCGGGCTTCCACCTGGCCGGTCGCCGCGTCCGGCGCACCCGCTACCGCCCCGACCGCTGGCGCGCCCCGGAGCTGGTGGTCGCGGCGAGCGGCGCCGGGGTGGCGGCGGTGCTGTTCGCGACGTCCGCGGTGGACCCCACCGACCTCAACCCGTCGCTGACCACCCTGTCCTGGCCGCTGCTGTCGTGGGTCCCGCTGGCGGGCGTGCTGCTCGGGGTGCTGCCCGCGTTCCTGTCCCCGCCGCCCGCCGCCGCGACCGCGGGCCACGACGCCGCCGAGGTGCCCGCGTGATCGAGTGGAACCAGGTCACCTTCCGCTACCACGGGCAGCCCGACCCGGTGCTGGCCGAGGTGGACCTGGCCGTCGGCGAGGGCGAGCTGGTGCTGGTGGCCGGCCGGACCGGCGCGGGCAAGTCCACCCTGCTGGGCACGGTGAACGGCCTGGTGCCGCACTTCACCGGCGGCCACCTCGACGGCGCGGTCGCCGTGGCGGGCGCGCTGACCCGCCACCACCCGCCGCGGGAGTTCGCGCACCTGGTCGGCGTCGTGGGGCAGGACCCCCTGGCCGGTTTCGTCACCGACACCGTGGAGGAGGAGCTGGCCTACGGCATGGAGCAGCTCGGCCTCGCCCCGCAGGTCATGCGGCGGCGCGTGGAGGAGGCGCTGGACCTGCTGGGGATCGCGGAGCTGCGCCACCGCGCCCTGCGCAGCCTGTCCGGCGGGCAGCAGCAGCGGGTCGCCATCGGGTCGGTGCTGACCGCCCACCCGAAGGTCCTGGTGCTGGACGAGCCGACCTCCGCGCTCGACCCCACCGCCGCGGAGGACGTGCTGGCGACGCTGGCCCGCCTCGTGCAGGACCTCGGCACGACCGTGCTGGTGGCGGAGCACCGCATGGAGCGGGTGGTCCCGTTCGCCGACCGGATGCTGTACGTGCCCGGTGGCGGGTCCGTGGTGGACGGCCTCCCGGCGGACGTCCTGCGCGACACCCCCGTCGCGCCGCCGATCGTGGAGCTGGGCAGGCTCGCCGGCTGGCGGCCGCTGCCGCTGTCGGTGCGCGACGCGCGCCGGCTCGCCGGTCCCCTGCGCGACGCGCTCGGCGACCCGCCGCCCCGGCCGGCGCCGGGGGGCGAGACCGTGCTCGCCTGCTCGGGCGTGCTGGTGCGCTACGGCTCGACGGTGGCGGTGCGCGGGGTGGACCTCGACCTGCCCGCGGGCGGGGTGCTGGCCCTGATGGGCCGCAACGGTTCGGGGAAGTCGTCGCTGCTGTGGGCGTTGCAGGGGTCGGGACCGCGCCAGGGCGGCGCGGTGCGGGTCGGCGGCGAGGACCCGAGGTCGCTGCCCGCCGCGCAGGCCCGCGGGCTCGTCGGGCTGGTCCCGCAGACGGCGGGCGACCTGCTCTACCTGGAGACCGTCGCCGAGGAGTGCGCCGCCGCCGACGCCGAGTCCGGCGCGGCGCCGGGGACCTGCCGGCGGCTGCTGGACCGGCTCGCGCCGGGGCTCGACGCCGGGCGGCACCCCCGCGACCTGTCCGAGGGCCAGCGCCTGGCCCTCGTGCTGGCCGTGCAGCTGACCGCCGCGCCGCGCGTGGTGCTGCTCGACGAGCCGACCCGGGGGCTGGACTACACCGCGAAGGCCGCGCTGGCGCGGGTGGTCGGCGCGCTGGCGGCCGAGGGGCGGGCGGTGGTCGTCGCCACCCACGACGTCGAGTTCGTCGCGACCGTCGCGGACCGCGTCGCGGTCATGGCCGAGGGCGAGGTCGTGTCCGACGGGCCGGTCGCCGAGGTGCTGGGCGGCTCCCCCGCGTTCGCGCCCCAGGTCGCCAAGGTGCTGGGCCCGGACTGGCTGACGGTGGACGACGTGCGCGCAGCGCGGACCGGGGCGGCGCGGTGAAGCGGGACCGGGGCGGCGCGGTGGGCGGGGAACGGGACGGCGCGGCGAGCCGGGTGCCCGACAGCGCGGCGCGGCGGGACGAGGACGGCACGGCGCGGCGGGGGCCCGACAGCACGGCGCGGCGGGACCGGGGTGGCGCGGCGCGGCGGGGGCCGGCCGGCTCGGGCCGGGTGGTGCGGATCGGGCCGCGGTCGGCGGTCGTGCTCGCGCTCGCCTCGGCCGCCGGGCTGATGATGTTCGCCTGGCCGCTGCTGACGCGCGTGCAGCCCCAGTCGGTGCAGCACGGCGCCGACGCGCCGTTCGTCTTCATCGCCATCCTGCCGGTGCTGATCGCCGTCGTGCTGGCCGAGCTGTCCGAGGGCGGCATGGACGCCAAGGCGCTGGCGCTGCTGGGGGTGCTCTCCGCGGTCAACGCGGCGCTGCGCCCGCTGGGCGCGGGCATCGCGGGCATCGAGACGGTGTTCTTCGTGCTGGTGCTGGCGGGGCGGGTGTTCGGGGCCGGGTTCGGGTTCGTGCTCGGCTGCACCTCGCTGTTCGCCTCGGCGCTGCTGACCGCCGGGGTCGGCCCCTGGCTGCCGTTCCAGATGCTGTGCTCGGCGTGGATCGGGATGGGCGCGGGCCTGCTGCCCCGGAGGGTCGCCGGCCGGGCCGAGATCGCCGTGCTGGTCGGCTACGGCGTCGTCGTGGCCTACCTGTTCGGGTTCCTGATGAACCTGTGGTTCTGGCCGTTCATCACCGGGGCCGAGGTCCCGTACCACGACGGCCACATCTCCTACGTGCCCGGCGACCCGCTGCCGGAGAACCTGCACAGGTTCTCCGTCTTCACGCTGCTGACCTCCACCGCCGGGTGGGACACCGGCCGCGCGATCACGAACGCGGTCGCGATCCTCGTGCTGGGCCCGGCCGTGCTGTCGACGCTGCGCCGCGCCTCCCGCAGGGCCTCGCACGGCGTGCTGCCCACCTTCGGTGACACCGAAGCGCCGAGGCGGCTCCCCCGCTGACATCGCGGCCGGTGGGAGCGCCGAGGCGGGTCCGGGCGGGACCGCTTGCGACGGCGGGGTCCGGAAACGGCCGGCGGCCCGGGCCCCGATCCGCGAAGCTGGTCGACGTGGACGCCGACCAGCGCAGGTTGTTCGACCGGACCGCCCGGCACGCCGCCGACTTCCTGGCCGGCCTGGGCTCGCGGCCGGTGGCCCCGACCGCGAGCCTGGCCCGCCTGCGGGAGGTCTTCGGCCGCCCGCTGCCCGAGGACGGCCTCGACGCCGAGCGCGTGGTCGACGAGCTGGTGCGGGACACCGCGGACGGCCTGCTGGGCAGCGCCGGCGGGCGGTTCTTCGGCTGGGTCGTCGGCGGCGGCGTGCCGGCCGCGCTCGCCGCGGACTGGCTGACCGCGACCTGGGACCAGAACGCCGCGCTGCACGCGGCGGGACCGGCCGTGGCGGTGGTCGAGGAGGTGGCCGGCGCGTGGCTCAAGGAGCTGCTGGGGCTGCCCGCCGAGGCGTCCTTCGGGTTCACCACGGGCGCGCAGTCGGCGCACCTGACCGCGCTGGCCGCCGCGCGCCACCGGCTGCTGGCCGACCGGGGGTGGGACGTGGAGCGGCGGGGCCTCGCCGGCGCGCCCGCGGTGCGGGTGCTGACCTCCGGGTGGCAGCACGCCTCGATCGAGCGCGCGATGCGGCTGCTCGGCCTGGGCGCCGACCACCTGCGCGGCGTGGGCTCCGGCCCCGGCGGGCTCATCGACCTGGCGGCGCTGGAGCGGGAACTCGCGGCCTGTGACGCCCCGGCGGTGGTGTGCCTGCAGGCGGGCGAGATCAACACCGGGCTGTTCGACCCGTTCGGCGAAGCCTGCGCGCTGGCGGCGGCCCGGGGCGCGTGGGTGCACGTCGACGGCGCGTTCGGGTTGTGGGCGGGGGTGAGCGAGCGGCACGGGCGCCTGCTGGCCGGGGTCGACCGCGCGGACTCGTGGACCACCGACGGCCACAAGTGGCTCAACGTGCCGTTCGACTGCGGCCTGGTGTTCGTGCGGCACCCGGCCGCGCACCGCGGCGCGATGTCGACCCGGGCGAGCTACCTGGTGCACACCGAGGACGAAGCCGGTGGCGCGCCCGCCCGCGACCAGCTGGACTGGACCCCCGAGTGGTCCCGCCGCGCCCGCGCGGTGCCGGTCTACGCGGCGATCCGCTCGCTGGGGCGGCGGGGCATCGCGGCGCTGGTCGACCGCTGCGTGGACCACGCGCACCGGCTGGTGGCCGGGATCGGCGCGCTGCCCGGCGTCGAGGTGCTGTCCCCGCCGGTGATCAACCAGGGCCTGGTGCGGTTCCTGGCCGAGGACGGTGACCACGACGCGCACACCGACCGGGTCATCGGCCGCGTCCAGCGCGGCGGCGAGGCGTGGTTCGGCGGCACCACCTGGAACGGCGTGCGGGCCATGCGGATCTCCGTGGTCAACTGGCGCACCGACGACCACGACGTCGACCGCGCCGTCGCCGCCGTCCGCGCCGCCCTCTCGGGCTGAGCCCCGCGCACCGGCGAGGGGCGCAGGCGGCACGACGTGCCCTCCGGCAGGAGGCGGCGACCCTCCACTGAGGACCGTCCCGGCTCCGTCCGACGACCGCGCGGCCGGTGGTCCACTGTGGACCACCGGCCGCGCACGCCTTGGCAGCGGCGGTTCCCCCTGCCGAGCGGTCAGCCGCGGTCGAGGCCCGCGACCGGCTCCGGCGTCACCTGCGACGGGGCGGCGGGCAGCGGTCCGGCCGCGCCGGCCACCGGGACCGGGCCGTCGACCGGCAGGGTGACGAACGTCTTCGCCAGGTCGAGCGTGATCCTCGGCGGCTGCGCCGGGGCCGACACGAAGCCGCGGTCGGTGCCGCCGATGACCAGCGCGAGCTGGTGGCCCTTCGGCACCACCCAGTCGGTGCTGGCCAGCCGGAACGTCATCGTGTACGGCCGGCCGGGCGTCAGCCGCTCCTCCCGGCTCAGCGACGCGTGGTTGGCCAGGTCCGCCCAGCCCCGGCTGAGGATGTGCAGCCCGACCGGCTTGGCGGCGGTGGCGGTGTCCTTGTAGCAGGCGTCGTCGCCGGCGGTGCTCGCACCCCAGCAGGACTCGGTGACGCCGGTCCGGATGCCCTCGCCGGCGGCCGAGTAGTCGCGGATGGTCGCCGGGCCGTAGTCCACGAGCACCGCCGAGATCCGCGCGGTCGACGTGCTGGGCGTCGCGGTGACGGTCACCGCGGCGGTGCCGGACACGTGCAGGTCGCGCGCCAGCGGGCCGGTCGTGTAGAGCACGCGCGAACCCGAGGGGCGCGTCGGCTCCGCCGCCCAGTTCGCCTCGCCCTGCCGGGGGTCGTCGGTGAACGCGGCCCGGCCCGGCGCCGCCGGGCCGGAGGTCAGCGTCCCCAGGCCGGCCGCGGCTCCGGCCACCGGCCGCAGCGCGACGCCCCGGCTGCCCGCCGCGGGCCACGCGCCCTGGTCGACCCACACGTCCGGCTGCCGCTCGACGCTGACCCGCGGCGCGGCCCCGACGCCGTTGTCGAGGCCCAGCAGGTAGTGGTCGAACCACTGGTGCAGGGCGGCCACCCACTCGGCGCGCCGGAAGTCGAACGGGTCGACGTGGCCGGTCTGCGAGAGCCACAGCCGCCGGTCGACGCCGGTCGGCTCCAGCGCGCTCCACCACTGCCCGAAGTGGATCGACTTGACGTTGAGGTCGTTGACGCCGTGCACGGCGAACACGCTGGCCTTCACGTTGCCCGCCTTGGCCGCGTAGTCCCGCTGCTCCCAGCCGGGCGAGTGGTCGCCGTTGGCGGGGAAGGACCGGGTCAGCCCCCGGATGGCCGCCGAGCAGTCCTGCCCCGGGTTGCCCCCGGCGACGGTCCTGGCCAGCTGCTCGGGCGAACCGCCGCCGCCCACGGCCCCGTCGGTGCGGTAGTAGTCGTACCAGCTGGAGATCGCCGCGATGGGCACGATGGTCTTCAGCCCCGCGACGCCGGTCGCCGCGACGCCGTTGGCGATCGTGCCGTCGTAGGACTTGCCGATCATGCCGACGGCCCCCGTGGTCCAGCCCGCGCTCACGGCGCTGCCGCCGGTGGCCTGCGAGTAGCCGGTTGCGCGCCCGTTGAGCCAGTCGACCACGGCCTTGGCCGAACCGATGTCCGACGGCCCGCCGACGTCGACGCACCCGCGCGACCGGTTCGTCCCGGCGACGTCGACCAGCACGACGGCGTACCCGCGCGGCACGAAGTAGTTGTCGTAGAACAGCGGGAAGCGGACCGGGCGGCCGGCGGCGTCGTAGGTCTTGAGCTCCCGCTCGTTGCCCCGCCCGCAGCACGCGTTGTAGGGGCTGGCGTTCATGATCACCGGCACCCGGACGCCCCGGTCGGCGGCTTCCGCGGGCCGCACGACGTCGGCGGCCACCCGGTCGGAGCGGCCGTCGCCGTCGCCGTCGCGCCCGATGTCGACCCACACCGTTTCCCTGATGGCGGAAGCGAAGTCGTACACCGGCTCGCTGCGAGCGGGCCCGGCCGCCGCGCCGGCCGGGCCCGGCGCCACGACGCCCGCCAGCACGACCGCCGCCGCGAACGCGTTGACCACACCTAAGCGCATGTCCCTGCCTCCTCGATGTGAGCCCTCGCGTTCGAGCTTGGGGGAAAGCCGCGGCGCGCAGTAGGGCGGAAAGTACGGAGCCGACCGGTCGGCGCGGCGGGCCGGCGGGCCGAGTGGCCGCGGGGTGGTGCGGCGAACGGCGGATCCCCTGCGGCGCGGTGGTTCCCGGTGGGCGCGGCGGCCGGTGGGCGTTCGCACCGGGCTTTGTCGCGCCGGGTCCGGCCGTGTCACGTTCGCCGTGCTCGCGGCGATGAGGTAGGTGCATCCCGGACGGACAGAAAGGTCGGCGTCCTCATGAGCCAGCCCGGTGTGGACACGCACCAGCCCAACGCTGTCGCCGTGCCGACGGTTGCCGATGTCGACCGGATCGTCGCCCACGGCGAGCCCGTCGTCCGCAACCTGATGATCACCCACTGCTACCACGAGCTGTCCCGGGCGCTGGCCGCGCTGACCGGCGGCTCGGCGAACTGGTGCACGTTCGCGGTGTGGGCGTCCAAGCAGGTCGGTCGGACCATCCGGCAGGAGGACCTGGCGCGGGCGCTGGAGCGGCTGCTGGGGTCCTCGCCCGAGGCGACCGCCGGCGTGGACCTGGTGGTCGAGAGCCTGCGGCGCGCCGTCCCCCGGCACGCGGTCGACGGCGTCGCGCGGCTGGTGCGCCGGACCGCGGTGGAGACCGCGCGGCTGGACGCGGTCAGCGAGGCGGCGGCCCGGGGCAACCTCAAGGTCTTCGTGGAGATCGCCCGCGAGTTCGCCCGCTTCCTGGCCGAGTTCGCCGACGGCGACGGCGACGAGCAGCGGATCGCGGAGTTCTGCGACGCGCTGCTGCCCGGCGAGCCGCCCGGCGGGCAGCGCTACCTCCGGCAGGCGTTCGCCCGCTACCACCAGGCGATGCGCGCCGACGACCCGAAGCAGCGCGCCGAGCTGCTGCTGCTGGCCAACGTCGAGATCGGCCTGCACGAGCAGACGCGGCTGCAACCGGAGATCACCGCCGCGCTGGAGGGCCCGCTCGTCGACCCCCGCGAGCTCGAACGCCGCCTGTTCGCGCTGCTGCTGCCGGGCAACCGCGTCCTGCGGTGGCTGCGCCTGGCGCTGCTGACCGCCCTGGGCCGGCGGGGTCCGGTGCGCGCCGCCGGCGAGCGGCTGGCCGCCGACGCCCGCGCGCTGGCCCGGCGGGCGGTGACCGAGCACCTGATGACGCTGGCGCTGCCCGGCGGCGAGATGCTGGACCTGAGCCGGGACCTCACGGCGGGGTTCCCGCCGCTGCTGGCGCGGTTGTCCCACCCCGAGCTGCTGGCGCTGCTCGGGCACGTCGACCCGACCGGCGACAGCGTGCTCGGCACCGCCGCCCGCGACTGGTCCGACCTGCCCGACCGGATGCACTACATCGCGGACACGTTCCGCTGCCACGCGCAGCGCGGCGACCTGCTCGACCCGCCGTTCACCGACGACCAGGTGGCGGCCATCGCCGAGGGGCGCCGCCCGGCCGGGCGGCTCTGACCCGCCGTCCGGGCCCGCCGTCGGGCCCGACGTCCGGGCCCGTCGTCCGGGCCGGCGGGCCCGTCGGCCCGGACGAGCAGGCGGCCCGACCGGGCGGCGGCCCCGTCTGGCGGGGCCGCGCGCCGGGGTCAGCCCTCCAGGCTCCCGGTCACACTGGCGGTGCCGGCGCTGCCCGGCGAGCCGCCGCCACCGGTCTGCGTCACCAACCGCCCGTCCACGGTGGCCGTCGCGGCCAGCGTGCCGCCGCTGTGCCGCATGACCAGCTCCCACTCGTGGCGCCCGGAGCCGCGCGGGATCGTGACCGTCCGCGTCCAGGGCAGCTGCACCCCCCGTTCCTCGGTGGACTCCCCGTCGAGCGTGAGGACCAGGGAGGTGAGGACGGCCGTGCCGATCACCTCCAGCACCAGCACGTGCTGCTCGGCCGCCCGGCTCGACGACGTCGCCGGGGCGGGGGCCGGCGACGTCGGTTCCCCGCACGCGGCGAGCAGGTTCGCGGCCAGCGCCGCGGCGACGATCGTCCGGGTCATGCCGGGTAGTGAACCCCCGATCCGCGGGGACCGGTCCCGGTGAGCGCCCACCCGCGTGATCACTACATCGAGTGACGCTCTCCGGTGCGCCGGTCCTCGGCGGGGCATAGTGCTGGGTGTCCGCGGGCCCGGAGGGACCCCGGACGCCCGTGACCCGCCGGCGTGAGGTGCGCGCATGACCGTGTTCGACCCCTGCGGCGAGGCGATCGCCGCCTGCCCGGACCCGCGCGCCGGCGGGGGCCGCACGCCATGACCTCCGCACCGGTGCTGGGCACCGGCCGCCGGTGGGCCGCCGCGCTGGTCGTGTGCTCCGGCATCTTCCTGCTGGGCCTGGACTTCACCGTCCTCAACGTCGCGGTCCCCGACCTGCAGCGCGACCTGGGCCCGTCGGTCGCCCAGGTCCAGTGGGTCGTCGACGGCTACGCGCTGGTGCTGGCCGGCCTCGTGCCGGCCACCGGCGCGGTGACCGACCGCCTCGGCCGGCGGCGCGCGTTCGTCGCCGGGCTGGCGGTGTGCGGGGCGGCCGCGGCGTGGGGCGCGTCGTCGTCCCACGCCTGGCAGCTCGTCGCGGCGCGCGGCGGCATGGGCGCGGGCGCGGCGCTGCTGATGCCCGCCACCCTGTCGATCATCACCACCCTGTTCCCCGAGCCGGGGCCGCGCCGCCGGGCCATCGCCCTGTGGACGGCGGCCGGCGGCGTCGGCGGGATGGCGGGGCCGGTCGTCGGCGGGTGGCTGGTGGAGGTGTTCTCGTGGCGGGCCGGGTTCTGGGTCGCGGTGCCGCCGGCCGCCGCGGGGATCGCCGCCGCGCTGCTGGTGGTGCCGGAGTCCCGCGCGGCCGGGGCGGGGCGGGTGGACGCGCGGAGCGTCGCGCTGTCGGCGACCGGCCTGGTGGCGCTGGTGTGGGCGATCATCGAGAGCCCCGCGCGCGGCTGGACCAGCCCGCCGGTGCTGACCGCCTACGGGGTGGCGGCGGTGCTGCTGGTCGCGTTCACGCGGCGGCAGGCGCGGGTCCGCGTCCCGGTGCTGCCGCTGCCGCTGCTGCGCCGGCCGCGGATCGGCCTGAACGCGGTGGCCCTGGCCATGATGTCGTTCGGCCTGTACGGCGCGCTGTTCCTGACCACCCTGCACCTGCAGGGCGTGCTGGGGCACAGCCCCTGGGAGGCCGGGGTGCGCACGCTGCCGCTGGCCGTCGCGCTCGCGGCCGGCGCGGTCGCCGCGCCGCCCCTGCTGGCCCGGCGCGGCGAGCGGATGCCGGTCGTGGCGGGCCTGGCCGTCGTCACCGGCTCCTTCGCACTGCTGTCCACTGTGGACGCTTCCTCGGGGTACCCGCCGGTGCTGGCCTTCCAGCTCGTCGCGGGCTTCGGCGCGGGGCTGGTGGCCACCGCGGGCACGGAGGCGGTCATGGGCGCGGTCCCGCCCGACCGCGCGGCCCTCGGCTCGGCGATCAACGACGTCACCCGCCAGGTCGGCGCCTGCCTCGGCGTCGCCGTCCAGGGTTCGGTCCTGACCGCGGTGTCCGCGCCGCGGCTGCGCGACCTGCCGGCCGGCGCCACCTTCCTGGACGCGTGGGCGGCGGCCGAGCGGCTGCCCGAGCCGGCGCGCGCCCGCGTCGTGGCGACCGCCCGCGAAGCCTTCGTCGCCGGCCTGACCACCGCGGCGGTGATCGCCGCCGCCGTCACCCTGACCGCCGCCGTGCTCGCGTGGCGCTTCCTGCCCCGCGCCGCCGCGTGAACCGGGCCGCGTGAACCGGGGGCCGCCGACGGGCGCGGTCGACTGCACCGCGCGCCCCGTGACAGGGTTGGGGCATGAGACCCGGGCACTGCTCCACCACCCCCGCCGAAGACCACCCGCGGACCGGCGCCGTGCGGGGCGCGGACCGCACCTCCCCGGGCCGCGGGGCGGTGGGGCGCACGGCTTCCGGCGACCGGCCGCGCGAGGGCTCCCGATGAGCCGGGGTGTGCTGGTCACCGGCGGCAACCGCGGCATCGGCGCGTCGATCGCCGCGGCGTTCCGCGACCTGGGCGACGACGTGGTCGCCCTGTCCTCGGCGGAGGTCGACCTGGCCGACCCGGCGGCGATCGCCCGCGCGGTGGCGGCGGCGGTCGACGCGCTGGGCTCCATCGACGTGCTGGTCAACAACGCGGGCCTGGTGGAACTCGGGTCGCTGACCGACAAGTCCTACGAGCAGTGGCAGTCGCTGTGGCGCCGCACGTTCGACGTTAACGTCTTCGGCGCGGCCGACATGTCCTACTGCGTCGCCAGGCACATGATCGAGCGGGGCGTGCGCGGGCGGATCGTCAACGTCGGCTCGCGCGGGGCCTTCCGCGGCGAACCGGACATGCCGGCCTACGGCGCGAGCAAGGCGGCGCTGCACTCGATGGGGCAGTCGCTCGCGGTGTCCCTGGCGCCGCACGGCATCGCGGTGGCGTCGGTGGCGCCGGGCTTCGTCGCGACCGACCGGGTGGCCGACCTGGTGACCGACGACGTCCGCCGCCAGAGCCCGTTCGGCCGGGTCGCGCGGCCGGAGGAGGTCGCGGCCGCGGTGGTCTACCTGGCCTCGCCGCAGGCCGAGTGGGCCTCGGGCGCCGTCCTCGACCTCAACGGCGCCTCCCACCTGCGCACCTGACGGCCCCGCGGAGGCCGGTCCGCCGCGCGGCGGAGCGCGTCCGGCAGGGGTCTTCGGCGGGAACCGCCGCCATCCGTCGGGGGTGTGGCCGCGGCCCGGCGGTCGTGCGGTCGAGGTCGGCGGCCACGGGGCCCGCCCGGGGTGGACACCACCGCCCGGACCCGACCGGTGCGGCCCTGCCGCCCCGGAGGGCCGCCGGACGACGACAGCGGGAGGGCCGGACCCCCGACCCTCCCGCCGCCCTACCCGCGTCGCCCCCGCGCCAGGACCCGCCCGACGCCGTACCAGGTGGCGCCGAGCACGACCAGCAGCAGCGGGAGCGCGCCGGGTTCGCCGTCGGTCAGGATCTTCAACCCCATGAGCACCAGGCCGACCGAAGCGATCGTCAGGGGTGCCAGCACTCGCACTTCCGCCTCCTCCACCGCGTTCCCGGCGGCCGTCCGCCGGTCACCGGTTCGCGTCGTCACGGGTCAGTCGCAGCAGGCCGAGCAGCAGCGCGCCGCCGGCCCAGCAGAGCAGGGTGGTCACCGAGGAGGCCCGCGTCATCCCGGGCACCTCGCCCAGGAGCAGGAACGCCCCGCCCGACCCGGGCAGCAGCCGGGCCGGCGCCGAGGTCCACTCGTAGCCGAAGTTCGGCAGCACCAGCGGGAGCACCAGCACCAGCAGGAACACCGCGACCAGCGTGCCCGCGGTGTTGCGCAGCAGGAAGCCCAGCCCCACGGCGAGGGCGGACCCGGCCGCGAGGACGAACGCGACGGTGGGCAGCACCGCCAGGCCCCGGTCCGGCGAGAGGTCCAGCACCGGCCGGGCCACGACGAACGCCGTGCCGGCGGAGAGCAGCGCCAGCAGCGCGCCCAGGACCGCGGCGGAGCCCACCGCCACGGTCGTGCGGGCCAGGAAGAGGACCGCGCGCCGGGGCGTCCACTGGCAGCTGGGCACGATCCCGCCGGTCGCGTAGTCCGACGTCACCGCGGTGAGGGCCAGGGCCAGGAAGGCGAACTGCGCCGGCAGCACGGGGACCGCCGCCATCGCCCAGGCCGAGGCCCCCTGGGGCGCGTCGGTTCCCGATCCCGCCTCCACGCCGGCGATGGTGGCGATCCCGACCATCGCCGCGGCCCCCGCGGCGAGGAACCACCACGTGGCCTTGACCGTCCACAACCGCGTCCACTCGGCGGCGCAGGTGCGGGCGAACACCCGTGCGGCGGTGACCTCGCGCACGGCGGGAGCCGTCGCCGTCACTTCGCCGCCCCGGTCGTCGGCACGGGCTCCGCCGGGCGGCCGTGGTACTCCACGCTGCCTTCGGTCAGCTCCAGGTAGGCGGCTTCGAGGGAGTGGCGCTCCGCCGAGAGGTGGTGCAGCGGGATGTGCCGGGAGTTGGCCAGCTCGCCCACCTCCTCGGCGGTGGCGCCCTCGACCCGCACCTCGCGGGCGTCGGCCCGCTCGGCCGGGAGACCCCGTTCCCGCAGGGCGCCCAGCAGCCGGTCCGGCTCGGGGCTGCGGGCGAGCACCCGGACGCGGCCCAGCCCGTCGAGGATCTGCCCGGTCGTCGCGTCGGCGATCAGCCGGCCGCGGCCGATGACGACCAGGCGGTCGGCGATCTGCTCCATCTCGCCGAGCAGGTGGCTGGAGACCAGCACGGTGCGCCCCTCGTCGGCGAGTTGGCGCAGCAGGCCGCGGATCCACCGGATGCCGTCGAGGTCGAGCCCGTTGATCGGCTCGTCGAACAGCAGCACGGCGGGGTCGCCGATCAGGGCCGCCGCGATCCCGAGGCGCTGCCGCATCCCCAGCGAGTAGCCCTTGACGCGGCGGCGGGCCGCGCGGTCGAGCCCGACCCGCTCGATGACCTCCTCCACCCGCCGCCGCGGGATGCCGTTGGACCGGGCGGCCACGCGCAGGTGGTCGCGCCCGGTGCGGCCGGGGTGGGCCGAGCCGGGGTCGAGCAGCGCGCCGACCTCCCGCAGCGGTTCGGCGAACGCCGCGTACGGCCGCCCGTTCACCAGCGCCTGCCCCGAGGTGGGCCGGTCCAGGCCGAGCACCACCCGCATCGTGGTGGACTTCCCGGCGCCGTTGGGCCCGAGGAACCCGGTGACCTTCCCCGGTTCGACGTCGAAGCTCAGGTCGTCCACCGCGAGGACGTCGCCGTAGCGCCTGGTCAGGCCGCGGACCGCGATCACCGGCGCCCCTCGTCCCCGTCGCCGGACGCCGGGGCGGCGGCGACCGGCAGCCCGGCCTCGTCCTCGTCCTCGTCCTCGACCCACTCCAGCAGGTCGCCGGGCTGGCAGTCGAGCACCCGGCACATCGCCTCCAGGGTGCTGAACCGCACCGCCTTGGCCCGGCCGTTCTTCAGCACCGCCACGTTCGCCGGCGTGAGCCCCACCCGCTCGGCGAACTCCCCCACGCTCATCTTGCGCTTGGCCAGCTCCACGTCGATGCGCACGACGATCGGCATCAGATCACCGCTTCCATGTCGGTGCGCAGCGCGGTGGCCTGCCGCAGCAGCGCGCGCATCACGACCATCAGCAGGCCCAGCGCGGTGACGCCGGTGGTCAGCAGCAGCACCAGCAGCGGCAGACCGGGGTCGTCCCAGGTGAACACGAGGAAGGTCATCACCCCGACCAACCCCGCCCACGCGGCGGCGATGGCCCACACGATCACGTCGACCCACTTCAGGGCGGCCTCGCTGAAGATGCGGTCGTTCTGCACCAGGGTGAGCAGCCGCCAGGTGGCCACGATGACCACCTGGACGCACAGCACCCAGAACACCGACACGGCGGTCATCGGCCACCGCAGGTAGGCCAGCTCCGGTGACTCGTGGGCCATGTGCGCGAACTGCCCGGGCAGCGACATGACCTGGAACAGGACCAGGATCGCGAACAGCAGCACGAGGAAGACTCTGAGAGCGGGAACCGCCCGATGCTCTGCGAACATATATCGAGTATCGCTGACTACCTATCGAATGTCAATCGAAACCTATCGTGGTACAGGGAGGCTCGACGGCGCTTGCCCACCGGTGCGGCGGCGACCCCGGAGGGGGCGCAACGTCCACAGAGACTGGTCACTTCGGACTCGATGAGGCAGATTGCCCGGTAGGGGCGTCGAATGCGCCCCCACCGTCCAGCCGCCCCCGGACCGGAGGACCACCCGTGACCGAAACCCAGTACCACGAACTCGGTGACTTCACGTTGCAGCACGGCGCGACCCTGCGCGGCGCACGGCTCGCCTACGCGACCTACGGGACGCTGAACCCCGAGAAGTCCAACGCCGTGGTGTACCCCACCTGGTACTCCGGCCGCCACTGGGACAACGAGTGGCTGATCGGCCCGGACATGGCGCTGGACCCGGGCAAGTACTTCGTCATCGTGCCCAACATGCTCGGCAACGGGCTGTCGACCTCGCCGAGCAACACCACGGGCGGCTACGCCGGGCCGCGCTTCCCGAACGTCACCTTCCACGACCAGGTGCGCGCGCAGCACGACCTGGTGACGCGGCACTTCGGCATCGAACGCCTGGCGCTGGTCACCGGCTGGTCGATGGGGGCCGGGCAGACCTACCAGTGGGCGGTCAGCCACCCGGAGATGGTCGAGCGCATCGCCCCGTTCTGCGGCTCGTCGCGGACCAGCTACCACAACAAGGTGTTCCTGGAGGGCGTCAAGGCCGCGCTGACCGCGGACTCCGCCTTCGCGGGCGGCTGGTACGGCGACGCCCTCCCCACCGTCGGCCTGCGCGCCGCCGCCCGCGTCTACGCCGGGTGGGGCTTCTCGCAGGCGTTCTACTGGGAGAAGGAGTACGAGAAGCTCGGCCACACCTCGCTGGAGGACTTCCTGGTCGACTTCTGGGAGGGCTTCTTCCTCGACGGCCGCGACCCGAACAACCTGCTCGCCATGCTGTGGACGTGGCAGAACGGCGACGTGGGCGCGACTCCCGGCTTCGACGGGGACACGGTGGCGGCGCTGGGCTCGATCCGCGCCACGGCCGTCGTCCTGCCCGCCGAGAAGGACCTGTACTTCCCGCCGGAGGACGAGGCGTGGGCCGTCGGCCACATGCGCGACGCCGAGCTCCGCGTCATCCCGGGGACCTGGGGCCACTTCGCCGGGCACGGCAGCAACGAGCCCGACACCCGGTTCATCGACACCGCCCTGCGCGAACTGCTCGACCGCCCCGGCGGCCTCGGCTGACCGCCCCGCCGCCCGCGCGGGTCCACTGTGGACGTACCCGGGCGGCGAGGGCGGCAGCCCCGGAAAACCGGTGGCGGACGCGGGCGGGTGACGGGTAGCGTCCGGCGCGTCCGACCGTGAACTCGTGGGCCCCGCGCCCTGGAAAGCAGGATTCATGCCCCGGCACGGGCCGAGTGCGCCTCGCCCCCGCACCTCGGCCGGGTACTGTCGCTGAGCGCTCGCGCGCGTCGGCTCCCCCGGCATCGTCCGGTGCGGCTCCGGGCTGCCGTCCACCACGGCCCGCCCTCGGGCGAGGACCGCTCGGCCCCTCCTGCCTCCGACCGTACGAAGTACGAGATCCGGCTAGGAGCGTTCCGGGTGTCCGACACCGAGAAGAAGTCCGACCCATCCCACTCCGGCTCGCGCACGGAGACCTTCGCCTGCGTGTGGTGCGGGCTGACGGTCGCCGCGCTGGCCCCCGACGGCAAGCGGCGCAACCACTGCCCGAGCTGCCTGCACTCCCGGCACGTCCACGACCACGTCGAGGGCGGGCCGTCGGAGTGCCGGGCGCGGATGACGCCCATCTCGATCGCGGTGCTGCGCAACGGGGACTGGAAGGTCGTCCACCGCTGCACGCGCTGCGACGAGCTGACCGCGAACCGGGTGCAGGGCGACGACAACCAGCTCATCCTGATGAGGCTGGCCGTCCGCCCGCTCGCCCAACCACCGTTCCCGCTGGAGGTGTTCGGCGACCTGTGAGGTCGTCGGTGACAGGAGAAGACCATGCCACGGCACAACTCGCGGCGCACCGACCGGCGCGGCAGGCACGACCGGCGGCGGGGGCACGCCCCGCCCGGCGGCGCGTTCCGCTGCGCGGGCTGCCGGTTGGACGTGCCGCTCGACGCGCCCGGCACGGCGCACCGCAACCACTGCCCGCAGTGCCTGGACAGCCGGCACGTGGACGGCCGGGTCCCCGGCGACCGCGCGGCCGGCTGCGGCGGGCGGATGGAGGCGTTGAGCCTGTCCAGCCGACCGGACGGCGAGTGGTTGATCATCCACCACTGCCTGGTCTGCGGTGAGCTGAGCGCCAACCGCATCGCCGGCGACGACAACCCGCTGGCGCTGCTGAGGATGGCGGTCCGGCCGCTGTCCGACGGCCGGGTCGCGGTGCGGGCGCTGCTCGCGCTGTGACCCCGGGCCCCGGCGTCGACCCTGCCCGGTCGACGCCGGGGTCCGGGCCGGCGGTCCCGCGACGGCGGGGAGCCGGGCCGCGCGATTCCGCAACGCTGCGGCGACGGCACGCGGAGGCCCGCCGACCTGGCGACACGAGCGGGTGAGATCGGCGTTGTGGGTCGCCGTCCGGGCGTGCGGTGCCGGCATCATCGGGCGCCGATGGATCCCGTCGGCCCTCGAAGGGCGGCGCGGACGGACGGACGTGGAGGACGGTTTGCCTGCTGCACACCTGCGACGCCGTGCTGGTTCCCCCGGGGCACGACGACGCTCGCCGGAGGCCGGTGGATGCTGGGTGTGAGGGGCCCGTTCCCCGAATCGGAGCTGTGCCACCCGCTGGACCGCGCGTGGTTGCACTACGCCTTCCTGTCCTCCGACAGCGCGCACGCCGTGATCTCGAACCTGTCGGTGCTCGGCCCGGAGCGGCCGGCGGCCCCGGCGGGCGGTCCGGCGGCCGGCCGCGAGCCGCAGCGCATGGCGATCCTGCTGGTGCACGAGCCCGACCGCGGCTGGTCGACGAGCCAGTTCAACGCGGTGCAGCCCGACCGGCCGTGGTCGCCGTTCCGGCTGCCCCACCCGCACCACGCGCCCGGCCGGTTCCCGGTCGCCGCGCGGGCGGGCGCGCCGGCGGTGGACCTGGAGCTGGCGCGCACCAGCAGGCCGTGCACGTCGCGCTGCGCGCCGCTGGGGGACGACCGGCACCTGCGCTGGCAGTCCGAGCCCGGCATCCGCGGCCGGGGCGCGCTGAGCACGCCGCACGGCAAGGCCACCCTCGACCTGACGGGCTACCACGAGCGCGTGCGCGGCCGGTGGGACTGGTCCGCCCTGGGCGGCTGGGTGTTCGGCTTCGCCAACGCGCCCTGCGACGACGCGGCCGGCCCGCCGCCCTGGTCGGTGGTCTTCACCCTGCTGCTGCCCGAACGCCCGCGCGACTCCGCCGGCGGCTCGGTGGCGCTGTGGCGCGCCGGGCGGCTGCTGCGCCAGTTCCCGCGGCGCGGCGTCCAGGTCGCCGTGCACGGCGACCTGGACCGCGACCGGGTGACCCTGGTCCCGCCGCTGGCCGCCGCGCTGGGCACCGCGCCCGCCCCGCCGGTGCCCCGGCGGCTGCTGATCACCGCCCGGATGGGCGAGGACCGGTTGGTGCTGGACTTCCAGGCGTTCACCGCCGCGCGCATCGCCAGCCCGTCGGAGACGACCCTGCGCCCGTTCAGCGTGCACGAGACGCTGGGGTGGTGCGCCGTCGAGGGCGCGGTCTCCGGCCGCGAGGTCGACTTCCGCGCGCGCGGGGTCGTGGAGTACGCCGGAGGCGCGCGTGACGACTGATCCGACCGGGACCGCGGGCACCGGCGCCGGGCTGCTGGCCGACACGGTGCAGGCGCTGTCGGAGCGGGCGCCCGCCGTCGTCGCCGCCGCCGCCGACCAGCTGCGCGGGACGCGGCTCGGCCTGCACTTCCACGACGGCAGCCGGGCCACGGTGACCGTGCGCCGCAGCAGGCTGCTGGTCGAACCCGACCTGGTGGGCGAGCCGGAGGTCGAGGTGGTGTTCGACCAGCGGGCGATGAACCTGGTCTTCGACGCCCAGCGGGCCCCGGTGGAGCAGGTGCTGGCGCAGAGCCTGGACGTGCGGGGCGCCCGGGAGCGGGTGCTGGCCGTGTGGCGGGCGTTCAGCCTGCTGTCCCAGCGCGGCGCGGGCCTGCGGTTCGTGCAGCAGCTGTGGCGCGACTACCGCGAGCGCGTGCCGCGGCTGTGGGGCGACACGTCCGGCCCGGCCGCCGACCCGGTGTCCCCGCACGGCGCGGGCCGGACCGGTTGGCACGCCGTGGACTTCCTCGCCGCGCGCCGGCCGCTGCAGGTCGAGCCGGGGCCCGGGGCCGTCGTCGGCGGGACCGCGACCGCACCGCCGCGCCTGCTGTGGGACGGCCGCGACGGCCGCGGGTGGTGGGAGACCACGCCCGTCGGCGACGCGGACCTGGTGGAGACCATGCGCTCCTGCCGGGAGCGCACCAACCGGGAGATCGACGCCCTGCTGCCCGACCGCGAGCCCGCGGCGCACCTGTACGACCTGATGCGCTCCTACCCGACGCGCCAGGGCAAGGGGCTGCGCCCGACCCTGGTGTTCGCCGCCTGCGCCGCGTTCGGCGGCCGGCCGGAGAACGCGGTGCGCGCGGCGGCGGCGCTCGAGCTGTTCCACAACGGCTTCCTGGTCCACGACGACATCGCCGACGAGTCCACCCACCGCCGCGGGCTGCGCACGCTCAACGCCGAGTACGGCGACGGCCTGGCCGTCAACGTCGGCGACGGGCTCAACCTGCTGGCGGTCGACGCGCTGCTGGCCAACCTCGAGACGCTCGGGCTGGCGCGGACGCTGGGGCTCATCCAGGAGGCCATGCACATGTGCCGGGAGTCCATCGAGGGGCAGGCCCTGGAGCTGGGGTGGATCCACTCCAACGCGGTGCCGCCGCGCGACGAGGACTACTTCGCCATGAGCACCAAGAAGACCGGCTGGTACACGTGCATCAGCCCGTGCCGGATGGGCGCGGTCTGCGCCGGGGTGACCGACCCCGCCGTGCTCGGCCGGTTCGACGAGGCGTTCCGGCTCATCGGGATCGCCTTCCAGATCCAGGACGACATCCTCAACCTCGTCGGCGACCAGGCGCTGTACGGCAAGGAGGTCCTGGGCGACCTGCTGGAGGGCAAGCGCACCGTCATGCTCATCCACCTGCTGCGCAGCGCGGACGCCCGCGAGCGCAAGCGGTTCCTCCGGCTGCTCGCCCGCCGCCGCAGCGCCAGGACGCAGCAGGACGCCGAGGTGCTGCTCGACGCCATGCGCCGGCACGGCTCCATCGAGCACGCCACCGAGCTGGCCGACCGGCTGGCCGCCGAGGGCGTCGAGCGCTTCGAGAACGACCTGGCCGTCATCCCGGAGAACGAAGGTAAAGCAGTGCTGCGACAGATCGCCCACTACGTCACGTCCCGACCGCTGTGAACGGCCGCACCGCCTGCGACGAGTCCGCGCTGCGGGAGCGGGACCTCTCGGCGCTGCGGCTCGTGCGCACCGCCAACTCCCGGCTGCGCGCGGTGCTGTGCACGCTGGCGCGCCGGGGGGTGCTGCTCCGGCAGCGGGAACCGGAGCGGGCCCGGCAGGTCCTCTGCGCGCTCGCGCCGTGGCCGTTCTACAAGGGCGGGCAGTTCCTGTTCGACCTGCTGGAGTGGGAGGACTTCATGCTCGACGGGGACGCCCCGCCGGTCCTGCCCCACCGCGAGCTGGCCGACCTGCTGGACCCGCCGCTGCGCTGGCTGGCCGCCACCGCGACCGGAGGTGTGCCGGCGCCGCCTCCCCTGCGGCACACCGCCGCCGCGCTCGACCTGCCGCTGCGCTGGCTGGCCGCCACCGCCCGGTCGACCGTGCACGGGGTCCTGAACGACCTGGACGGGCTGCTGGCCACGACCCGGGACGCGGAGCCCGACGACCACGCCGCGCTGCCCCCGTTGGAGAGCGGCTTCTACCTGTACCAGGACGTCGTGCTGGGGCTGTTCGACATCGGGGCCCCGCCGGCGGCCACCGGGGAACCGGCCACCGGGGAACCGGCCACCGGGGAGCCGACCGCCGGGGAACCGGCCACCGGGGAACCCGCTCCCGCCGAAGAGCCGGCTCCCCCGGACGAGGGGCCGCCCCCGCCCATCGAGGAGGTGTTCGACGTCGAGGACGTGGCGGACCTGGTCCACGACTGGACGCTGCTGGGCGACGCGACCCTCGCCGGGGCCGACGGCCTCCAGCTGACCCCCAACGAGAGGTCCAAGGCCGGGACCGCGCTGCTGAACACCCCGTTCCCCTCGAAGTCGGGGGTGTCCGTCGAGTTCGACTACTACGCCTCCGGCGGGGGCGGCGACGGCTTCGCCGTGTACCTGGTCGACGGCGCCCACGAGACCGGCGTCGGCGGCTACGGGGCGGGCCTGGGCTACTCGCGCGGCCACCGGGGCGACGTCGCCGGCGTCACCAAGGGCTACCTGGGCATCGGCTTCGACAACTGGGGCAACTTCTCCACCGCGCTGGCCGGCCCCACCGACGACGACACCCGCCGGCCCGGCAGCGTCGTGCTGCGCGGCTCCGGCGACCGCACCGAGGGCTTCCGCCGCATCCGCGGCGTGCGACCGGACGGCGGCATCGGCGCGGTGTGGGAGGACGGCGCGCGCGTCCGGGTGGTCGTCGTCGACGCCGTGGTCACCGTCCAGCTCACCCGCGGCGGCGTCACCACCACGGTGTTCGACGGGGTGGACCTGAAGACCGCCCCGGGCCAGGTCGCCGTGCCCGACACCTTCAAGCTGGGCCTGTCGGCCAGCACCGGCGACCAGACCTCCTGGCACCGCGTGCGCAACCTCGTGATCGCGATGCCGCCGAACGACGCGCCGCCCGCACCGGACCGGGTGAGGTCCGTCGTCGGCTGACCCGGCGGCCCGGGTGGCGGCACGCCCCGTGCGGCCGGGCTAGGCGGAAGCGGCGGCGTGGCACGCGCCGTAGCCCTCGGCGCGGGCGGTGATCCGGCCGGCTTCGACGCGGACGGCCGCCTCGGTGGCGTCGCTGACGGCGGACACCCCCGCGGCCGCGGCGAGTTCCCCGGACTCGTCGTGGACGACCCGCAGGCGCGGCCAGGCCGACGGCGCGACGGCCGCACCCAGGCAGTGGCGCAGGTCGGTGACGACCAGGCGGGCCAGGGGGCCGAGTTCACCCGGGTCGCCGGTGACCAGGACCGCGGTGACCGCGGCGGTGGGCGGCGCGGCGCGCAGCGCCTCCTCGACGGCGGCCAGCCGGTGCAGGCCGAGCACGGCGAGGACGCCGTCGGAGCCCAGGCGGGCCGGCTCGGCGCGCAGCGCGTCGGTCGCGGCCGGCGGCGACCACGGCTCGTCGGCGGGCCGCGCCGGCGGGACGTGCGGCAGGTGGGCGGGCTGCCACGCGTCGTCGAGGTCGAGTTCGGCGAGCCGCTCGCAGGCGCGGACGACGGCGAAGGGCTCCCCGAAGCCGGGCGCGGCGGCGGCGAGCTGACCGGCGCCGTGCAGCATGGTCAGGGCGGTCTCGGCCGCCCGGACCATGCGGGGCGCGGCCCGCCGCGGGGTCCGCGCCTGCTCCAGGCACAGGCCGAGCAGGATCGCGCTGAGGCTCGTCAGCTGCGCGAACGGTCGGCTGACCCGTTCGTCGGACACGATCTCGGGCAGCAGGTCCCGGCCCAGCCTGCTCGCGCTGCGCCGGTCCTCGGTGGTCAGCGGGAGCCGGGCGAGCCAGGCGCGGGCGAAGTCGCCCAGCACGGCTGCGGCGGTCCGGGCGGTCGGCGGGCGCCGCCGGTCGGGCGGTTGCTCGGCCTCCCGGAGCAGGACGGCGAAGTACAGGGCCCGCTTGCTCGGGAAGTTGGAGTAGACCGCGCCCCGGGTCAGCTCGGCCCGCTCGGCGATCCGGTCGACCTTGGCGTCGCGGAAGCCGCGCTCGGCGAACTCCTCCCGGGCGGCGGCCAGCACCCTGGCCCGGTTCCGCTCCTGCAGCTGCGCCCTGCTGAGCCGGGCCATCCCGCTCCTCCGCACCTCACCGTCACCGTGCTCGTCGCCGGCAGGGTACTATGCGCATTCAAATGTTGTCGTCATCTGGTGTAACCATGCGAGTGCGGGTCGCGCCACCCCGGACCCGAGCGGAGCAGTCCCCGTGCGCGTGCTCTTCGTCAGCCTCGCCTCGGTCGGCCACACCTACCCGCTGATCCCGTTCGCGGTCGCGGTCCGCGACGCCGGGCACGAGGTGCACTTCGCCGCCGGTGAGGGCGTCCACGCGCCCCTGCGGGAGAACGGGCTGCGGCCCTTCCGCCCCGCGGACTCGTTCTACGAGGTCTACGCCGAGGACCTGGAACCGGAGCCGGCCCGGCTGCGACCCGACCTCGTCCTGCACGGGTGGGGGCAGCCGGAGGCGGCCGTCGCCGCGCGGCGCGCCGGGGTCCCGAGCCTCTGGCACGGGTTCGGCCGCATGTTCCCCGACGGGATCGGCCTCCGGTCGCCCACGGCCGCCGACCTGCCCGCCCGGCCGCACCTCGACATCTGCCCGCCGTCGCTGCAGGACGCGGACTTCCTCGCAACGGCCGAGCGCGTCGAACTGCGCCCCGTCCCCTACTCCGAACCGGCGCGGACCCCGTGGCGCGTCGAGGACGCCTCCCGACCGCTGGTCTACCTGACGCTCGGCACCGCGTTCGGCGCCCCGGAAGTGCTCACCACCGCCATCCGGGGCTTGGCGGCGCTCGACGCGCACGTGGTGGTCGCCTCGGGGCGGGTGCCCCCGGAGCGGCTGGGCGCCGTGCCGGACAACGTCGCGGTGCACGCCTGGGTCCCGCAGGCGGACCTGCTGCCGCACGTCGACGTGGTCGTGCACCACGGCGGCAGCGGCACGACCCTCGGCGCGCTCGCCGTCGGCGCCCCGCAACTGGTCCTCCCCCAGGGGGCCGACCAGTTCGCCAACGCCGCGGCCCTCACCGCCGCGGGCGCCGCGCTGAGCCTCCTGCCCGGCGAGCTGGGCGCGGACGCCGTCACCGAGCACGCCCGGACGCTGCTGGCGCGCCACGGGCACGCCGACCACCGCGACGCCGCCCGCGCGATCGCCGCGGAGATCGCCCGGATGCCCTCCCCCGACGAGGTCGCTCGCACCCTGCCGGACCTGGTCGAGCGCGGCCCGCGGTAGGCCCGCAGTAGGCCCGGAGCAGGCTCTCCGGGTTCAGGCGTGGAAGCGGAGGCGGGCGGCTTCGACGTGGTGCAGGTGGCGCCGGGTCCTGTCGCACACCAGGCGGGTCGTCTCCAGCAGGGCCCGGCCGGGCTCGGCAAGGGTGTGCTCGACCCGCGGCGGGACGGTGGGGTGCACGTCCCGGTCCACCAGACCGTTGCGCTCCAGCATGCGCAGGTTCTGGGTGAGCATCTTGGCTGATGCCCTCGACCTCGTCGCGCAGCTCGCCGAAGCGCAGGGTGCGCTCCCCCAGCGCGGCGATGATCAGCAGCGCCCACTTGTCGGCGACGTCGGAGAAGACCTCCCTCGCCGGCGAGTCCGCGCGGCTCAGGTCCGCGCCCTCGGAGGTGCTCTTGAGCTACTTGGTCACCATGTGGTCCCCCAGTCACCAAAAAGTGCGTTTTTCCAGGTCAGGCGACACTCTCCTACAGCATGCCCTTGGCTTGGTCGAACGGCGTCGCCCGGAGCGGCGCTGGGGCCATTCCCGAGTCGCCGCCGCCGAACTGCGGGACGTCGGCCTTGGCCCACTGGAGATCGATGTGGGTGCGCACCTCCTCGTTGGCGAGGGTCGCCTCCAGCTCGTCCAACTTCTCGTGCTCCAGCTTGGCCGGCTTCTGGTAGTGCGCGATCTTGCGGCGGATGACGTCTCTCTCGTCGTCGCAGCGAACCCCTCCAGCGTGGTGTCCGGCGCCTTCACGCCCACCAGGGCCGGTGCCTGCCGCACCTTGCCCGCCGGCTCGTTGCACACGGCGTCGTACTCGGTGACGAACTGCTGGATGCGGTAGTGGGCGGGGCCGCGCGGCCAGGCGCCGGCAGGTGTCGCACAACGCGCACACGACGCGCACCGGGCGCGGACATCCCGCGGGCAGTGTCGGCCGTGTCCGACTCCGCCCACCAGTGAGGAGAACCATGTCGCGCCATTGGCCACGCCCGCGCCGGAACGAGGGACGCAGGGCCGTGCCGGCGGTCGCCGGGGTGCTCGTCGCGGCGCTGACCGCCTGCGCCCCCGAGCGCTCGGCGGGCGGCGCCCCGGCCGGCGCCGTCGAGGACGGCAGCATCCCCGACAACAGCAGCATCTCCCCCCACGACAGCCGCCACGCCGCGATCCGCAAGCTCGACCCCGCGCTGCGGGCGGCGGTGCTGGCGGCGGCGGAGGACGCCCGGTCGGCCGGCATCGAGCTGCGGGTGACCTCGGGCTGGCGGAGCGAGGAGTACCAGCGGCGCCTGCTCGACGAAGCCGTGTCCAGGTACGGCAGCCTCGGCGAGGCGCGCCGGTTCGTCAGCACGCCGGAGACCTCGCGGCACGTGGTGGGCGAGGCCGTCGACATCGGCCCGACCGACGCCGCGGACTGGCTCTCCCGCAACGGCGCGGAGCACGGCCTGTGCCAGGTCTACGCCAACGAGATGTGGCACTTCGAACTCCTGACCAGCCCCGGTGGCGAGTGCCCGCCGCAGCGCGCCGACGCGTCCGGGTGAGCGGGGCCCGGCGGGCGCCCGGTCAGCCGACCTTCACCCAGTCCGCGCACCCCGTCGTCTTGAAGCCCACGTCGCCCTCCTGGATGGTGACCGTGGTGGGCTCGCCGGCACCGCCGTTGGCGATGATCTCGGTGTAGTCGCCGGTGGTCCCCTCCAGCCGGGCCCAGTAGCAGATGGCGCCGGGGGTCCGCGGGCCCCCGGTGCGGTACTGGCCGGGCTGGACGTCCCGGCCGACCACGTGGACGCCGGAACCGATCGCCGCCGTGGCCGGCGCGGACGGCCACGCCGAGGCCGGGGCCGCCGCCTCGGCCGTGACCGTCGTGGTGGTCACCTCCGTCCGGACCGCCACCGCGCCGTCCGGCGCGCTGAGCCGCCCGAGGGCGAACCCGCCGCCCGCCGCGGCGACCACGACGGGCGCGACCCACCAGAGGCGGGCCCGCGGGCGTCCCGCCGGGGCCGGGCCCGGCGCACCCTGGTGGACCACCCTCACCGCTTCCAGGTGATCGGCGACTTGAGGTAGTCGTCGCCCTTGTCGAAGGTCGCCCCCGCGACCTCGGAGCCCTCGCGCGCGCCCTGCAGGACGCAGGTCTCGTACTTCGCGCCCGCGGTGGTGAAGTCCTTCTTCGCGGTGCTCGACTCGCACTGCGGGGTCTTGCCGCTGATGATCACGCCGGTCGACTTGCCGTCCGCGCCGATCGCCCGCAGGCTCACCGAGCTGTGGGACAGGTCGGTGCCGCCGACGTTCTCCACGGCGACCCGGATGTAGAAGGGCGTGATGCCCTTCGCCTTCTCGCCGAACGAGGCCAGGTCGGCGTTGTCGCCCTGCTCGATGGCGGTGACGGTGATCGCGATCGTGCCCTTCTTGTCCGTGCCGTACTCGAACGGCACCACCGCGCGCTCGCCGACCTTCAGCTCCGAGCCGGGCGCGGTGACGTCGCCGTCGGCGGGGGCGGCCGCGCTCGCGGGCGCGGAGGTCGAGGACGGGGCCGCGGAGGTCTCCGCCGGGTCGGCCGCCGAGGTCGCGGGCGCCGGCACGGCCGACCCCCCGGTGTCACCGCCGCAGGCGGACACACCCAGGGCGATCACCCCGACGGCGGCGAGCAGTGCACCTGTGTTGCGCATGGACCGGGCTCCTCGGGATCGACTCGCGAACGAAGCCGCGGACCAGCGCGCGGCTCAGGCGCACGGTATGCGCGTCGACCGGCCCGTGGTGTGGGTCGTTCACACCACGCTCACAGGTCGTCCAGGTCGATCAGGCCGTCCTGGATGGCGCGCGCCACCAGGGCGGCCTTGGTCGGGGCCTCCCGACCGCTCATCGCGTACTTGATCCGGATCCGCTCCAGGTGGGAGTTGACCGTGTTGGGCGAGATGCCCAGGCGCTGGGCCACGAACTCCTTGGACTCCGACTGGAACCACTCGACCAGCACCTCCGTCTCCCGCGCCGACAGCGCCGGGCGGTGGGCGGATCGGTCGCCGGCCAGCGCGCCCGCCAGCGACGGCGGGGTGTAGGCGCGGCCCGCCGCCGCGGCCCGGGTGGCCTGCAGCAGGTGGTCGGCGCCCTCGGCCTTGGTCAGGTAGCACAGCGCGCCCAGCTCCAGGCACTGCAGCGCGATCCCGTCGTCCTCGCGCATCGAGTACACGACGACGCGCCGACCGGCCTGCGCGAGCCTGCGCAGGTCACCCAGGGCCGGGGTCGGCCCGCCCAGGTGCAGGTCGAGGATGACCACGTCGGCCTCCGCGCCCTCGCCGACCCAGGCGGCGCGCACGTCGTGGTCGGCCGCGACCACCCGGATCGGCGGCGTCCCCGACGACAGCCAGTGCACCACGCCGGCCCGCACCGCCGGGTGGTCGTCCACCACCACCGCGCTCAGCTGCTCCTCCACTTGGCCTCCATCCGCACGTGCCGGCCGTAGGCGCCGCACTCGACCTCCACCAGCGGTGACGCCGGGATCAGGGCGGGTTCGGCGTCGGCGACGACGGCGACCCGCACCTCCCGCTCGGTGCGCAGCACGCTCACCCGGGCCCGGCTGCGGGCGGCCGACAGCGCCGCGACCACCGGCCCGGTCAGCTCGCGGCGCACGTCGGCGGTCAGCTCCACGGCGGTCCCGCTGACGGCCAGCGCCACCGCGACGCCCCGGCGCTCGGCCACGTCGACGCACGCGCCGATCTCGTGCACCAGCGGGTCGGGCACGTCGTCGTTCTCGGCGAACAGCCGGCGCAGCTGGGTGGTCGCGAGCGCGCACCGCTCCCGCGTGGCGTCCTCGCGGGGGTCCGCCACGCCGTCGGCCAGCTCCGCCAGCAGCGGCAGCGTCACCCCCAGCTGCCCGGCGAAGCCGGTCCGCTGGTCCTGCTCCCACTGCTCGGCCAGCGCCACCCTGGTCGCCACCCGGTCGTGCTCGGCGGCCACCTCCGTGGCCTGGCGGGCGCTGCGCCGCAGCACGCGGGTGAGCACCACGACCGCGAGCTGGAAGATGGTGTTGCCCAGCACGACCACGCCCGCCGCGCCGATCTCCGCGCGGCTCGGCGCGCCCCGCAGCGCGAACCAGGTCACCTCGACCGCGAGGTTCACCGCGAACGCGGTCAGCAGCACGGGGACGCGGTCGAGCAGGAGCAGCAGCAGGTGCCAGCCCACCAGGCCGAACGACCAGTGCGGCGGGCCGAACAGGCCCTCCGGCGGCACGGCGGAGGTCGCGGCCCAGGACGCGGCCAGCGCGACGACCGCGCCCCCGGCGGCCACCGCGGGCGGCACCGGCCGGCGGCGCACCACCCACACCCCGCAGACCGCGGTGACCAGCGTCAGCGCGAGGTACGCGGCCCAGACCACCGGGCGGTCCTGCGCCAGCACCGTGGGCAGGCTCAGGACGGGCTGCACGGCGGCGGCCACGCCCAGCAGCGCGATCCGCATCGTGCTGCCCACGTGGTCGGCCGTGCCCGCCGCCCGCGGCTCACCCATCGGGCCACACCATCCGCACCGACGTCCCCGCGCCGGGCGACGAGGTGACCAGGGCCCGCCCGCCGACCGCGGCCAGCCGCTCCACGACCGAACCGCGGATGCCCCGGCGCAGGCTCGGCACCTCCCCGGGGTCGAAGCCGCGCCCGGCGTCGTCGAGCACGACGAGGACGCCGCGCCCCGTGCCGCGGGCGCTCAGCTCCGCCTCGCCCACGCCGGCGTGCCGCTCGACGTTGGTCAGCGCCTCGCGCAGCGCCCGCACCAGCGCCAGCGCCACCGACGCGGGCACCAGCGGGACGTCGTGCCACCGCGTCCGCACCTCCAGCGGGCTGCGCCGGACCACGGCGAGCAGGGAGGCCGTCAGGTCCACGTCGCTGCCGTGCGCCGTGGGTCCGCCCACCGCCCCGGTCAGGACGGTCAGGTCGCGCTGCGCGTAGCAGGCCACCTGCGCGGGGTCGGTCTCCCGGCCGTGCACCGCCACCAGCAGGAACGTCGCCGAGGCCGTGTCGTGCAGCAGCGCCAGGTACTCGCGCTCGCGCCGGTGGCGCTCCAGGGCCAGCGCCTCGGTCCGCTCCAGCGCCGCCCGGCGGTCCCGCAGCACGTCGACCCGCCTGCTCGCGGTGCGCATCAGCACGAACGCCAGCCGGGCCAGCGAGCACTCCAGCACCACCCGCGCCACGACCGCGCCCGCCGCGCCGGGGTCGACCGCGGCGACCTCGACGGCCAGCAGCACGGCCGTGACGGGCACCGCCACCCGCGGCGACCACTCCCACTGCACCGTGATGGCCGTCATGGTGACGACGTTGAGCGCCCACTGGTCCAGCGGTCCGATCTGCTGCACCGAGCACACCGCCACCGCCCGCAGCACGGCGAACACCAGCGCGAGCGGCGCGAAGCGGCCCGAGAGCCCCGTCCAGCCGTCCACCGCGGCCCCGACGAGCATCAGCCCGAGCAGCGCGAGACCGGTCGGCAGCGCCTCGTCGGGCACCCCCAGGACGCCGAACGCGCTGATGAGCAGCAGGCCGACGCCGCGCACCGGCGCGGCGGCACGGCGGGTGGCGCGCCGGAACTCCGCCTCCACCCGACCACCCGGGGAACCCGACGGCATGGGCGTCGTCAGGTTCCGCTGCGGCAGACGGGCGCGACAAGCATCCCGGAACCATAACAACGGCCCGGCGGGGCGCGCCCCGGTTCCCCCGCGGGCGCCGCCGGGGCGGTGACCAGTCGCACGCCCACCGCCGGCGCGACGCCCCCGCGACGTCCGGTCCGGTCGGTCCGCCCCGGCCGATCCGGGCGGGACGACCGGCGCGGGCCGGGCCCCCTGGGCGCCGCCGGACGCCCGGCGGACCGGGCCGTGCGCGCCGGCCGGCACGACCCCGCCGGGCGCCGGCGCCGCGCCCCCGGTCGCACCGCCGGGCGCCGTCCGCCCGACGTGCGGCCGGTGCCCCGGCTACGTAGAGTGCGAGCCAGCCGGGGCAGACACGACGGCACCGCGCGCGACGGCCCTCACCGGGTGCGCGACACGCCTGAGCAGCGGATCACCCGAGGAGCACCACGATGCCCAACGCCAAGCTGGCAGTCATCTACTACTCGTCCACCGGCACCGTCCACGCGATGGCGCAGCGGCTGGCCGAGGCCGGGGGCCGGGCCGGGGCCGAGGTGCGGCTGCGCCAGGTCGCCGAACTGGCGCCGCAGGAGGCCATCGCCGCCAACGCCGCCTGGAGCCAGCACTTCGACCGCACCAAGGACGAGCCCAAGGCCACCGCGGACGACATCGTCTGGGCCGACGCCGTGCTGCTCGGCTCCCCCACCCGGTACGGCAACATCTCCAGCCAGCTCAAGCAGTTCATCGACACGCTCGGTCCACAGTGGTCGCAGGGCCTGCTCGCCGACAAGGTCTACGCCGGCTTCACCGCCTCGATGACCGCCCACGGCGGCCAGGAGTCGACGCTGCTGGCGCTGTACAACACTATCCACCACTTCGGCGGCATCGTCGTCGCGCCCGGCTACACCGACCCGCTCAAGTTCGCCGACGGCAACCCCTACGGCGTCTCCCACGTCACCGGCGGTGACAACAGCGCACCGCTGGGCGAGTCCCAGCTCGCCGCCCTGGACCACATGGCCGAGCGCGTCGTCCGGATCGCCGGGAAGCTCAAGGGCTGACCCGCGCCGGGCGCGCTCAGCGGCCCGGCCCCAACCGGCCGCGGATGGCGGCGGAGACCTCCTCGGGCGAGTAGGTGCGGCCGTCGGCGCCCGGGGCCGGTGACGCGGCGGGGACCGGGAGCACCACGGTCTCCGCCGACCGCACGCCCTCCTGGCCGCCTTCCCGGGAACCGGCGTCGCCGCGTTCCGCCGCGGCGGCGGGTGGTCCGGCAGCGGGCGCGCCGGTCGTGAGCGGCAGCGCGGTCGTGGGCAGCAGCGCGCTCACCAGGACGGTGGCGCCGTCGAGGCGGTCCAGCAGGGTTCCGGCGGCGGCGCGCAGGCGTTCGACGTGCGCGGGGTCGCCCGCCTCGTACAGCACGAGGTTGCGCATCGGGTCCAGTGGCGCGGTGCGGGCCGCCGCCGCGCCCGCGACCTCGGCCGGCCGCACCCACAGCCCCGCCCGGACGACCTCCACCACGGTGTCCGGCGCGCACCAGTGGACGCCGGGCGAGACCTCGGGCAGCCCCGCGACCGGCGGCCGGTGGGCGCACAGCCTCGGCGGCGGCGGTTCGGCGCCCCGGCGCGGCAGGTGGGCGAAAGCCTGCGCGAAGGGGCTCCAGCCCAGCGAGCCGTCCGGGCGGACCGCGCGCACGTCGGGCCGGTCCGGCGAACCGACCGGGACGCCGGCCAGGCAGCGCACCTCCGCGTCGAGGTGGTCCGCGAGCACCTGCCCGACCTCGTCGCCGCCCGGCCGGGCCACCCCGCCGAACGGGGCGAACCAGACCGCGGCCCGCTCCGGGGCCGACAGCGACCGCCGGAACGCCGCCACGTCGGCCGGGTCGAGGTCGGGGGCGCCCGGGCAGCCCAGCACCACCACCGGCACGTGCGGGCGGCAGGGCACCGCCCTGGTCAGCCCGACCCGCGCCGCCGCGAACAGGTCGTCGTCGCCCGCGGGCCGCAGCCACACCCCGGCGGGCAGCGGCTCGGCCACCACCGCGCCGAACCGGCGCACCTCGGTGAAGGCGGCGGACTCCCAAGCGGGGCGCGGGAAGCGCTTGGCCTCCCACACCGGCTCCCGGCCGGGGGCGGAGCGCACCCAGCCGCTGCCCGCGCCGGCGTGCGCGAACAGCGCGCCGGCCGCGCCCTGGTGCACCGGCCCGCGGGGCGCGACCACGGCCCGCCCGAGCCGCTCCGCGAGCCACCGCCCCGCGTCCGGGGCCAGCTCGCGGGGGTGGCGGCCGGGCACGAGGCGCACCGGGCGGCGGCCCCGGCCGAGCGCCGCCGCCACCGCCTCCCAGGCGTCGGCCCCGGCCCCCGGCGGCAGGTCCGCCACGACCACGTCGTGGTCGGGGTCCGCGGGCAGCGCGGCCGCCAGCGCGCGCGCCTGCGGCGTGCCACCGTCCGAAGTGGACACCACCTGCACGTCGCCCACGCGCGTGCCGGCAGGTCCGCCACCGGCGCGCGCCCACCTGCGAATCCTGGCCGGCAAAGACATGGCACCCCCTCGGCTCGGTCTCCCGCCATCATGCGACCGCGGACCGACCGCGCGGCCCGGTCGCGGCGGACGGGGCACTTTCGGGAACCCCGGGGTGCCCGGATGACAGGTCGACCACGCGCCCCGCGGGCGCCCCTCACCCCGGCCCGGTGATCGCCTCGACCAGCGGGGCCGCGGACGTCGCCCGGTTGTGCTCGAGCTCCACGATCGCCGCGGACAGCAGTTCGACCAGGGGGTGGGCCGGGTCCTCGTCGGCCAGCAGGGCGCGCAGCCTCCGGCACGCCTTGGCCGCGTAGCTGAGGTTGCCGAACCTGTGGTGCAGCTTCACCGCCTGCCGCAGGTGCGCCCGCGCGAGGTCGGGTCGACCGGCCGCCGTCTCCAGCTCGGCCGTCGCGTCCGCGACGTGCGCCAGGCCGTAGAGGTTGCCGGACCCGGCGTAGAGGTCCTCGGCGAGCCGGTAGTGCCGCCGCGCCTCCTCCGGTTCGCTCAACGCCAGGCAGGTCTGCCCCAGGAACAGGTACGTGCTCGCGGTGCCGTCGTCGTCGTCCAGGCCCTCGTAGAGCTCCAGCGCCCTGGACGCGGCGTCGAACGCGGCTCGGGGCGAGCCGGCGCGCAGCTGCACCGCGGCCAGGCCGTTGAGCGCGTTCGCCTGGCCCGGCAGGTCGCCGAGCTCCTCCAGGCTGTCCAGCGCGCCCAGGTACTCCTCGATGGACCGCCGGTAGTCGCCGCCCTCCCGGTGCGCGCGGGCCAGCTGCTGCCGGAGCCGGACCTCCACCTCGCGGTCGCCCAGGCGCCGGACCGCCGCCAGGCCGTCGGAGTGGGTGTCGACCCAGTCCTGCCAGCGCGCGGTCAGGTAGGCGAAGTTGGAGGTCGTCCACGCCAGCTGCCAGGTGTAGTCGTGCAGCCCCTCCTCCTTGGCCAGGGCGATCGCGGACAGGACGTTGTCGTACTCGGCGTCGAACCAGACCAGGGCGTCGGCGCGGTTGGCCAGCACCGGCAGCAGCTCCGGTCGCAGGCACGGTCGCAGCGGCACCTGCCGCCGGTGGTCGTTGATGAGCCGGTCGGCCCGGTGGGCGGCGTGCAACTGGTGGTTGAGCAGCGAGACCAGGACCGACCCGCGACGCTCCGGCGGGTCGCGCCGCGCGGTCTCCAGGCCGTAGGCGTGGGTCAGCGCGTGGAAGGCGTGGTGCCCCGACGAGGTGCGCTCCAGCAGGTGGCAGCGCGACAGCTCGTGGATCGTCTCGCGGGCCTGGAACAGGTCGCAGCCGATCATGGCGGCGGCGGCCCGGGCGTCGAACCGGGGGCCCGGGTGCAGCGCCAGCGTCCGGAACCCCTCGGCGATCGCCGGCGCCAGGTTGTCGTAGGACAGCGCGAACACCGCGCGCAGGTCGGCCGCGTCGGGCAGCCGCAGGGTGTCCAGGGCGTCGCCGCGGTTCTCCAGCGACCGGACGACGGTGTTCAGCGAGTTCGTCGCGTCGTCGGCGGCCCGCGCGGCGACCACGCTCAGCGCCATGGGGTGACCGCCGCAGGCCGCCACGACGCGGGCCACGGCCTCGTGCTCCGCTTCGACCCGGTGGGTGCCCAGCCGCTGGGCCAGCAGCTGCACCGAGTCCTGCGCGCTGAGCGGTCCGAGCGGGATGCGCTCGGCGTCGTGGTGCACGGCCAGGCCGTCGAGCCGGTGCCGCGCGGTCACGACGGTGAAGCAGCTGCCCGAGCCGGGGATCAGCGGCAGGACCTGCCTGCTGTCGCGCACGTTGTCGATGACCAGCAGCAGCCGCCGCTCGTCCAGCATGCTGCGCAGCAGCGCCAGCTGGTCGTCCGGGTCGGGCGGGATGGCGGTCAGCGGCACGTGCAGCGCGCCCAGGATCAGGCGGGCCGCGGCTTCCGGGCCGACCGCGGCGCGGGCCGGGTCGAATCCGCGCAGGTCGACGTAGACCTGGCCGTGCGGGAACAGCTCGCGGGCCACGCGCCCCCACCGCACCGCCAGCGAGGTCTTGCCGATCCCGGGCGGGCCGTCGAGCACGCAGACGCGGCTGCCCGACCCGGCCGCCGCGAGCGCGGACAGGCGGTCCAGCTCGGCGGCGCGCCCGGCGAAGCGGCGCACGGCGGGCGGGAGGTTGTGCGGGATCGGGGCGGGCGGGGAGCCGGTGTGGACGTTGACGCCGCCGTGGACGGCGCCCGCCTGGACCAGCGCCGCGACCGCCTCGGCGTTGGCGGAGTTCTCCATGCGCCCCCTCCCCCCGGACGCCGGCCGGTCCTCGGCCCGTGCCAGGTCAATGGAACCAGAACTCCCGGCGCGCAGACACCGCAGCGAGGGGGACCCGGCCCCGCGGCGACCAGCGGCGGAGGGCGGGCCGGCGGTGTCCGGCGGGCCGGCGGCGGAGGGCGGGCCGGCGGTGTCCGGCGTGGCCGCGTCCGGCGCGGCGCGCGCCGGGGTCCCGCCGCTGCGAGCCGGGACCCCGGCGCCGGGTGCGGCGTGGATCACGCGGGCGCGGGCGGCCGGACGCGGTGCCGCCCCGGTGCCGCCCCCGGTCGGCGGACCGGATGGTGGGGTTCGGCGCCGCGGGTGGACACTGCGTCCATGCCGTCGACCGCGGGCCCCCCGCTCCCCTGCCGCTGGGCTTCCCCCGACACGCGCCGGAGGGCCGCGCCCGGCCCGAGCACCGGCGCCCGCGGCCGGAACCCGCACCGCGACCCGCCGCGACCGCTGGACCGCGGCGCCGGCCCCGGTCCGGCGGGAGGGCCCCGGGCATGACCGCGACGACCCGCTCCACGACCGGCGCCGCGCTCGCGGCCCGCCGCGCCGCCGCGGTGGCCGCCGGCGTCAGCAGCCTGCTGCCCGCGCACTTCGCCACCCGCGCCGAGCCCGGCGTCCTGCGCGACCAGGACGGGGCGCGGCTGATCGACCTCGGCTCCGGCATCGGCGTGACCAGCGTCGGCAACGCCGCGCCCGCCGTCGTGGCCGCGGTCCGCCGGCAGGTCGCCGAGTTCACCCACGCCTGCTTCACGATCAACCCCTACGAGAGCTACGTCGCGGTGTGCGAGCAGCTCAACGACCTCACGCCGGGCGCGCACGAGAAGCGCTCCGCGCTGTTCAACTCCGGCGCGGAGGCCGTCGAGAACGCCGTCAAGGTCGCCCGGCACGCCACCGGCCGGTCCGCCGTGGCGGTGTTCGACCACGCCTACCACGGCCGCACCAACCTCACCCTCGCGCTCACCGCCCGGAACATGCCCTACAAGCAGGGGTTCGGGCCGTTCGCCGGGGAGGTCTACCGCGCACCCGCGTCCTACCCCCTGCGCGACCCGGCGGGCCTGACCGGGGCCGGGGCCGCCCGGCGGGCGATCACCCACCTGGAGAGCCAGGTCGGCGCGGACAACCTGGCCGCCGTGCTGGTCGAGCCGATCCAGGGCGAGGGCGGCTACATCGTGCCCGCGCCCGGCTTCCTCCCGGCGATCGCCGACTGGTGCCGCGCCCACGGCATCGCGCTGGTCGCCGACGAGGTCCAGACCGGGTTCTGCCGGACCGGCTCCTGGTTCGCCTGCGACCACGAGGGCGTCACGCCGGACCTGGTCGCCACGGCCAAGGGCATCGCGGGCGGGCTCCCGCTGGCCGGGGTCACCGGCCGCGCCGACCTGATGGACGCGGTGCACCCCGGCGGGCTCGGCGGCACCTTCGGCGGCAACCCGCTGTCCTGCGCCGCCGCCCTGGCCACCATCGACGTGATGCGCGCGGACGACCTGGCCGCCGCCGCCCGCCGCATCGGCGACACCGTCGCCGGGCGCCTCGGCCCGCTGGTCGCCGAGCACCCCGGGCTCGCCGAGGTCCGGGGGCGCGGCGCGATGATCGGCCTGGAGTTCGTCGGCCCCGGCGACGCGCCGGACCCCGGCCTCGCCCGCCGCGTCGCGGCGCGCTGCCACGAGGCGGGCGTGATCGTGCTCACCTGCGGCACCCACGGCAACGTGATCCGCCTGGTCCCGCCGCTGGTCATCCCCGCCGACGTCCTCGACGAGGGCCTGGACGCCCTGGTCCGCGCCATCCGCTCCGACTGACCCCCGCGCGGGGGGGCGGGGCCCGATCGGGTGGCGGCGGGGCCCGGCGGACCGCGTTTCCCGGTCACCGGCCCGGGTAGTCGACCGGTATGAGCGACGAAGCCTTCCCCATCGGCGACTACGACCACCTGGCGCTGGGCGACCTGCACCACCGCGTCCGGGCGCTGTCCGAGGACGAGCTGCGGCAGGTGCTCGACCACGAGCGCGCGCACGCCGACCGCGTGGCGGTGGTCCAGCTGCTCGAAACCCGGTTGGCCGAGGTCCGCGACGGGGCCGAGCCGTCCGGCGGCGACCAGCGGGCGGCGCAGGCGCGGTCGGCGGACCCCGGCGCGCCCGAGGTGTCGCCCGCGCACTCCCCCGACCCGAACACCCCGCTGCGGCACGGCGTGGCCGGCCAGACGCCGGCCCGCGGCCGCCCCTGACGCCGCGCCCCCGCCGGGCGACCGGGCGCCGCCCGGCGCGGGGCCGGTCAGGTGTAGTAGACGCCGATCCGGTTGCCGCCGATGTCGTGGACGGCGATGTCCAGGTCGAACACCGCGCCCAGCAGCTCGGGGGTCATCAGCTCCGCGGTGGGCCCCTGCGCCAGGACCGCGCCGTCGCGCATGGCGATCACCCGGTCGGAGTGGCAGGACGCGAAGTTGATGTCGTGCACGACCAGCACGACGGTCTTGGCGAAGTCGCGGGCCATCCGCCGCAGGCGGCGCATCATCTGCACGCTGTGCCGCATGTCCAGGTTGTTCAGCGGCTCGTCGAGCAGCACGTAGTCGGTGTCCTGGCAGAGCACCGCGGCCACGTGCGCGCGCTGGCGCTGGCCGCCGGAGAGCTGGTCGAGCTGCCGGTCGGCGAACTCCTCCAGCTCGAAGTAGGCGATGGCCTCGTCCACGGCCGCCAGGTCGGCCGCGGTCAGCCGGCCGCGCGAGTGCGGGAACCGGCCGAAGGCCACCAGCTCCCGCACGCTGAGCCGGACCCCGGTGTGGTTGTCCTGGCGCAGCACCGCCAGGCGCTTGGCGAGCACGGCGCCGGGGGTGGCGGCCACGTCCAGGCCGTCGACGGTGACCCGGCCCGAGTCGGCGGGCAGCAGCCGGCCGATGATCGACAGCAGGGTGGACTTGCCCGCGCCGTTGGCCCCGATGATCGAGGTGACACCGCCGGGCGCGATGGTCAGCGACACGTCGTCGAGGACCTTGGTCGCGCCGTAGGACTTGGTGACGTTGCGGACCTCGATCACCGCTTGGCCTCCCGGATGAGCAGGGCGATGAAGTAGACGCCGCCCACGAAGTTGATGATCACGCTCAGCGCGGTGTCGAGCCCGAACACCCGCTCCAGCACCAGCTGCCCGCCCACCAGCGCCACCACCGACAGCAGCGCCGAGGCCGGCACCACGACCCGGTGCCGGGCGACGCCCGAGAGCTGGCGCGCCAGGTTGGCCACCAGCAGCCCGAGGAACGTGATCGGCCCGACCAGCGCGGTGGCCACCGACACCAGCACGGCGACCGCGACCAGCGCCTGGTTGACCACCGAGCGGTGGTCGACGCCCAGGTTCAGCGCGTGCTCCCGGCCCAGGGCCAGCACGTCGAGCCGCCGGAACAGCCGGCCCGCCCACAGCGAGACCACCGCCACCAGCACCGCCGAGACCGCCAGCAGGCGGCGGTCGACGCTGTTGAAGCTCGCGAACAGGCTGTCCTGCAGCACCACGAAGTCGTTGGGGTTGATCAGCCGCGCGGCCAGCGACGACAGGCTGGAGAACAGCGTGCCGCAGATGACGCCGACCAGCACCAGCACGTAGAGGTCGCGGCTGCGCCGGTCGAACAGCCACCGGTACAGGGCGCCCGCGAAGACGACCATCACCACGACCTGCCCGGCGAACAGCAGGCGCGGGTCGGCCGAGCTGAGCGCCAGCGCGCCGAAGGCGAACACGACCAGCGTCTGCACCAGCACGAACAGCGAGTCGAACCCCATGATGCCCGGGGTGAGCACGCGGTTGTTGGTGACCGTCTGGAACAGCACGCTCGACACCGCCACGGCGCAGCCGACCACGACCATCGCGGCGACCTTGCGCACCCGGATGCCCAGCGCGTACTCCCAGTTGCCGCGCAGGGCGACCAGGCAGAAGGCGGCCACGGCCACCGCGGCGGCCAGCGCGAGCAGCGCCAGGACGCGGTGCTCGCGGCGGCGCGCGCGGGCGAAGACCTCCGCCGAGGTGGCCGCGCTCACCGGGCGCCGTTCCGGGCGCGCAGCACCAGCAGGACGAACAGGACGCTGCCCACCACGCCGGCGACGGTCTCCACCGGGATCTCGTAGGGGTGGCGGACCACCCGGCCGATGACGTCGCAGGCCAGCACGAACGCCGCGCCGGCCAGGGCGGTGACCGGCAGGACCCGGCGCAGGTTGTCCCCCAGCAGCATGGTGACCAGGTTCGGGACGACCAGCCCGATGAACGGGATGTTGCCCACCGTCACGACGACCGCGGCCGTGGTCGCCGAGACCAGCAGCAGCCCCAGGTTGACCACCCGGTCGTAGTGCACGCCGAGGTTGACGGCGAAGTCGCGGCCCACCCCGGCCACGGTGAACCGGTCGGCGTAGAGGTAGCAGGCCACCGTCACCGCCGCCGCCACCCACAGCAGCTCGTAGCGCCCGCGCAGCACCGAGGAGAAGTCGCCGTTCATCCACGCCGACAGCGACTGCAGCAGGTCGGCGCGGTAGGCGAAGAACGTGGTGGCCGCCGAGATCACGCCGCCGAGCATGATGCCGACCAGGGGCACCACCATCACGTCGGCGAAGGTGAGCCTGCGCAGCACCCACAGGAAGAACAGCGTGCCCAGCAGCGCGAAGCCCAGCGCCACGGCCATCTTGACCAGCACCGACTCCGCGCCGAGGAAGGCCGTGGCGACGAAGACGCCGAACACGGCCGACTCGGTGGTCCCCGCCGTGGACGGCGAGACGAAGCGGTTGCGGGTGATGTGCATCATCACCAGGCCCGCCACGCTCATCGCCGTCCCGGCCAGCAGGATCGCCAGCAGCCGCGGCAGGCGCGACTCCAGGAACAGCAGCGCCGCGCCGGAGTCGGCGCGCAGCAGGCCCAGCGGGCTCAGCTCGCCCACCCCGACGAACAGCGAGGCGAACGCGGCGGGGACCAGCAGGGCGCCCGCGAGCGCCACGTGGCGCCCGCGGACCTCCCGCCGCCGTCCGGTCGTGGGGCTCACGACAGGCTGTCGCCGATCGCCGCGACCATCGACTCGACCGAGCTCAACCCGGTCGGCGCGATGTACCACTCGAACGGCGAGAGGTAGACCACGCGGTTGTTGCGGGCGGCGTTGGTGCCGTTGACCAGCGCGTTGTCCAGCACCCGGCGGGCGGCCTGGCCGTTGTCGCCGATGGCCGAGTCGCGGTCGACGACGTAGAGGACGTCCGGGTTGGTCTGGGCGATGAACTCCGCCGAGACGGCGTTGCCGTGGGTGTCGGTGCCCAGCCCCTCGGCGGCGGGCGTCACGCCCAGCGGGTCGTGGACGATGCCGAAGCGCGAGCCGGGCCCGTAGGCGCTGATCTTGCCGCCGGTGGTGAGCACGACCAGGCCGCGCTTGCCCTGGGTCGGGTTGCGGCCGGCCACCTCGGAGACCTTCGCGGTCAGCGCGTCCAGCCGTTCGCGCACCTGGTCCTGCTTGCCGAAGATCGCGCCGACGGCCTCGACCCGCTCGCGGAAGCTCGCCAGGAACTTCGCGTTGTCCACCGACACGTCGACGGTCGTGGCGATCTTGGACAGCTCCGGGTAGGCCGCCGCCGACCGGCCGCCGACGATGATCAGGTCCGGGGCCAGCTCGTTGACCTTCTCGTAGTCGGGCTCGAACAGCGTGCCGACCTTGGTGTACTTCTCGCCCGCGTACTCGGCCAACCGCTCGGGCAGCCCCTCCAGCTTCGGCACGCCCACCACCGGCACGCCGAGGTCGTCGAGCGTGACCAGGGCGCCGATGTCGAACACCACCACCTTCTGCGGGGTGGCGCCGATGGTGGCCGTGCCCTGCGCGTGCGCGACCGTGACCGGTCCGGACGACGCGGGCGCGGCGGGCGTGTCGGCCGACCCGCTCCCGCAGGCGGAGAGCACGAGCAGGGCGAGGGCGGCCAGGGCCGCGGTCAGCCCGCGGCCGGTCGCGCGGTGGCGCATGGGAGCTCCTTGCAGTGGGGTCGCGCGAGGGGACCCCGGCCGCGGTCCGCGACGCGCGCGGGGGTACGGCAGGGGCGCCACTGGTGCACTCTCCTCGACGCTGGGTCCGAAGTGGTGTCCCGGCCGGCGCCGACTGCTGGGCGAAGCCCGCGCAAAAGGAGCTGTCCAAGCCCCCGAACGGCCGAAACTTAGGAAAGGCTAAGTTATCGGTGTGGACGGTTCAACAACGTCCGGGGTGCTCAATATCACGTGCGAAACCGCTGGTCACAGCGCTGCGACTGTGTGCAGGGCGGCTGCGTCCGGCCGATCGGGCGCGCCACCGTCGCCGACCGGGGCCGGACCGCCGGCCGGGCGGCCCCGGCCGGCGGCGCCCGTCGGCGTCAGGCGGTCTCCCCCGCGTCGTCGACGGGCGGCGTGCCGTAGGTGAAGTAGGTCTCCCGCGGCAGGTTGGTGCCGCCGATGGCCGTGGCCGTGTCGATGTCGGCCATGGTCCACGTCTTCATCTCGAAGTCCGGCTCCAGCTCCAGGATGCCGGGGTCGCCGAACAGCTCGATCCGGTTGCCGCCGGGCTCGAACACGTACAGGAACGAGCCCTGGGTCAGGCCGTGCCGGTCCGGCCCCGCCTCGATGGTGATGTCGTAGTCGCGGAACATCTCGGCCGCGTCGACGGTGTGCTGCTGGATCCCGTAGTAGAACGCCACGTGGTGCAGGCGCCCGCGCGCGCCGCGCGCGTCGTGCATGATCGCCAGCTCGTGGCCGAGGATGTTGCTGCTCAGCCACGCGCCGATCTCGACCTCGCCGTCCACCACGCGCTCCCGGGTCTGCATCCCCAGGTACCGCTCGAAGGAGTTCTTCACCGGCGTGACGTCGCTGGCCAGCAGGTTGAGGTGGTCGATGCGCTTGACCGGCAGGCCCCGCAACGGCTTCTTGGACGGCCGGGTCAGGATCTTGCTCTTCAGCTCCGGCGGCGCCTGGTACTTCTCCACCTCCCACAGCAGGTTCATGCGGTGGCCGTCGGGGGTGTCGAACTGGAAGGTCTTGCCGTAGCCGTAGTCGCCCTCGGTCCACGTGCCCTCGACGTTGCCGTCGCGGATGGCCTTCACGCGCCGCTCCAGCGCGGCGGGCGAGGACGTGCGCATGGCGAAGTGGTCCATGCGCGGCTGGGCGGCCTCGGTGACCTTGAGGCTCCACTGGTAGGGGTCCTCGTAGCCGCGCAGGTACACCGACTGCCCCTCGCGGTGCGTCTCGTACATGCCGAGCAGGTCCTTGAAGAACCACAGCGTCCCGTCGGGGTCGGGGGTGTGCAGCTCCACGCGGGCAAGGTGTGCGACCTCGTGGCGGCGGAATTCGTCGTCCAATTCGGACATGGAGCCTCTCCTACTCGGTGTGCTGGGGCTGCTCGGCGTGCTGGGGCTGCTCGGTGTGCTGGGGTTGCTCGGCGTGCTCGGTGGCGGCCGCCGCGGCGGCGTGCCGCTCGGCGATGGTCACGTCGCCCGCCGCCCAGTGCTCGGGTGCGATCTCGCGGATGACGACGCGGATGTTGGCCTTCGGGGCCCCGACCGCGCGGTGCGCGGCCTCGGTCAACTCGTGGATGAGCGCCCGCACCTGCTCGGGCGTGCGCCCGGCGCCCAGCGACACGTCGATGAACGGCACGGCTCAACCTCCTGCGACGGTCACGGTTCCGAGGGTGGTGAAGTGCGCGGCGACGCGGGCGCCGGGTGTCACGTGGACGGCGTCGGTCATGCCGCCGGTGAGCACCACCCAGCCGGGCTCGACGGCGAGGCCGCGCTCGCCCAGCAGGTTGGCCGCCAGCGCCAGGGCCTCGGCGGGGTGGCCCTGGACGGCCGCGCCGGCCGCGGCGTCCTCGACCTGCCCGTCGACCTCCAGCAGGCAGGCTTCGTGCGCCAGGTCGAGCCCGTCGGGCGTGCGGCCGACCGGCCCGAGCGAGAACAGCCCCGACGAGCTGTTGTCCGCCACCGCGTCGGCCATCGTGAACTTGAAGTCGCGGTACCGGCTGTCGATGATCTCCAGTCCACCGTGGACGGTCGCGACCGCGCGCAGCGCGGTCGCCGACGTCACACCCGGACCGGCCAGCCGGTCACCCATCACGAACACGATCTCCGGTTCGGCGCGCGGGTGGATGAGGCGCTCGCGCGGCAGCGGCGCGCCGGCCGGCAGCACCATGGCGTCGGTGAGCCAGGCCAGCGACGGGAAGTCGATGCCCATGCGGCGCTGCTTGGCCCGCGAGGTGAGGCCGAGCTTGACGCCGATGAGCCGCTCGCCGCGGTCCAGGCGGCGGCGCAGCGCCTCGAACTGCACGGTGTAGGCGGTGGCCAGGTCCAGGTCCGGCCACTGCGCGGTGATCGGCCCGCGCGAGGTGCGCGAGGCTTCGGCGTCGAGCAGCACCTGCGCGGCGCGGCCGACGTCGCCGGGGCGGATCCCGTCGGTCATCGGACCTCCTCCGCTGCGGGCACCAGGCGGGCGGTGGCCACGCCCAGGCCGGCGACGGACACCACGGCGGTGTCGCCCGGCCCGACGGGCACGGCGCGGGTCATCGAGGAGACCAGGACGAGCTGCCCGGCCTGCGGCCGGGCGCCGGTGCGGGCCAGCCACACCAGGGCCTCCAGCGGCGAGCCGAGCAGCACGCCGCCCGCGCCGGTCTCGGCGATCTCGCCGTTGCGGTGCACCAGGCAGCCGGCCAGGCGCAGGTCCACCGCGTCGAGGCGGGCCGGCGCGGTCCCCGGCGCCACCGCGCGCGCGCCGCCCTCGCCGACGACCTCCACGGCGGGCGCCACGTGCTCCACCGCGCGCGCCGCGTCGAAGACCGTCGCGTCCTCGTCCAGCGCACGGCCGAGCGCGAACAGCAGGCCCGAGTGGAGCTTCGACGCCGCGGCGACCGGCGTCCGGCCGAGGTGCAGCTGCGCGGTGAGCAGCAGGTCGGTCGTGGGTTCGTCGACGCCCAGCTCGCGGCGGTGCGCCCGCGAGGCCGCGGTGACGACGTGGCCGCACGTCGCCGCTCCCGGCGGGGCGGTCGCCCGGGCGTCCCGGGTGGTCCCGGTCGTGGTCATGGCGGTCCTTCCTGTGGACGGGAGGGGCGGGGTCAGCGGATGCGGAGCATGACCGCGCGGGGCTCGGTGAAGAACTCCCGCGAGTACTCGCCGCCCTCCCGGCCGACGCCGCTGCTGCCCTCACCACCGAACGGCAACCGCAGGTCGCGGTCGAAGTAGGTGTTCACCCACACGGTTCCGGCGCGCCACCGCGCGGCCAGCCGGTGGGCCCGGTCGAGATTGCTCGTGAAAAGAATGCCCGACAGGCCGTAACGCGAGGAGTTCGCCAGGCGAATGGCTTCCTCCTCGGTGTCGAACGGCATCACCGCTTCCACCGGGCCGAAGATCTCCTCCTGCGCGGTCCGGCATTCATTGGTCAGCCCGGTGATGATCGTCGGGGTGTAGTAGAAACCCCCGGCGAGCCCGCCGGCGGTCAATTGTGAACCACCCGCGACTATTGTGCCGCCTTCGGCGCGGGCCAAGTCCACGTAGCCGTGGACCTTCTCCAGGTGCCGCTGCTCGATGAGCGGCCCCATGTCGGTCGCAGGATCCTTCGGGTCTCCGACGACCATCTTCGCCGCCGCCTCGGCGAACCGGGCGAGGAATTCGTCGTGGATACCCCGCTGGACGAACAGGCGGGTGCCCGCGAAGCACACCTGGCCGTTGCCCGCGAACGCCGCCTTGATCGACTCCGGCACGGCGACGTCCAGGTCGGCGTCGTCGAACACCAGGTTCGCCGACTTGCCGCCCAGCTCGGCCGACACCGGCGTCAGGTTCGCCGCGGCGGCGGCCATGATCTTCGCGCCGGTGGCGCTCGACCCGGTGAAGGTGATCCGGTCGACCCGGGGGTCGCTGGTCAGCGGCCCGGCGACCTCGTCGCCGCCGTACCCGTGGACGATGTTGAGCACGCCCTCGGGCAGCCCGGCCGCCAGCGCCAGCTCGCCGAACCGGGCGGCGGTCAGCGGCGTCTGCGGCGCCGGTTTGAGCACCACGGTGTTGCCGAAGGCCAGGGCGGGCGCGATCTTCCAGCTGGCCAGCATCAGCGGGGCGTTCCACGGGCTGATCGCGCTGACCACCCCGGCCGGCGGGTGCAGCGTGTAGGACAGCAGCGGCCCGTCGGGGTAGGCGTGGTCGCCCGCCGCGGCGGCGTAGTCGGCGAAGAACCGCAGGTTGTGGGCCACGCGCGGGATGTCGGCGTGCCGGGTGACCCGGATGGCCTTGCCCGCGTCGCGCGTCTCCAGGTCGGCCAGCTCCTCGGCGTCGGCCTCGACCGCGTCGGCCACCGCGTGCAGCACCGCGCGCCGCTCGCGGGGCGTCATCGCGGGCCAGGGGCCCTCGTCGAACGCCGCCCTGGCCGCGCCGATGGCGGCGCGCGCGTCGTCCTCGGTGCCCCGCGCGACCGTGGCCAGCAGGCGGTTGTCGTGCGGGTCGCGGGTCTCGAAGGTGGCGCGCCCCTCGACGGCGACGCCGTTGATCAGGTGGTGCACGGCGCGCGGCGCGGAGCCCGCCTGCGCGTCTGGTGACTCAGGCACGTTCATCCCCCAACCCGGGTCCGCTCAGCGGACAAAGTCATCAAGGAATCCTATGGGCAACCGAAAATCTCCGGCGGACCTTTTCGAAGCGCGCGAAAAGATCACCCCGGACGGGATGCGGTGGTCGACGAGGGGAAACTGGAAGGGAAGCGCCGGACCAGGCGACGGTGTGGACCAAAAGGCCCAGCGCGGTGCCCGGAATGCGTGACCAGTAACCTCGACCCATCTTCCACACGGGACCGGCGCGGGTCAAGCAAGTGCTTCAGGACACACCTGGTGGACCGCCCGCCGACTCGGTTGACCGGGGTGACACCGCCGTGTAGCGTCGAAGCCGGGTCGTTCTGGTAAAGCTGCCGGCCGACCACGGGAGAACGGCGAGGGGGATTCGCCGGCCCGCATTGGTTCCTTGGGGGGAATCCTATTCTTTTCGCCGAAACGGCGGCGCGCTCACGCGCGCCCGGATTTTGTGCTGCCCGATCCGCGTCTGGGGGCAGGCGCGCGAATCGACCAGGAGGGACACAGGTGAGCTGGACGCCATGCGCAGCGACACTCGGCTAGGCATCATCGGCGGCGGCGCCTCGACCGTGTGCCTGCTCGACGCACTCGCCCGCTCCGACGAGCGCGGCGGTTCGGTGACGGTGTTCGACCCGTCGCCGCACCTGTGGCGCGGCAGGCCGTACCAAAGGGACGTCGAGGCGGTTCGGGTCAACATCGCGCCCGAAGGCATGACCATCCGAAGTGGTGACAAAGAGCACTTCACGCGTTGGCTGGACCTGCGCTACCCGCGGGTTCCCGGCGTGGACGACCACACCGATCCCTTATGCGGCATCAGGTTCATCCCACGTGGACGCTACGGCGAGTACCTGGAGGACTCGGCGCGGGCGGCGCTGGCGCGGCTGGCCGAGAACGGCTGGCTGGTGCGGGTGATCCGGGAGCAGGCCGTCTCGGCCCTCCCCTCCGATGATGGGATCACGATCAGGACCAAGGAGCGCAACGAGTTCCCGGTCGACCAGGTGGTGCTGTGCACCGGGCGCGGCACCCCGCCCGACGACTACGGGCTGTCCGGTTCGCCCGGTCACGTCGCCGACCCGTACCCGCTGACCCGCACCCTGGAGCAGGTGGGCCCGGACCAGGACGTCGCGGTGCTGGGCAGCGGCCTGACCGGCGTGGACGTCGTGCTCGCGCTGGCCGAACGCGGCCACCGCGGGCGGGTGCACCTGTTGTCGCGCAGCGGGATCCTGCCGATGGTGCGCCAGCGCGCGATCGAGCACGAACTCGTCCACTTCCGCCCCGACGAGCTGCGCGAGGCCGCGCTGCGGGGCGAGACGATCCCGCTGCGGCGGCTCGTCACCGCGATGCGCGACGAGCTGACCGCCGCCGGCGAGGACCCGGCCGTCATCACCGCCGAGCTGGCCTCGCTGGGCGTGGAGGACCCGACGGCGCGGCTGCGGCGGCACCTGGCGGCCGTGGACTCGCCGGACCGCGCGCTGCGCATCCTCCAGCAGGCGGTCCCCGCCGCCGGTCCCGACGTGTGGACGGTCCTGGCCGAGGACGAGAAGGCCGAGCTGCTGCGCCACCACTACCGGGCGCTGATGAGCATCTGCTGCCCCATGACCTCGGCCGCCGCGCGGACCCTGGTCGACCTCGTCGACGCCGGCCGGCTGTCCATCGTCGCCGGGCTGGAGGGGGTCGTGCCGCGCCCCGGCGGCGGTTTCGCCTTCACCGCGGGCAGGACCCGGACCGAGGTCGACGTCGTGGTCAACGCCGTCAACCCCGCCGTGCGCTCCACCTCGGCGATGGCCCGCCCGCTGGTGGACGGGCTGGTGGCGGCGGGGCTGGCCCGCCCGCACCCGCGCGGCGGCGTGCACGTCGACCGGGCGACCAGCCGGCTGACCGTCGACGGCGTGCCCGACCCGCGCTACCACGCCCTGGGCGACCTCGCCGGCGGCACCCTGTTCTTCACCTTCGGGATGCCGTCGCTGGTCGACCGCGCCCGCGACATCGTCGACGACCTGCTGCTGCTCGACGCCGCCGACGGGCTGACCGCGGCCGGCACGACCCTTCAGTCCGCATGACCGCGCCCGACAGCGCCGCACCGGAGGAACCCATGACCACCGTCGCACCCGCTCCGGGGACCACCGGGGCACCCAACGGCAACTCCCCGATGAACGGCGCCCAGTACCTGGAGTCGCTGCGCGACGACCGCGAGGTCTACATCTACGGCGAACGGGTGCGCGACGTCACCGCGCACCCGGCGTTCTACAACAGCGCGCGCAGCATCGCCCGCCTCTACGACGCGCTGCACGAGCCGGAGGCCGAGGGCGTGCTGCGCGTGCCGACCGAGACCGGCAACGGCGGGTTCACGCACCCGTTCTTCAAGTCCGCCCGGTCCGCCGAGGACCTGGTCCGCTCCCGCGACGCGATCGTGGCGTGGCAGCGCCTGGTCTACGGCTGGATGGGCCGCACCCCCGACTACAAGGCCGCCTTCCTGGGCACGCTCGGGGTGAACTCGGACTTCTACGGCGAATACCGGCAGAACGCGCTGGACTGGTACCGGCGGGCCCAGGAGCAGGTGCTGTACTTCAACCACGCGATCGTCAACCCGCCGATCGACCGGCACAAGCCGGCCGACGAGACCGCCGACGTGTGCGTGCACGTCGAGCGGGAGACCGACAGCGGGCTGGTCGTCTCCGGCGCGAAGGTGGTGGCCACCGGCTCCGCGCTGACCAACGCGAACTTCATCGCCCACTACGGGCTCCCGCTGCGGGACAAGCGGTTCGGCCTGGTGTTCACCGTGCCGATGGGCTCGCCCGGCCTGAAGCTGTTCTGCCGCGCGTCCTACGAGATGGCCGCCAAGGCGATGGGCACCCCGTTCGACTACCCGCTGTCCAGCCGCATGGACGAGAACGACGCGGTGATGGTGTTCGACAAGGTGCTGGTGCCCTGGGAGAACGTGTTCATGTACGACGCGGAGGCGGCCAACTCCTTCGCCAACGGGTCGGGCTTCGTCAACCGGTTCACCTTCCACGGCTGCACCCGCCTGGCCGTCAAGCTCGACTTCATCGCCGGGTGCGCGCTCAAGGCCGTGGAGATGACCGGCACCTCCGGTTTCCGGGGCGTGCAGGCGCAGGTCGGCGAGATCATCAACTGGCGCGACCTGTTCTGGGGCCTGTCCGACGCCATGGCGAAGTCGCCGGAGCCGTGGGTCGGCGACAGCGTGCAGCCGAACCTGCGCTTCGGGATGGCGTACCGGACGTTCATGGGCGTGGGCTACCCGCGCATCAAGGAGATCCTCCAGCAGACGCTGGGGTCCAGCCTGATCTACCTCAACTCGCACGCCGCCGACTGGAAGAACGGCGAGATCCGCCCCTACCTCGACCGGTACCTGCGCGGGTCCAACGGCATCGAGGCCATCGACCGCGTCAAGCTGATGAAGCTGCTGTGGGACGCGGTGGGCACCGAGTTCGGCGGCCGGCACGAGCTGTACGAGCGCAACTACGGCGGCGACCACGAGGCGGTGCGCTTCCAGACCCTGTGGGCCTACGAGGGCTCCGGCATGGCCGACCAGCTCAAGGGGTTCGTCGACCAGTGCCTCGGGGAGTACGACCTCGACGGCTGGACGCAGCCGGACCTGTTCGACCCGGCGGACATCTCCGTCGTCACCCGCGGTTGAGGCGACCGCACTGCCCTGGGGAGGTTGCGATGACCGGGAGCACGACCGGGGGTCTGCTCGACGCGGGCGACGTGGACCCGACCCGGCTGCGGCGGGCCATGAGCCGGTTCGCCAGCGGCGTGACGGTCGTCACGACCGCCGTCGACGGGCCGGACGGTCCCGAAGCCCACGGGATGACGGCCAACGCCTTCCTGTCGGTGTCGCTGTCCCCGCCGCTGGTGCTGGTGTCGGTGGCGGCCGGGGCGCGGTCGCACCGGCGCATCGCCGACACCGGCCGCTACGGCGTGTCGGTGCTGCGGGCGGAGCAGCAGGCGCTGTCGCGGCACTTCGCCGGCGTCGAGGCCGCGCCGGAGCAGGTGCGCTTCGACTGGCGCGACGGCCTGCCGCTGATCGACGGGGCGCTGGTGCAGCTGGCCTGCACGGTCCGCGCGTCGCACCCCGCGGGCGACCACGTGCTGCACGTGGCCTCGGTGGACCGGCTGTGGGCCGATGACGGCGCGCCGCTCCTGCTCTACAACGGAAGACCACGCACGCTGCGGCCTGCGCCGGAGGAGCGACCGGCGCCCGGGACGACGGGACTGAGCCAGTGACCACGAACGGCATCGGGTGGCAGGAGGTGTTCGCGCGGCACGTCGCCGGCGACACCGGGGACGAGATCACCGCCATCCTCAAGCAGGCGGGCGGCGACGGGACGATCGCCTTCTCCGGCGGTTTCCCGCACCCGCGGACCTTCCCCAGGGCCGCCCTGGAGGAGGGGATGCGGCACGCCCTGGAGCAGCCCGCCGGCCTGCAGTACGGGCCGACGGCCGGGCTGCCCGGCCTGCGGGACTGGTTCGCCGGGTGGCTGGAGCGCCACGACGGCGCCCGGCCCGCCGAGGAGGAGCTGATCGTCACCAGCGGCGGGATGGAGGGCCTCGGCCTGGTCGTCAAGTCGCTGCTCGACCCCGGCGACCGGGTGCTGGTCGAGGGGCCGACGTTCATGGGCGCCCTGGTGGCCTTCCAGCGCTCCCTGGCGCGGGTGGAGGCCGTGCCGGTGGACGCCGACGGGCTCGACGTGGACGCGCTGGCGGCGCTGCTGGCCGGGCCGGGGCCGCGGCCCAAGCTGCTCTACACCATCCCCGACTACCAGAACCCGACCGGCGTGAGCCTGTCCACGCCGCGGCGGCGCGCGCTGGTGGACCTGGCCCGCCGGCACGGGCTGCTGCTGGTGGAGGACGTGGCCTACCGCGAGCTGGGGTTCGACGGCGAGCGGCGGCCGAGCCTGTGGTCGCTGGCGCCGGAGGTGGTGGCGCAGGTGGGCACGTTCTCCAAGACGTTCACGCCCGGTATGCGCCTGGGGTGGGTGGCCGCGCCCGCCCCGCTGGTCGAGCAGCTGGTCCGGGCCAAGCAGAACACCGACCAGTGCACCTCCGGGCTCGCCCAGCTGCTGCTGGAGGGCTACGGGCGGTCCGGGCGGTTCGACGCGGGCATCGCGGCGTCGCGGTCGTTCTACGCGGCCCGCAACGCGCTGATGACCGGGGCCCTGGCCGAGCACCTGCCGGCGGACGTGGCGTTCACCCGCGCCACCGGCGGCTTCTTCAGCTGGCTGACCGCGCCCGACCACGTCGACCAGGGCGTCTTCCGGGAGCGGGCGCGGGAGGCGGGGGTGACCTACGTGCCCGGCACCGCGTTCTACCCCGACCGGCGGGGCGGCCACGAGCTGCGCCTGTCCTACAGCCGGGTGGACGACGACCTGATCACCGAGGGCGTGCGCCGGCTCGCCGCCGCCTACACCGCCGCCGCCCGCTCCGCCACCGCCTGACCACTCACGAGAGGCGCCGAAGACATGGAAGCCGTCTACAACGAGGCCGTCCGCCCGCCCGCCGAGCAGGTCGCCGCCTTCCAGGAGGTCCTGCGCTCCTACAGCCCGAGCTGCCTGGTCGCCGACGCCTCGCCGGACGTGGGCGCGATCGGCGGGTGGCAGGTGGTCAAGCGCGAGCACGTGGTGGCCGGACCGGCCCTGACCGTGGACCTGCCGGCCGACCTGCTGGTGGACATCCTGCCGGTGCTGCCCCGCGCGCACCCCGGCGACGTGGTGGTGCTGGCCTGCCACGGCCGCGTCGACATGGCCATGTGGGGCGGGCTGATGACCACCCTGTCGAAGATGGCGGGCATCGCCGGCGCCGTCGTGGACGGGGCCGTGCGCGACGTCGACGAGCTGCGCGAGCTGGACTTCCCCCTCTGGTACCGCACGGCCCACCCGCGCCGGTGCCCGCCGGTCGTGCCCGGGCAGAGCGCGCCGGTGCGGGTCAACGTGCCGATCGAAGTCGGCGGCGCGCTGATCCGGCCGGGTGACATCGTCGTGGCCGACGAGAACGGCGTGGGCGTGGTGCCGCCGGCGGAGGCGGACGCCGTGCTGGCGGGCGTGCGGGACCTGCTGGCCAAGGAGGACGTGGTGCGCGACCTGATCAACGGCGGGGCCACCCTGGACGAGCTGCTGGCCCGCTTCGGCCACATCTGACCGCAGGCGCGCCGCCCGCGCCCCGCTCGGGCGGCGGCCGACGCGATAAGCTCGCCGGGGGCGGCCGGCAGGGGGCGCCGACCACCGGGAAAACCGTTCACCACAGGCGGAAACGTCCGCACCGCTCCCCTAGACGACGTGACCAGAGGAGAACTACGTGACGAGCCAGCTGATCGCCGACAGCGCGGGTTCGGTGGCCGATTTCAAGGTGGCGGACCTGTCGCTGGCCACGTTCGGCCGGAAGGAGATCCAGCTCGCCGAGCTGGAGATGCCCGGCCTGATGGCGCTGCGCGAGGAGTACGGCCCGCAGCAGCCCCTGGCCGGCCGCAGGATCGCGGGTTCGCTGCACATGACCGTGCAGACCGCCGTGCTGATCGAGACGCTGGTCGCCCTGGGCGCGGACGTCCGCTGGGTGAGCTGCAACATCTTCTCGACGCAGGACCACGCCGCCGCGGCCGTCGTGGTCGGCCCCGAGGGCACGGTGGACAAGCCGCAGGGCCAGTCGGTGTTCGCCTGGAAGGGTGAAACGCTGGAGGAGTACTGGTGGTGCACCGAGCAGCTGCTGAAGTGGCCGGACGGCAGCGGGCCGGACTCGATCGTCGACGACGGCGGCGACGCCACGCTGCTGGTGCACCTGGGCGCGGAGTACGAGGCGGCGGGCGCGGTGCCGGCCGACGCCGAGGGCGACTCCGACGACCAGCGGCTGATCCTGGAGACGCTGCGCCGCTCGCTGGCGGAGGACCCGACGCGCTACACCGAGATGGCCAAGCGGATCGTCGGCGTCACCGAGGAGACGACCAACGGCGTCAACCGGCTCTACCAGCTGCACCGGGCGGGCAAGCTGCTGTTCCCGGGCATCAACGTCAACGACTCGGTGACCAAGAGCAAGTTCGACAACAAGTACGGCATCCGCCACTCGCTGATCGACGGCATCAACCGGGCCACCGACGTGATGATCGCGGGCAAGCTCGCGGTCGTGTGCGGCTACGGCGACGTGGGCAAGGGCGCCGTCGAGTCGCTGCGCGGCCAGGGCGCGCGCGTGGTCGTCACCGAGATCGACCCGATCTGCGCGCTGCAGGCGGCGATGGACGGCCTGGACGTGGTGCACCTGGACGACGTGATCTCCCGCGGCGACATCTTCGTGACCACGACCGGCAACCGCGACATCATCATGGCCGCCGACATGGTGAAGATGAAGCACAACGCCATCGTCGGCAACGTCGGCCACTTCGACAACGAGATCGACATGGCGGGCCTGGCCCGCGTGCCCGGCGTGGAGCGGGTCGAGATCAAGCCGCAGGTCCACGAGTGGCGGTTCCCCGACGGGCACTCGATCATCGTGCTGTCCGAGGGCCGGCTGCTGAACCTGGGCAACGCCACCGGGCACCCCAGCTTCGTGATGTCGTCGTCGTTCTCCAACCAGACGATCGCGCAGATCGAGCTGCACACCAAGCGCGACCAGTACCCGGTGGGCGTCTACATGCTGCCCAAGCACCTGGACGAGAAGGTCGCGCGGATGCACCTGAGCGCGGTCGGGGCGAAGCTGACCACCCTGACCGAGGTGCAGGCGAGCTACCTCGGCGTGAACGTGGAGGGCCCGTTCAAGCCGGAGCACTACCGCTACTGACGCACCACCGCACGACTTCCACCGCGATCGGCTGCTCCCGCCCCCCGCGCGGGGGGCGGGAGCAGCTGATCGTCCTGCGCACCGAAGGACCCGCGATGTTCAACTTCTCCAGCGCCGCGAACACCGACGACCGGTACCTGCTCGTCCTGGGCGCGGACATCCTCTTACGCGAGCGCGCCGTGGTCTCGGCGGTGCGCACGTTCCCCGGCCCGGTGCTGGGCATGAGCGAGTCGCCCGCATCCTCGCCGCTGCACCGCTTCTTCGACCACGTGCTCCAGGCCGACTACTACGACGCCGAGGCCGCGCTGGAGGCGGTGCGGGAGTTCGAGCGGCGCACGGGCCTGCGGCCGGCCGCGGTGGCGCCGATCATCGAGATGTGCGTGCACGTGTCGGTGGCGATCTCCCGGCACTACGGGCTGCGCACCCTGTCCGACGAGGCGCTGGCGCGCTCGCGCGACAAGCACACGATGAAGGAGGCGTTCGAGGCGGCGGGCGTGCCGTGCGCGCGGCACCGGCTGTTCTCGACGCTGGAGGAGCTGCGGGCGGCGGCGGCGGAACTGGTGTTCCCGCTGGTGCTCAAGCCCCGCGACTTCGCGGGCAACGTGGGCACGGTCAAGGTGGACGGGCCCGACGGGCTGCCCGCCGCGTTCGACTACTGCCGGGACTCGCTGCTGGAGATCGCGCCGGTCTACGACTTCGCCGACGGCCGGTTCCAGGCCGAGGAGTTCGTGGCCGCCACGCACGAGGTGTCGGTGGAGGTCGCGAACTGGGACGGCCACCGGGCCGTGGTCGCGGTGACCGACAAGGCGAAGTCCGGCCCGCCGTACTTCACCGAGCGCGGGCAGCTGGTGCCCAGCCGGGACAGCGACAACGCCGCCCTGCGGCAGGTGGCTCTCGACGCGTGCGCGGCGCTGGACATCACCCGCGGCCTGGCGCACGTCGAGGTGCTCGTCGACGGCGATGACCTCAGCGTCGTGGAGGTCGCGGCGCGGCCGGGCGGCGACGGCATCATGGACCTGATCGACCGCGTGTACGGGTTCAGCCCGTACGACGTGCACTACGCCTCCTACCTGGGGCCGTTCAGCGGGTTCCCGGACTTCGACCGGCCCGCGCGCGGCATCGGCGCGACGACGTTCCTCAAGGCCCCGCCCGGGACCTTCACCGAGGTGCGGTCGGTGGACGCGCTGACGCCCGACGAGGTGGGCCTGTACCCGACGGCGAAGGTGGGCGACGTGTCGCGCTCGCTGACGTCCTACCTGGCGCGCGACGGCGTGCTGGAGGTGTTCAAGCCGGGCCCGGCCGCCGACGGGGCGGAGGGCTTCCGGGCCTACGCCGACGACCTGGCGGCCAAGCGGACCGACGAGCTGTTCACCGTCGCGCCCGAGGCGTGAGCCCGGGCGCGGGGCCGGTGCGCGCACCGGCCCCGCGCCCGGGGGTCAGGCCGTCTCGACCACCAGGGTGCGGCGGACCTCGGCGAGCGCCGCGGCCAGCTCCGCCCGGTCGCCCGCGGCCAGCAGCACCTGGCCGACGCGCTGGTTGGACGAGCGCGCCGCCTGCACGACCGAGCCCCGCTCCACCAGCACGCCCGCCTCCACCACGGCCTTGTGCTCGCGGACCTGCTCCAGGCCCCGCACGGCGGTGACGGTGCCGGCGGGCGCGAGCGGCAGGTAGCCGGCGGCGTACCGGATCGGGCCGGTCGGCGGGTCGGGCAGGTCGCGGCCGAGCGCGACGCGGGCGACCAGCTCGAACCAGTCGTGCCCGTAGGTCAGGCCGAGCAGGTCCATCAGGTGGTCGCCGGGGGTGCGGACGGCGACCTCGATCAGGACCGGGACCTCGGCGGTCAGCCGGAACTCCAGGTGCACCAGGCCGCTGCGCATCCCCAGGGCCCGCAGGACCTCGCCGCCGAACCCGTCGACCCGCCGCCGGGTGGCCTCGGGCACGTCGGGGGCGGTGCGGTGGGCGACCTCGATGAAGTGCGGCGGCCCGGTGGTCTCCTTGGCGGTGAGGTTCGCGAACCACACCCGGCCCTCGTGGACCAGGGCCTCCCAGCTGTACTCGGGGCCCTCGACGGCCCGCTCCACCAGCAGCCGGCCCTCGCCCGCGCGGCGCGCCGCCGCCTCGTCGAACGCCGCGGCGCCGGCCACCAGCTCCACGCCCATGCTGCCCGCCAGCGACAGCGGCTTCACCACGACCGGCAGCCGGTCCAGCGCCCACTCGCGCGCCGCGGCCAGGCCGTCGGTCACCAGGTGCTCGGGCTGGGCGATGCCGGCGGCGGCGAAGCGGCCCCGCTGCAGGGCCTTGTTGCGCGACAGCACGCCCGCTCGCAGCGACGGGCCCGGCAGGCCCAGCTCGTCCTGCACCAGGGCGGCCGCGGTGACCTGCGGCTCGCTGAACGCGATCACGCCGTCCGGGCGCTGCGCGGCGACCGCCGCCCACGCCGCCTCGGCCCACAGCTCGTCGGAGTCACCCCGGCTGATCGTCAGGTGGTCGACCAGGTCGGCGATCGCCCCGGCCTTGGCGGCGGTCTCGACGGCGACCACGCGGGCCCCCAGCCGGCGGCCGGCCGCCAGGTAGGGCAGCCCCATCCGCCCGACCCCGACCAGCAACAGCGTCTGCACCACTTCTACCCCCAGGTTCCCTTGCGCGACAACGTCACCGGGGCGCTCCCACGCGCCCGGAGATGAACACCACGGCGAAGCCGGTCAGCGCGAACGCCGCGGCCAGCCCGAGCCAGCCGGCCGGGCCGACGTCGATCACCGCGAAGGTGATCAGCGCGGGCCCGACGACGCTCGACCCCGTCAGGCCCAGGTGGTAGACCGACAGGTAGGTCGAGCGGCGGTCCTCCGGCGCCAGGGCGTAGGAGATGCCCCACGCGCCGATGGACTGCCAGATCTCGCCCAGCGTCATGGTGACGACGGAGGCGAGGACGAGCACCACGGCCCACACCGGGCCGACCTCCGGGGTGAACGCCACCAGCACGCAGCACGCGGCCAGCAGCCAGCCCGCCCACAGCTGGCGGCGCGCGGAGGGCGCGAGCCCCTCGACGCCGCGGCTCAGCGGCACCTGGAGCAGGATCACCAGCACGGTGTTGACCACCACGATCGCCCCGACGACCGCCAGCGGCGTGGACGTGCGGGTGCTGATCCACAGCGGCAGCCCCACGGTCAGCAGGATCGAGTGCAGGTACAGCACGCCGTTGAGCGCGGTGAGGGCGAGGAACTTCGGGTCGCGGACCCTGCCCACCGCCCCGGCGCGCGCCTGCTCCCCCTCCGGCTCCCCCACCGGTTGCCCGGCGGTGACCGGCAGCCGGGCGAGCAGGGCCGCCGCGGCCAGGAAGGTCACCGCGTCGGCCACCACCAGGCCGGTGTAGTACGCCGGGTCGCCGGCCGCGACGGCCCCGGTGGCCAGGACCGCTCCGACGGTGAAGCCGACGTTGCGCACCGAGCCGATCACGGCCATGGTGCGCACGCGCCGCTCGCCGGTGGACGTGGCGCCGACGAGGGACTGCGTGAGCGGGCCGCTGCTCCACTCGGCGAACCCGACCAGGAACGCGACGCCGTAGAACAGCACCGGGCTGTCGGCGAACGGGTAGATCAGGAAGCACAGGCCGCGCCAGGTGTACAGCGCCACGAGGCCCTTCTTGGGGCCCACGTGGTCGGCGAAGCGGCCGATGACGGGCACGCCGAGCAGGCCCGCGAGACCGGAGATGGTCAGGCCGATGCCGACCTGGCCGGTGGTCAGGTGCAGGGCCTTGGTGAAGAACAGCGCCGAGCCGGCGATGAACAGGCCGGTGCCCAGCGCGTCGACGAACGAGGCGCCCACGAGCCGCCGCGCCGCGCGCCCCTCGGGCACCAGTCCGGCGACGCGGGCGCGCCACCCGCGCGCCGGCGCCTGCTCCGTACCGGTCATCCAGCGCTGCCCGGGTCGGCGGGCTCGACCTTGACGGTGGCGAACATGATGTCCAGCAGCCGCGCCATGTCCTCGCTGGAGCCCGGACCGAGCACGCCGGCCAGCGGGACGTGGGCGTCGGCGTAGGTGATGGTCCGCGACACCGGCTCGTCGGGCGGGCGCTGCACCCAGCGCCGCACGAGCGGGTGCTCGGCGAAGTCCTCCGCGTGGGCGACGCGGCAGTGCGTGGAGCCCAGGGTGTGACCGGGCCAGACGAACCAGCCGTAGCGGGCGTCGGGGGCGGGCACGCGGGCGTCGATGTCGGCGCTCGCGCCCTCCACGAGCAGGCGCAGCTGCGCGTCGGGCAGCCGCACGCCGGTGGCCAGCTCGAAGGTGTCGACCACGTCCGCGCCGCCGAAGCGGGCGCCGACCTCCAGGAACACCAGGCCGTCGGGGCCCTCGATGGCCTCCAGGTGGAACGGCCCGGTGGCGATGCCGACCGCGGCCAGGCAGCGCGCGGTCCAGTCGACGACCCCCGGGTCCGCGTCGACCTGCACCGAGCCCAGCGGCCGGCCCTCGGCGAAGGCCAGGCAGGTGTTGACGTAGCGGCTGACCATCACCGCGACCACCGCGCCGTCGGCGACCAGGCCGTCCACGTGGATGATCGGGCCGTCGACGAACTCCTCGACCTCGAACTCGCCGGTGTCGACGGCGCGCGCGGCGGCCAGGGCGGCGGCGACCGTCGGGTGGCTGGTGACGCCCTCGCTGGAGGCGCCGGAGAGGGGCTTGAGCACGGTGGGGCCGTCCCACGGCACGTCGGCGGCCACCGCGGGCAGCCGCCGGCAGCGGGGCGCGCGCAGGCCCCGGGCCGCGACGGCCGCCTTCATGGCCACCTTGTCCCGGTAGGGCAGCACCTCGGCCTCGACGGGGCCGGGCACGCCCAGCGCCTCGCGCACGCGGGCGGCGGCGAGCAGGTCGTACTCGGACAGGGCGATCACCACGTCCGGAGCGGGTTCGCCGGCCAGGGCCGCGAGCACCTCGACGTCGGTCTCCCCGACGCCGGGCCGCGCGAGCCGGCGGGCCGGCACCCCGGCCGGCGTGGTCGCCAGGCGGTCGGGCACCCCGATGTAGGTGACCTCGTGTGCGTGGTGGTCGATGCTATCCGCGTAGCGGACCAGCGCGTCCGGAACGCGGTGCAGCACTAAGATGCGCATGGATGTCTTCCGGTCGGTACCTGCAAGGCAAGGCGACGCCCCGGCGTGCGATGACGGGGCCACTCCGAGCGTAGTCCAACCCGACCGGCCTGGCGTTGGACCGAACGGCCCACGAACCCTTGGTGCCGGCGCACTTCACGCGCTTATCGGCGCGATCGGGAAATCGCATGGGAACCCGCCCCAGCGGCTCGCCGCGGGGGCCGTCACCCCGGTGCGCCGGCATTTCGGGACGCGCGCGCGGAATTCGCCGGGTGGTCGTCGCGGCGGCTGAGCCCCGGTCGTCGCGGCGCCCCGGGGCGCCGGTCGGGAGCGGGCGGCGCCGCCCCGCAGCACGAAGTCCACCGCCGTCGCGCCCCGGTGGCGGCGGTTTCCCGTTCAGCCGGCGATCTCGGCCTCATCGGGCACGGTGAGCGGCCGGTAGTCCTCGTCGCCCCAGACGTCCCCCGGACCGGGGTTGTCGGGCAGCGCGGCGCCGCCCAGGCAGCGCATCACTCCCCACGCCGCGTTGAGCCCGGAGGACATGGCGTGGTCCAGCCAGCCGGGCGACCAGGCGATGTCGTCCCCGGCCAGGAACAGCGCGTTGGGCGGCTCGCCCGGCACCGCGGGCGAACCCGTGAAGTCCTTGAGGAAGTGGGCGAACAGGTCCCACTGGTAGGTGTACTCGCCGGGCCGGGAGTAGCGGCAGTAGCCGCGGAAGTTCCGCTCGTTCTCCCAGGAGATCGTGCACGCCTCGCCGGCGGCGGCCTGCCGGCGCAGCTCGTCGGCCAGCTCCGGGTGGACCTCGCCCAGCTCCCGGACCAGCGCCGCGACCCGCTCGTCCACAGTGGACGAACCGAGCTTCAGGGAGTCCTTGGACCAGGTGAAGCTCAGCACCAGCACGCCGCGCCGGCCGCCGGGCTCGGGCGGCGGGCCGTAGTCCAGGGTGTAGGCCGCCCTGGGCAGCCGGTCGGTGAGGGTGACCCCGTCCATGCCGGTGCCCTCCCAGAACGGCGTGCGGGTCACCAGCACGGTCTTGGCCGACTGCCAGTAGCTCAGCCGGCGGATCGCCCGGGTGAGCCGCGGCCCGAACGGCGCGGGCCGGCCGCTCCGCTGCGGGCGCACCTCGACCGCCGTCTCCAGCACGTGCAGCTGCGGGGTGAACACCGCCGCCGGGTACCACTGGCTCGTGCCGTCCGCGCAGTGCACCACCACGCCCTGCGCGTAATCCGCGCCGACCTCCAGCGCCACGACGGCCGGCCGGGGCGCGCCGCGGTTGACCTCGGCCAGGCTGGTCGACCGGCCGTCCGGACCGGTGGTGCGGTGGACCCAGAAAGCCTCGGCCAGGGCGCTGATCCCCTCGTCCAGCAGGTGCATCGAGGCGCCCTCGGTGGCCAGCAGCATCCGCAGGGTCTCCAGGAACGACAGGTCGTACAGGCTGTCCCAGACCGTCGTGGCGATGCCCGCGGTGCCCAGCAGGTGGGCGTCGGCCCGGCTGAGCCCCACCCCGCCCGGGTCGCGCAGGAAGCGGTAGAAGCTCCACTCCTCGAACCGGTGCACCAGGTCGGCCCAGAGCCGCTTGGCCCGCGCCCGGTCCCGCCCCCGCACCGCGTGCTGCAGCTCGAACACGCCGATCCGCCGCACCGCCGCGGTCCACCGCCGGTGCGCCCGGCCGAACCGCTCGTGCTGCGGGTACAGGTCGGTGATCCCGCCGGCGACGTAGCCGACACCGTCCACGTCGAGCACGGTCCGCGGCGTCACCTCGGCGGCGTACTCGTCCCGGAAGGGCGTCCAGCGCAGGTCGAACGCGTCGGTGTACTGGCGCAGCAGGTGGGCCGTGTCGGGGAAGCGCATGCACCCCAGCTCGACCACGGCGCTGTCGGCGGGCGACAGGCGCCGGGAGTACATGCGCCCGCCCAGCCTGCGGCCACCGGGCCCGTCCGGGTCGGCCTCCGCCTCGTAGACGATCGGGCGGCACCCGATCCGCAGCAGCTCGTAGGCCGCGGTCAACCCGCTGCCGCCCGCCCCGATCACCGCCACGGGCGCGCCCAGGGCGTGGTCGGGCAGGCGGCCGACGCGCCGCCCGCCGCCGACGTACTCGGCGTAGTCGAACGGGAAGTCGACCTGCAGGTCGACGGCGGTTGGCTCGCTCACCGGGAATTCCCTCCTCGGCGCTCGGCCGGGCGCAGACCGACCTCGTCGGCCGGTCGCCGCCCGCCGCCGGAAGGCTCGGGAATGGACCGGCGGACCGTCGGCACGAGCAATCGGAATACCCGGTCGACGCGGGGGAGGCCGGGGTCGGCATTATCCGGCGCACCCGGACCGGCCGTGCTCCACACGGCCCACCCGGATCCTTGGCAACGCTTCCACCAGGGGCAACGTAACATCACCCCGGTGGCCAGTCCAGCGCCACCGGCACATCGCAGCCGATGTCGCTCGCTTGTAGTAATATCCCCTGATCGTTTCCGGGGGGCCGTCCGATCTGGTTCGGCCATTACCACTCCGTCACCCCTTCGGAGCATTTCCGACACATTTCGACACAGCGGAAAGATTTATCCGCTCCCCCTGCTACGGTGACGCAGCCGAGCCGATGCCGTGACTGCCGCCGCGCGGCGGTCGGCCCGGCAGCCCGCCCGTCGCGCCGTCGGCCGCTCCGGCCGGGCCCGGTCCCGGCCGGAGCGGCGCCCTGAGGAGGAGGCCGTGCCGAACGCCGACCAGCTCATCCACCGCTACGAGGCCCTGCTGCCCGTCCGCCGGCAGGTCGAGGACAACGAACTGCTCGCCGCCGCCCGGGCCGGCCGGGTGCACCCCCGCCACCTCCAGCGTCTGGTCACCGCGGAGTTCCTGACCCAGGAGGCCGAGATCCCCCGGTACGGCTCGCTGCTCACCCGGTTCAGCCACGAGGTGCCCGCCGGGTTCTTCGCGTTCGTGGCCACGAAGTTCATCGGGCAGCGGCGGCTGCTGGCCGACGCCGCCGCGGCCGACGTGGGCCTGGACCCGGAAGCCCTGCGCCGCACCGACCCGCCGCAGGCGGTGATGCAGCTCAACCAGGCGGTGGCCTGGGTGGCGAGCCACGCCGGCGCGGCCGAGGCGGCGATGGAGGTGCACACCGACTTCCAGCTGTTCTGCCCGGTGGCCGCGGCGCTGGCCGACGCGCTGCGCGACCTGGACAACGTGCCGCGCTCGGTGGTGGCCTACCTGGACAACTACCGCGAGGAACCCGCCGAGATGAAGCAGCGCCTGCCGGAGGTCGTCGGGTTCGGCCTGGCCCACGGGGAAGAGGAGTCCCGGGTGACGCGCAGCGCGGACGAGATCCCCGACCTGCTGTCGGACTACTGGCACCACATCGCCACCGGCTGACCGGCGCCGCGGGCCGCCGCTCCGGGACGGGTCCCGGAGCGGCGGCCCCGGCCTGCGCCACCACGCCCCTCCTGAGGCGCGTCCACCGCGCCGGTCCCCGCCGCCCGCACCGGTGGACCACCGCGCCACCGATCCCGCCGCGGTCACCCGCGCCACCGGCCGCACCGGCACCGGCGCCCGCGCCATCACCCGCGCCGACAGCCGTGCCACCGCCCGCGCCATCACCCGCGCCGGGCCCGGTCCGTCCTCGTGGAACGGTCCCGACCCCGCTCCCCCGACCCCTTGACGGCCGCCGTGCCGACGTTTAGTTTCAGCTGAAAATAACCCACTTGGGGACAAACGGGAGGCCGCGATGGCCAACGTCGGACTGCTCTACGTCGGCGCCGTCCTGCTGCTCAACGGTCTCGTGCTGCTCGGCCGGCTGCCGGCCCGCTCCGCCGCCGCCCTCAACCTGTTCGTGGGCGCGCTGCAGTGCGTCACGCCGACCGTGCTCATCATCCGAGCGGGCGACGACACCGACGCCGTGCTGGCCGCCTCCGGGCTGTACCTGTTCGGCTTCACCTACCTCTACGTCGGCCTCGCGTCGCTGGCGAACCTCGACCCGGCGGGCGTCGGCTGGTTCTCGCTCTTCGTCGCCGGTTGCGCGATGGTCTACTCAGGACTGTCCTTCTGGCACGACCGCGACCCCGTCTTCGGCGTCATCTGGCTGTCGTGGGCGCTGCTGTGGGCGCTGTTCTTCCTGGTGCTCGCCCTCGGCCGCGCGGACCTCACCCGGTTCACCGGCTGGGTCGCCGTGCTGCTCAGCCAGACCACCTGCACCCTGCCCGCGTTCCTCGGGCTGACCGGGGCCTACCGCCCCGACGCGGTCGCCGGGGTGCTCGCGGCCGTGGTCGCCGTGCTGCTCCTGGGCTGCGCGGCGCTGCTCGCCTCCCGAGGCCCCCGACCCGTCCCCGCAACGGCCTGAACCACCAACCCCGCGAAGGAGAAACCCATGAGGCACGGCGACATCTCCGCCAGCCCCGACACCGTCGGCGTCGCAGTGGTCAACTACAAGATGCCCCGGCTGCACACCAAGGCCGAGGTGCTCGACAACGCGCGCAAGATCGCCGAGATGGTGGTCGGCATGAAGACCGGCCTGCCGGGCATGGACCTCGTCGTGTTCCCGGAGTACTCGACCCAGGGCATCATGTACGACCCGGGCGAGATGTTCGAGACCGCCGCCACCGTCCCCGGCGAGGAGACCGCGATCTTCTCCGCCGCCTGCCGCGAGGCCCGCACGTGGGGCGTCTTCTCCATCACCGGCGAGCGCCACGAGGAGCACCCGGACAAGCCCCCCTACAACACCCTCGTCCTGATCAACGACCGCGGCGACATCGTGCAGAAGTACCGCAAGATCATGCCGTGGTGCCCCATCGAGGGCTGGTACCCCGGCGACACGACCTACGTCTCCGAGGGCCCCAAGGGCATGAAGATCTCCCTGATCATCTGCGACGACGGCAACTACCCGGAGATCTGGCGGGACTGCGCCATGAAGGGCGCCGAGCTGATCGTGCGCTGCCAGGGCTACATGTACCCGGCCAAGGACCAGCAGGTGCTGATGTCCAAGGCGATGGCGTGGGCCAACAACTGCTACGTCGCGGTGGCCAACGCCGCCGGGTTCGACGGCGTGTACTCCTACTTCGGCCACTCCGCGATCATCGGCTTCGACGGCCGCACGCTCGGCGAGACCGGCGAGGAGGAGTACGGCATCCAGTACGCGCAGCTCTCGCTGTCCGCCCTGCGCGACGCCCGGCACTACGACCAGTCGCAGAACCACATGTTCAAGCTGCTGCACCGCGGCTACTCCGGCGTGCACGCGGCGGGCGACGGCGACAAGGGCGTCGCGGACTGCCCGTTCGACTTCTACAAGCTGTGGGTCACCGACGCCCAGAAGGCCCGCGAGAACGTCGAGGCCCTCACCCGCGACACCGTGGGCGTCGCGGAGTGCCGGGTCGGCTCGCTGCCCGCCGAGCGCGTGCACGAGGCATGACGGGATGCCGTACCTGACCGACCGGTTCCACGACCAGAACCGGCAGCGCCTCGCGGGTGACGGGCGCGACCCGTCACCCGCGGCGGTCGCCGCCCGGCTGCGGACCAGGGTGCTGGGCCAGGACCGGGCGGTGGACGCGGTCGTGCGCGCGATCGCCCTGGCCCGGGCCGGCGCGCACGACCCCGGCCGCCCGCTGGCCAACCTGCTGCTCGTCGGCCCGACCGGCGTCGGCAAGACCGAACTGGTGCGGCGGGTGGCGGCGGAGCTGCGGTCCGGGCCGGACGACCTGTGCCGGGTCGACATGAGCGCGCTGGCGCAGGAGCACTACGCGGCGTCGTTCAGCGGGGCCCCGCCCGGCTACGCGGGCAGCAAGGAGGGGTTCAGCGTCTTCGACCGGTCCACCGTGGAGGGGGACCCCTACACCCCCGGCGTCGTGCTGTTCGACGAGGTGGAGAAGGCGCACCCGACCGTCCTGCGGGCGCTGCTGCACGTGCTCGACGCCGGCGTGCTGCGGCTGGCCAACGGCCAGCAGACCGTGTCGTTCCGCAACACCTTCGTCTTCCTGACCTCGAACCTGGGCTCGGCGGAGCTGGCGCGCCGCTGGCGGCGGCCGTGGCGGGGCGACCACGCGGTGATCACCGACGCCCTGCGCCGGTTCTTCGACCCGGAGTTCCTCAACCGGATCGACGAGGTGGTGGAGTTCTCCGCGCTGGGCCCCGACACCGCGCGGGGCGTCGCGGAGCTGGAGGTGCAGGCGCTCGCCCGCCGGATGCGCCACCGGGGCGTGCGGCTGGACGTGGCCGAGGAGGCCGTTCGGCTGCTGGCGCGGCGCGGCTTCGACCCGGTGTACGGGGCGCGGGCGGTGCGCCGGCACGTGCGGACCGACCTCGCCGCGCCGGTCGCCGACGAGGTGCTGCGCGTCCGGCCGGTCGGCACGTCACCGGTGCGGGTGCGGGTGCGCGTCCACGAGGGGAGGGTGATCGCCGAGGCCGAGGCCGAAGCCGTCACCGACGCGGACGCGGACGCCGCAGCCGAAGCCGACGCGGCGGGGTGACCGCGGGGGCCACGCCCGACCCCGGCCGCCGCCGCGGCGACCGGGGTCGGGCGGCGTCGCGGGCGCTTTCCCGCGGCACTCCGCCGGTCCGCGCCCTATTCTGTTACAGAACTACGTGACGCGCATCACATATTACTCATCCCAAGGACTTCAACCAGCACTTTCGCCGGATACCCGAATCTATTCCGCAGGGATTCTTTCACAGTCGAAGAGAATGCTTCGGTCGCATCCGGTAATCGGCTGTTAACGTCGGTTCAGGTGCCGCCCCGCGGCACAACCAGGTCGAATCCGACATTGTGGAGAATTGCCATGACGAAGCTCGCGCGTGTTCTGGGCGCTGCCGTGGTCGCGGGCGCGGCCACGGTCGCCCTCACCGGGGGTGCTGCGCAGGCCGTCCCCAACACGGTCCACCTCTACACCGGCACCGAAGCGCTCTGCGAGAAGATCGGCGACGGTGGCGTGGCCAACGACGTGTTCGACTCCTACGAGTGCAAGAGCGGCGTGGGCGGCTACAGCACGCTGGTCGACCCGAGCAACAACCTGCTGGCCAACGTCCCGGTCTTCACCGACTCCGAGGACGTCTGCGAGACCGTCGGGCTGAACGGCAAGAACAACGGCGCGTGGAGCGCCTACGGCTGCCAGCTCGGCATCGTCGGCTGGACCCTGCTGGTCGACCGCTGGTGAACCCGCGGCGCTCCGGGCCCGGCGCGGCCCGGAGCGCCGCCACCGCCCTCGCCCGGTGACGCGCCCTCCGGGGCGGGAGGGGCCCCGAGCCCCTCCCGCGCGGGGGTCAGCCGGCCAACCAGTCCGCCAGTCGGACCTGCCCGACCGGGGAACCGGGTGCGGGCAGCAGGGTCTCGTCCCCCAGCACCGCGCCGAAGTAGCGGGCGCCCGGGTCGGCGACCACCCGGCGCGGGTCGTGCCGCGCCGCCAGGGTGGTGCGGACCCACTCGGCCAGGCCGAACACCTCGGGCCCGCCGATCTCCACCACCCCGTCGAGCGGCGCGCCGAGCGCCGTCCGGGTCACGGCGTCGGCCACGTCGGCGGCGGCCACCGGCCGCACTCCCCCGACGGGCAGGACCACGACGCCGCCCTCGGTCGCGCTGTCCGCGATGCCGCCCGCGAACTCGAAGAACTGCGTGGCGCGCACCACCGACCAGGGCAGCCCGGACTCGCTGAGCACCCGCTCCTGCGCCACCTTCGCCCGCAGGTACCCCGAGTCCGGCGCCCGCTCGGCGCCGACCACGGACAGCGCGACGCAGTGGCCGACCCCGGCGCCCTTCGCCGCCTCGACCAGGTTGGCGGTGGAGGTGCGGAAGAACGCCAGCACGTCGTCGGCGGCGAAGGACGGCGAGTTCGACACGTCGACCAGCACGTCCGCGCCCCGCACGGCCTCCGCCAACCCCTCCCCGGTGGTGGCGTCCACCCCGGTGGAGGGCGCCGCCGCCACCGCCTCGTGCCCGTGCTCGCCGAGCCGCGCGACGACCCGCTTCCCGATCAGGCCGGTCCCGCCGACCACGACGACCTTCATGGTGACTCCTCCCCACCGGCGCCCGGCCGGCCCGGGACGCCCTTCTCCCACTACGACAGCGCGGCGGGTCGATCCGTGACACCGAGTCTGTCGACGCGGCGCGGCCGGGGGCGGAGGCGGCCCGGAGCGCCTGCGGGATCACCCGTCCGGACGACCCGCGCCCCGGTGGCCGCGTCGCCCGGACCCGCGCCCGCGGAGCGGGGTCAGGTCTGCGCCGGCGCGCGGGAGGCCAACCAGTCCGCGATGGCGCACACCAGGTCCCGGCAGGTGCCGCAGCCGGTGGTGGCCCTGGTCGCCGTCGCCAGTGCGCCGACCTCCCGGGCGCCGGTCTGCCAGGCGGCGACCAGCTGCTCCTTCCGCACGCCGTTGCAGCGGCAGACGACGGTCGTGCCGGGCAGCTCCGCGGGGCCCGTCCGCGGACCCGCGAGCGCGCGGCCGAGCAGCAGCGCCAGCCGGTCGTCGGGCGCGGGCAGCCCCTGGTCGAACAGCTGGGTGACGGTGGCCGCGGCGTCCGGGCTGCCGAGCATGATCGCGCCGACGACCACGTTGTCGCGCAGCACGACCTTGGCGTACCGGCCGCGGGTCGGGTCCTCCACCCGCACCACCTCGACGCCCGGCTCGTCGAGGTCGGCGTGCGCCTCCCCGAGCGCGGCCAGGTCGATGCCGCGCGCCTTGAGCCGCGTCACCACCGGGGTGCCCCGGTACCGGGCTCCGGGGTCGTCGCCGGTCAGCAGGTCGGCCAGGACCGCGGCCTGCTCCCAGGCCGGCTGGACCAGGCCGCCGACCACGCCGCGGTGCTGCGCGCAGTCGCCCAGCGCGTGCACCCTGGGGTCGCTGGTGCGCAGCGCGTCGTCCACCACGACGCCCCGCTCCACCAGCAGGCCGGCGGCGCGGGCCAGGTCCGCCGCCGCCCGGACCCCGGCGGAGACCACGACCAGGTCGGCCGGCACCCGGCTGCCGTCGTCCAGCTCCAGCCCGGAGCCGGGGGTGTGCCGGCGGGCGAGCCTGCCGAAGCGGAACTCCACCCCCGTGCGGCCCAGGGCGTCGGCCAGCACGCGGCCCGCGCCGGGGTCGAGCTGCCGCTCCATCAGGTGACCCACCGGGTGCACCACGGTGACCAGGTTGCCGCGGCCGGCCAGGCCCCGGGCGGCCTCCAGCCCCAGCAGCCCGCCGCCCAGCACGGCGACCGGCGCGCCGGGTCGCGCCGCCGCGAGGATCCGGCCGCAGTCGTCCAGGTCCCGGAAGGTCACCACCCCGTCGGCGAGCCGCCCGTCCGGCCCGCTCAACCCGTCGACGGGCGGCAGCCAGGGCGTGCTGCCCGTCGCGAGCACCAGCGCGTCGTAGGGCAGCCGCTCGCCGCCGGCCAACTCCACCGCGCGCGCCGCGCGGTCGAGGCGGACGACCCGGGTCCCGGTCCGCAGGTCCACCGCCGTCCGGGCGCCCCAGTCCGGTTCGTGCAGCCGGACGGCGTCGACGGCCACCCCGCCGGCCAGGACGCCGGACAGCAGCACCCGGTTGTAGGCGGGGTGCGGCTCCTCGCCGACCACCGTGAGCGCGACCCGGTCGCCCCCGGGGTCGCGGGCGCGGACCTCCTCGGCCAGCCGGGCGCCGGCCATGCCGTAGCCGACGACGACGACCCGCCGCGCGCTCACCCCCGCCCCCCGACCGCGCCGCCGTCCGGCTCCAGCCGGACCGCGCACACCTTGAACCCCGGGATGCGGCTGGTCGGGTCCAGCGCCGGGTGGGTGAGCAGGTTGGCCCGCTGCTCGTCGGGGAAGTGGAACGGCAGGAACACCGTGTCCAGCCGCATGGACGGCACGAGCCGCACGCGGGCGGACGTGCTGCCCCGCCGGGAGGTCACCCGGGCCGGGTCGCCCTCGGCGAGCCCGGCGCGGGCGGCGGTGTCGGGGTGGACCTCGACGAACACCTCCGGCGCGGAGTCGACCAGTTCCGGGGTGCGGCGGGTCTGGCTGCCGGTCTGGTAGTGCTGGAGCACCCGCCCGGTCGTCGCCCACAGCGGGAACCGCTCGTCGGTCGCCTCCGGCGGCGGCCGGTGGTCGACCGCGGCGAACCGGGCCCGCCCGTCGGGGTGGCCGAACCCGTCGAGGAACATCCGCGGGGTGCCGGGGTGGCCGGGCGCGGGGCACGGCCAGTGCAGGACCTCGCCGGCGCGCAGCCGCCCGTGGTCGATGCCCGAGTAGTCGGCGGGACCGCCGGCCGAGGCCCGTCCCAGCTCGTCGAAGACCTCCTCGACGTCGGTGGGGAACCGCCGCGGCGGCTGGCCCAGCCGCACCGCCAGCCCGCTGATCACGTCGAGGTCGCCGCGCACCCCGGCGGGCGGGTCCACCGCGCGGCGGCGCAGCAGCACCCGGCCCTCCAGGTTGGTCATGGTGCCGTCCTCCTCGGCCCACTGGGTCACCGGGAGCACGACGTCGGCGATCGCGGCGGTCTCCGAGCGCACGAAGTCGGCCACCACGAGCAGGTCCAGCGCCTCGAGCCGGCGCGCGACCCGCCCCGCGTCGGGCGCGGAGACCACCGGGTTGGTGCCGAAGACCAGCAGCGCCCGCACGCCGCCCGGCCGCCCGGCGGAGTCCAGGATCTCGTAGGCCGACCGGCCGCGACCGGGCAGGTCGGCCTCCGCGACGCCCCAGACCGAGGCGACGTGGCGGCGGGCCGCGGGGTCGTCGACCTTGCGGTAGCCGGGCAGCTGGTCGGCCTTCTGCCCGTGCTCCCGGCCGCCCTGCCCGTTGCCCTGCCCGGTGATGGTGCCGTAGCCGGAGCCGGCGACGCCCGGCAGGCCGAGCGCCAGCGCCAGGTTGATCCACGCCGAGACCATGGCCGTGCCGTCGGCGTGCTGCTCGGTCCCGCGCGCGGTCAGCACGTAGGCGCGGGCGGCCTGCGCCAGGAGGCGGACCGCCAGCCGCTGGTCGGCCGCCGCGACGCCGGTGACCCGCTCGGACCGCTCCGGCCACCAGCGGGCGGCCGCCCGCCACGCCCGGTCCAGACCGGTGGTGCGCTCGCGGACGTAGGTCTCGTCGACGTGCCCCTCGGCCACCGCGACGTGCAGCATCCCCAGCGCCAGGGCCAGGTCCGTGCCCGGCCGGGGCCGCAGGTGCAGGCTCGCCCCCTGCGCGGTGGCCGTGCGGCGCGGGTCGGCCACGACCAGGCCGCCGGCGTCGGCGGCGCGCCGGAGGTGCCGGACGAACGGCGGCATCGTCTCGGCCACGTTGGCGCCCACCAGCAGCACCGCGTCCGCCGCCGCCAGGTCGGTCACCGGGAACGGCAGGCCGCGGTCGACGCCGAACGCGCGGGTGGTCGCCGCCGCGGCGGCCGACATGCAGAACCGGCCGTTGTAGTCCACGTGCGGCGTGCGCAGCGCGACCCGGGCCAGCTTCCCCAGCAGGTAGACCTTCTCGTTGGTCAGCCCGCCACCGCCGAGCACGCCGACCGCGTCCGCCCCGTGCTCGGCCCGGACGCGGGCCAGCCGCCGGGCGGCGAAGTCCAGCGCGTCCGCCCACCCCACCGGCTCCAGCTCCGCGCCCGGGCGCGCCCGCACCAGCGGCGTGGTCAGCCGGTCGGGCGCCGTCAGCACCGTCGCCGAGGTCCACCCCTTCCGGCACAGCCCGCCGCCGTTGGTGGGGAACTCCCTCGGCCGCACCCCTATATCCCCCGCCTCCCCGACGACGGTCATCCCGCACTGCAAAGCGCAATACGGGCAATGGGTTTCCGCCAGGGATAACGGTATCGCTCGTCCGCTCATCCGACCCACCTCCGATATGAGCGCCAGCATCCTCTCGCCCGGGTTGTCCCGTCCACTGGTCGGCGACCGTTTCACGGCAATGGACTAGTTCCCGGCGAGATCGCCGAAACCGCCGCACCGAAAACCGGTCAACCGGACAAGAGAACCGGAAGGAAGATATCGCACAACCGGCACGCCAGCCCTGTGAGCACGCAAAACGCCGATTTCCCGATTCCACTCGGAGCAGCTCGGGCGAACGCGCCGCGCCTTGGCCGGGCCGGGCCGGGGACTTCCGCGCCGGCGCGGCGGAGCGCCGCCCGAATACGCCTGCCGCGCGGTTTTTCCGAAAGGCGCGGGAACGGCACCCGCCCCGCGTCGCGGTGCGCGCGCCCTTGGGCCGACGCGGCGCCCTCCCGGCTCCGGGCGCCGGTGGCGGCGCGGCGGGTGCTCGCGAGAACCGCGGCGGACTCGCGTCCCCCGGCCGCCGAGGCGAGCCGGTGGCCCCGGTGGGCGGCCGGGGTCGCCCGCGGCGCGCCGTCCTGGCCGGACACCCGGCGCCGCCCGGCTCGCGCCCGCTGTGGACGGCCGGACCGCCCGGCGCCGCATCCCTTGCGCGTCGGCCGTTCCGGCCCGCACGCGCCACCCGGTGTGCTCTAGAGTGGAAGCGCGACCACGTCACCGGCGGCGGCGCGGACGGCGCCCGGGGCTCACGGGCCGCTACGGGAGTGACAGGGAGCAGGAGCGTGGGAGGCAGGAGTCCGGCGCGTCCCGCGCGCAAGCCCACCCTCCAGGACGTCGGGCGCCTCGCGGGGACTTCGACGGCGGTCGTCAGCTACGTGCTCAACGGCGGGCCACGTCCGGTGTCGGACAAGACGCGGGTCAAGGTCGAGGAAGCGATCCGGATGCTCGGCTACCGGCGCAACCCCCTCGCCGGCGCGCTGAGCGGTGGCCGTTCCAACCTCATCGGCCTGCTGGTGCCCGACACCGCGAACGCCTTCTTCGGCGAGCTGTCGCGCTGCGTCGAGGCGGAGGGGCGTCGCCGGGGCCTGCTGACGCTGCTGGGCAACACCGGCTACCGCCCGTCGCTGGGGGCCGACTACGGCGAGGCGTTCTCCGAGCTGCGTCCACGCGGGATCTTCGTGACGACCGGGGAGCAGCCGCGGCAGGAGGACGAGACCCCGCGCGTCTACGTGCAGTGGGCCGCCCCCGACGCCACCTCGCCGAGCGTGACCTTCAACGACTTCCAGGGCGCGCGCCTGGTCGTGGAGCACCTGCTGGAGCACGGCTACCGGGACGTCGTCTGCCTGGCCGGGGAGATCGAGGCGGGGCCGGCGGTGGGCCGGGAGGGCGGCTGGCGCCGGGCGATGGAGGACGCGGGCCTGCCCACGCGGGGCAGGCTCGTCCGGTCCTCCTTCGACCGGGTCGAGGCGGAGCGGGCGGTGCGGCGGGTGCTGGAGGGCGCCGACCGGCCGCGGGCGATCTACGCCACGACCGACGAGCAGGCGCTGGTGACGATCCGCACGGCGACGAACCTGGGGCTGCGCGTGCCCGACGACCTCGCGGTCGTGGGTTTCGACGGCATCCGCGAGGCGCGGCTGGGCGGCTTCCCGCTCACCACAGTCCGCCTCCCGCTCGACGAGCTGGCGGTCCGCGCCTTCGACGCCCTGGACGAGACCTTCTACGCGGGCGGGGCGCCGGGCGCGTCGGTGGTCCTGGACGGCACGCTCAGCATCGGCGTGACGTGCGGGTGCGAGCACGCCGCCGCACAGCCGGACGGGTGACGGGTCCGCACCGGAAAGCCTTGTGCCGCCGGGGCTTCAGGCCGCGCGCCCCGCCGCGTGAGCACGCGGCGGGGCCGGCGCCCCTCGGCGCGCCCTACGGCTTGGGCGTGTGCTCGTCCGACCCGTAGTTGGGGCTCAACGACAGGGCGCTGAAGCGGAACGGCCGGTCGACGCGGGTGAAGCCCAGCGGGCAGTGACGGACGCCCGCGGGGAGGTAGACCGAGCCGCTGGTCGTGATCGTGTGGCGGACGCCCTCGATGTCGAGGTAGATCTCCGCCCCGAGGTCGTCGGGGTCGTCGGGGTCGTTGCCGTGCCAGATCAGGACTTCGTCGTAGTCGTGCTCGTGCTCCTTCACCCACTGCACGGGCTCGTCGCACTCGCCGATCCACGTGTAGGTCAGGTGGATCTTGCTCTCGGGCACCTCCTGCGAGCGCATGAGGGCGAGCGCCGGGCCGACGTTGTCGGGCTCGACGACGCCGGCGGCGGCTCCTTCGTTGACGAGGTCTTCGATGCAGTTGGGCATCTTCCTCACGAACAGGTGCTCGTACGGACTGGTCATCGTCCCTCTTCCTCCACGTGGTGCCCCCTGGGCGGTCGGGCCGAGGCTAACAGCGTTCTAATCGCTTAGAAAGGTCTGCGCGACCCCCTTCCGCAGGGCCGAACCTCGTCGTACTCTGTGGCGAAGTTCATCCGGGATCGGCCACGGGGGAGCCGATCTAAAGGCTTAGAACTCTGCCCACCGTCCACTTGGAACTGGAGTCGCCCAGTGTTGCGCAGACCCCCACGCCCCGGGCCGGGCGCCCCGGCCGGCCGCTTCCCGGCCAGGCTGCTCGGCGTCGCGACCGGCGCCGCCCTCGCCGCCGCGGCCCTCGCCGGGTGCGCCCCTCCGGAACGCGCCGGGGCCGGCGGGGGCGGCACGCTCCGCATCGCCGCCGCCACCGACCCCGGCGAGAGCCTGAACCCCTACGCGAGCAACCAGAGCCCCACCCAGCAACTGCGCAGCGCGCTGCTGTACGAGGGCCTCACCCGCACCGACCCCACCGGGAAGCCGGAGTGGCGCCTGGCCACGGACATGACCCCGAACGCGGACTTCAGCCAGTGGACGGTCCGGCTCCGACCCGGCGTCCGGTTCACCGACGGCAGCCCCTTCACCTCCGCCGACGTGGTGGCGAGCATCGGCTACCTGCGCGACCCCGCGCACGCCGCGCAGGGGCTGGCGCTCATCGAGAAGATCGACCCGGGCGCGGTCGAAGCGGTGGACGAGCTGACCGTCCGAATAGGACTGACCGAGCCCTTCGCCCCGTTCAAGGAGGTCTGGGCGAACGTCCTGCTCCCCATGACCAAGGCGGGCTCCGCACCGGACAACCCGATCGGCACCGGCCCGTTCGCCGTCCGGACCTTCACCGCCGGGCGGCAGTCCGGGCTCGCGCGCTTCGACGGCTACTGGGGCGACAAGCCGAAGGTCGGCGCGGTCGACATCGTCGAGTACCCCAGCCAGCAGGCGCAGGCGAACGCCCTGCTGTCCGACCAGGTCGACATCGCCTCCGGCGCGACCCCGACCATCGCGAAGTCGCTCGCGGACAGGGACGACGTCGAACTGCTCGACAGCAAGGGCGACTTCACCCTGCGGATCGGGTTCAACACGGCGGTCGCGCCCTTCGACGACGTGCGCGTGCGGCAGGCGCTGCGCCTGCTGGTCGACCGCCGGCAGGTCGTGTCCAACGCCTTCGGCGGGTACGCGCGGGTGGCCAACGACCACGAGGGCGGCACGCCGCAGTGCCCGGCGCCCGACCTGCCCCAGCGCGAGCAGGACGTCGAGCGGGCGAAGGAACTCCTCGCCGAGGCGGGTCGGAGCGACCTGTCGTTCGCCATCACGACCGACGGGCTGCTGCCCGGGATGCAGGAACTGGCCCAGGTGTTCGCCGAGAACGCCGCCGAGGCGGGCGTGCGGGTCGAGGTCGACGTCGTCACGGTGCCGGAGCTGCTGTCCAAGTGGGGCCAGTGGCCCGCGTTCATCGACTTCAACCCGGTCCCCTACCTGCCCACGGTCATCGGAGGTCTGCTCCCCGACCGCGTCGGCAACGCCACGCACTGGAACGACCCCGGTTTCGTCGGGCTGGCCGAACAGCTGTTCCTGGCGCCCGAGCAGGAGCAGTGCTCGATCATGAACCGGATGCACCGCATCGAGCACGAGAGCGGGGCGACGATCGTGCCCGCCTTCGTCAACGTGCTGATGCCCCACCGCAGCGACGTCCGCGGGCTGGTGCCCGACGTCAACGGCCGCCCGCTGTCCTTCCTGACCGACGTGACGGTCGGGAGCTGACACCCACCCCACCCCCGCGGGAGGGGCGCCGGACCGGTCCGGGAAGGCGCCCCCACCGCACCCGAACGGCGAAGGTTGTCATGTCTGAACAGGCGGCGCGGACACGCGCACCCCACCGCGGTTCCCCACCGAGACCGGGCGGCACGACGATCCCGTGGCCGGTCCGCCGGCTCGGCTCGGGCGTCCTCGTGCTGTTCCTGGTCTCCGTGCTGCTCTTCCTGGTGACGCAGGCGCTTCCGGGGGACGTGGCGCGGATCGTCCTCGGCAAGGACGCGACGGCCGACCAGGTGGCGGCCCTCCGGCAGCAGCTGGGGCTGGACCAGCCGCTGGTCGCCCAGTACTGGAACTGGCTCACCGGGGTGCTCACCGGGCAGATGGGCACCTCGCTGGAGAACGGCGAACCGGTGGCCGACATCATCGGGCCGCGGATGGCCAACTCGTTCGCCCTGGGCCTGACCTCGATGGCCCTGATCCTCCCGATCGCCGTGCTCCTCGGCGTCCTCACCGCCCGCCACCGCGACAGCGCGCTGGACAAGGTCTTCGTCGCGGTGTCCTCGCTGTTCACCGCGCTGCCCGCCTTCGTCGTGGGGATGCTGCTGATCGCGCTGTTCGCCACGTCGGTGCTGGACGTGCTCCCGGGGGTCTCCACCATCCCGCCGGGGGACCTGCCCTGGTGGTACCCGGCGGAACTGGTCCTGCCCGTCACCACCCTCACGCTCATGGGCGTCATGTACCTGGGGCGCCTGGTCCGCGCCTCGTTCATCGACGCGATGGACAGCGAGTACGTGCAGACGGCGCGGCTGAAGGGGCTCAGCGGTCGCCGCGTCCTGCTCCGCCACGCCCTGCCCAACGCGCTCGCCGCCGCCCTGCCGGCGGCCGGCCTGGTCGCGGCGGTCACCATCACGGGCGTCGTCGTGGTCGAGCACGTCTACTCCTACCCCGGCCTCGGGACGGCGGTGATCAGCGCCGTGAACTCCCACGACCTGCCCGTGATGCAGGCGTGCATCCTGGTCCTCGCGACCACCTACTACCTGTTCAACCTCCTCGCGGACGTCTTCGCGGCCATGAGCAGGTCACGATGAGGGAGGAAGCCGTGACGACGAACCCGACACCCGGCCTCGCGCCGCCGATCCCGGTCCCCGCCGCGCCACCGGCCGCGGTCGACGCGCCGGCGGGCGGGAGGGCGGGCCGCACGGTGCTCGGACGCGCCCTGCGCACCGGGCAGGCGCGGCTCGGCCTCGCGCTGCTCGCGGCGGTCGGGCTCCTGGTCGTGGCGGGGCCCTTCCTCGCCCCGCACGCCCCCGACGCCATCGTCGGGCAGCCGCTGGCCGGTCCGGGCGGGCGGTTCCCCCTGGGCACCGACGTCCTCGGCCGCGACGTCCTGAGCCGCCTGCTCCACGGCGGCGTGCACCTGACGTGGATGGCACTGCTCGCCGCGGCCCTCGGGGTGTCGCTGGGCTGCCTCGTCGGCCTCACCGCCGCCTACCGGGGTGGCGCGGTGGACGCGGTGCTCATGCGCGCCATGGACGTCCTGCTCAGCTTCCCCGAGATCGTCTTCGTGCTGCTGTTCGTGTCGGTGCTCGGCCGCAGCACGCTGCTGACGGCGGTGCTCGTCGGCGTGGCGTTCGTGCCCGGCGTCTCGCGCGTGATGCGCGGAGCCGCCCTGCCGGTGGTCGGCGGCGAGCACGTGCTGTGGGCGCGGGCGAACGGGTTGCCGCCGGGGCGGGTCCTGCTCCGCGAGGTCCTGCCCGGCGTGACCTCGCCGCTGATGGTGGAGACCGGGATGCGGCTGGTCTGGGCGGTCTCGGCGATCTCCTCGCTGAGCTACCTGGGGTTCGGCATCGCGCCGCCGGCGGCGGACTGGGGCCTGATGGTCGGCGAGAACCAGGACGGCCTGCCGATCGCGCCCCTGCCGGTCCTGGCGCCGATCGCGCTGATCCTGATGATGGCGCTCGGGGGCAACCTCGTCGCCGAGTCCGTCGCCCGCGCGGTGGGCCGCACCGGGGGGAGGAGCTGACGTGGTGGCGGAGGTGGAGGTCTCGGGCCTCACGGTGGTGCTGGACGCCACGGGGAGCGCCATCGTCCGGGACGTCGGTTTCCGGCTCGGCCGGGGCGAGGTCATGGGCGTGGTCGGCGAGTCGGGCTCGGGCAAGAGCACCCTCGCGCTGGCCCTGCTGGGGTTCGCGCGCAAGGGCGCGACGATCACCGGCGGCCGGGTGGTCGTCGACGGCGTCGACCTGCTCGCCCTGCCGGAGGCGCAGCTGCGCCGCGCGCGGGGCAGCAGGGTCGCCTACGTCCCGCAGGACCCGGCGACCGCGCTGAACCCGAGCCTGGCGCTGGCGACCCAGCTGACCGAGGGGTTGCGCGCGCCCCGGCGCGAGGCGCTCGTGCGCGTCCGGCGGCTGCTGGACGACGTCGGGCTGCCGAGCGACGACGCGTTCCTCAAGCGCCGCCCCCGGCAGCTCTCCGGTGGCCAGCAGCAGCGCGTCGCCATAGCGATGGCGGTCGCGGCCGGGCCGCGGCTGATCGTGCTGGACGAGCCGACGACCGGTCTCGACGTCTCCACCCGGGCCCGCGTGCTGGAGGTGGTGCGCGAGCTGTGCCGCGAGCACGACATGGCCGCGATCCACGTCTCCCACGACCTCGCCGTGGTCGCCGAGGTCGCCGACCACGTCACCGTCATGTACGGCGGCGAGGTCGTGGAGAGCGGCACCGACCGCGACGTGCTCACCCGCGCCGCCCACCCCTACACCCGCGCCCTGCTGGCCGCCGTGCCGTCCGCGACCCACCGGCACCGCCTGGTCCCCATCCCCGGCCGCGCCCCCGGTGTCGGGGAGGACCACCGGGGGTGCGTCTTCGCGCCGCGGTGCGGTCACGCCGTGGCCGAGTGCCGGGGAACCCGCCCCGGACTCGTCCCCGGGCCGTCCGGGACGCTGGCGCGGTGCCTGCGCGTGGACGAGGTGGTGCGCTCACCACGGGTCCTGCCGCTTCCCCACGACAAGCGCGTCGCTCCCGGGGACGCGCGGGGCGTGTTCTCGGTCTCCGGGCTGAACGCCGGCTACGGCGGCAGGCAGATCCTGTTCGACGTGTCCTTCGACCTGGCACGCGGCGAGTGCCTGGCGCTCGTCGGCGAATCCGGCAGCGGCAAGACCACGATGTCGCGCTGCCTCGTGGGGCTGCACGAGGAGCAGCGAGGCACGCTGACCTTCGAGGGCCGCCCGATCCCCGCCGCCGCCGGCAAGCGCAGCAAGGAAACCCGCCGCGAGGTGCAGTACGTCTTCCAGAACCCCTACGGCTCGCTCAACCCGCACCGCAGCGTGGAGGGCAGCCTCCTCGTGCCGCTGCGGCACTACTTCGGGGTCAGCGCGCGCGAGGGCCAGCAACGGGTCCGGGAAGCGCTCGAACGCGTGGAGATCCCACCACGCCTCGCCGACCGCTACCCGGCCGAGCTGTCCGGTGGGCAGCGCCAACGCGTCGCCATCGCACGCGCCCTCGTGTGCGAGCCGAAGCTCCTCATCTGCGACGAGGTGACTTCCGCCCTGGACGTGTCGGTGCAGGCGGCCGTGGTGGAACTGCTGCGCTCGTTGTCGGGGGACGGGTTGTCGATGATCTTCGTGACCCACGACCTGGCGGTGGTGCGCAGCATCGCGGACAGCGTGGTCGTGCTGAACCGGGGACGGGTCGTCGAGTCGGGCCCCACCGATTCCGTGCTCACGGCCCCCTCCCACCCCTACACGCAGGACCTGATGGCCGCCACCCTCGACGTGCCCGAATTCGAGCACACCAATTAGCACCTGCTCGCGGCTTGCAGTTCTTGGCTTTTCCGCACGCCCCGTGCAGCCCCATGCCGCCTTCCGCACGCCCCGTGCAGACCGATCGCCTCGTGTTCTCCCCGTATGGCCTGCCCGGAGGGCTACCATGCTTTCTTGGGGGGGTGCAAGCACGCTTTTCGCTTGCACCCCCCCAAGAAAGCATGGTCGTCTTTAGACAGGCCATGCGGGGAGAACACGACCGCTCTTGCTCTTCCTCCTCCTTGGCGGCCTGCCTGTCCGGCGAGGC
>Ga0196958_10000026_pt1 | contig 84524 bp, 82 predicted proteins | sample S1v_10metaG_FD_148654 | JGI IMG/M metagenome (GOLD analysis project Ga0196958, IMG submission 148654) | Soil microbial communities from Anza Borrego desert, Southern California, United States - S1+v_10 | ecosystem: Environmental > Terrestrial > Soil > Desert | place: USA: California | collected... | reverse complement strand
TTCTCCCCGTATGGCCTGCCCGGAGGGCTACCATGCTTTCTTGGGGGGTGCAAGCACGCTTTTCGCTTGCACCCCCCAAGAAAGCATGGTCGTCTTTGACAGGTCATGCGGGGAGAACACGACCGCTCTTCCTCCTCCTTGGCGGCCTGCCTGTCCGGCGAGGACTCTTTTAATCCCTTCAGCCTCAGGCGGCACAGCACCGATCAGATCCGCACCTGTTCCAACCCAGATCAGTGCAGGTCAGAGGTATGAAGAGCGGCCGAGAGGCCCCCAAGGAGGAGGAAAAGAAAGAGCGGTCGTGTTCTCCTCCCCGCACGGCCTGCCGAAGGCAATCGCATTTGTCGGGGGGTGTCAAGCGAAGAGCGGCTTGACACCCCCCGACAAATGCGATCGGGCTGCGCCCAGGCCGTACGGGGAGGAGAACACGAAGCAACCGGTATGCGCACGAGGTGCGGCACTGCTCCGCGCATTGCGGAAAAGGTTCGCAGACGGGGGTGAAGCGAACAGGGGTGCAGCCGGCGGGGAGCGACTGCGAGTGAGGGCCGGCAGAGGTGCTCAGAGGCCCGACGAGCGCTTCTTCGCGGCCAGCGCCGAGTCGGGGCCGCACACCGCGCACGGCGTGAAGCCCAGCTGACGCGCCTCGGAGACCGGCAGGCCCAGCGAGGCCCGGCCGCCGAGCCACTCGCACGCCGCCAGGTGGTAGCGCGGTCGCTCGTCCAGCACCCGGACCTCATCGGGCAGGTCCGCGACGATCAGCGCGTCCGCCGCGTCCGTGCCCTCCTCGGCCGGCTCGGCGGCCCCGGCGCCCTCGTTCCGGGCGGGCGAGCCGGACGAACCGACCCGACCGGCAGGACGGCCGGCTCCGCCGGCAGCACCGGCGTCGGCCACGTCGTCCCGAGCGGGAACGGGTCCGTCACCGAGCGCTTGGTCGGACCGTCCCGCCGCGGCGCCGGCAGCCGCCGGGGCTCGCCCCGTGCGGCGGCGGTGCCGCCACCAGTCCCAGAGCAGGACCAGGGCGGCAGCCGCGCTCGCACCCACGGAGGACCACGCCCAGTGGGACTGGGAGGTGGTCAGCGCGGGGACCAGCAGCCCGAGGGCCGCCAGCACCAGCAGCAGGACGACGTACAGCACGCGCGCGGACCCGGATCACCGACCGGTCGGTCAGCCGGCCTCGGCGCGCGCCCCGAACGAGTAGCCCTGCTGGCGGCCGTCGGACGGCGCGGCGGGGCCGCGGTCCTGCAGGTCGCGCAGCGAGGACTCCAGCATGGTCTTGAGCCGGGTCCGGTACTCGCGCTCGAACGTCTGGAGCTTGTCGATCTGCTTCTCCAGCGTGTTCTTCTCCTGGGTGATGTTGCCCATCACCTCGGCGTGCTTGCGCTGCGCGTCGCGGTCGAGCGCGCTGGCCTTCTCACGGGCCTGCCGCTCCAGCGTCTCGGCGCGCGTGCGCGCGTCGTTCAGCATGGTCTCGGCGCGCGTGCGCGCCTCGTTCACCATGGTGTCCGCCTTGGCGCGCGCCTCCGAGAGCAGCTGCTCGGACTTGGTCCGCGCCTCGGACAGCATCCCGTCGGCCTCGGCCTTGGCCTCGCCGGTGAGCCGGTCGGCCATCTCCTGGGCCAGGCCGAGCACCTTGGCCGCCTGCACGTGGTGGTCGCCACCACCGCCGGGCGAGGTCTGCTCCATGGCCGAGGGGGGCGGCACCGGCGCGAGCCGGCGCGGCTCGTCGACGACGCGGCCGGGACCGACGCCGGCGGCTACCTTGGCGCGGGCGTCCTCGAGGTCGGCTCGTGCGGTCTCGACCTGCTGGTCGAGCTGCTCGACCTGCTGGCGCAGGTCGTTGTTCTCCTCGATCAGGCGGGCGAGCTCGCCCTCAACCAGGTCGAGGAACGCGTCCACCTCGTCCTCGTTGTAGCCCCGCTTGCCAATCGGCGGCTTGCTGAACGCGACGTTGTGCACGTCCGCGGGGGTCAACGGCATCAGATCACCTCACGCACTCCTGGGCTGTGGACATCCCTGGTCCCCTCACCTGGGATCGGCTACTCGCATCAGAATGATAACGACCAGCAACAGCACAATAATGGACAAGTCCAGACCGATGCCCCCGATCCGCACCGTCGGGATGAGCCGGCGGAGCAGCCGGACCGGGGGATCGGTCACGGTGTAGACGGTCTCCAGGGCCACCGCGACGCCGCCTGCGGGCCGCCACTCCCTGGCAAAAGACCTGACCAGCTCCACGACGACCCGGGCCGTGAGGAGCAGCCAGAACGCGAACAGCACGTAGTAGACGACGAGCGCGAGTGCGAACACACCACCAACTGTGCCATCACTCACCCGTGGTTGAGGAACCCGCCCTCGGCGAGCCGCCGGCGGTCCTCGGCCGTGACGTCGATGTTGGGCGGTGAGAGCAGGAACACCTTGTTGGTGACCTTGTCGATCGAGCCGCGCAGCGCGAACGCCAGCCCCGCCGCGAAGTCGACCAGCCGCTTGGCGTCCGCGTCGTTCATGTCGGTGAGGTTGATGATCACCGGGGTGCCGTCGCGGTAGTGCTCGCCGATGGTCCGCGCCTCACTGTAGCTGCGCGGGTTGAGCGTGGTGATGCGGCCCAGCGGCTTGCGGGCGGGCTCGGGCGCCGGGCGGGCCCGGCTGACCGGCTCCCGCTGCGGCTCCACGGCCAGCGCGCCGTGCGTCGGCTCGGCGGTCCAGGACCGCCGAGCCGCCCGGGCCCGCAGGTCGGCCTCGAAGTCCTCCGCCTCCTCCGGCTCGCCGCGGTAGCGGGTCGCCGGCCGGCGGCCGTTGCGCTGCTCGGGGTAGGGCTCGTAGTCCTCGTGGTCGGCGTACTCGGCGCGGTAGTCGTACCGCCCCGCTCGGTCGGCCTCGTAGTCCGGGTCGTCGGCGTACTCGGCGGGAACCATCCCGAAGTAGGCCTTCAGCTTGTGAAACCCGCTCATGGTCGAGCCCTTCCTCCGCCGATCCCTACCCGCAAGGACGCCGCGGCCGTCCCAGAGGTTCCCCGACAGTTACGGCGAGGCTAGTCTCCGGCCGCCCAGCAACGCTGTTCCGACACGCACGCACGTGGATCCGCACGCAATCGCATCTTCCAGGTCACCGGACATCCCCGCCGAGATCACGGTCGCAGTGGGGTGATCGGCGCGCAAGCGGGTTACCGCACTGTGAAGAGCGTCAAACGCCTGGCGTGGAGACATCCCGAGGGGTGCGACAGTCATCACACCGCGCAGGACAAGTTCGTCCTTCCGGGTGACGTACTCGGCCAGCCGGGGCAGGTCCGGCAGCGGGTGCCCGCCCCGCTTCGGGTCGCCGTCGATGCTGACCTGCACCAGGACGTCCAGCGGCGCGGTCGCCGCCTTCGCCAGGGCGTCCGCCAGCCGCTCGGAGTCCACCGAGTCGACCTGGTCGGCCCACCGCACGACGGTCCTGGCCTTGTTGCGCTGGAGGCCGCCGACCATGTGCCAGCGGGCCGGCGCGCCCGGCCGCAGCGCGGCGAACTCCGCGACCTTCGGCCCCGCCTCCTGGTCCCGGTTCTCGGCGAACTCGGTCAGCCCCAGCTCGGACAGCAGCGCCACGTCCTGCGCCGGGAACGTCTTGGTGACCGCGAGCAGCGCCACCTCGGCGCTGTCCCGCCCGGCGGCGGCGCACGCCCGGTCGACCCGCGCGCGGACCTCGGCCAGGTTCGCGGCCAGCTCGTCGCGGCGGTTCACGACTCGGCCCAGATCACGCCGGCGATGCGCCCCGTGCCGGGGTCGCGGCGGTGGCTGAACAGGTCGCGCTCCTCCACCGTGCAGCGGGGGTCGACGCCGATCCGGCCGACCCCGGCGTCCGCGAGCTGCTGCCACAGCCCGGCGCGCAGGTCCAGCGCCGGCTTGCCGGCCCGGGTCTCGGTGGCGCTGCCGGGCAGGTGCCGCTCGACGTCGGCCCGCATCTGCTCGGGCACCTCGTAGCACCGGCCGCAGACGGCGGGCCCGAGCAGGGCCTCGACCCGCCCCGGCTCGGCGCCCAGCTCCCGCATCGCCGCGAGGGCGGCCGGCACGACGCCGACGCGGGCGCCGACCCGCCCGGCGTGGACGGCGGCGACCACCCCCGCCCCCGGGTCGCCGAGCAGCACGGGCACGCAGTCGGCGGTCAGCACCGCCAGCGCGAGGCCGGGGACCTTGGTGACGACCGCGTCGGTGGCCTCCAGCGGGGTGTCCCGCGGGCCGTCGACCACGCCGACGGCGCGGCCGTGGACCTGTTCCATCCACACCAGGCGGTCGGGCCCCAGCCCGATGCCCTCGGCCAGCCTGCGGCGGTTGGCCGCCACCGCCGAGGGGTCGTCGCCGACATGGTCACCGAGGTTGAACGACTCGTAGGGCGGCCGGGAGACCCCGCCCCTGCGGGTGGTCACGACACGACGGATGCGCACCCTCACAGCCTGCCATGCACGGGGGCCGGCGCGGCGGAGGGGAGACCAGCCGAACCCGCTCGGCCGATCCCCCCCTCCCACTCGCCGGACCGCTCGGCGCCTAACCGCTAGCGGCGCATGAACGGCGGCACGTCGACCTCGTCGTCCGGGTCGTCGGTCACCGGCACCGCGCGGCCGGGCAGCGAACCCTGCGACAGCGGCCGGGAGATCGTCGGCGGCGGCTGGACCGGGCTGACCGGCGGCGGGGGCGGCGCGGTGTGCTGGACCGGCGGCGGCGCCTGGTAGACCGGCTGGGACAGGGCGCCGCCCTGCACCGGCTGCGGCGGCACGGCGGGCCTGCTCGGCAACTGCTCCGGCGGGGACTGCTGCTGCTCCACCACCACCGGCGGCGGCGCGTTGACCACGCCGGGCTGCCCCGGCGCGCCCGCCCCGTTGCGCGTCGCGCCGGACAGCGCCTGCGGTTCGAGCTTCTTGTGCGTCGGGCCGCCGCTGTCGAACCCGGCGGCGATGACCGTGACCCGGACCTCGTCGCCGAGCGAGTCGTCGATCACCGTGCCGAAGATGATGTTGGCGTCCGGGTGGGCGGCCTCCTGCACCAGCGAAGCCGACTCGTTGATCTCGAACAGCCCGAGGTCCGAACCGCCCGCGATGGACAGCAGCACGCCGTGGGCGCCCTCCATGGACGCTTCCAGCAGCGGCGAGTTGATGGCCTTCTGCGCGGCCTGCACCGCGCGCCCCTCGCCGCGGGCCGAGCCGATGCCCATCAGCGCCGACCCGGCCCCGGACATGACCGACTTCACGTCGGCGAAGTCCAGGTTGATCAGACCGGGGGTGGTGATCAGGTCCGTGATGCCCTGGACACCGGAGAGCAGCACCTCGTCCGCGGAGCGGAAGGCGTCCATCAGGCTGACGCCGATGTCGCCGAGCTGGAGCAGCCGGTCGTTGGGGATCACGATCAGCGTGTCGCACTCGTTGCGCAGGGCCTGGATGCCCTCCTCGGCCTGCTTGGCGCGGCGCTTGCCCTCGAACGAGAACGGCCGCGTCACGACGCCGATGGTGAGCGCGCCGAGCTTGCGGGCGATGGACGCCACGACCGGCGCGCCGCCGGTGCCCGTGCCGCCGCCCTCGCCCGCGGTCACGAAGACCATGTCCGCGCCCTTGAGGACCTCTTCGATCTCCTCGCGGTGGTCCTCGGCGGCCTTGTGGCCCACCTCGGGGTTCGCGCCCGCGCCGAGCCCGCGGGTCAGCTCCCGGCCGATGTCGAGCTTGACGTCGGCGTCGGACATCAGCAGCGCCTGCGCGTCGGTGTTCACCGCGATGAACTCGACGCCCTTGAGCCCGACCTCGATCATCCGGTTCACGGCGTTGACACCGCCGCCGCCGATGCCGACGACCTTTATCACCGCGAGGTAGTTGTGCGGGGGCGTCATCGGATCCGCCTTCCTGATCGTGTCCGTGCTCATGTGCTGGAGTGGATGACCACCGGCGTCCCACCCGGACGGAGCTCCACCCGGATTGAAACCCTCAACCAGAGGTTGAAGGTTATGTCAACCCCGTATGTCCTTCAGGACGTTATGCACGAAAAATGCCTCGGTCCAGTTGCCACGCCGTGTCTTGTCCCGACCGGGTGAGCCAGGTCTACTCGCCGGTGGCGCCGTCGAGCAGCTCGCGCACCGCGTCCAGGTGCCCCGCGTGCCGACCCGTCTCCTCGACGAGGTGGATCAGCACCCAGCGCACGGAAAGCCGCTTGTCCCCGCGGAACACCACCTCGTGGTCGAGGTCGAGCCCCGCGACGACCTCCCGGCTCACCGCGCACTGCCCAGCGTAGTCGGCCAGCAATCCGGAGATCGTCTCCCCCGGCTCGACGCGCCAGTCGGCGTCGGGGTCCTCCGCCGAGTACGGGGCGGTGTCGGGGTGCCCGCCGAGCACCACCCGGAACCAGTAGTGCTCCACCCAGCGCAGGTGCTTGACCACCCCGGCGGCCGTGGTGAGCGGCGAGGGGAGCACCGCGCGCCGGCCGTCCTCCTCGGACAGCCCGGCGAGCTTCAGCTCGACGGTGCCCCGCAGGTAGTCCAGGAACGCGCCCAGCAGCGTGCGCTCGTCGCCGGTCCAGGGCACGTCCACCCGGTCCTCGGGCCTGGTCACGATCTTCGGCTCGGTCATGGCGCGCAGTATCGCCGCCGGCGGCGGGCCGCAGAACCGGATTTCGCCGCGACCCGGCCCGGTCGCGGGGACGTCCGGGCCGGCGCGGCGTGGTGAGCATCACGCCCCACCCGGACACCGCCGCCCGGCCACCGGACGGCCGGACCGGGCGACGCCGGTCCCGGGAGCGGTGCCGGCCGGAAGCTGCACAACCGAAAGCGGCGCGACCGGGAGCGGCGCGACCGGGAGCGGCAAGCCCGAGCACGCCGCGGCGCGGCACGGCCGGGAGCGGCGCGCCCGAGCCCGGCGTCCGAGCCCGGCGCCGGGGCGCGGCACGGTCAGGAGCGGCGCGCCGGCGCCGACTCCCCCGCCGCGCACCGGGTCCGCCTCAGGACACCGCGGGCAGCTCCGGGCTCGACACGTCGAACACCGTTCCCTCGCGGGTCATCAGCACCTGCACCACCGCCGCCTTGCGGGGCGTGTCGGCCGCCGAGCCCCAGCGGACCTCGCGACCGCCGGTCAGCGCCAGCTTCACGTCCGCGCCGGTGGTGGCCGACACGGTCAGCACCTCCCGCCGCAGCTCCTCGGGCAGCCCGGTGACCACCGCGACCGCGGCCGGCGTCCCGGCGGGCTCGGCCTTGAGCTCCGGCAGGCTCCCCGGAGCCTGCGGCAGCACCGCGTAGTCCAGGCCGGTGGCGTCCACCAGGTGCGCGCCGTCGCCCCGCACGACCACGGCGACGGGCTTGCGCTCCTGCACGGTCAGCCGCACGGTGCCGGGCAGCGACCGCTCCACGCCCACGGCCGCGACCCGCGGCAGGGCGCGCACCCGCTCCGCGACCCGCTCGACGTCCAGCCGGACCAGCGGCGTGCCCGGCTCGACCGCCGCCGCCGCGCGCACCTGGTCGGCGGTCAGGTCCGCGGTGCCCAGCACCTCGACCTCCCGCACGCCCAGCAGCGGCGTGAACCAGACCGCCACCACGACGGCGGTCACCGCCACCAGGACCAGGACCGCGACGGCCCGGCGGCGCAGCACCGTGCGCCGGGACGGGCCGCCGCGCCCCGACGGGCGCCGCCGCTGCGCGGTGGCGGGTCGGCGGCGCGCCGTCTGCGTGCTCATCCCCGGTCCAGCTCCCCGATGATCTCGGGGCCGAGCATGGTCACGTCGCCCGCGCCCATGGTCACCACCACGTCGCCGTCGCCGACCAGGCCCGCCACCAGCGCGGGCACCCGGTCGAACGACGGCTCGTAGTGCACCCGGCCCTCCTCCAGCGGCACCCGGCCCGCCACCAGCGCGCCGGTCACCCCGGGCTCCGGGTCCTCCCGCGCGCCGTACACGTCGAGCACCACGACCTCGTCGGCCAGGCCGAGCGCCGCGCCGAACTCGTCGGCGAACAGCCGGGTGCGCGAGTACAGGTGGGGCTGGAACACCACGACCAGCCTGCCGCCGTCGGCGACCGGCCGGGCGGCGGCGAGCTGGGCGGAGACCTCCGTCGGGTGGTGGGCGTAGTCGTCGTAGACCCGCACGCCCGCGGCGCGGCCCTTGAACTCGAACCGCCGGCGCACCCCGCCGAACGCGGCCAGGCCCTCCAGCACGCAGTCCCGCCGCGCGCCCAGCTCCAGCGCCGCGACCAGGGTCGCGACCGCGTTGGCCGCCATGTGCTCGCCCGGCACCGCGACCCGCACCGGCACCGCCTCGCCGTCGACCTCCACGACCGCGAGCCCGCCGCCCTCGTGGGGCCGGTAGTCGACCAGCCGCGCCGCGCCCGGACCGCTCGCCGTGCGGCCGTAGGGCCGCACCCGCAGGCCGCGGGCCGCCGCCCGCCGCGCCAGCGCCGCCGCGCCCGGGTCGTCCGCGCACGCCACCAGCACGCCGTCGGGGTCGATGCGCTCCAGGAACGAGTCGAACACCGCGGTGTAAGCCTCGACCGTGCCGTGGTGGTCCAGGTGATCGGCCTCGACGTTGGTCACCACGGCCACCGACGGGGCGAAGTACAGGAACGACCCGTCGCTCTCGTCGGCCTCGGCCACGAACACGCCGCCGGTGCCCTGGTGGGCGTTCGCGCCGGACTCGTTGAGGTCGCCGCCGATCGCGAAGGACGGGTCCATCCGGCAGTGCTGCAGCGCCACGGTGAGCATGGAGGTCGTGGACGTCTTGCCGTGCGTGCCGGCCACGCAGGCCACGCGGTGGTCGAGCATCAGCGCGGCCAGCGCCTCGGCCCGCCGCAGCACCACGACGCCCCGGTCGCGCGCCGCGACCAGCTCGGGGTTGTCCTCGCGGATCGCCGTCGACACCACGACCGCCGTCGGACCGCCGTCGAGCTGGTCCAGGTGCGCGCCGTCGTGGCCCACCGCGACCGCCGCGCCCTGCGCGCGCAGCGCCAGGACGGTGCGCGAGTCCTTGGCGTCCGAACCGGACACCTGCGCGCCGCGCGCCAGCAGGATGCGGGCGATGCCGCTCATGCCCGCGCCGCCGATACCGACCAAGTGCACCCGATCGAGCAAGTTCACTTCCGGATCACTTCCAGGACGATGCGGGCCAGCACCTCGTCGGCCTCGCGGTGGCCGGTGCTCAGCGTCGCGGCGGTCATCGCGGCCAGCCGCGCCCGGTCGGCGACCAGCGGCACCGCGTTCTGCGCGACCCACTGCGGCGTCAGCTGCTCGTCGGGCACCAGCAGGCCGCCGCCCGCGGTGACCACCGGGCCCGCGTTGAGCGCCTGCTCGCCGTTGCCGTGCGGCAGCGGCACGAACACCGCCGGCAGGCCCACCGCCGACACCTCGGCGACGGTCATCGCGCCGGACCGGCACAGCACCGCGTCGGCCGCCGCGTAGGCCAGGTCCATCCGCTCCAGGTAGGGCACCGGCACGTAGGCCGGCGCGCCCGGCACCGCCTGCACCGCGACGGTGTGCTTGGGCCCGTGCGCGTGCAGCACGCCGACGCCCGCCCGCGCGAACGCCGACGCCGCGCCGGACACCGCGTTGTTGATCGTCCGCGCGCCCTGCGAGCCGCCGAACACCAGCAGCGTCGGCGCGTCCGGGTGCAGCCCGAAGTACGCGCGGGCCTGGGCGCGCAGCGCCGCGCGGTCCAGGGTCGTGATCGAGTGGCGCAGCGGGATGCCGATCACCTCGGCGTCGCCCAGGCCCGAGTCGGGCACGGCGGCGGCGACCCGCTCGGCGAACTTCGCGCCGACCTTGTTCGCCAGGCCGGCCTTGGCGTTGGCCTCGTGCACGACGATCGGCAGCCGGCCGCGCGCCGCCAGGTAGGCGGGCAGCGCCACGTAGCCGCCGAAGCCGACCACCACGTCCGCGCGGACCCGTTCGAGCACCTCGCGGGTGCGCCGGACCGCCTCGCGGACCCGCAGCGGGAGCTTGAGCAGGTCCGGCGACGGCTTGCGGGGCATCGGCACCGGCGGGACGAGTTCCAGCGGGTAGCCGCGCGCGGGCACGAGCTTGCCCTCCAGCCCGCGCTCGGTGCCGAGCGCGACCACGCGCGCGTCGGGCCGCAGCCGCATGACGGCGTCGGCCAGGGCCAGGGCGGGCTCGATGTGCCCGGCGGTGCCGCCTCCGGCGACCACCACGCACGGTCCGGCCTGCTGGGGAACCCCGGTCACGCACTTCCTCCTTGTTCGGTACTGCGTTCGGTACTGCGACGGCGGTCGACCGCCGGCCGGTCCCGGCAGGGGCTAGCGCCCGTCGCGACGCCGGGACCGGTCCTGGGTCGCCTTGCGGGAATCGCGCCGACGGTACTCCGACGGCGGAGCGTGCCGGCCGGCCATCCTCCGCTCGTCCACGGGGGGCGGCGCGGCCTTGCGGCTGCGCGGCGGCGTCGAGGGCCGCACGGGTTTGCGCCGGGGCGGCGGCTTGTACGCCTCGGGCGGCGGCAGCCGCAGCACCCCGCCGACCCGGCCGGGGCCGAGCGAGCGCAGCGCGGAGACCGCCTCCGGCTCGTGCCGGGCGCAGTTGGCCAGGATGCCGAAGACGACCATCGTGGTGACGATCGACGTGCCGCCGGAGGAGATCATCGGCAGCGTGATGCCGGTGACCGGCAGCAGCGTCACGACGTAGCCGATGTTGATGGCGGCCTGCGCGACCAGCCACACGGTCAGCGTCGAGGCCACCATCCGGATCCACGGGTCGGTGTTGCGCGCGGCGATCCGCAGCCCCACCACCGCCAGCAGCGCGAACAGCCCGAGCACCAGCAGGCACCCGATGAAGCCCAGTTCCTCGCCGATGACGGCGAAGATGAAGTCGCTGTGCACGTTGGGCAGGTAGCGCCACTTGGAGCTGCCGTTGGTGAGCCCCTTGCCGAAGAACCCGCCCTCGGCCAGCGCGAGCAGCGCCTGCCGCGGCTGCAGCCCCGCGCCCAGCGGGTCCTTGTCCGGGTCCAGGAAGGTCGCCACCCGCAGCAGCCGGTACGGCGCGCCGATCGCCAGCACGACCGCGCCGGCCACCGCCCCGACCGCGACCGCGCCGAACAGCCGCAGCGGCGCGCCCACGAACCACAGCAGGCTGATCAGCACGACGCCGAGGGTGATCGTGCCGCCCAGGTCGGGCTGGAGCATGACCAGCGCGAACACCACCAGCGCCACCGGCACGACCGGCACCAGCAGGTGCCGGTACTGGTTGAGCAGCGCCCGCTTGGTGACCAGCACGTGCGCGCCCCACAGGGCCAGCGCGAGCTTCGCCGCCTCGATCGGCTGGAACGACGCCGAGCCGACCATGAACCAGGACTGCGCGCCGTAGTGCGTCGTCCCCAGCGGGGTCAGGACGAGCACGAGCATGATGACGCACACCAGCATCGCCATCGTGCTGGCGTGCCGGATCGCGCGCAGCGGTATGCGCAGCACGATCAGGAACAGCACCGCGCCCACGCCCACGTACAGCAACTGCTTCTGGAACACGCTGTAGGCCGACGCGCCGACGGCGACCTCACCGGGCGCGGACGCCGAGAGCACCATGATCAGGCCGATGGCGGTCAGCATCCCGAAGACCGCCAGCAGCAGGTGGAAGTCGGCCAGTGGCCGGCCCAGCCATGCGGTGAGGGCGCTGCGGACGACGACCGCCCGGCCGCCGCCGCGCCGGGTGCGGGCGGCCTTGGGCGGCCGTTCCGCGATCGCTCTGTCCGCCGCTGTCATGCGCTCATCGTCTCCCGCTCCGTGCGGTGGAAGGCGAAAATCCGCCGCGTGTCGCCCAGACGCGACCCCGATCACTTCTGTGCCCCGACCGGTGGACGCCCGAAACCCGCTGGCGGTTGCGCGCCGGGCACGATCGGATCACCCCGTGCACCCCCGAGAACCGCACCCCGGGCAACCGCACCCCGAGCAACCGCATCCCGGTGGGACGCGCTCCGGTGGGATGCACCCCGGAGAACCCGTCATCGACGCGCCGCTGGTCCGCCGCCTGCTGGGCGAGTGCTTCCCGGCCTGGGCCGACCTGCCGCTGCGCCGCGTGTCCTCCACGGGCACCGACAACGCCCTGTTCCGCCTCGGCGAAGACCGGGTGGTCCGGCTGCCGCGCGTGGGGTGGGCCGCCCCCGGCATCGAGCACGAGCGCGCCTGGCTGCCCGTCCTCGCGCCGCACCTGCCCGTCCCCGTCCCCGAACCCCTGGGCCTGGGCCGGCCCGCCGCCGGCTACCCGTGGCCGTGGGCGGTGCACCGCTGGCTCGACGGCGCGAACCCGACCACCGCCCCGCCCGGCCTGGGCCGGGACCTGGCGGGTTTCGTGGCCGCGCTGCGCCGCGTCGACCCCTCCGGCGCCCCGGCCGCGAGCCGCGGCCGGCCCCTGGCGGCCAGGGACGAGGCGACCCGCGAGGCGATCGGGGCGCTGGGCGACCGGATCGACGCGCCGGCGGTGACCGCCGCCTGGGAGGCGGCCCTGTCCGCCCCGCGGTGGCGCGGGGCGGCGGTGTGGACCCACGCCGACCTGTCCCCCGGGAACGTCCTGCTGCGCGACGGGAAGCTCGGCGCCGTCATCGACTTCTCGACCGCCGGCGTCGGTGACCCGGCCGCGGACCTGCCGGTGGCGTGGAACCTGCCGACGCCGCCCGAGCGCGCGGACTTCCGCGCCGCGCTGGGCGACGACGAGGCGACCTGGCGGCGCGGCCGGGGCCTGGCCCTGTCCATCGCGCTGATCCAGCTGCCGTACTACCGGGACACCAACCCGGCCCTGGCCGCCAACTCCCGCCACGTCATCGAGCAGGTGCTGGCAGAGCCCGACGGGGACGCCCGCTAGGAGCCGCCCGCGGCCCCGTCGACCACGGCCAGCACGGCGTCGGCGAAGGCCCGCCCCCGGTGCGCGTAGTCGTTGAACATGTCCATCGACGCCGCCGCCGGGGCGAGCACCACGGCGTCCCCCGGCCGCGCCATGGACCGGGCGGCGCGCACCGCGTCCTCCATGGTCGCGTCGTCCAGCACGGCCACGGGCACGGACGGCGCGTGGCGGGACAGGGCCGCGGCGATCACCCCGCGGTCCGCGCCGATCAGCACGGCGCCGCGCAGCCGGTGGGCCTCGGTCCGCACCAGGTCGTCGACCGACGCGCCCTTCAGCAGCCCGCCGGCCACCCACACCACGCTCTCGTGCGACCGCAGCGACGCCTCGGCCGCGTGCGGGTTGGTCGCCTTCGAGTCGTCGACGTAGGACACGCCGCCGGACTCGGTGACGAACTCCGCCCGGTGCGCCCCGGGGCGGAAGTCGCGCAGGCCCCGGCGCACCGCCTCCGCCGACACGCCGTGCGCGCGGGCCAGGGCGGCGGCGGCCAGGGCGTCGGCGATGCCGGGCGGCCCGCCGGGGCGCACGTCGGCCACGGGGGCCAGCACGGTGTCCGGGCCGAACGCCCGGTCCACCAGGTGGCCGTCCAGCACGCCCAACTGCCCCTCCTCGGGGGCGCCCGCGGTGAACCCGACGTGCACGGCGGCCGGCGAGCGGTGCAGCAGGTCCGCCACGTACGGGTCGTCCACCCCCGCGACGGCCACCTCGCCCGTCAGCACGCCGGCCTTCGCGGCGGCGTACCCCTCGAACGAGCCGTGCCAGTCCAGGTGGTCCTCCGCCAGGTTCAGCAGCACCCCCGCCGCCGGCCGCACCGAGGGCGACCAGTGCAGCTGGAAGCTCGACAGCTCCACCGCCAGCACCCGGCGCCCGGCCAGCAGGGCGTCCACCACCGGCAGGCCGACGTTCCCGCACGCCACCGCGTCGATGCCGGCCGCCCGCAGGATCGACTCCAGCATCCCGACGGTCGTGGTCTTGCCGTTGGTGCCGGTCACGGCCAGCCACGCGGGCGGGTCGGCCAGCTCCAGGCCCATCCGCCAGGCCAGCTCGACCTCGCCGACCACCTCGACGCCCGCGGCGGCGGCAGCGCTCAGCAGCGGGCTGTCCGGCCGCCAGCCGGGGCTGGTGACCACCAGCTCCACCTCCGGCGGCGGCGCGGCCAGGCCCGGCACCAGGGCGACGCCGGGCAGCAGCGGCTCCAGGGCCGCCAGCCGGTCGGCGCTGCCGTCGGTGACGGTCACCGCCGCGCCCGCCGCGAGCAGCGCCTCGGCGGCGGACCGGCCGGTGACCCCCGCTCCGGCGACCAGGACGTTGCGACCGGCCAGCAGTCCCATGGGTCAGCTCCCCGCCGCCGTCAGCCACTCGCTGTAGAACAGGCCCAGGCCCAACATGCAGCAGATGCCCGCCAGCAGCCAGAACCGGATGATGACCGTGGTCTCCGCCCAGCCGGCCAGCTCGAAGTGGTGGTGGAACGGCGCCATCCGGAACAGCCTTCGCCTGGATGTGCGGAACACCGCCACCTGCAGCACCACCGACAGCGCCTCGACCACGAACAGGCCGCCGATGACGACCATCAGCAGCTCGGTGCGGGTCGCGATCGACAGGCCCGCCACCAGGCCGCCCAGCGCCAGCGAGCCCGTGTCGCCCATGAAGATCTTGGCCGGCGCGGCGTTCCACCACAGGAAGCCGATGCAGCCCGCCATCGCGGCGGCGGCCACCAGCGCCAGGTCCAGCGGGTCGCGCACCTCGTAGCAGCCGGCCACCAGCAGGTTCGAGCAGTTGTAGCGGAACTGCCAGAAGGTGATCACCACGTAGGTGCCCAGCACCATCGCCGACGTGCCGCCCGCCAGGCCGTCCGCGCCGTCGGTGAGGTTCACCGCGTTGGACCACGCGCTGATCGCCGCGTAGCAGAACACCACGAACCCGACCACGCCGAACGACACCACGGCGATGTCGCGGACGAACGAGAGGTTGACCGACGCGGGAGTCAGGCCGTCCCGGTTCGGGAACTGCATCACCAGGATGGCGAAGATGATCGTGGCGACGAACTGGCCGACCAGCTTCGCGGTCTTGTTCAGGCCCAGGTTGCGCTGCTTGCGGATCTTGATGAAGTCGTCCAGGAAGCCGACGACGCCCAGCGACGTGGTCAGCATCAGCACCAGCAGGCCGGACGCGCTGGGCGTCTGGTCCGCCGCGGACGCCGACATGGAGTTCACCAGGTGCGCGCCGAGGTAGCCCGCCCACATCGCGACCAGGATCGCGACGCCGCCCATGGTGGGCGTGCCGCGCTTGGTCTTGTGGCTCTGCGGCCCCTCTTCGCGGATCTCCTGGCCGAAGCCCTGCCGCGAGAATATCTTGATCAGGTACGGCGTCAGCATGATCGACGCGATCAGCGCGATGGCCGCCGCGATGAGGATGCTCTTCACTTGCTGACCGCCTCCAGGAGAGCCTCGGCAACCCGCCACAGGCCGTATGAGTTGGATGCCTTCACCAGCACGACGTCACCCGGCCGAACCTGGTCGCGCAGCAGCTCCACGGCCGCCGCGGCATCGGGCACCAGTACCGCTTCTTCGCCCCATGATCCTTCCAGGTGCGCGCCCTGGTGCATCGGGCGGGCTTCCGGACCGACCACCACCAGCTTGTTGATGTCCAGGCGGACCGCGAGCCGGCCGATCTCGTCGTGCGCGCGGACGTGGTCCGCGCCCAGCTCCGCCATCGGGCCCAGCACGGCCCAGCTGCGCCGGGCGGGCGTGGTGGCGCGGGAGATCGTGGCCAGCGACTTGAGCGCGGCACGCACGGACTCCGGGTTCGCGTTGTAGGCGTCGTTGACGACGGTCACGCCGTCGGGGCGTTCGGTGACCGCCATGCGGTGCGCCGAGACCCGCTCGGACCTGCCCAGCGCGTCGGCCACCTGCTGCGGCGTGGCGCCCAGCTCCAGGGCGATCGCGGCGGCGGTCAGGGCGTTGCCGACCTGGTGCGACCCGTGCACGGCCAGCCGCACGTCCGCCTCGCCCTGCGGCGCGACCAGCCGGAACCCGGCGCGGGCCTGCGCGTCCAGCGCCACGTCGACGGCCCGGACCTGCGCGGCCGGGTGCTCGCCGACCAGCACGACCTCGGCCCGCGTCCGCGGCGCCATGCCGGCCACCAGCGGGTCGTCGGCGTTGAGGACCGCCACGCCGTCGGCCGGCAGGGCCTCCACCAGCTCGCCCTTGGCCCGCGCGATGCCCTCGCGGGAGCCGAACTCGCCCAGGTGGGCGCTGCCGACGTTGAGCACCGCGCCGACCCGGGGCGGGGCGACCCGGCACAGCCCGGCGATGTGGCCGGGCCCGCGGGCGGACAGCTCCAGCACCAGGAACCGGGTGTCGGCGTCGGCGCGCAGGACCGTCCACGGGTGGCCCAGCTCGTTGTTGAACGACCCGGGCGGCGCGATGGTCGGGCCCAGCGGCGCGAGCACCGCGGCGATCAGGTCCTTGGTGGAGGTCTTGCCGGAGGACCCGGTGACCCCGACGACGGTCAGGTCCGCGAGCCGGTCGACGACGTGCCGGGCGAGCTTGGCCAGCGCCGCGAGCACCGCCGCGCCCGCGCCGTCCCGGTCGCCGGAGAGCACGTAGGCCCTGCCGGGCCCGGCCTCGACCGGCGGCGCGATCACGGCCGGGGCGTCCACCGGGCGCCCGGCCAGGACGCCGGCCGCGCCCGCCGCGACCGCCCGGGCGGCGAAGTCGTGGCCGTCGACCCGCTCGCCGGGCAGCGCGAGGAACAGGCCGCCCTCGCCGAGCCGGCGCGTGTCGAACTCGACGGAGCCGGTGACGACCGGCGAGCCGTCCGTGCCGTGCAGGGTGCCTCCGACGACCTCGGCGATCTCGGCGAGCGTGAGGGGGATCACCGGCGCGCCTCCCCGATGGCCGCGGACAGGGTCTCCACGTCGGAGAACGGGTGCACGACCCCGGCCACCTCCTGCCCGGTCTCGTGGCCCTTGCCCGCGACCACGACCACGTCCCCGGCGCGGGCCAGCGACACCGCGTGCCGGATCGCCCGGCCGCGGTCGCCGATCTCCAGCACCTCACCCCGCTCGGTCTCCGGCAGCTCCAGGGCGCCGCCCAGCATCGCGGCGCGGATGGCGGCGGGGTCCTCGGTGCGCGGGTTGTCGTCGGTGACGATGAGGACGTCGCTGCGCCGGGCCGCCTCCTGCCCCATGAGCGGGCGCTTGGCGGTGTCCCGGTCGCCGCCGCAGCCCAGCACGGTGATGATGCGGCCGGTGGAGCGGGCGCGGACCGCGTCCAGCGCCAGGGCGACCGCCTGCGGCTTGTGCGAGTAGTCCACGACGGCCGCGAAGTCCTGGCCCTCGTCGACCCGCTGCATCCGGCCGGGCACCCGCACCTGCGCGAGGCCGCGCCGGATCGCGTCGGCGCCGATGCCGCGCGCGTGCAGGCAGGCGATGGCGAGCAGGGCGTTGGCGACGTTGAACGCGCCGGGCAGCCGCAGGTCCACCGGGATCTCCAGGCCGGGGCCGCGGGCGGTGAACGCCTGCTCGCCGGTGGTCGAGACCCGCACGTCGGTCGCGGTCCAGGTGGCGTCGCCGGCCGCCGTCGCCACGGTGATCGTGTCGGGCGTGACCAGCCGCCTGCCCCACTCGCCGTCCACGCAGACGACCTCCGTCGCGGCCCGCCCGTCGAACAGCAGCGCCTTGGTCCGGAAGTAGTCCTCCATGTCCGGGTGGAAGTCCAGGTGGTCCTGCGAGAGGTTGGTGAACGCGCCCACCGCGAACCCGACGCCACCGACCCGGCCCAGGCGCAGGGCGTGGCTGGAGACCTCCATGGTCACGTCCGTGACGCCGCGCTCCTCCATCACCGCCAGCAGGGCGTGCAGGTCGGGCGCCTCGGGCGTGGTGAGGGCGCTGTCGAGCCGCTCGCCCGCGATGCGGGTCTCGACGGTCCCGATCAGCCCGGTCTCCCGGCCGGCGGCCTTGAGCACGGCCTCGACGAGGTAGCTGGTGGTGGTCTTGCCGGAGGTCCCGGTGATGCCGAAGACCGCGAGCCGCGCCGACGGGTTGCCGTACACGCGGGCGGCCAGCACCCCCAGCACCTCGCGGGGCTCGGGGTGCACGAGCACCGGGACGTCCCGGCGGGCGTCGCGGACCCGGGCCGCGCCCGCCTCGTCGGTCAGCACGGCCACCGCGCCCTGCGCGACGGCCTGCTCGGCGAAGTCCGCGCCGTGCGCCCGCGCGCCCGGCAGCGCGGCGAACAGGTCGCCGGACCGGACGTGCTGGGCCCGCAGCGTCACCCCGCTGACGAGCACGTGGGCGCGGTCGGGCGCGGTGAGGTGCGCGTCGACGGTGGAGGCGAGCTCGGACACGGCGACGGGCTGGACGCGGGAAGGGCGAGGCGGGGCGGTCGCGACCTTGCCCTCAAGCTTGGCAGGCACGCGCGGAAGGCTACCGGCGCACGCAGAGTGCCCACCCACCACGTCCACTCGCGACGCCCGAACGCGCCGCGGAGCCCGCTCCGGTCGCCCGATTCCCCCGGCGGCGCGGGGAATCGGCGCACGCCGCGGCGGCGGGGGCGCTCCGCGCGCCCACCGCCGGTGGCGTCCGCCGACCCCGCGGTCAGAGGATCAGCGGCACGATCGGGCTCTGCTCGGCCGACATGGGGACCTGGTAGCGCTGCGCCAGGTAGGAGGCGATGTCGTGGAACAGCGGCGCGGCGGACTCGCTGTACCGGCCGCCGCCGGTCGGCGCGTCGAGCATGATCCCCACCACGTACCGGGGGTTGTCGGCCGGGAAGATGCCGGCGAACGTGATCCAGTGCGTGGTGACGCTGTAGCAGCCGCAGCTGCGGTCGACCTGCTGCGCGGTGCCGGTCTTGCCGGAGACCTGGTAGCCCGGCAGCGCCGCGGACGCGCCCGTGCCGGTCTGGCCGGGCGCCTTCTGCACCACCGCGCGGAACATGTCGCGGACCGACTTGGCGGTCTGCGGGCTCACCACGCGGCTCTCCTCGCCGCGCGGGGCCTCCTCGCGGACGCCGTCCTGGTCCACCTCGGCCCGGATGACGCGGGGCTGGACGCGGACGCCGTCGTTCGCGATCGCCTGGTACATCCCGGTCATCTGCAGCAGGGTCATGCTCAGGCCCTGGCCGATGGGCAGGTTGCCGAACGTCGAGCCGGACCACTGGTTGCGCGGCGGCACCGTGCCCGCCTCCTCGCCGGGCAGGCCCGAGCCGGTGCGCTTGCCGAGCCCGAACTTGCGCAGCATCTCCGCGTAGCGGTCCTCGCCGATCTTCTGCGCCGTCATCAGCGTGCCGACGTTGGAGGACATCGCGAACACCCCGGCGAAGCTCATGTCCTGCACCGGGTGCGGCGAGGCGTCCCGGATGACCCGGTCGGCGACCTTGATCTCGTCGTCCACCGTCAGCACGCTGTCGGGCTGGTAGATCCCGTCCTCCAGGGCGGTGGCCGCGGTGACGACCTTGTTCACCGAGCCGGGCTCGAACACCGCCGTGACCGCCGTGTTGCGGGTCTGCTCCTCGGTGGCCCGGCCGAAGTCGGCCGGGTCGAAGGTCTTGTCGTTGGCCATGGCCAGCACGTCGCCGTTGCGGACGTCCATCACCACCGCCGAGCCGTTCTTCGCGCCCGACTTGGCGGTGTACTCGGTGACCAGCCGCTGCACCGCGAACTGGGTGTCCACGTCCAGCGTCAGCTCCAGGCTGCGGCCGGGTGTCGCGGCGGCCAGCTCCCGCGACCGGTCGGGGCCGGGGATCGCCACGTTGCTGCCCTGCATGGTGTCCACGACGCGGCGGCCGTTGCGGCCGGCGAGCAGGGTGTCCTGGGAGTTCTCCAGGCCCAGCAGCCCGTGCGTGGCGGGCGGGTCCTGGTCCTTGCGCCAGTTGGCCGCGCCGACGATGTTCGACGCGAGGTCGCCGTTGGGGTAGACGCGCACCGCGCGGTACTCCGAGCCGATGTCGGAGTACTTGTCGGTGATCGTCGCGGCCTTGCCCGGGTCGACGTTGTCGACCAGCTCGACGTAGGTGGTGTCCTTGGTCAGCAGCTCGTACAGGGTCCGCTCGTCGGTCTTCTGCCCGCCGAAGCCCGGGCCCAGGGTGTCCTGGATGAACCGGGCGACCTCCCGGGCCCAGTCCTCGTAGCTGCCCATCCCGGGCTTGGTCGTCTTCGCCTCGTCCCACTTCTCGCGGCTCATCTGCGGCACGGCGTACAGGGCGCGCGCCTCGACGCTGAACGCGAGCTGCTTGCCGTTGCGGTCGGTGATGGAGCCGCGGGCGGCCGGGATGTCGATGAACGTGGCCCGCTGCTTCTCCGCCTGCTCGGACAGCGCCTCCGCCTGGAAGCCCTGCACCTGCACCAGCTTCGCCCCGGCCAGCACCAGCGCGCCGACCAGCAGCACCCGCCCGACCGCGAGGCGGACCCGGCTGTTGCCGCCGCGCCGCCGCTTGGCCGGCGCCGCGCCGCGCACCGACAACGGCCGCCGCGGGGGCCTGCCCCGACTGGGCCCTGCCATCACCAACCTCCAGTCACCGCTTCGCCACGATCCACCACCGGACGCCCGGTCACGGCCCGGGCGGCTGCTCGCCCTGCGCGGGCGGCGTGCCGCCGGCCTGCTGCCCACCCGCCTGCTGACCGCTCTGCCCGGCCGGCTGGCCCTCCTGACCGGCCTGCTGACCGCTCTGGCCGGCCTGCTGCTGCGCGTTCGCGTCGGGCGGCGGGGTCTGGGTCTGCGTCTGGGTCTGGGGCGTCGGCGGCGGTTCCGGCGCCTTGGCCTCGGTGGGCTTGCCGTGCAGCTCCACCGACCCGTCGGGCAGCTGCCGCAGCCGCGCCGGGTCGCCCGCCGGCACCATGCCGAGCCTGGCCGCCGCCTCCGCGAGCTCCAGCGGCGACTCGGCCAGCGCCACCTCCTGGTGCAGCTGCTCCACCTGCCGCGCCAGCCGCGTCTGCTCGGCCTGCGCGTCCTTGAGCCGGTAGGAGTCGGCGGTCGCCTGCGTCGACAGCCACATGATCGCGGCGATGCCCACGCCGAGCACGACCATCACCATGACCACGAACGGCGCGCGCGGCGCGACCGCCTGCCGCCGGGTCACCGCCGGGCCGCGCGACGCGCGGGTGCGCTGCGCCCGGCGCGCGTAGGCCCGGTCCGCCGCCGCCGAACGGGCCCGCGGCGGCACCGACTTCAACGCTCGCTCGCGGGGCTTCGCCGCGGACGACGGCGCGCCGTTCGCCCGTGCCGGTGCGCTCACGTGGCCTCCCGGATGCGTTCCGCCGCCCGCAGCCGCACCGACGCGGCCCTGGGGTTGTCCTCGACCTCGCGCTCGTCGGCCACCTCGGCGCCCCGCGTCACGAGCCGCAGCTCGGGGCCGTGGCCGGGCAGCTCCACCGGCAGGTCCTGCGGCGTGCGCGAGGCGGCGCCGTCGGCCAGCGCCCGCTTGACCAACCGGTCCTCCAGGGACTGGTAGGACTCCACGACGATCCGGCCGCCGACCGCCAGCGCGGACAGCGCGGCGGGCAGCGCCAGCCGCAGCGACTCCAGCTCGCCGTTGACCTCGATCCGCAGCGCCTGGAACGTCCGCTTCGCCGGGTGGCCGCCGGTCCGCCTGGTCGCGGCGGGCACCACGTCGTAGAGCAGCTCCACGAGCCGCCCGCTGGTGGTGAACGGCTCGCGGTCGCGCTCCCGCGCCACCGCCGCGGCGATCTTGCGGGCGAACCGCTCCTCGCCGTAGTCGCGCAGGACGCGGGCCAGGTCGTCCACCGGGTAGCCGTTGAGCACGTCCGCGGCCGTGCTGCCCGCGCCCGCGCTCATCCGCATGTCCAGCGGCGAGTCGCGGGAGTAGGCGAAGCCGCGCTCCCGGGCGTCCAGCTGCAGCGAGGAGACGCCCAGGTCCATCAGGACGCCGTCCACCGGGCCGTCGACCGCGTCCGCGATCCGGTCGTAGGTGGTCTGCACGAACCGCACGCGGCCCCCGAACGGCGCGAGCCGCCGCCGGGACAGCTCGATGGCCTGCGGGTCGCGGTCCAGCCCGATCAGCCGCACCCGCGGGAACGCCCGCAGCACCGCCTCCGAGTGACCGCCCAGGCCCAGCGTGCAGTCCACGAACACCGCGTCCCGGTCGGCCAGCGCGGGGGCGAGCAGTTCGAGGACGCGGTCGAGCATCACCGGCACGTGCCGCGCCTGCTCCACGACGTCCCCTCCCAAGCAACCCCCCGGCCGGAACAGCGATTCGGGTGTCGTCAGGTCCCCGCCCGCCCGTCGGACCTGGCGCCGGGGAAGGTGCGCCAGGGCCGAAAGCCGAGCGGACCGAGGCCTCACGGCACCCGAAACCTCGAACGATCTGCGAAGCCCCCTGTCAGAAGACGCCCGGAAGCACCTCCTCGCGAGCCTCGGCGTAGCTGTCCTCGTGCTCTTCCAGGTAGCGCTGCCACGCCTGCGCGTCCCAGATCTCCAACCGGTTGATCGCGCCGATGACCACGCACTCCTTGGTCAACCCCGCGTACCGGCGCAGCTCCGGTGCGATGGACACCCGGCCCTGGCCGTCCGGCCGCTGCTCGTCGGTTCCCGCGAACAGGTAGCGCTGGTAGGCGCGGACCGCTTCGTTGGTGAACGGCGCCTCCGCGACCTTGCGCGCCATCTGCTCGAACTCGCCCCGGGGGAACACGTAGAGGCAGTGGTCCTGGCCCTTGGTGACCATGAGACCCCCCGCTAGCGCGTCCCGGAACTTCGCAGGCAGCGTCAGCCGGCCCTTGTCGTCCAGCTTCGGGTGGTGCGTGCCCAGGAACACGGCAACCCACCTCCCGCCGCCGGAGCGGAACCGGCAGTGGGGCCCCCGTCTGCCCCACCGGCCGCCACAGTACCCCACTTTTCACCACAGTCAACGCGGAAACCGGCGCTCGCGCCCTGCCCCGCCGGACGTTTGCCCAGGTAGAGCGAAGATCGTCGAGGTACGGGGAGGTGGGGGACGCGCGCCGGCTCCACCTCCGCGGGTGAGCGATCCGGGCCCGAAAGCCACTCGAACGGACCAACGAAAACGGACAAAACCGGCCCACCGGCGGCACAGGTGGGGGATCGTGGCAGGGCCGGGTGGACCGGCCCCCGCGGACGGGCCCCGGGAGTTCCGCCACCGGGAAACCTCCCGATCGGTGTAGGGCGCTTAGCCGTGGTTTGACACACTGCGTGAAACGCTCACCGCCTCCGCGAACCGGTCGCGGGTGGGCCCCTCTTCAGGAGGTCGAGTGACTCCGAGTACCCAGCCAGCCGCGCCGCCCGAGCACGCCTACGGGGGCGGTGGGCTCAACCACGCCGCCAACGCGGCCCACGCGCACGGCCGGACCGACGAGGTGCTCGCCGAGCTGCACGCCGTCATGGGGCGCATCGCGGCCAACGTGGAGAAGGTCATCGTCGGCAAGCCCGACGTGGTGCGCATCGCCCTGGTGACGCTGCTGGCCGAGGGGCACCTGCTGGTGGAGGACGTGCCGGGCGTCGGCAAGACCTCGCTGGCCAAGGCGCTGGCCCGGTCCATCGACTGCCCGGTCAGCCGCATCCAGTTCACCCCCGACCTGCTGCCCAGCGACATCACCGGTGTGTCGATCTACAACCGGCAGGACAACGACTTCGAGTTCCGCCCCGGCCCGGTGTTCGCGAACATCGTGGTGGGCGACGAGATCAACCGCGCGTCGCCCAAGACGCAGTCGGCGCTGCTGGAGTGCATGGAGGAGCACCAGGTCACGGTCGACGGGAACACCTACCCGCTGGCCGCGCCGTTCATGGTGATCGCCACCCAGAACCCGATCGAGATGGAGGGCACCTACGCCCTGCCCGAGGCGCAGCGGGACCGGTTCACCGCGCGCGTCTCCATCGGCTACCCCGACCCGCAGGCCGAGCTGGCCATGGTGGACGAGCACGCGGGCAACGACCCGCTGTCCCAGCTGCGCCCGGTGTCCGACGCCGACCAGGTGCTCAAGCTGGTGCACGCGGTGCGGCGGGTGCACCTGTCGCCGGAGATCCGCCGGTACGCGGTCGAGCTGGTGGGCGCCACGCGGCGGCTGCCGGAGCTGCGGCTGGGCGCGTCGCCGCGGTCGACCCTGCAGCTGGTGCGGTCGGCGCGGGCGCAGGCGGCGCTGGCCGGGCGCGACTTCGTGGTGCCCGACGACATCCACGCGGTGGCCGTGCCCGTGCTGGCGCACCGGCTGGTGCTGACCGCCGAGGCGCAGGCCGCCCGCCGGTCGTCCGCGGACCTGGTGCGCAACCTGCTCCAGCGGGTGCCCGTGCCGCAGGCCGCGCTCGACCCGACCGGCCAGTTCCTGCACAACGCCAACCCCCACCGCTGACGTGCGGGCGGCGCTGTCCGGGCTGACCACCCGGGGCCGATGCCTCCTCGCCGCGGGGTTCGCCGCCGGGCTGTGCGCGGTCGTGCTCAACGAGCGCGACCTGCTGCGCGTGGCGGCGTTCGTGGTGGCGCTGCCGCTGCTGGCGGCCTGGCTGGCGCAGCGAGCGCGGGTGGGCCTGCACGCGGCCCGGTTCCTGTTCCCCGGCCGCGTGCAGGTGGGCTCGGCGGCCGAAGTGCGGGTGGAGCTGCGGTCCACCGGCCGGCTGCCCACCGGCGGCCTGCTGCTGGAGGACGCCGTGCCCTACGCGCTCGGCTCGCGGCCCCGGTTCGTGGTGGAGCGGCTGCCGCGCAACGCGGTCACCGCCCTGCGCTACCCGCTCAAGCCGGTGATGCGCGGCGTCCAGCAGGTGGGTCCGCTGCTGGCGCGGGTCACCGACCCGTTCGGGCTGGCCGAGTTCGACCGCGAGCTGGCGGGCCGCTCCCGGCTCGTGGTGGTGCCGCGCGTGGTGGGCCTCGTGGGCCTGCCCGGCGGCTCGGGCATGGGCGCGGGCGACGACGGCTCGATCCGGCTGCGGGCCGGGCAGGGCGAGGACGACGCCGTGGTGCGGCCGTACCGGCACGGCGACGACCTGCGGAAGGTGCACTGGCGGTCGACGGCCCGGCGCGACGAGCTGATGGTGCGCGTCGAGGAGCGCCCGTGGCGCGGCGGCACGACCGTGCTGCTGGACCACCGGCAGACCGCGCACCGCGGCGCCGGGCCCGGCTCGTCGCTGGAGTGGGCGGTGTCGCTGGCGGCGTCGGTGTGCCTGCACCTGCACCGGTTCGGGCACCAGGTGCGGCTGGTCGGCGACGACGGCCGGGTGCTGGCGGGCGGTTCGGGCGACGGCGGGCACGGCGACGGCGTGGTGCTCGACGCGCTGGCGGCGCTGCAGCCCTCGCACCGCCGCGAGCCGGCGGTCGGCCTGGACCCCGGCGCGGGCCAGGAGGTCATCGCGATCCTCGGCGCCTGCACGCCCGCCGCGGTCGACGCGCTGGTGCGCAACCGACCGCGCGGGATGCGCAGCCTGGCCGTGGTGGTGGACGTGCGGGCGTGGGCGGCGACCACCGAGGACCCCGCCCCCGACCCGGAGGAGGCGCGCCGCCTGCTCAACGCGGCCGGCTGGGGCGCCGTGGTGGCCCGGCCGGCGACCCCGATGGGCCAGGTCTGGCAGGAGCTGTGCCACAGCGCGGGCAACCGCGGTCCCGTGGTGCGCACGGAGGTGGGCTAGGTGACCGGCACGACCGCTCCCGGTGACGGGCGCGCGCCCCGCGCGGAGGTGGCGGCATGAGCGACCGGTCCGCCGGCGGCGGCAACCGGGTGGTCGGCGCGACGCCGGCCGTGGCGGGCCTGGCGACGCTGTGCGCGTCGACGGCGCTGTCCAGCGTCATCGACGGCGCGGCGTGGCTGGTGAACCTGGCCGTGGCGATCATCGTGGTGACGGGCACGGGCGTGCTGCTGCGCGCGACCCGGCTGCCCACGCCGCTGGTGGCGCTCGTGCAGGTGTTCGCGCTGCTGTGCCTGCTGGTGACGATCTTCACCCGCAGCGGGGTGCTGCTGGTCCTGCCCGGCCCGGAGTCGCTGGGCGACCTGCTGGCGGTCCTGGGCGACGCGATCGCCGAGATCCAGGTCGGCGTGCCGCCGGTCGCGGACAGCGACGCCATGCGGTGCCTGGTGATGCTGGCGATCGGCCTGGTCGCGGTCCTGGTCGACCTGCTCGCGGTCGGCGCGGCGGCGCCCGCCGCGTCCGGGCTGGTGCTGCTGTGCGTGTTCGCGGTGCCCGCGTCGCTGGCCGACGAGATGCTGCCGCTGTGGACGTTCGTGCTCGGCGCGGGCGCGTTCGCGCTGCTGCTGGCGATCGACGGGCAGCACCGGCAGCAGTCCTGGCGCGGCCGGCTGCCGCGCCGCGGTGGCGGCGGCTCGGGCCCGGCGGCGACGGCCGTCGCGAGCCTGGCGGTGGTCGTCGCGCTGCTCGCGGGCGCGAGCCTGACCCTCGTGGGCACCGTCGGGCGGCTGCCCGGCACCGGTGACGCGGTGGGCGGCGGCGCGGACCGGCTGGGCCTGGACCCGATGACCGAGCTGCGCGGGATGCTCGACCAGGGCTCGACCCGCGAGCTGTTCCGGGTGCGCGGCCTGCCCGAGTCGGCGTACCTGCGGGCGATGACGCTGCGCGAGTACGTGCCGGACCAGGGGTGGCGCATCGGCGAGGACCTGCCGCCGGGCGTGAGCGCGAACGGCGACCTGCCCGCGCAGCCCGGCGACCCGGGCGACGGCGACGCCGTCGAGGTGACCGTCGAGCCGGTGAGCTGGATGGACAACTGGCTGCCGGTGTACGGCAGGCCGCGCCGGATCGAGGACGTCGACGAGAACTGGCGCTACGACCCGGTGCGGGGCATGGTCTACAGCGTCCGGGCCCGGCAGGCCGGCGCGTACAAGCTCCGGACGGTGCTCAAGACGCCGGGGGCGGACGCGCTGCGCCGGGCGTCGGGCGTGGTGGACGTCGAGGACGCGTACCTGGAAGCGCCCGGCGTCGGCATCGAGGTCACGAACCTGGCGCGGTCGATCACCAGCGGTCAGGGCAACGCCTTCGACAAGGCTTCCGCGCTGCACCGGTTCTTCACCGACGGCACGCAGGGCTTCAAGTACACGACGGAGACCAGCGGCCCGCAGACCAGCGACGCCCTGCGCGACTTCCTGTTCACGGGCAAGAAGGGCTTCTGCGAGCAGTACGCGTCGGCGATGGCCATCATGGCGCGCTCGGTCGGCCTGCCGTCCCGCGTGGCGATGGGCTTCACGGCGGGCTTCCCGACCGGCGACCACCAGACCATCACGACGCAGGACGCGCACGCCTGGGTGGAGATCTTCTTCCCCGGCCACGGCTGGATGGTCTTCGACCCGACGCCGCTGTCGGACGGGCGCGGCGTCGTCCCGCCGTACATCGCGGGCCGGAACCCGGACGGCGAGGAGACCGACAGCACCGGCACGACCACGACCACCACCACGACGACGACCACGACCACCGCGGGCCCGACCTCCGCCGCGCCGGACGCCGCCGGCCAGGACGGCCAGGTCCAGGTCGACGAGCCGACCCCGGCGTGGCACCTGGTGGCGCTGGGCGCCTCGGCCGGCTTGGGCGTGCTGCTGACGGCGCTGCTGCTCCTGCTGCGGCGCGGGCGGGGCGGCGGCCGGCGACCCCGGGCGCCCCGGCTGCTGCCGGTGCTGGCGGGCGCGGCCGTGGTGGCGTGGCTGGTGGCGACGACGCTGGCCGTGGCGCTGCTGTCGTGGTGGCTGGCGGTGCCGCTGCTGGTGGTGCTGGTCGCGGCGATCCCGGCGGCGCTGCGCGCGGGGCGGCGGCGGGCGCGCCTGCGGGCGGTGGCCGGGCTGGGCCCGGACGCGGCGGGCGCGGCGTGGGAGGAACTGGTCGCCGAGTCCCTGGACCGCGGCACGCGCGTGCCGCGCACGGAGACCGTGCGGGTGGCGGCGCGGCGCCTGGTCCGGGAGCACAACCTGGACGACCAGGGCCGCGACGGCCTGCGCGCCGTGGTGGGCGCGGTGGAGCGCTCCTGGTACAGCACCCGGACCGAAACCGACCCGACGCTGCCGCAAGCGTTCGCGGAGGTGCGCCGCAGCCTGCACCGCAACGCGCCCCTCGCGCTCCGGGCGAAGGTCCTGCCGAGGTCCGTGCTCCAGCCGGGCACCCCGCCGGAATCCGACGACTGACCCGGGCCCGAGCACCGGTTCCGGTACCGGTTCCGGTTCCGGTTCCGGTTCCGGTTCCGGACGACCCCAGAGCAGCAACCCTGGGGCGGCAAGTCCGGACAACAACCTCTGGAGCAGTGCCCCTGGGGCGGCAACCCCAGGGGCAGCGATCCCAGGGGGCGGCAACCCCGGGCAGCAGCGCGGCGGGCACCGGCCACTCACCCACGGCTCGGCCGCCACTCCAGGATCGACCCCTCATCGGACCGATCGCCCACCCGCCGCGAGGGCCGACCACCCACAAGCAACCGTCGCCGGATGAGCCGGCGACCGTCCTCAGGGCCGAGGCCCCACAGTGGAGTGCCCGCGACCACGCCCGACCGGCGTGAAGCTCGCAGCCACGCCAGGCCGGTGTGAAAGCTCGCAGCCACGCCCGACCGGTGTGAAGGCCCGCAGCCACGCCAACCTGCGGGCGTGGCCTGTTCCGGGCATACTGCACGGCCCGCTCCCCCGGAACGGGGGGCGGGCCGTGGACGCGGATGGTTCGGCTACTCGTCCTCTAGGCGACGACGGAAACGTTCTTCCATCTTCTGGGAGAACGAGCTGCGGCTCGGCCGACTTCCCTCTTCGGCGGGTTCCTCGGCACCCTGCTCACCACGACGCAACGTCGTCACGGTGAGCAGCACGCCGAAGAACATCACCAGGAAGCCGACCACGCTCACCACCGGGATACCAGCGAGCTTCGGCAACATCACACCCGTCACCAGCAGGGCCACACCAACGGCGAACAGCACGATGCCCTGGATGCGACGCCGTCGGGACGGCTTGCGCAGCTTGGCGCCGCGCACGGTGGATGCGAACTTCGGGTCCTCGGCGTAGAGCGCGCGCTCGATCTGGTCGAGCAGTCGCTGCTCGTGCTCGGAGAGTGGCATGGCTCCTCCTCCGGCACAGCGGTCGCGGGCGCCGGGTGTTCACGGTTGCCGCCGGTCCCGGCGGACGCCCCACTTGGGGGCGTCACAACCAGGATACGATTCGCGAGGCCCGGCGACTACCCAGTCCTCGCCCCTGAGCGGTTCCTTCGGTCACCATCATCCTCACGGGTCAACGGTCAGACCTTCGTGAGGTCGGAAAAACCACCCTGCGGGCCATTCGTCAAGCCCCACCCCACCGCCGACAGGCAGCGGTGTGAGGAAAATGACACTCGTACGAGACCTTCACCGCCACCCATCCCCGTGGTTCGGGACCACGAAGGCGATCACGAAGCACTCACCGGAACACCTCCGGGAGCCCACTCCCCCCTCCGCCCCCCGCGTCGACAGCACCCGACGACAGCACCTCACGACAGCACCTCACGACGGCATCCGATGACGGCACCCGGCCGCGCTCCGCAACGCCCGGCGTGCTGCCCCGCCCACCAGCCGCCCTGCGGACCGCCCACAGGCCGTTCCGCCGCCGGCAGTGCGCCGAAGACCGGCAGCGGGCGTCGCACTCGTGTCGGTGCCCGTGTCAGCCCGTGTCAGCCCGTGTCGAAGCCGATGAACCGGTTGCGTGGAGCGTGATGACGGACTTCATGAGTGCATAGACCTCCTGGGGGTCGGGCGGGCTCTCGGGCGTGGGGTCGGGCTTGATGGGCGGGAGCGGACCTGCTTGGCGCGGAGCAGGGCCTGCCGGATGTGGAAGGGGCGTCACGAGGGCGCGAGCTGCGCCGGCAGATCGGGTGGAGGGATCACTTCCCGAGGTGGTGCGGCGCTCGGTGCTGCCGAGGGCCGCGAGCCGGTACCGCGAGCCGCTTTCCCGGCACACGGTGAGCCGACACCCGCACCCAGCCGCGAACCGGCACCCGCCCCCGCCCCCGCCACGGACCGCGAACCGGTAGCCGCCCTCACCACGGACCGCGAACCGGTAGCCGCGTTCGCCTCCACCACGGACTGCGCACCCGCACTCGCACCCGCACCGGCTCCCGCACCGGCAGCACTCGCGATCGCGCTCTCGCTCACGCTCTTCCACGACCGTGAACCGCTACCGGCGGTCGGCTCCGCCGTGAGGTGCGGGCCGGGGCGCCGGGCGGGATGCAGAGCGGAGCGCGGGGCGGGCTCCCCTGTGGGGTGCTGGGCGGGATACCGAGCGCCGTGGGGTGCGGGATGCGGGACGGAGTGCGGAACGGGTTCCGCCGTGAGGGGCCGGGCGGAGTGCGGAGCGGGGTGCCGGGCGGAGTGCGGAGCGGGTTTCGCCATGAGGTGCGGGGCGGGATGCGGGGCGGGGGTGATCGCCACGGCCTGGGGGCACGGGCGGGCGCGGGCCTGGGCGGCGGCCCGGTCGAGTGCGCGGGCCACCGCGCTCGGCGCCTGGCGCAGCTCCTGCGGCGTGGTGCGCAGGACGACCACGCCGACCGCCCGGAGCAGGTCGGCCGGGTGCGGGGACAGCTGCCAGGCCAGGCCGAGGCCCTCCCACCAGACGTCCGCCCGCCCCAGCAGGACGCCCTCCGGCGTGGCCACCTGCGCGTTCCACCTCGGCGGCGGCAGCGGCAGGTCGGCCAGCACCTGCCTCGCCCACGCCTGCGGGACCGTCCGGATGCCGTCGGACAGGTCGCGCAGGACCTGCCTCATCGGCTCGGCCCCGCGCGACAGGCCCGCGGCCAGCTCCGCCACCCGCACGCCGCCCCGCCGCACGACCTCCGTCAGCACCGCCCGCACCGCCTCCCGGTCCGGCAGGAGGGCCTTGGCCGCGTCGACCGCGGCCCGCGGCAGCGGCGCGGTCAGGAATCCCTTCCGCAGGACCGGCGGCGGGAGCTCGCGGACCCTCGTCACCCGGACCCGCTCCGTCGACCCCGCCGGCCTGGCGGACAGCACCCGCACCGGACCCGCGGCGGGCACCGCGCGCATCCCGTGCAGGTGCAGGGCGTCCAGCCCCGTCAGCTGGACTCCCGGCCCGGCGTGGCGGAGGGCCGCCTGCGCCAGCTGCGGGCGGCTCGGTGGTCTTCGGCTCAGCAGCAGGACCCCGGGCAGGACGTGCTGCCACGGGCCGCCGGGCCGGCAGCGGGCGGCCAGCGCGGCGTCGGGCAGGCCCAGGCCCAGCAGCTCCGCGGCGGTGCAGACGCGGTGCGGGAACAGGGCGGCCAGGGCGTCGAGGCTGATGGTGGCTCGGTTCGCGGTGTGCATGGGTCCACGATCGGCGGTTCGCGGCGGCCGGTCGACGGTGGATTCGCGGATTGTGGACAACTCCGGGGCCTGTGGACAACTCGCCGGGCGACACGCCGGACAGCACACCAGGCAGCACACCGGGCGACACACGTGAAGAGACCTTCCGCGGGCCCGACCGCCCGCGGAAGGTCTCAGGGACACGGCGACCGCCCCTCGTCGGCCACCGCGTGGTCATTCAGAGCCGGGCCAGGTCCTCCCCGATCCCGGCCCCGGCCCCGGCCCCGGCCTCGGGCCCGCGCCGCTCGGAGCGCACCTCCTGCCAGGCGTCGTGCACGGCCAGCAGGCCACCGGACACGACCAGCGCCACGGCCAGGGCGACGACGCCGCTGGTCTTCAGCTGGGTGACGATCACGGCAGCCGCCCACAGCTGGACGGCGGTGAAGACGAGCGTGCAGGCGAGGCGCTCGGTGAGCCGGCGACGGGCCTTGGCGGAGTGCTCCTGGTGCTTCATCTGCTCCCCCTCTGGGCTGGGCGTAGCTCATTTGTAGAGGGGTTCGCGCCGGTGTTCTGCGTCAGGTGACGCACTGGGGCGGAATTGTTCCCCGCGCAGGTCAGGGAACGCGCGCCCGTCACGTGGTGAGGTCGTAGAGGCGGTCCACCCGGAGTATCTCGACCTTGCGCCGGCCGGTGCTGATGATGCCTTCCTCGCGCAGCGACCGCAGCACCCGCACGAGCGATTCCCGGGACGTCCCGGCGATGCCCGCCAACTCCTCCTGGCTGAGCGACACGGCGCCCTGGTCGGCGATGCCGCGCTCCAGCGCCACGTCGATCAGCACCGCCGCCACCCGCTGGGTCGCCGTGCCGCTGATCTGCACGCGCTGCCGGTCGGTGTCGCGCTGGCGGGCCACCACGACGGTCAGCACGGCCCACGCGATGCGCGGGTGCTCCCGGCACAGCGACGCGAAGCCGGCCGCCGAGATGATCAGCGCGCGCACCGCGCCCAGGGCGCGCACGGTCGCCGACCGGGGCAGCCCGTCGATCGCCGAGCGCTCGCCGACGATGTCCCCGGCGCCCCGGACCGCCAGCACCTTCTCGCCCCCGCCCGCCTTCGTGGCGGTGACGCGCAGCAGACCCCGGCGGATCACCAGGACGTGGCGGGTGACCTCGCCCTCGTGGCAGACCACCGCGCCGGAGGCGTAGTCGCGCTCCGTCCCCGTCGCGCCGAGCACGGCCTGCTCGGCCGGGCCGAGCAGGCCCCAGAACCGGTCCACCCCCACAGGGTGCCCGGTGATCGGCCCGGCCGGCCGGTCCACGCGCGCCGACCACCCGAACGGCCCGCCCGGACCCCGGTCAGCGGTCGGGTCCGGGCTGCGGCTCGTTGGGCTGGACCGGGGCGGCGGACAGCAGCGAGGCGGGCTTCACCGCCGCCGCGCCGAACCGCGTCCGGGCCAGGTCGGCGGCCTGCTCGGCCTCCCGCCGGCCGCGCTCGGGCGCGTCGAGCAGCAGCTGCTCGCCGCCCCCGCCCTCGACCAGCTGCTCGATCCGCACGCCGATCAGCCGCACCGCGCCCGGCGGCACCTGCTCCGCCAGCAGCGCCGCCGCCGTCCGGTAGACCTCCTGCGCCACGTCGGTCGCCACCCGCAGCGTCTTCGACCGGGTGATCGTCGTGAAGTCGGCGAACCGCACCTTGATCGACACCGTCCGGCCGCGCAGGCCGCGCGCCCGCAGCGCGCCCGCGGACCGCTCGGACAGCCTCAGCAGCTCCCGCTTGAGCAGCTCGCGGTCGAAGTTGTCGACCTCGAAGGTCTCCTCGGCGCCGATCGACTTCTCCCTGCTCGCGGGCACCACCGGGCGGTCGTCCAGGCCCTGGGCCAGGGCGTGCAGGTGCTCCGCCAGCGCCGCGCCCACCACGCGCCGCAGCCGGGGCAGCGGGGTGGCGGCCACGTCGGCGATCGTCTCCAGGCCGATGCGGTCGAGCTGCTCGGCGGTGCGCTTGCCCACGCCCCACAGCGCCGTGACGGGCAGCGGGTGCAGGAACTCCAGCACCGCGGACTTCGGCACCACCATCATGCCGTCCGGCTTGCACAGGCCCGACGCGAGCTTCGCCAGGAACTTCGTCGGCGCCACGCCCACCGAGCAGGTGATGCCGTGCGCCTGCTCGACCTGGCTCCGGACGAGCTGCGCCACCGCTCCCGGGGTCGACCGCAGCCGCCGCAGCGCCCCGCCGACGTCCAGGAACGCCTCGTCCAGGCTCAGCGGCTCGACCAGCGGCGTGATGTCGCGGAAGATCGCCATGACCCCGCGCGAGACCTCCCGGTACTTGGTGAAGTCCGGCGGGACGAACACCGCGTGCGGGGCCAGCCTGCGGGCGTGCGACGTCGGCATGGCCGAGCGCACGCCGTACTCGCGGGCCAGGTAGTTCGCCGACGCGACCACGCCCCGGTGCGCCGTGCCGCCCACGACCACCGGCTTGCCGGCCAGGGCCGGGTCGTCGCGGATCTCCACGGACGCGTAGAAGGCGTCCATGTCGACGTGCAGCACCGCGCAGCCGGTGTCGTCCGGCCACGTGCCGCCTTGCGCGCGGAAGCGGTCGACCAGGCCGCGCGGCAGGTTGGCGCTGCGGCCCATGGCCCCTCCTCGGCTCCCGCCCGACTCCGAGCGGGGTCGAACGCGCGTTCGAGGAGTCTAGTCCAACCGGTAGGCCCGGCGCGCGTTCTCCGACCCGATCAGGCGAGCGATGCGCACCGCGTCCGCCTCCGCGAAGGCGTGCCGGCGCAACCCGGCCAGCAGGAAGTCCGACAGCGCGCGCCGGAAGAACAGCGCGCCCAGGTGGTACAGCTCGGCCAGGCCGCGGGCGTCGGTCGAGAACAGGAACTTCCCGTAGGGCACGACCTCCAGCGCCTCGGCCAGCACCCGGCTCGCCTGGTGCGCCACGGCGTGCGCGGCCGGCCCGAGGTCCACGAACACGTGCGGGAACACCTGCGCCAGGTGCCCCGCGGTGCGGTGGAACGGGTAGTTGTGCAGCAGCAGGACCGGCACGCCCAGCCGCTCGGTCGCCCGCAGCAGGTCCGCCAGCAGGGACGGGTCCGCCCGGTGCGGCGCCAGGTCCCGGTCGCCGCACCCGACGTGGAACTGCACCGGCAGCGCCCGCTCCAGCGCCTCCCACACCAGGAACCGCGACAGCACCTCGTCGGCGCACCGACCGCCGCCGCCCGCCAGCCACCGCTCGCACGCCGCCACCACGGCCGCGTCGGACGGGCGCTCACCGGACAGCGCCAGCCCCACCCGGTGCGCCGCGATCGACTTCACCGCCACGGCCGGCGTGGTCTCCAGAGCAGTCCGCACCCGATCCGGGAACCCCGCCGCGCCCTCGATGATCGCCTCTTCGGCGAGCCGTTCCAAGCGGAGCACCGAGAGTTCACGCGAACCGGTGAAGACCGCCGGTCCGACGAGCCGCTCCGGCCACAGCCCGCCGTCCACCAGGAACGTCGAGATGCCCGACGCCACCAGGAACGCCCGGTTGACCTCGGCCGCGCCCAGGGACCGCCGCCGCTCCACGTACTCGTCGGCGGGCGCGTGCGGCGAGAGGTCGAGCAGGGGCGCGCACCAGCGCCGCACCGCGAGCCCCACCGCCGAGTCGAACAGCGACGTGCCCCACGGGCTCACGACGTCCGCCCCGGTCAGCATCTCCTCGAAGCCGATCCGGTCCGGGTCCTCCCGCAACACCCCGTGGCAGTGGTGGTCGACGAGGTTCAACTCGGCGACGTAAGGCAGCAGCGGGTCCACTTGTCGCAGAGTAGAGACCTGGTGTGGCCGCGCACCTCGTGAACCACGCCCACACCGCCGAACGGGACCACCTGCGCGCCTGGCGGGCGGCCCGCGTCGCCGGGGGAAGCCGACCAGGCGACGCGGCGCCGACCACGAAGCTCGCGGCCACTAGGCCCTCGCGGTGGACCGGGCGGCGCCGACCTCCTTGCGCAACCGCGACAGCGCCCGGTGCTGGGCCACCCGCACCGCGCCCGGCGAGGACCCGACGACGGCGGCGGTCTGCTCGGCGGTCATCCCCACCACCACGCGCAGCAGCAGGACCTCCCGCTGCTTGTCGGGCAGGACGTCCACCAGCGCCGCCACGTGGCGCGACAGCTCGGCGCGCAGCGCGCTCTGCTCGGGCCCGTCCTCCTCGCTGGGCGCGTCGGGCACTTCGGGCACGGGTTCGGCCCGGTTGCGCAACGCCGCGCGGTGCGCGTCGGCCACCTTGTGCGCCGCGATGCCGTAGACGAACGCGAGGAACGGCCGCCCGTGGTCCTGGTAGGTCGGCAACGACATCAGCACGGCGAGGCAGACCTCCTGCGCCACGTCGTCCGCCGAGGCGAACGAGCGCTCGTGGCGGCCCACCCTGGCCCGGCAGTAGCGCACGACCAGCGGCCGGATCGAGGCCAGCAGCCAGGCCGTGGCGAGCCGGTCGCCCGCGACGGCCCGGCGCACCTCGCTCTCCAGCAGCTCCGGTGGCGGGTCCCCGGCCATCAACGTGCCTCGGGTAAGTGCGGCTCTCCCATGCGGGGCTCCTGGCGGTCGGCAGCGGGTTGCCGCTCCCGTTTCTACCGGAAACTCACGCCGGGCGACGGGCCAGCACGTGCAGCCGCGCGGCCACGTCCCGCAGCGGGGAGCGGGTGGCGGCGGCCAGCTCCAGCTCCGCCAGCGACTCCGCCGCGCCCGGGTTGCCCTCCAGCACCGCCCCGGGCACCAGGTCGGACACCACGCCGTGGCCCTGCAGCAGCTCGACCTTCAGGCCCGAGTCCTGCACGAGCGCTTCCAGGCCGGCCACGTCGAACCGGCGCAGCAGCGGCTCCCGCGTCCCGTCGAGCTGCCCCGAGTCGCCGTCCAGCAGCCGCCGCGCGTCGACCAGCCGGCCCGCGATCGCCCGGTGCAGCACGGCCGCGTACCGGTTCGCCACCAGCACCGACACCGCGCCACCGGGCGCGGCGGCGTGCGCCAGGGCGGCCAGCGCGACCGACGCGTCGTCCACGACCTCCAGCAGGCCGTGCCCGAGCACCAGGTCGGCGGACGCGTCGGCGCCCAGGGCGTCCGTGTCGCCCTGGACCGCCGTGATGCGATCCACAACACCGGCTTCGGTGGCGCGGCGGTGCAGCGTCGCGAGGGCGTTCGGGCTGGGCTCCACGACCGTGACCGCGCACCCGGCCATGGCCAGCGGCACGGCCCAGACGCCGCTGCCCCCGCCCACGTCCAGCACCCTGGGCGGTTCCCCGTCCCGGCGCTCCCGCGCGGCGGCCAGCTCGGCGTCGAGCACCCTGTGTACGGCGTCCGGTCGCATGGCACTAGAGCCTAGAGACCGTAGGCTGCACCTCGTGCATACGGTGGCGGTGCTCAGCCTTAAGGGTGGCGTGGGCAAGACGACGGTCGCGTTGGGTCTCGCGTCGGCCGCGCTGCGGCGCGGGGTGCGGACGCTCGTCATCGACCTGGATCCGCAGTGCAACGCCACCTCCACGCTGGAGCCCGACGAGACCGACGCCACCATCTACGACGTGCTCCAGGAGCCGACGGCGGACAAGGTGCGCTCGGCGATCGCGCACAGCACGTGGGGCGAGGGCGTGGACGTCCTGGCGGGTTCCGAGGACGCCGAGCTGCTCAACCACCCGGACCCGGGCGAGTCGCGGTTGGGCAGGCTGCGCGAGGCCCTGCGGGTGCTGGCCGAGACCGACGAGGAGCCCTACCAGCTGGTCCTGCTGGACTGCCCGCCGTCACTGGGCCAGCTGACCCGGTCGGCGCTGGTGGCGGCGGACCGCGCGTTATTGGTGACCGAGCCCACCATGTTCGCGGTGGCGGGCGTGCAGCGCGCGTTCGAGGCGGTGCAGGCGGAACGCGAGCACAACGCGACCCTGCAACCGCTGGGCGTCGTGGTGAACCGCGTGCGGCCGCGCTCGCACGAGCACCAGTTCCGCATCGAGGAGCTGCGGGACATCTTCGGGCCCCTGGTGATGCCCGTGGCGTTGCCGGACCGGTTGGCCGTCCAACAGGCGCAGGGCGCGTGCATGCCGATCCACGAGTGGGGCACCCCGGGCGCGCGTGAGGTCGCGTTGGCGTTCAACCTGCTGTTGGCCCGGATACTGCGCATCAGCCGCAGTCGCCGCCGCCCGGTGCACGCGGACTTCGACGACGAGGAGATCCAAGAGGCGGTGGAGGCGTGAGCACGACCGCACTCCTGGCCTTCACGGTGGCCGCGCTGCTGATGACCATCACGCCCGGCCTGGACACCATGATGCTGCTGCGCATGGTGCTCGGCGGTGGCCGCAAGGCCGGCCTGGTCGGCGGCCTCGGCACGACGCTGGGGCTGCTGGTGTGGGGTGCGGCGAGCATCGCCGGGCTGACCGCCCTGCTGGTGGCCTCCGAGCTGGCCTACGACGTCGTCCGGTACGCGGGCGCCTGCTACCTGCTGTGGCTGGGCGGGTCGGCGCTGTGGAGGTCGTGGCGCGGCGAGCGGGTGGACGAGCCCACCGAGGCGCCCCGCACGACGCCCGCGCAGGCGCTGCGGGTCGGGTTCACCACGAACCTGCTCAACCCCAAGATCGGTGTGTTCTACCTGAGCCTGCTGCCGCAGTTCCTGCCCACGACGGGCGGCTCGGCCGGCTGGGCGGCGCTGCTGGTGGGCATCCACGTGGCCTTCGGGCAGGTGTGGCAGATCGCCGTGGTGTGGCTGGCGGGCCGGGCGGCGGTGGTGCTGACCAGGCCGCGCGTGCGGCGCTGGACCGAGCGGCTGACCGCGTCCGTGCTGGTGGGCTTCGGCCTGAGGATGGCGGTCGACAGCGGTGCCCGAGGGTGACACGGTCTTCCTGACCGGGCGGCGGCTGGACGAGGCGCTGGCCGGCCGGCGGCTGGTGCGCGCCGACCTGCGGCACCCCCGGCTGGCGACGGCGGACCTCGCCGGGCGCGACGTGCTCGGCGTGGCGACGGTCGGCAAGCACATCCTCACCCGGTTCTCCGGCGACCTGACCCTGCGCAGCCACCTGCGGATGGACGGCTCCTGGCACCTCTACCGGCCGGGCGAGCGCTGGCGGCGGCCCGGCCACCAGGTGCGGGCGGTGCTGGAGGTGCCCGACCGGCTGGCCGTGGGCTTCGCCCTGCACGACCTGGAGCTGGCGCCGACCGCCGAGGAGCCCCGCCTGGTCGGGCACCTGGGACCGGACCTGCTGGGCGGCTGGACCGCCGAGGACGAGGCGGAGGCGATCGCGCGGCTGGCCGCCGACCCGGAGCGCGAGATCGGCCTCGCGCTGCTCGACCAGCGCGTGCTGGCGGGCGTGGGCAACGTCTACAAGTCCGAGGTGTGCTTCCTGCTGGGCGTCTCGCCGTGGGCGCCGGTGGCCGGGGTGGACCCGGCGGCGGCCGTGCGGCTGTCCCGCAAGCTGCTGCTGGCCAACGCCCACCGGCCCCACCGCACCACCACGGGGGACTCGGGGCGCGGCCGGGAGCTGTGGGTCTACGAGCGGGCCGGGCGGCCCTGCCGGCGGTGCGGCACGCGCGTCCGCGTCGCGGGGCAGGGGCCGGGCGTGCAGGAGCGGACGTCCTACTGGTGCCCGCGCTGCCAGCCCGGACCGATCGCTTAGGGTGGCCGCCGTGGTCTACAAGAGCGTGGTGCGCAAGGCGTTGTTCCGGATGCACGGCGGGGACGCTGAGCGGGTCCACGAGACCACCCTCGGCGCGCTGGCCGCGGTGAGCCCGCTGGCGCGGTTCGTGCGGCGCGGGCCGGTCGGCGCGCGCACGGTGTTCGGCGTCCGCTTCCCCAACCCGGTGGGCCTGGCGGCGGGGCTGGACAAGAACGGCCGGGCGCTGCCCGCGTGGGGCGCGCTGGGCTTCGGCTTCGTGGAGGTCGGCACGGTCACCCGGCACGCCCAGCCGGGCAACCCGCGACCGCGCCTGTTCCGGCTGCGGGACAGCGAGGCGATCATCAACCGGATGGGCTTCAACAACGACGGCGCGCTCGCGCTGGCCAACCGGCTGGACCGGCTGGGGCCGCTGCCGGTGCCGCTGGGGATCAGCCTGGGCAAGTCCAAGGTCACGCCGGTGGACGAGGCCGTGGAGGACTACCGGGCGTCGCTGCGGGCCCTGTACCGGCACGGCGACTACTTCGCGGTCAACATCAGCTCGCCCAACACGCCCGGCCTGCGCAGTCTCCAGGACCGCGCCGCGCTGACCGGGCTGCTGTCGGCGCTGGACGGGACCGCGCGCGAGCTGGCCGGGACCGGGGCGCGCAAGCCGCTGCTGGTCAAGATCGCGCCCGACCTGACCGACGAGGCGATCGGCGAGCTGCTGGAGGTCTGCGCGGCGCACGGGGTCGCCGGCCTGATCGCGACCAACACCACGCTGTCGCGCGACGGGCTGGCCCCGGCCGACCGGGCGCTGGCGGGCGAGGCGGGCGGGCTGAGCGGCCGGCCGCTGGCGGCGCGGGCCCTCGAGGTGGTGCGGTTCGTCAGCCGGGAGACCGACGGGAAGCTGCCGATCATCGGCGTCGGGGGTATCGCGGGCGTGGACGACGCCCGGCGGATGCTGGACGCCGGGGCGAGCCTGCTGCAGCTCTACACCGGGTTCATCTACGAGGGCCCGGGGCTGGTGCGCCGGATCACCCGCGCCCTGGGCTAGCCGCCGACCCGCGCGGCGCCGCTCACCGGCGCGCGGCGCGCAGCCAGCGCATCACCGGGTGCAGGATCACGACCAGCAGCGAGCCCCAGACCAGGCCGCCCAGCTCCAGCTCGCCGAGCCGCAGCGTCAGGTCGCCGACGCCCGCGACCAGCGCCGCGCCGCCGACCAGGGCGTTGCCGGGGTTGGCGAGGTCGACCCGGTTGTCCATCCAGATCCGCACGCCGACCAGGGTGATCAGCCCCAGCAGGACCAGCGTCGCGCCGCCGACCACACCGGGCGGGACCGAGCCCAGCGCGGCCGTGGCCTTCGGCGAGAACGCCAGCAGCACCGCCAGCGCGCCGGTCACCGCGTAGGCGGCGGTGGAGTACACCCTGGTCACCCCCATCACGCCGATGTTCTCGGAGTAGGTGGAGGTGCCCGACCCGCCGCCGAACCCGGCCAGGGCCGTGGACAGGCCGTTGGCGATGATCGAGTCGCCCACGCTGCCGTCGAGGTTGCGCCCGGTGAGGCCGGCGACGGCCTTGACGTGGCCGACGTTCTCGGCGACCAGCACGATGACGACCGGCAGGACCAGGAGCGTGACCGCGGGGCGCAGCTCGGGGGCGTGGAAGTCGGGCAGGCCGAGCCAGGCGGCGCCCGCGACGGCCCCGGTGTCCACGACGCCGAGGGCGAACCCCAGCGCCCACCCCACCACGACGCCGAGCAGCACGGAGAGCCGGAAGAACAGCCGGCGCCCCAGGACGCCGCACAGCAGGATGATCCCCATCGTGACGACGGCGAGCAGCGGCTGCGCGGAGAACGACGTGGCGGCCCGGTGCGACAGGTTGAGCCCGATCAGGATCACGACCGCCCCGGTGACCACCGGTGGCATGACGGCCTCCAGCAGCCGGACGCCCAGGGCCTTCACCGCGACGCCGATGATGATCACCAGCAGGCCGGCGGCCACCACGCCGCCGAGCTGGGCGGCGACGCCCTCGCCGCGGGCGGCTTCGAGCGGGGCGACGAAGGCGAACGACGCGCCCAGGTAGCCGGGCACGCGGTTGCGGGTGATGACCAGGAACAGCAGGGTGCCGACGCCGGAGAACAGCAGCGTGGTGCCGACCGGCAGGCCGGTGGTGGCGGGCACGAGGATCGTGGCGCCGACCATGGCCACCAGGTGCTGGGCGCCGAAGCCGACCGTGAGCGGCCAGCTCAGCCGCTCCTGCGGACTGACGGCGTCACCGTCGGTGGTGCGCCCATCGCCGTGCACGGTCCACAACGCCACTCAATGCCCTCCCCGGCGACCTGGCCGAACGCCCCTGTCCGACGACGGGATCCTGCCACGCCATGTAGTGGCCAAGGCCAGATAACGGTCTGATAATCACACGATCGCAGCAATAATTACCAGACCGGAGAGCACTGCAGGGCAGCGCCGCTACCCAACGTGATCCATTGTGCATTCCTGCGGATGGCCCTGGGGGCCGGCACCGCCCGCGGACCGCGACGACCACCCCGACGCGCCCGCGCGGCTACGCCCCGCTCACCCGCCGGGAGGGGGCGGAGGGGAGCGCGCGGGCTCGCCTACCCGACCGCGCCGGTCAGGTCCACGGCGACAGGTCGCGCAGCGCCGACGCCAGGCCGGCCAGGTGGTCCGTCGCCTCGCCCAGCACCTGGCGCGGGTTGGACGCCGTGCTCTCGGCCAGCACCCGCCCGGCCGCCGCGACCAGGGCGCAGTAGCCGTCCACGCCTTCCTCCAGCTGGACCCGCAGCCGGCGGACGCCCTCGACCAGCGGGCCCCGGTCCAGGGGCGGCGCGGTGTCGCGGGCGCGCTCCACGGCCTGCAGCTGGTGGGACACGGCGCGGATCGCCGACACCGCCTCCGCCCCGGTGGCCCGCGCCTGCGCGACCGACTCCGCCGGCACCGACGTCAGCGCCGCCGAGTCGAGCTGGCGCAGCAGCTCGCGCAGGGTGTCCTCCGCGTCCGCCAGGCGCTCCATCGGCTGCCGGGCCGCCGAGGCGCGCGGCGGGAGCGGGACGTGGACGGGGGCCGGGGCGAGGCCCTGCCGGGCCGCGTCGATCTCGCGCATCCGGCCCTTCGTGCGCACCGCCAGCACGCCCGTGCCGGCCAGGCCCGCCGCCGCCGCGACGCCCGCCGCCACCGGCAGCGCCCCGACCAGGGCCAGCGCCCCGACCACGGCCAGGATCGCCAGCACGATCAGCCAGAACGTCAGCACGCGGCTCGACCGGCGGTAGCGCCGGTCGAGTTTCGCGCGCGGGTCGTTCCAGGCGGCGAGCCGCCGCTTGACCTGGTCCGCGAGTTGCCCTTGGAGCTGGCCGCCGACGAACTGCGCGATCTCGCCGGCCGCCTTCCGCCGGGGATCCATCCTCGGATGATCCATCGCGGACACCGCTCTCAGCCCTGGCTCGCGGGCGGGTTCTGCTGGGGGGCGCCCTGGGCCTGCTGCACGCGCTGCTGGATCTCCTGCTGGATGCTCGCCGACGCGCTGCCGGGCTTGCCGGTGGTCACCTCGCCGGCGACCTTGCCGCCCTGCATGGACGCGCGGATCTGCTCCAGCCGCGACGAGCCGGCCATCTGGGTGGTCGACTGCTGGACCTCCAGCATCCGGCCCTGCACGGAGTTCTGCGCCAGCTCCGCCGACCCGAGGGCGGTGGTGTACCGCTTCTCGATCTTGTCGCGGACCTCCTCCAGCGAGGGCGTGTTGCTGGGCGCGGCCAGCTCGGTCATCTGGCGCAGCGAGGCGGAGACCTGCTCCTGCATCTTCGCCTGCTCCAGCTGGCTGAGCAGCTTGGTCCGCTCGGCGAGCTTCTGCTGCAGCACCATCGCGTTGCGCTCGACGGCCTGCTTGGCCTGCGACGCCGCCTGCAGCGACTGGTCGTGCAGGGTCTTGAGGTCCTCGATGCCCTGCTCGGCGGTCACCAGCTGGGTCGCGAACGAGGCGGCGGCGTTCTCGAACTCGGCGGCGCGCTGCTCGTCGCCCTTGGCCCGCGCCTCGTCGGCGAGCACGAGCGCCTGGCGTGCGGACGCCTGGAGCTTCTCGACCTCACCGAGCTGGCGGTTGAGCTTCATCTCCAGCTGCCGCTGGTTGCCGATCACCGCGGCGGCCTGCTGCGACAGCGCCTGGTGCTGCCGCTGCGCCTCCTCGATGGCCTGCTGGATCTGCACCTTCGGGTCGGCGTGCTCGTCGATCTTGGACGAAAAAGCCGCCATGAAGTACTTCCATGCCTTCACGAAAGGGTTGGCCATCTCCTACGCCTGCCTTCTCCGCACTTCCCTGGCTCGCGCTCGTGATCGGCAACGACCCGGTGCCGGTGTTGGTTCCATCGTGTCAGTTGTCCGGTGCTGCTTCCACCGACCTGGGGAGATATCGGGGTTCACCCTGAGTCACCCCTGAAACTTCGGTGTCGCGGCTCATCCTGCCTGCTCCGCGCAGGGGTGGACGCGGCGACCCCGCGGGCGGTTGCCAACTCGTTGCGATGTGCCGGCGGACACGTCCCGCCCGCCACGCCAGCGAAGCCGAGCCGGTGGCCCGGCTCGGCTTCGGTGTGGCACTGCTGGGGTTATGCCGCCACCACGGCGCCGCGCGGCTCGCCGATCGACGAGGTGAGCCGGTGCGCCAGCACCGGCTGGAGCCGCAGGTCGGACAGGTCGTTGCCGATCACCGCGGGCAGCAGGCTGCCGCCTTCCAGGCTCGGCGCGGCGGGCTGCGCCCGCTCGGCCAGCTCGGCCGGGCTGGGCACCGGCTGCGTCACGGCGCCGATGTCGGAGGCGACCAGGTGGAGCAGTTCCGACAGGGGCAGGTCCAACGCCTCGCAGATCGCGGCCAGCAGCTCGCTGGACGCCTCCTTGCGGCCACGCTCCACCTCGGAGAGGTACCCCAGGCTGACGCGGGCGGTCCTGGAGACCTCGCGCAGCGTGCGGCGTTGGGTGGTGCGGGCATGGCGGAGCCGATCGCCGATCGCCTCGCGTAGCAGCACGGTCATCGCGCGCCTCCTTCCGGCCGGCCGTGCCACCACGTTACCGACCCGTCCCGTCGACGGGCAGTGACTTCCCGACACGTCCGCCCAGGGCGAACGAGTGAACTCGCCGGTAAGTTCCCGCGCTCCGTGGCGGCGTCGCCCGGAATACCCCTGATCAGCTCACGGGGCGCGCCCGACGAGGTGCTCCAGCAGCAGGTCGAGGGCGGCGGCGACGGAACCCGCGCGGACTTCGTGACGACCACCACCGAGGGTGACCGTCCGGACCGCCGGGCCGGTCGGACCGGCCAACCCGAGGTGGACGGTGCCCGGCGCCGCGCCGTCCTGCGGGTCCGGCCCGGCCACCCCGGTCAGGCCCAGGCCCCAGGTCGCCCCGCAGCGCGCCCGCGCGCCCTCGGCGAGCTGCCGGGCCACCTCGGGGTGCACCGCGCCGTGCTCGGCCAGCAGGGCGGCGTCCACGCCCGCGAGGGACGCCTTCAGGTCCGTCGCGTAGACCACGAGGCCGCCGCGCAGCACGGCGCTGGAGCCGGCGACCCGCGTGATCGCGGCGGTGACGAGGCCGGCGGTCAGCGACTCGGCCGCGGCGACGGTCTCCCCGCGCCCGGCCAGCGCGGCGACGACCCGGGCGGTCCGCTCGTCCGCCGCGTCGGCGGCCCGCTCCGACCGGCTCACGCCCCCGCCACCGCCCGCCTGCCGCGCGCCCGCAGCCGCAGCGCGCGGACCACGTAGTCGACGCCCGTCACGACGGTCAGCGCGACCGCCGCGTACATCGAGACCACCGCCACCACCTCCAGGCCCGCCGGCAGCGGCAGCAGGTAGAGCCCGATGGCCAGGACCTGCACGAGGGTCTTCGCCTTGCCGCCCCGGCTGGCCGGGATCACCCCGTGCCGGATCACCCAGAACCGCAGCAGCGTGACGCCCAGCTCGCGCGCCGCGATGACGACGGTGATCCACCACGGCAGCTCGCCCAGCGCGCTCAGCCCGACCAGCGCCGCCCCGGTGAGCGCCTTGTCGGCGATCGGGTCGGCGATCTTGCCGAAGTCGGTGATCAGGCCGAGCTTGCGGGCGAGGTTGCCGTCCACGTGGTCGGTCACCGACGCGACGGCGAACACCGCGAACGCCGCCAGCCGCCACAGGTGGTCGCGGCCGTCCTCGGCGAACAGCAGGTAGAGGAACACCGGCACGAGCGCCAGCCGGGACATCGTCAGCACGTTGGCGATGTTCAGCACCGGCACGCGCGCGGGTTCGGTCACCTCGGGAGCACCTCGATCGCGGTGACCACCAGGTCCACGCCCTCCGCGGCGTCGACCCGGCAGCGCACCAGGTCGCCGGCGCGCAGGCCGTCGGCGTTGGCGACCACGCACTCGCCGTCGACCTCGGGCGCCTGGTGGGCGGCGCGGCCGACGCAGTCGTTCTCGTCGTCCTCCTCGGTCTCGACCAGGACGACGACCTCCTCGCCGACGCGGTCCTCGGCGCGCTGGGCGGTCAGCTGCTCCACCAGGCCCGAGATCCGCGCGACGCGCTCGGCGACGGTGTCGGCGTCGAGCTTGCCCGGCAGCGCCTCGGCCTCGGTGCCGTCCTCGTCGGAGTAGCCGAACACGCCCACCGCGTCCAGGCGCGCCTCGGTGAGGAAGCGCTCCAGCTCGGCCACGTCCTCCTCGGTCTCGCCGGGGAAGCCGACGATCACGTTGCTGCGGATGCCGGCCCGCGGCGCCGGCTCGCGGATCCGCCGGATCAGGTCGAGGAACGACTCGGTGGACCCGAACCGGCGCATCCGGCGCAGCACGGGCTCGCTGGAGTGCTGGAAGGACATGTCGAAGTACTGGGCGACGTTGGGCGTGGTCGCGATCGCCCGGACCAGCGAGGGCTTGGTCTCGGCGGGCTGGAGGTAGGAGACGCGGACCCGGTCGACGACCCGCGCCAGGCGCTCCAGCAGGTTCTCCAGGCCGCCCAGCTCGCGCGGCAGGTCCTTGGCGTAGGAGGTGGAGTTCTCGCTGACCAGGAACACCTCCCGGACGCCCTGCTCGGCCAGCCACACCGCCTCGGCCACCACCTCGTCCGGGTGGCGGGACACGAACGCGCCGCGGAAGCTCGGGATGGCGCAGAACGAGCACCGCCGGTCGCAGCCGGAGGCGATCTTCAGGGGGGCGACGGGCGCGTCCGCCAGGCGGGTGCGCAGCACTCGCGGCCCCCAGCCGTGGCCGGGCACCTGGACCTCTTCGGCGGCCTTGGGCCGCTGCACGGGCGTGAGCGGGAGCAGGGTGCGGCGGTCGACCGGCTTGTGCGACTCGATGCTGCGGCCGGCGACCACCTCGGACAGGCGGTCGGCGAGGTTCTCGTAGTGGTCGAACCCGAGCACCGCGTCCGCCTCGGGCAGGCTGTCGGCCAGCTCCGCGCCGTACCGCTCGGCCATGCACCCGACGGCGACGACCTTCGCGCCGCTGTCGGCGGCGGCGAGCAGGGTGTCGACGGAGTCCTTCTTGGCCGACTCGACGAAACCGCAGGTGTTGACCACGATCACGTCGGCCTCGTCGTCCACCAGCTCCCAGCCGCCCGCGGTGAGCCGGCCGGCCAGCTCCTCGGAGTCGACTTCGTTGCGGGCGCACCCGAGGGTCAGCATGGCGACGCGCTTGGACGTGGTGGGGGAAGACACGGGCTCAGGGTAACCGGCGGACGGGGCGCCACCCGACGTCAGCGGTTGAGCGCCGCCTCGACCAGCCTCCAGACCGTGGTCGAGGGGTTGCCGGGACCGAGCGCCCTGGCCCTGGCGATCGCGCCGTCCACACCGGCGTGGAACCTCGGGTAGTCGAGCTGCTTGTCGTAGTCGGGGACGTGTTTGACCAGTACGGTCCGCGCCGCCCGGTAGTCGACGAGGTGCGCGGAGTGGTCCGCGAAGTGCAGGATCAGCCAGACCTCGAAGCACGGGTCCGAGATGGCGAGGGACACCCCGGCCCGCGCCGCCGCCGCGAGCGCCTTCGTGATGTCGAACTCGTCGACGTCCACCACGCACCAGACCTCGTCGTAGCTGTCGGGGTGTCGATCGCGCAGCTTCGCCGCGTAGCCGACCAGCTGCTCGGGTGAGCCGACCTTGACGACCGCCCGGAGCGTCACCACCCGGGCCGCCCGCTTCATCCCGTCCAGGTACTGCTTCTCGGTGTTGCCGCAGCAGACCGCCAGGATCCGGCTCGCCGCCCGCCGGCGCGGGGGGCGGCGCCGCGCGCTCGGCTCACGCCGGGTCATCGGTGCTCCCGGGGCCGCGCAGGGCGTCGATGAAGTCCTCGACCATCAAGTTCGGCACAGCGCCGTAACTGCCGCCCAGGTACCGCCGCTCCAGGTTCTCCCCCTCCTTGCGCGGGTGGAAGTCGGTGAGCGGGTAGAGCTCCGACGCGCCGTCCGGCTTCTTCTCCACGAACCAGATCTCGTCCCGGGCGAGCACCTCCTCGCCCAGCGCCGGGCTGAGCAGGCTGGCGTCGTGCGTGGTGAACAGCAGCTGGGCGGAACGCGCGTTGGTCCCGGCGTCGCGGAACAACGCCACCAACCTCGCCGTCAGCTGCGGGTGCAGGCTGGCGTCGATCTCGTCCACCACCAGCACGCCCCCGCTCTCCAGGACGGTCAGGGCGACCGGGAGCAGGCCCAGCCAGGCCCGCGTGCCGGCCGACTCGTCCTCCAGGCGGAAGACCGCCCCACCGCCGTGCTTGAGCCCCAACCGGCCCTGGGAGAGCAGGACGTCCCGCAGGGTGTCCGCCGCGCGGCTGTCGACCCTCCCGACCGCGTCCCAGTCCACTTCGACGTCGACCGACCCCGTCGGCCCCTCTTCGTCGGAGGCGGACAGCGACAGGGTCAGCAGCACGGACGAGATGCCGAAGTCGGCGGCCCTCGCCAGGTCGAAGAACCGGCGGCGGCGTGTTTCACTCCCGAGGACGAAGCGCTTCACGGCCGCCTCGGTCACCTCCGGACCGTCCAGGCGGAAGGTCAGGTCGTGCGTGAACCACCGGTGCACCGGGCGCGTGACGGGCAGGTCCACCTGGCCGGTCAGGCTGAGCAGCAGGGCGTTCGACCGCACCAGCCCCTCGAACACCTCCAGCTTCCCGCGCGCATCGCCCACCGTGGTGCCGAACCTGATCTCGTCCGACTCCCGCTCGAAGATCACCCGCTTGCGCTTCTCGGGATAGCCGTACAACCACTCCGCCCGCACCCGTTCGTCGTCGACCTCGAACCCGTAGACGTAGCGCACGTCATCGGCCACCAACTCCACGACGAAGGCCGAGGGTCGCTCCGGGGACCGGTCCAGCCGGAAGCGGCTGCGCGGGACCCCCGCGTCCCGGGACCACACGCCGAACGAGTCGCGGACCGCGTCGGCCATGAACTTCAGGCCGTTGAGCAGGTTGGACTTGCCCGAGGCGTTCGCGCCGTAGATCGCCGCGACCGGGACCGCCCGCCGGTCCTTCGCGTACGCCGGGATGAGCACGAGTTCCTGCTCGTCGCGGAAAGACCGGTGGTTGCCCATCCTGAAGCTCCGGAGCACGTGGCACCTCCGACGGCGAAGTTACGGCCCTTCATCCGCCAGTAAACCTCAGGAATCGGTCCGAAGGTCCCGCAGGGGCCGTTTCCCGGCGAGTCGAACACCGACCAGCCGCTCACCCGCTCCGGGGGTTACGTTGGCACGGTGAACGACCCGATCAACGTCCGGCGGGCCCGGGCCGGCGACGTGCGCGCCATGAAGGCCCTCATCGACCAGTACGCGGGCCAGGTGCTGCTGGCCAAGCCGCTGGTCACGCTGTTCGAGGACATCCAGGAGTTCTGGGTGGCCGAGGAGGGCGGCGCGCTGCTGGGGTGCGGGGCCCTCCACGTCCTGTGGGAGGACCTGGCGGAGATCCGCACCGTCGCCGTGGCGCCGCACGCGCTGGGGCGCGGGATCGGGCACCGGCTCGTCCAGCGGCTGGTGGAGACCGCCCGGGAGCTGCAGCTGTCGCGGGTGTTCGTGCTGACCTTCGAGACGAAGTTCTTCGGCCGCCACGGGTTCGTGGAGATCGACGGCACGCCGGTCTCGCCCGAGGTCTACGAGGAGATCATGCGGTCGGCCGACGAGGGCGTGGCGGAGTTCCTCGACCTGTCCTACGTGAAACCGAACACCCTGGGCAACTCCCGGATGCTGCTCCACCTCTGACTCTTCTAACCACGACTCGCACAACGTTGACTCCACTAGCCGCGCCCCGGGAGGATGGGCGGCGTGGAGCAGTTGACGGTCGACGAGCTGGCGGTCCGGGTCGGGCTGCCCGGCAGCACGATCCGCATGTACCAGACCAAGGGCGTGCTGCACCCGCCCAAGCGGCAGGGCCGGCAGGCGTTCTACGACGACTCCCACATCGAGCGGCTCACGCTGGTGCAGCGGCTGCAGGCCCGCGGCTTCTCGCTGCCGGCGATCGCGGAGCTGGTGAAGGCCCGCGAGGAGGGCGCGAGCGTCGCCGCCGTGCTCGGCGTCGGCGACACCGAGGGCCCCGACGACTGGGTCCGGGTGCGCGTCCGCGACATCAGCCGCCTGGTGCCGACCGGTGACGTGCGCCCCGCGGTGCTGCGCCGGGCCATCCAGCTCGGGCTGGTGCGGTGGCGGCGCGGCTGGCCGCACACCCGCCGCTGGGCATTGGAGGCGGGCAACCGGCTGGCGCTGCTGTCCGTGCCCGCCGACGACGTGCTGGACAAGTTCGCGAACCTGCGCACCTCGACCGACGCCATCGCCGCCGACTTCGTCGAGGTCTTCGAGCGCCGGCTGTGGCCGCAGCTGGCCGAGGAGTCCGAGCAGGACGACCAGCTCGACCGGATCCGCGCGCTGCTGGTCGAGCTGACCTACACCGCCGAGACCGTCGTCGTGGGCACGCTGCGCGAGTCGATCCGCGACGCCGCCGAGGAGTTCGCCCGCCGGCACGGCCTGCTGCCCGGCGGCGACTTCCGCCCCGCGTGGGCCGAGGAACCCCTGCCGATCGCCGAACGTCTCATAGACGACGAGACCGAGATCCCGGACGAGCCCGCGATCCGGCGATTCCTCGACCAGGGCGACGACTCCTGAGCGCCCTGGCCGGCTGTGCCCGGCGCCGCCCGCGACCGGGCGGTCCGAGCCGGTGCGGAGGGGTTCGACTCGCCCGCCCGGCCCGCGACGGCGGCGGGACGCCCGTGCCCGGCGGGTTCGCGGCCCGCCGGGCACGCGCACCCGCCGAGTAGTCAAACGTTCACCCCGTGTTACGCCGCCGTGAGCCCATCGGGGCTGTCGCACCGCGCTGACCAGCCGGTATGAACCTCTTCACAGACATTTCACAGAGGGGTTCCGCCGTGACCACGCTGCGCACCGCGCTCGCCGCCCTGCTGACCTCGCTGGCCCTGCTCGCCGGCACGACCACCGCGCAGGCCGCCGTCGACGCGCCGGCCGTGACCGACGAGTACCTGTTCGCCACGCCCCTGGCCGACTTCGGCGCGATCCGGGCCCGGCAGCCCCACGCCGACCAACTCGACTGGTCCTCCGACGGCTGCACGTGGTCGCCGGACAACCCGTTCGGCTTCCGGTTCCGGCCCGCCTGCCACCGCCACGACTTCGGCTACCGCAACTACAAGCGGCAGAGCCGGTTCACCGAGGGCGCCCGGCTCGCCATCGACGACCTGTTCAAGGCCGACCTGTACCACCAGTGCGGCGGCAACTGGGCGTGCGACCGCACCGCCGACCTGTACTACGCGGCCGTGCGCGAGTTCGGGGCCAACTGACCCCGCGCCCGGAGCCGCCGCTCAGTCGGCGTCGACCGGCTCCGCGGGGGCCGAGCCGCCCCGGATCAGGTGCACCACCGAGTCCAGCTCGTCCGGCTTGATCAGCACCTCGCGCGCCTTGGAGCCCTCCGACGGGCCCACCACGCCGCGCGTCTCCAGCAGGTCCATCAGCCGCCCGGCCTTCGCGAAGCCGACCCGCAGCTTGCGCTGGAGCATCGACGTCGACCCGAACTGCGAGGTGACGATCAGCTCCGCCGCCTGGAGCAGCAGCTCCAGGTCGTCGCCGATGTCGGCGTCGACCTCCTTCTTCTCGCCCGCCTTCGCCGCCGTGACGCCGTCGGTGTACTCCGGCTGCGCCTGGTCCTTGGTGAACTCGACGATCTGGGCGATCTCCTCGTCGCCGACGAACGCGCCCTGGATGCGCACCGGCTTCGACGCGCCCATCGGCAGGTACAGGCCGTCGCCCATGCCGATCAGCTTCTCCGCGCCCGGCTGGTCCAGGATGACCCGCGAGTCGGTCAGCGAGGACGTGGCGAACGCCAGCCGCGACGGCACGTTCGTCTTGATCAGGCCGGTCACCACGTCCACCGACGGCCGCTGCGTGGCCAGCACCAGGTGGATGCCCGCCGCGCGCGCCTTCTGCGTGATGCGCACGATCGCGTCCTCCACGTCGCGCGGCGCGGTCATCATCAGGTCGGCCAGCTCGTCCACGATCGCCATGATGTACGGGTAGGGCCGGTACTCCCGCTCGCTGCCCGGCGGCGCGGCGATCTCGCCCGAGCGGACCTTGCGGTTGAAGTCGTCGATGTGGCGCACCCGGTTGACCTGCATGTCCTGGTAGCGCTGCTCCATCTCCTCCACCAGCCACGCCAGCGCGGCGGCGGCCTTCTTCGGCTGGGTGATGATGGGCGTGATCAGGTGCGGGATGCCCTCGTACGGCGTCAGCTCGACCATCTTGGGGTCGATCAGGATCATCCGGACCTCGTCCGGCGTGGCCCGCGCCAGCAGGGACACCAGCATCGAGTTGACGAAGCTCGACTTGCCCGAGCCGGTGGAGCCCGCGACCAGCAGGTGCGGCATCTTGGTCAGGTTCGCGGTGACGAAGTGGCCCTCGATGTCCTTGCCCAGCCCGATGACCATCGGGTGGTTGTCCCGCACCGTGGACGGCGCGCGCAGCACGTCGCCCAGCCGCACCATCTCGCGGTCGCTGTTGGGCACCTCGATGCCCACCGCCGACTTGCCGGGGATGGGCGCGAGCAGCCGCACGTTGTCCGTCGCCACCGCGTAGGCGATGTTCTTGGTCAGGGCGGTGATCTTCTCGACCTTCACGCCCGGCCCCAGCTCCACCTCGTACCGGGTCACCGTCGGGCCGCGGGTGAACCCGGTGACCTGGGCGTCGATCGAGAACTGGTCGAGCACCCCGGTGATGGCCTCGATCATCTGGTCGTTGGCCTTGCTGCGGGCCTTCGGGGCGTCGCCGTCCTTCAGGACGGTCGGCGGCGGCAGCTTGTAGTCGCCCTCCACCGCGCGGACCACCACCATGCCGGACCGGGGGCTCTCGGCCGGCTCCGCGGCCTTCGGCTTGACCCTCGGCCGCGCCGGCGGCGGGGGCGGTGGCGGCGGCTCCTCCTCGGCGTCCAGCGGCAGCTCGGGCTGCTGCTCGTCGGGCGGCGCGGCGGGCTGCTTGCGCCGGGGCGACCGCCGCGGCTTGGCCGGCTCGGGCTCCTGCTCGGCGAAGACCTCCTCCTCGGGGCCGAAGCCCGCCGGCTCGTCACCGGTGCGGCGGCCGTGCGCGAACGCGGCCAGCCGGGCGGGCAGCTCGCGGACCGGCAGGTGCGCCAGCACCAGCAGGCCGTAGCCGAAGACCAGCACCAGCAGCGGGCCCGCGACCCACGGCGTCAGGCCCTGCGCGAGGAACCCGCCCGCCAGGTAGCCGAGCGCGCCGCCCGCGCCGCGCCGCTCCACCGGGTCCGCGGGCAGCCCGCCGACGAGGTGGAACATGCCCAGGAAGCCGACCGCGACCAGCGCACCGCCGATCACCAGGCGGGGGCGGGCCTCCGGCGTGGGGTCGGTGCGCATCAGCGTGACGCCGACGGCCAGCAGCACCAGCGGCACGATCATCGCGGGCGCGCCGACCGAGCTGCGCACCGCGACGTCGACCCACTGCCCCACCGGGCCGCCCGCCTGCCACCACACGCCCGCGGCGGTGATCACCGCGAGCGCGATCAGCACCAGCCCCAGGCCGTCCCGGCGGTGCTCCGGGTCCAGCTCCTTGCCCCGGCCGACGGCGCGCACGACACCGCCGACACCGCGGCCGAACAGCCCCCAGACCCGGCGGACCGAGCCCGAGGGGCGGCGCGGCGGCGGCTTGCGCGGCGTGGCCCGCGACCTGGCTCTGGGCGCGGCGGCCCGCGGCTTCGACCCGGCCTTGGAGCCCCGGGTCGTGCCCTTGCCGCGCGAGGTACCGGTTCGGCCAGCCATGCTTCTACGGTAGTCCCTTGACCCACACCAGCCACAGCGGTCACAGGGGACGTGACGTGCGGCGCTTGCCGCCCATAGTTGCCCGGAACCGGCTGCGCCCACACCTCGACACGCCGTAGCCTTCCCCGCTGTGTCCACACCACTGCTGTGGCGCGTGCTGACCACCGTCGACCGAGGGTTCGTCGGTCTCAGCGGACGGCTCCGGGTCACCGGAGGCATCCCGGCGCACCTCGAGGGCCGTCCCCTGCTGCTCGCGTCCAACCACATCGGCAACCTCGACCCGTTCGTCCTGATCGCGGCCTGCCACCGGATCGGCGTCGCGCCGCGCTTCCTGCTCGCGGGCGGGCTGCTCGACGCGCCGGTCATGGGCCCGGTGCTGCGGGCCTGCGGCCACCTGCGGGTGGACCGCGCGTCGGCGTCGGTCGGCGAGGCTTACCACCGCGCGGTGGAGGCGCTGCGGCACAGCGGCGACCCGCTCGCCGTGTACCCGGAGGGCGGGATCAGCAAGGACCCCGGGCTGTGGCCGGAACGCGGCAAGACCGGCGCCGCCCGGCTGGCGCTCGGCGGCCGGGTGCCGGTGGTCCCGGTCAGCCAGTGGGGCGCGCACGAGGCCGTCTGCTGGGGCAACCCGCGGGTCACCGGGTGGGACGACCTCAAGCCGTACCTGACCTCGTACCTGCGCGGGCTGCGGCGGCGGCCGACATTCCGGGTCCACTTCGGCGAGCCGGTCGACCTGTCGGACCTGCGCGACGGGCGGGCCGGCGACGCGCGGCGGGCGCACGAGCGGATCATGCGGGCCATCACCGCGGGCCTGGTGCCGCTGCGCGCCGACGAGCCGGACGCGCCGAGGTTCCACGACCCGACGCGGCCCACCACCGGCAGCAGCCCGTGGCGCCCGGAAGCCGCGTGAAGGCTCGGGGGCTGTTCCTGGCGGTGCTGTCGTCGCTGGCGTTCGGCATGTCGGGCGTGCTGGCCAAGCCGGTGATGACCGGGGGCGCGACGCCCTTCCAGGTCACCAGCGCGCGCATCGGCGTCTCGGCGGTGCTGCTGCTGGCGTTCGCCGCCCTGGTCCGGCCGCGGGCGCTGCGCTTCACCCGCGGCGACTGGCCGCTGCTGGTCGGCTACGGCCTGTTCGGCGTGATCGGGGCGCCGCTGCTGTTCCTCGTGTCCGCGTCGCGCATCCCGGTCGGCATCGCGATGCTGCTGGAGTTCACCGCGCCGGTCCTGGTGGCGCTGTGGGTGCGGTTCGTGCGCGGCACGCGGCTGGCCGGCGCCGTCTGGTGGGGCATGGCGGTGGCGCTGCTCGGGCTCGCGGTCGTCGGCGAGGTGTGGCGGTCGCTGCAGCTCGACGCGCTCGGCGTGCTGGCCGGCCTGGGGTCGGCGGTGTGCACCGCGGCGTACTTCCTGCTGGGCGAGCGGGCGGCGGCCAGGCACGACCCGATCGGCGTGCTGGCGGTGGGGATGCTCGCGGGGGCGGCCGTCCTGACCGCGCTGAGCCCGCCGTGGCACGCCCCGCTGGGCCGGGGGACCGATCTCGGCCCGGCGTGGCTGCTGGTGCTGGTGGTGGCCGTCGCGGCCACGGCCGTGCCCTACCTGGCGGGCATCCTGTCGCTGCGCCACCTGCCGTCGTCGGCGGCGAGCGTCATCGGCCTGCTGGAGCCCGTCGTGGCGACCGTGCTGGCGTGGTGGCTGCTCGGCGAGGCCCTCAACGCCGTGCAGGTGGCCGGCGCGGCGGTGCTGCTGGCCGGGGCCACCGTCGTGCAGGCGGCCAGCGCCCGCCCCGTCTCCGTGGCGGACCCCCTGCCCACCACCGAACCGGCCCGCCCGCACCAGTAGCGCCCCTGCGCCCGCCGCACGGCGAACCAGCCCTGGCCTCGTCGCCGCACGCACCCGCCCCTGGGTGTCGTGTCATCCCCGTACGGCCTGCGCGCCGGCGAACCGCCTGTGCCTACGGGAGATCGGCATTCTCGTCGGAGTCCCGGGAACACGGAGCCTGCGGAGCGTTCACAGGATGCAGGACACCGCGACGATCTCCCTTGACACAGGCGGTTGTCCACGGCCAGGCCGTACGGGATGGCACGCCGCCCCGCTCTCGACTTCTGCGTCGCCCTTGGCTGCCCGCCGGTTCGGCGAGGACGCTTTCAGCCCTTCCGCCCCGAGCGCTCCTCTTCTGCGCCCGCCTCTCCTGCACACCCGCAGGCAGGCGTACGCAGCGGTCCTCTCCCAGGGGATCCCTGTTTTTCACTCTGCCACACGAGTACGACAATCCCGGCCGCCAAGCCTGAGAACCGACTCAGCCACGCGCTTCAAGCCCACGCGCTTCAAAGCCACGCGCTTCAAAGCCACGCGCTTCAAAGCCATGCGTTCCAAGCCCGCGCGCCCGAACCCCCACCGACCACCGAACCGCACGCGCCCACCCACCACCGGGCACGCGACCGCAGGCGTCCCCCGCGATCGAACGCCCCCGACACACACAAGCACGCGAGTACGACAATCCCGACCGCCGAACCTGAGACCGCCGAACTGGAAACCGTCGGATTCGGGACCGTCGGGTTCGGGGCTGCCGGGCCGGAAAGCGCGACCCGGAACCACTGGGAACCCGGTACCGCCACTGGGAACCCGGGACCGCCAATGGGAATCCGGTACCGCCAAGCCGGGAACCGCTCAGCCTCGCACCCCGCAAAAGCCCCACGGAGCAGGCACTACCACAAAAGCCCGCCGCACGAACCTCAGCTCGAAAGACTCACCGCACAGACCCCACCCGCACGGGCCCGCCACTGAAGTCCCACCACAAGAGCTTCGCCGCAAAGCCCCACCGCACGAACCCCACCCCCCGGGTCCGGCGAAGGAGCGGCCGAGCCCGGACGGGGTTTCAGGTGCGGTTCACACCGGGATGATGGTGGGCACGATCATGGGGCGGCGGCGGTAGGTCTCGGCGACCCAGCGGCCCACCACGCGGCGCACGGCCTGCGCGATGCGGTGTGAGTCGGTGATGCCCTCGGCCTCGGTGCGGGACAGCTCCATCTCCACCAGGGACACCGCCTGGTCCAGGGCCTTCGGGTCGTCGGAGAAGCCGCGCCCGGACACGGTCGGCGGGGCGACCGCGCGGCCCGAGTTGGAGTCCACGGCCACCGTGATCGCGATGAAGCCGCCCTCGCCCAGCACCAGCCGGTCGGACAGGGTCGACTCGCCGACGTCGCCGACCGAGAGCCCGTCGACGTACACGTGGCCCACCTCGACCCGGCCGCTGATCGCCGCCTTGCCGTCGACCAGGTCCACCACGACGCCGTCCTCGGCGATCACGACCCGCTCCTCCGCCACGCCCGTGGCGACCGCGAGCGCCGCGTTGGCGCGCAGGTGGCGCCACTCGCCGTGCACCGGCATGACGTTCGACGGCCGCACCGCGTTGTAGAGGAACAGCAGCTCGCCCGCCGGCGAGTGGCCGGACACGTGCACCTTGGCGTTGCCCTGGTGGACGACCGTCGCACCGAGCCGCGCCAGGCCGTTGACCACGCCGAACACCGCGTTCTCGTTGCCCGGGATCAGCGACGACGCCAGCACGATGGTGTCACCCGCCTTGATCGAGATCTGCCGGTGCTCGCCGCGCGCCATGCGGGACAGCGCCGACAGCGGCTCGCCCTGCGACCCCGTCGACACGAACAGGACCTCGTCCTCCGGCAGGTCCATGGCCTCGTTCAGGTCCACGAACAGGCCGTCGGGCACGTGCAGGAAGCCCAGCTCGGCCGCGATGCCCATGTTGCGGACCATCGAGCGCCCGACCAGCGCCACGCGCCGCCCGTACTGCACGGCCACGTCCAGCACCTGCTGCACGCGGTGCACGTGCGAGGCGAAGCACGCCACGATGACCCGCTGGTTGGCCTTGCGGATGACGTTCTCCAGCACCGGGCCGATCTCCCGCTCGGGCGCCACGAAACCGGGCACCTCGGCGTTGGTGGAGTCGACCAGGAACAGGTCCACGCCCTCGTCGCCCAGCCGGGAGAACCCGGCCAGGTCGGTCAGCCGCCCGTCCAGCGGCAGCTGGTCCAGCTTGATGTCGCCGGTGTGCAGCACCAGGCCCGCCGACGTGCGGATGGCGACCGCCACCGCGTCCGGGATCGAGTGGTTGACCGCGAAGAACTCCAGCTCGTACGGCCCGAACGCGCGGCGCTCGCCGTCGGAGATCTCGACCAGCGCCGGGTTCTGCCGGTGCTCCCTGCACTTGGCCGCGAGCAGCGCCAGCGTGAACCGCGACCCCACCACGGGCAGGTCGGGGCGCAGCTTGAGCAGGAACGGCACCGCTCCGATGTGGTCCTCGTGCCCGTGGGTCAGGACCAGGGCGTCGATGTCGTCGAGGCGCTCCTCGATGGCGCGGAAGTCCGGCAGGATCAGGTCCACGCCGGGCTGGTCGTCCTCGGGGAACAGCACGCCGCAGTCCACGACCAGCAGCCGGCCGGCGTGTTCGAACACGGTCATGTTGCGGCCGACCTCGCCGATGCCGCCCAGTGCGACGACGCGCAGACCTCCGTCGGGCAGTGCGGGCGGGGGTGAGCTCGGGTTGATCACGCGTTGACTCCCAGTTCGGCCTTCACGGCCTCGATCTCGTCGGTTGTTGCCGGTACCAGGGGAAGCCTCGGGTCGCCCACGTCCACGCCCGTCAAGCGCAGCGCGGCCTTGGCGTAGGTGACGCCGGGCATCCGGTCGAACGGCCGCAGCAGCGGCAGCAGCTCGTGGTGGAGGGCGGTCGCGCGGGCGGTGTCGCCGCTCTCGAACGCGTCCAGCATGGCGCGCATCCGGTCGGCCGCGAGGTGCGCGATGACGCTGACGAAGCCGACCGCGCCCACCGACAGCCACGGCAGGTTCAGCGGGTCGTCGCCGGAATAGTAGGCCAGGTCGGTGGCCGCGAGCACCTTGCTGCCCGCGAGCAGGTCGCCCTTGGCGTCCTTGACCGCCGCGATCCGGGGGTGCTCGGCCAGCCGCAACAGCGTCCCGACCTGGATGGGGACCACCGAGCGGGGCGGGATGTCGTAGAGCATCACGGGCAGCCCGACGGCGTCGGCGACGGCGCGGAAGTGCGCCTCGACGCCCGCCTGGCTGGGGCGCGAGTAGTACGGCGTGACCACCAGCAGGCCGTGCGCGCCGGCGGCCTCGGCCTGCCGCGCCAGGTGCACGCTGTGGGCGGTGTCGTACGTGCCGGCGCCGCCGACCACGGTCGCGCGGTCGCCGACGGCCTCGACGACGGCGCGGATCAGGTCCGCCTTCTCGGCATCGGTGGTGGTCGGGCTCTCACCGGTGGTTCCGTTCAGCACGAGACCGTCGTTGCCGAGCTCGACCAGGTGCTTCGCGAGGTGCTGCGCCTTGTCCAGGTCCAACGCCCCGGAGGCGTCGAACGGGGTCACCATGGCGGCGAGCACCCGGCCGAAAGGGCGGCCGGGTGAGGCGGTAGGGCATCCGGTCATGGCCAAACGCTACCGCCTGACCTGCGCGCGGGCCGTGATGGGCCGGCGATCACAGGCTCCGGTCGAGCGTTCTGACGGCCGCGACGGCGTCCCGGCCCCCGTCGTACTCCACCTCGGCGCGCTCGCGGCCGAAGGCGTGCACCAGCAGTTCCGAGACCTGGCCGGTCAGCACCACGGGGTCCGCGCCGGCCTTCGCGGTGATCGACTCGCCGTCGGGGCGGCGCAGCACCACGCCCACCGGGCTGCGGCGGTAGGTGAGCCGGGCGGCGGCGCGCAACCCCCGCCACAGCACCGCGTCCCGCCTCGGGTCGGGCGAGCGGGGCTCCCAGCCGTCCCGGGCGCGCCGCACGTCCTCGTGGTGGACGAAGTACTCGACGCTGTTGACCGCCTCGTCCAGCAGGGCGTAGGGGGACCACCGGGGCGGCCCCGAGCGCACCAGGGCGACCAGCTCGCCCCACGGCCGGGCGGCGTACCGGTCCTGGACCGCGCGCGTGTGGCCGGCCAGCGGCGGCAGCAGGATGCCCGCCGCCGCGTCCGGCCGGCGCTCGCGCAGCACGAGGTGCGCGGCGAGGTCCCTGGTCCGCCACGGGTCGCACAGCGTGGGCGCGTCCGGCCCCACCTCGGCGAACAGCCCGGTCAGCAGCCTGCGTTCGTCCTGCGCGACACCCATGGGCCCAGGCTACTTCCCGGCGCGGGCCCGCGCGGTTCACTTCTCGGCGTAGACCCGCTCCGAGAGCAGCGCCCGGTCCTTGTCCCACAGCACGCAGGTGACGTCGCGCGTGCCCTTGGACGCCGAGTAGTCCTCTTTCCACTCCGCCTTGGTGGGCACGACCGCCGCGTAGCGCAGCGCCGTCGTCTTGTTCTCCATCGGCACCCGCGACGACGAGAACACCAGCGTGCAGTAGTCCTCGGCGAAGTTGCGCAGAAATTCTTCACCCGGATAGGGGACCGTGGCCAGCGACCCGAAGGCGTCGCCCTGCGCGAACACCTCGATGTTGTGCTCGTCGTCGCAGTCCGTGCTGCCCACCCGCACCGAGTCGGCCAGGAAGTTGTCCCCGCACTGGTTCTGGCCCAGCTTGAACTCGGGCAGCCGCCCACCGCCGCCGAAGGTGACCGTCGGCTCCATCGCGGCCGGCGGCTCGACGGAGGCCAGCCACCGGCCGGCCGCCACGCCGCCCGCGAAGAGCAGCACGGCGCCCAGGGCCGCGGCGGCGAGGACCAGCTTCTTCACCCACGGCCTGCGCTGGGGCGGCGGGGTGTGCTGCACGGTCGGCGGCGGTCCGGCGAAGCCCTGCGGCGGCGTGGGGTGGGCGGCGGCCCGCTCCAGCATGGCGCGCGCCTGGGGGCCGCTGAGGCGGGCGTTCGGGTCGGGCATCAGCAGGCCGGTGATCACCGCGCCGAGCACGCCGTGCGCCCTGGTCAGCCGGGGCATCTCGGTCATGATCGCGTGCAGGGTGGACGCGGTGGTCGGGCGCTCGTAGGGGTTGGCGCCCTCCACCGCGTAGCAGAGCGTGGCGCCCAGGGCCCACAGGTCGGAGGCGGGCGACGCCTCGTGGCCGTGGATGCGCTCCGGCGACATGTACGCGGGCGAGCCGATCAGGCTGCCGCTGGTGGTCAGCCGCGGGTCGTCCACCGCCTGGGCGATGCCGAAGTCGGTCAGCTTCACCCGGCCGTTGGGCTGCACCATCAGGTTGCCGGGCTTGACGTCCCGGTGCACGATGCCGGCCTGGTGGGCGGTGTCCAGCGCGGACAGCGCCTGGACCGCGATCGCGATCACCCGGTCCTGCGCCAGCGGGCCGCCCCGCGCCACGATCGTGGACAGCGTGGCGGCCTCCACCAGCTCCATCACGATGTAGGTCAGGCCGTGCTCGGCGACCACGTCGAACACGGTGACCACGCCGGGGTCGTTGAGCCGGCCCGCGGTGCGCGCCTCGCGCAGCACCCGCTCCTCCAGCACGCGGCGCTCCTCGACCGCGATGCCGTCGGGCAGGTGCAGCTCCTTGATCGCGACCTGGCGGCCGATCACGTCGTCCTGCGCGCGCCACACCACGCCCATGCCACCCCGGCCGAGTTCGCCGAGCAGGGTGTACCTGCCCGCGATCACCCGCGGCCGGGCGCTCACAGCTCCTGGACCTGTCACCGTCGTACTCCTCGCCCCGTGGACGGCGGAACGCTACTTCAGACCACTGAGGACACCGCCCGGTTTCACGGATTTGTGATCCGCGGCGTCCCGGGCCGACCGCTTCACACCGGCAGGTGGACCTCGTGGCCGGAGGAGCGCAGCGCGGACACCGCCCAGCCCAGGTCGGAGGACTTCACCAGGAGGTGGTCGGTGTCGTAGGTGGACAGCGCGAACAGGCTCACCCCGGCCGCGGCCAGCTCGCCGGACAGCGCCGCCATGATGCCGGTGAGCGTGAACTCCAGCGGGCCGCGCACGGTCAGCAGCCGCCAGCCCGGCTGCGCGGCGCCGGTCCCCGGCGCGTGCTCGCTCGGGCACACCACGGACAGCTCGTCCGGGGTCCTGGTCACCGACACCAGCTCGTGGTCGAGCAGCCCGGCCGGGACGGGCGCGTCGGCGGGGAGCCGCGCGACGGTGTACTCCCCCGGCCGCACGTCGACGATCAGCCTCCGCACGCGCTAGCCCTCGGTGACCAGCGGGCTGGACGCCACCTCGGTGCCGTCGGGCAGCGTGGAGACGGTGAAGTCGGCGAACGCGTTGGCCGCCGCCTTCTGGAGCTGGCGCAGGCACTCGACGGCGAGGGCGCGGATCTCCACGTCGGCGTGCTCGGTGGCGCGCATGGCGATGAAGTGCCGCCACGCCCGGTAGTTGCCGGTCACCACGATGCGGGTCTCGGTGGCGTTGGGCAGGATCGAGCGGGCCGCCTGCCGGGCCTGCTTGCGGCGCAGCGTGGCGCTCGGCACGTCGGAGAACTTGCGCTCCAGCCCGTCGAGCAGCTCGTTGTAGGCGTCGACGCCGGCCTGCGCGGCCTTGAGGAACTTCTCGTGCAGCTCGGGGTCGTTCGCGATGACGTCCGGCTCGACCACCGCGGCGTCCCGCTCGGGCACGTACCGCTGCGACAGCTGCGAGTACGAGAAGTGCCGGTGGCGGATCAGCTCGTGCGTGAGCGACCGCGAGATCCCGGTCAGGTAGAAGCTGACCGAGCCGTGCTCCAGGACGGACAGGTGGCCGACCTCGATGATGTGGCGCAGGTAGCCCTCGTTGGTCGCGGTGCGCGGGTTGGGCTTGGCCCACGACTGGTAGCAGGCGCGGCCGGCGAACTCGGCGAGCGCCTCGCCGCCCTCGGCGTCGGTGGACCACGGGACGTCCTCCGGGGGGAAGAACTCCGTCTTCGCGATCAACTGCACCTTCGGCGACACCGTCTCTGCCATGGCCGGAACACTAACCGATCCGCCGGACGGCCCACCGTGCGACGGCGGGCGCTGCGGAGCGTGCCCGCACCGCGCCGCAGCGCACAACCCACGGCATGACGCGAATCGAACTGGCCCTGGGCGACATCACCGAGCAGCGGGTGGACGTCGTGGTGAACGCCGCGAACTCGTCGCTCCTGGGCGGCGGCGGGGTCGACGGCGCGATCCACCGCAAGGGCGGACCGGAGATCCTCGCCGAGTGCCGGGCGCTGCGGGCCGGCCACCTCGGGCGGGGGCTGGGCGTCGGCCGGGCGGTGGCCACGACCGCCGGCCGGCTGCCCGCGAAGTGGGTCGTGCACACCGTGGGCCCGGTCTGGTCGGCCGAGGAGGACCGCTCGGCGCTGCCGGCCGACTGCCACCGCAACTCGCTGCTCGTCGCGGCGGGGCTGGGCGCGCGCAGCGTCGCGTTCCCGGCGATCTCGACCGGGGTCTACCGGTGGCCGGTCGACTCGGCGGCGGCGATCGCGGTGGCCGCCGTCACCGGGTTCGGCGATGTCGACCTGGTGCGGTTCGTGCTGTTCGACCAGCGCACCTTGGACGCCTTCGAGGCCGCGCTGTCGTCGTGACGCCATGCTGGCGTCAGGTCTCGCTTGACTGATGTCAGGTATGACGTCATCGTGGTGTCATGGATCTGTCGCCGTACATCACACAACTGCGCGAAGACCTCGCGACAGCCGCTGCCGCCGGGGACGACGACACCCGGCGCACGGCCGCCGTGCTGTCCGCCGCGCTGGAGCCCGCCGCGCGGCTGGCGCTCATGAACGCGCTGTCCGACCTGGCCGCGGAGGTGACCGTGGCGCTCGACGGCCCGGTGGTCGACGTCCGGCTCGACGGCCGGGACGTCCGGGTGGTCGTCACCGGCTCGCCCGCCGCCGGCCAGGACCGCGAACCGGAGCCGCGGGAAGTGCCCCGGCCGACCGCGGGCGACGCCACGCGCATCACGCTGCGCCTGCTCAACGAGCTGAAGTCCAAGGCCGAGCAGGCCGCGGCGGCCGAGGGCCTGTCGCTGAACACGTTCGTCGCCCAGGCCGTGCAGGGCGCGGTGGGCGGGCACCGCAAGGGACCGTGGCAGCAGCCCGCGGCGGACCGGCCGCCCAAGGGCTCCGGCTCCCGCGTGCGCGGCTGGGTCCAGGGCTGAGGGGGGAACCGTGGAATCGGATGGCGTCGTGCGGCGGCAGAGCTTCGAGGTGGAGGGCGTGGTCGAGGTCGACGTCGCCCTGCTGGCCGGGCAGGTGCGGGTGCACCTGGTCGACGAGCCCGGCGTGCACGTGGAGATCAGGCACGAGCAGGCCGCGGGCGAGTCCTGGACCGCGGGCCTCAACGGCCTGCTGAGCTGGGTGAACGGCCAGTTCGGGGCCGGTCGCGGCCAGCCCGTCGGGCCGGACGAGGCGGTGCGCGACGCGCTGGTCGAGCTGAGCGGGCAGCGGCTGCGGGTCCAGTCGTCCAGGTCGCTGCCGCTGCGGGCCGTGCCGCTGGGGGTGACGGTGCGCGCGCCGCACGGGTCGCACGTGATCGCGAAGGCCGGCGCGGCCGACGTGACGGTGACCGGCGCCGCCGGGCGCCTGGACATCCAGACCGGCACCGGTGGCGTCACCGCGGACCGCGCGGACGACCCGGCCCAGGTGAACTCCGGCTCGGGCAAGGTCCGGCTGGGCCCGATGCTGGGCGGGCTGCGGGCGAAGACCGGCAGCGGTGACATCGAGGTGTCCTCCGTCGGCGGCAACACCGTGGTGTTCACCGGCACGGGCGACGTGTGGCTGGGCGCGGTGCAGCACGACGTCCAGGTGCGCACCGGCAGCGGCGACGTCACGGTCGCCGACGCCGCCTCGGGCCGCCTCCAGCTGGGCACCGGGTCCGGCGACGTGCGCGTGGGCATCCGGCCCGGCGTGGCGGCCGAGGTCGACCTGGCCTCCACCTCGGGCACGGCCCGCAGCGAACTGGCCGTGTCGGACACCCGGCCGCCGGACGCGCCCGCCCTGTTCGTCACCGGCCGCACGGGCACCGGTCACGCCCTGGTGACCGCCTCCACGAGCTGACCGACCGCCGGCGGAACGGGCAGACCCGGCAACCACCTCGTCAAGCCGACCGATCACCCGCGGAACGGGCAGACCCGACAACCGCCCCCACGAGCCGACCGGCCACCCGCGGAACGCGCAGACCCCTGCGGCGCGTGCGCCCCCGACGCGCGCGCCGCAGGCCCGCACCCGCCCGGCGGCCGACGCTGCCCCGGTGCGGCCGCGCCCCCGCCCGCGCCCGCCCACGAGCGCAAGGACCGGCTCGAAGCCCACCGGCCGACGAGCACGAAGCCCGCCCACCGGCTTCACGACCGGCCTGAAGCAGACCGCCCGCCTGAAGCACGACCCGCCTGAAGCACCGCCCGCTAAAAACACCGCTCGCCTGAAGCACCACCCGCCTAACGCACCACCGCCTTCAACGCCGGCGCGAGGTCACCGCGCGGCGCCACCCGGACCTCCGCCAGCTCCAGCCAGTCCGCCATGTGCCGCAGCTCGGCGGCCAGCTCGACCGCCACCCGCCCGTGGTCCGCGCCCGGCTCCGAGTGCGCCGACTGCACGCGCAGCACGCCCGCCGCGCGGTCGGCCTTCAGGTCCACCCGGCCCACCAGCCGGCCGTCGAGCAGGAACGGGAAGACGTAGTAGCCGTGCACGCGCTTGGCCTGCGGCACGTAGATCTCGATGCGGTAGTGGAAGCCGAAGATCCGCTCGGTGCGGACCCGCTCCCAGATCAGCGGGTCGAACGGGCACAGCAGGGCCCGGCCGGTGACGGCCCTGGGCGCGCGGGCCTGCGCGTGCCGGTACGCGGGCGCGGACCAGCCGGCGACCTCGACCGGCTCCAGGACACCGGACTCCACCAGCTCGCGGACCGCCTGCCTGCTGCGCGCCGGCGCCAGGCGGTAGTAGTCGCGCAGGTCCGGTTCGGTCGCCACGCCCAGCGCCGCCGCGGCGCGGGACACCAGCTCGCGCGCGCCCTCCTCGGCGGGCACCCGGCGCGCCAGCACCTCCGGCGGCAGCACCCGCTCGGAGAGGTCGTAGAGGCGCTCGAAGCCCCGCCGCGTGCCCGTCGTCAGCGCGCCCGCGCCGAACAGGTACTCGCAGATCTTCTTGACCTCCGACCAGTTCCAGCCCCAGTGGTCCTTCGACCGCGGGCCGCCGCCCGCCAGCTCCCGCTCGATCGCCCCCGCGCCGATCGGCCCCTTCTCCGCGACCACCGCCAGGATCTCGGCCACCAGCCGCGGCTCGCGCTCGGCGGTCGAGGTGTAGTTCCGCCACCAGCCCGGCTTCTTCGCCCCGGAGTGGAACAGCGGCCAGTCCTCCACCGGCACCAGGCTCGCCTCGTGGGCCCAGTACTCGACCAGCAGCCGGGGCCTGCGGGCGGTGTGCGACCAGGCCGCCTCGTCCACCAGCGAGGGCGCGTACGCGCCGAGGCGGCTGAAGACCGGCATGTAGTGCGCCCGGACGGCGACGTTCACCGAGTCGAGCTGGAGCAGCCGGACGCGCGAGAGCACCCGGCCGAGGTGCCGCCTGGTGGGCGGGGCGGCCGGCCGCGGGTCGGCGAAGCCCTGCGCCCCCAGCGCGATCCGGCGGGCGACGTCTGCGCTCATCTTCTGCACGGTCGGATGCTCCCACTCAGGTACGACAATTCCGCTCCGCCCGGACCACCAGCAGCACGGCCAGCACCACCAGCAGGCCGCCGGCCAGCTGGACCGGCCCGAACCGCTCACCGGCCAGCCACACCCCGAGCAGCACGGCGATCACCGGGTTCACGTACGCGTAGGTCGACACGGTCGACACCGGCAGCTTGTCCAGCACGTACACGTAGGCGCTGAACGCCAGCAACGACCCGAACACCACCAGGTAGCCCCACGCCCACCACGACTGCGCCGACACCTCCGACAGCACCGGCCGCTCCCCCGCGACCACCGCGCCCGCGGTCAGCACCACCCCGCCGACGAGCATCTCCACCGCCGACATCGCGAACGCGTCCCCGGACGGCAGGCGGCCGTTCAGGTACGTCCCCAGCGACCACCCGAACGCCGCCAGCAGCACCAGCCACGGCCCCCACCACGCCGAGCCGCCCACGTCGTGCAGCAGCAGCACGGCCAACCCGGCGAGACCGAGCACGACGCCCGCGTACGTCACGTAAGACGGCCGTTCGCCACCCACGCGCCGGAACACCACGACGTACAGCGGCACCGAAGCGACCAGCAGCGCAGCCAGGGCCGAGGGCACGGACTGCTCGGCCACCACCACCAGGCCGTTGCCGCACGCGGGCAGCAACAAGCCGAGCAGGACGGCGGTGCGCAACTGCGGTCGCGTCAACCGCACCCGACCGCGCAGGAGCAGCGCCAGGACCAGACCCGCGGTCACGAACCGCATACCCGCCGACAGCAGGGGCGGCATGGTCTCGATGGTGAATTTTATTGCCACATAAGTAGAACCCCACACCACGTACACGACACCCAACGCAGCCCAACGCATGTTCGGCACGCTTTCACGGGGCACCCGTCCCGATCACGCGAGTTTCGGCCACTAGGGTGCCCGCATGGCCGATGCCACCGTGCGCGCCGCGCTCCCGGAAGACGTGCCCGAGATCGCCCGCATCCACCGGGACACCTGGCGCACCGCCTACCGGCACCTGGTGCCGGAGGAAGTGCTCGCCGGCCTCGGCGACACCACGCAGGCGTGGGCCGAGGCCGTGGCGGGCGGGCGGGTGCTCGTGGCCGCCGAAGGGCGGTTCCCGGTGGGGTTCTGCGTCGCCGGGGACGCGCCGCGCGACGAGGTGGCCCGCGCCGACGGCACGCTGCCCGCCGACGCCGCGACCACCGCGCTGTTCAGCGTCCTGGTCGAGCCCCGGTGGGGCCGGCGGGGCCACGGCGGGCGGCTGCTCGCGACCGCCGCGCAGGCGCTGCGCGACCGCGGGAGCACCCGCGGCATCGCGTGGATCCCCGAGGCGGACAAGGCTTCCGCCGGCTTCTACGCCAAGGCCGGCTGGGCCGGCGACGGCACCGCCCGGACCCTGGACGCGGCGGGGCGACCGCTGCGCGAGATCCGGGTTTCCGGGGGGTTGTCCCTACTGCTGACGCCCTGAGCCGTTGCTAGCCTCGGACGGGTGTGGGCACTGCTGGGGTGGCTCGGCCTGACGTTCGGCGTGGCGTTCGGGTCGGCGATCATCCCCTTGATCAGCATCGAGGTCTTCGTCATCGGCCTCGTGACGCAGCAACCGCACATCTCGTGGTGGTGGATCGGCCTCGCCGTCGCGGTGGGCCAGGTGCTGGGCAAGATGTTCTACTTCCTGGCCGCGCGCGGCGACTGGCGGCTGCCCGCCTTCCTGCGCCGCGCGGAGAAGCCGGGGCAGCGGCTCACACCGCGGCGATCGCGGTGGAAGGCGCGGCTGGAACGGGTGCGGCTGCGCTGCCACCGGCACCCGCACTGGATGTTCGGCACGCACGCGGTCAGCTCCGTGGTGGGCCTGCCGCCGTTCATGTTCACCACGGTGCTGGCCGGGCTCGCGGGCATGTCGTCGTGGTTGTTCGTCACGACCGGGGTGGTCGGGCGGTTCGCCCGCTTCAGCGTGCTCGCCGCGTCGCCGGGCCTGGTGGCGGGCTGGCTGCTGCACTGAACGCCACCGACCGCAGTGCCGCTAGCGCCGCTCGTGCCGCACGAGGCGCTGCGGTGGGACGCTGAGCCCATAGTGGTCGTGCAGCTCCGCGTGCTCCACATCGGACAGTTCCGCGCTCACCCGCGGAGCGCCCTCGATCTCCTGCCGGGCGACCGGCACGACGAGCCGGTGGTGGTCGCGGACCTGCGCGCCCCGGATGGGCACGAGGGTCGTGGCGTCGTCGGTGCGCACGGCCGCCCAGAGCGGCCGGCCGTTGTCGAGCCACAGTTCCGCGACCGGGCCGATGCGCTCGCCGTACCGGTCGAGCAGGTCGCAGTCGTACAAGAGGTCCACCGCTGATCGCTCCATGCCCAGGCGGATACCCGAACGGCGCAGCGGCGGCACCCGAATGCACCTGGTCGGGTGACCGGTTGTGCCCTACGTCAAGGTGAGCGCTGCCCCGATCGCGGTGACGATGACCAGACAGGCGATGGTGAGCCGCAGGTTCTCGCAGTTGGTGCGCACGGCTCCACGGTATCGACGTGCCACCAAACAAACCAAGGCAAAAAGGCGTTAAGACCGGATGAACTGTATCTCACCCGGTTGCCTCACGAATGATTCTTCGGCACTTGGAATAGGTCGATCGCCTTGCGCATGACCTCGCGGGCCCGGCCGCGGTCGCCCGCCAGGTCGTACGCCTGCGCCAGCAGGAACCAGCGCCGCCAGTCCTCCGGCTCGGCCTCCACCTCGGCCCGGCGCTCCTCGAACCAGGCGTCCGCCGCCGCCCGGTCCACCCGCCCCGACGGCCGGCGCGGCAGCCCGGACGTGTCGAGCAGCCGCCCCTCGTCGTGCAGCCGCCGCGCCATCGCCTCGGTGACGAACCCGAACCGCAGGTTCGTCCACGCGATCCACGCCCCGATCAGCGGCAGCACCAGCACGCCGACGCCCAGCCCCACGCCCACCGGGTCACCGGTGCCGAGCAGCGCCACCGCGCGCCCGCCGAGCAGCACGAAGTACACCGCGAGCGCCGCGGTGACCAGGAACGCGGTGGTGCGGGTCTTCACAGGTCCATGTACTCGTCGAGCCCCACCGACAGGCCGGGGTGCGCGGCCACCGACCGCACGGCCAGCAGCACGCCCGGCATGAACGACGTGCGGTCCAGGGAGTCGTGCCGCAGGGTCAGCGTCTCGCCCTCCGTGCCGAACACCACCTCCTGGTGCGCGATGAGGCCCGCGATCCGCAGCGAGTGCACCCGGACGTCGCCCACCAGCGCGCCGCGCGCCCCCGGCGCCTCCTGGGCGGTCGCGTCGGGCATCGCCGGCAGGCCGGCCGCCTCCCGCGCCCGCGAGATCAACCGGGCCGTGTGCGCCGCCGTGCCGGACGGCGCGTCCAGCTTGCGCGGGTGGTGCAGCTCGACGACCTCGGCCGAGTCGTAGTAGCGGGCGGCCAGCTCCGCGAACCGCATCGACAGCACCGCGCCGATCGCGAAGTTCGGGGCCACCAGCACGCCCAGCGAGGGCTTGGCCGCCAGCCACCCCTCGACCGCGGAGAGCCGCTCCGCGTCGAACCCGGAGGTGCCGACCACCGCGTGCAGGTCGTTGTCCACGCAGAACCGGAGGTTGTCCATCACGACCTCGGGGTTGGTGAAGTCGACCACCACCTGCGCGCCCGCGTCGGTCAGGGCGGACAGCGGGTCGCCCGCGTCCACCGCGGCCACGACCGCCAGGTCGTCGGCCGCCTCCACGGCGCGGACGACCTCCGCGCCCATGCGCCCGCGCGCGCCGATCACACCCACCCGGACGGGGTTCTTCCCCTGGTCGGAGGACCGCTGCGCGGAAGGGCCGGAAGAACGCTGAGTCAAGAGATCACCTCGTGCACCTGGGACGGCAAGTCGTCGGCGTGAGCGTAGGGGCCGACCACGGCGGCGGCGACGGGGCGGCGCAGCAACTCGCGGGCCAGCGCGGCGACGTCCTCCGCGGTGACCTCGTCGATGCGCGCGAGGGTCTGCTCCACCGACAGGTAGTCGCCGTAGTTCAGCTCGCCCTTGCCGATCCGCGACATGCGCGAGCTGGTGTCCTCCAGCCCGAGCACGAGCCCGCCGCGCAGCTGGCCCTTGCCGCGCGCCACCTCGGCGTCGTCCAGACCGCCCGCCGCCACGACCGAGAGCACCTCGCGCACCACGCCCGCCACGTCGCCGAGGCGGTCGGGCTGGCAGCCCGCGTAGACCGACCACGTGCCGGCGTCCGCGTACAGGCCCACCGACGAGTACACCTGGTAGGCCAGGCCCCGCCGCTCGCGGACCTCCTGGAACAGCCGGGAGCTCATGCCGCCGCCCAGCGCGGCGTTGAGCACGTTGAGCGCGAACCGGCGCTCGTCGTGCCGGTCCAGCGCGCGCACGCCCAGCATCAGGTGCGCCTGCTCGGTGTCGTCGCTGTGCAGCACCAGCTTGCGCGCGCCGGGGATGCGGGCGCGGCCCGCGCGCGGCGCGACGGGCGTGCCGGCGCGGCTCAGGCGGGCGCCGACCTGCTTGCGCACCAACCGCATCACGTGGCCGTGCTCGACGTTGCCCGCCACCGCCAGCACCATCCGGGGCGGCGTGTAGCGGCGCTTGTAGAACCCGTACAGCGCGGTGCGGTCCATGTCCTGGATGGACTGCTCGGTGCCCAGCACCGCGCGCCCCAGCGGGTGGTCGCCCAGCAGCGCGTCCAGGAAGGCGTCGTGCAGCAGGTCTTCCGGGTCGTCGTCGCGCATGGCGATCTCTTCCAGCACCACGCCGCGCTCGGTCTCGAAGTCGCGCGGCTCGCACAGCGCCTCGAACACCACGTCGCACACCAGGTCCAGCGCCAGCGGCAGGTCCTCGTCCAGGACGTGCGCGTAGTAGCAGGTGTGCTCCTTGGCGGTGAACGCGTTCAGCTCGCCGCCCACCGCGTCGATCTCCTCGGCGATCGCCGCCGCCGACCGGGTCGCGGTGCCCTTGAACAGCAGGTGCTCCAGGTAGTGCGCCGCGCCGGCCACGTCGGCGCGCTCGTCGCGCGAGCCGACCTGGACCCACAGCCCGACCGAGGCCGACCGCACGCCGGGGATCCGCTCGGTGATCACCCGCAGGCCCGACGGCAGCACGCTGCGGCGCACGTCCACCCCGGTCGCGCCGCGCTCCAGCACCCGCGTGCTGCCGGGCCGCTGGAGGTGGCCGAGACCGGGGCGGAGCGGACGGCCGCGGGCGCCCGAAGCGCCCGCGGCCGTCCCGTTGACGCCAGTGGTCACTGCGCCGCGGACTCGGCCGGGGCGGTGTCCTGCGCGGGAGCGGCGTCCTGCGCCGGGGCGGCGGCCTCGTCCTCGTCCACCAGGACCAGGCTGATCTTGCCGCGCTGGTCGATGTCCGCGATCTCCACGCGGAGCTTGTCGCCGACCTTGACGACGTCCTCCACCTTGGCGATGCGCTTGCCGTTGCCCAGCTTGGAGATGTGGATCAGGCCGTCCTTGCCGGGCAGCAGCGAGACGAACGCGCCGAACGCCGCGGTCTTCACCACGGTGCCCAGGAACCGCTCGCCCGCCTTCGGCAGCTGCGGGTTGGCGATGGCGTTGATCAGGCCGATCGCCGCCTCGGCCGACGGGCCGTCCGCCGCGCCGACGTAGATCGTGCCGTCGTCCTCGATGGAGATGTCGGCGCCGGTCTGCTCGGTGATCGAGTTGATCATCTTGCCCTTCGGCCCGATCACCTCGCCGATCTTGTCGGTCGGGATCTTCACCGAGGTCACGCGCGGCGCGAACGGGCTCATCTCGTCCGGGCGGTCGATGGCCTCGGCCATCACCTCCAGGATGGTCAGGCGGGCGTCGCGGGCCTGGCCCAGCGCCGCGCCCAGCACCTCGGACGGGATGCCGTCGAGCTTCGTGTCCAGCTGGAGCGCCGTCACGAACTCCTTGGTGCCGGCGACCTTGAAGTCCATGTCGCCGAACGCGTCCTCGGCGCCGAGGATGTCGGTCAGCGCGACGTACTCGGTCTTGCCGTCGACCTCGTCGGACACCAGGCCCATCGCGATGCCCGAGACCGGGGCCTTGAGCGGCACGCCGGCGTTGAGCAGCGACATGGTGGACGCGCAGACCGAGCCCATCGAGGTGGAGCCGTTGGAGCCCAGCGCCTCGGAGACCTGGCGGATCGCGTAGGGGAACTCGTCGCGCTTGGGCAGCACGGGCACCAGCGCCCGCTCGGCCAGCGCGCCGTGGCCGATCTCGCGCCGCTTGGGCGAGCCCACGCGGCCGGTCTCGCCGGTGGAGAACGGCGGGAAGTTGTAGTGGTGCAGGTAGCGCTTGTGCGTCTCCGGCGACAGCGAGTCGATCTGCTGCTCCATGCGCAGCATGTTCAGCGTGGTGACGCCCAGGATCTGGGTCTCGCCGCGCTCGAACAGCGCCGAGCCGTGCGCCCGCGGGATCAGCTCGACCTCGGCGGACAGCGACCGGATCTCGGTCAGGCCGCGGCCGTCGATGCGGACCTTGTCGCGCAGGATGCGCTGCCGCACCAGCTTCTTGGTCAGCGAGCGGAACGCCGCGCCGACCTCCTTCTCCCGGCCCTCGAACCGCTCGGCCAGGCCGTCCAGCACCGACGCCTTGACCTCGTCGATGCGGGCCTCGCGCTCCTGCTTGCCGGCGATGGTCAGCGCCTGCGCCAGGTCGGTCGCGCCGGCCTCCTCGACGGCCGCGAACGCGTCGTCCTGGTAGGCCGGGTAGGTCGGGAACTCGCCGGTCGCCTTGGCGGCGCGCGCGGCCAGCTCGGCCTGCGCGTCGCACAGCGCCTTGATGAACGGCTTCGCGGCCTCCAGGCCGGCCGCCACGACCTCCTCGGTCGGGGCCTGCGCGCCCTCGGCGACCAGGTCGACGACCCGCTCGGTGGCCTCGGCCTCGACCATCATGATGGCGACGTCGTCGCCCACCACGCGGCCCGCGACGACCATGTCGAAGACGGCCTTCTCCAGCTGCTCGTGGGTCGGGAAGGCGACCCACTGGCCCTCGACCAGCGCCACCCGGACGCCGCCGATGGGGCCGGAGAACGGCAGGCCGGCCAGCTGCGTGGACGCGGACGCGGCGTTGATCGCCACCACGTCGTACAGGTCGGCCGGGTTCAGGCTCATCACCGTGATGACGACCTGGATCTCGTTGCGCAGGCCGTCCACGAAGGACGGGCGCAGCGGGCGGTCGATCAGGCGGCAGGTCAGGATCGCGTCGGTCGACGGGCGGCCCTCGCGGCGGAAGAACGAGCCGGGGATCCGGCCCGCCGCGTACATGCGCTCCTCGACGTCCACCGTGAGGGGGAAGAAGTCGAAGTGCTCCTTCGGGTGCTTGGACGCCGTCGTCGCCGACAGCAGCATCGTCTCGTCGTCCAGGTAGGCGACGACCGAACCGGCCGCCTGACGGGCCAGCCGGCCCGTCTCGAACCGGATCGTGCGAGTGCCGAACCGGCCGTTGTCGATCACGGCAGAAGTCTCGTGGACCTCGATGTCCGTCATGTGTTCCAGTACTCCTCGTCACACGGGACGCGCCGGTGCGAGCGCGGTTCGCGGCACGGACGAGGCCGGTCTTCGATCGAAGTCCCCTGGGGTTCGTCCCGACCAGGGGGCCACTACCGAGGACCGGCGGGCTGTCGTCACCGGTGCGCCGCGCGCGTGCGCGCGTCCCTCGTCTTCATCGCTGTTTTCGTGTCGTGCTGTGCTGCGCCGAGGGGGAGCGACCGGTCGGTCGCTCCCCCTCGGCGGCTGTCACCTGCGCAGGCCCAGTCGCGAGATGAGCGACCGGTAGCGCTGGATGTCGACCTTCTGGAGGTAGTTGAGCAGCCGGCGGCGACGGCCGACCAGCAGCAGCAGGCCACGACGCGAGTGGTGGTCGTGCTTGTGCTGCTTGAGGTGCTCGGTCAGGTCCGCGATGCGCTTGCTCAGCAGCGCGACCTGGGCCTCGGCGGAGCCGGTGTCCGTGTCGTGGACGCCGTACTCGGCGAGGATGGTCTTCTTCTCCTGGGTGGTCAGTGCCACGTTCCCGCTACTCCTCTTACCTGATCGGTGTTCCGTGCGGCCCCCGTCGCCGGGGGTAGTCGGTCGTGGCCGCCACGGACCGCAGCCAGACCCAACTGTCGAGGTTACCAGCAGTCCGCGCGCTCAGCCGTTCGGCGTGGTCAAGGGCACCCGGTCGAGCACCTCGTACCCGGTGGTCGGACCACTGCTCACCAGCACCACCTCGTCGACGGTCCACTCGCGACCGGTGAACTCCACGGGCGGCCAGCGGACGTCGCGGCGGCGCGAGCGGGCGACCGTCAGGTGCGGGCGCCAGTCCGCGCCCGCGCCGGCGGCCACCGCCAGCGGGCGCAGCGGCCCGACCACGCCGACCCACAGCACCCCGGGGAACGCGCCGGAGCCCGCCAGCCGCACCACCGGGGCGGGCAGCCCCCGCAGGCCGGCCGGCAGCCCGGCCGGCTCCGCGTGGTCGCCGTGGAAGCGGAGCGTGACGTGCCAGCGCCGCGGCGCGCTCCACTTCAGGTCCGGGCGCGCCGCGCGCAGCGGGCGCAGCGCCTCGGCCAGCTCGGCCACCACCGGCTCGGGCGGGAAGACGCCCGTGAACAGCCTCAGGGCTCGCGCCCCGCGCCGGCGCGGCGCAGCAGGTCGGCCAGCGCCGGGAAGTCCTCGCCCAGCACGTCCGCCGCCTGGGACAGCTCCCGGCGGTCGGCGACGCGGCGCAGGAACGGGAACACCGCGGCCTCGTCGTCCGCGCCGTTGACCGGCAGCGAGTCGCGGCTGACCGTCGGCTTCGACTCGCGCACCTCCTCCAGTGCGCGCTGGAGCGCCTCCGGCGCGCCGGTCGCCACGTCCGGGGTGAGGACCTTGCGCTCCAGCATGATCATCCGCGCGAGCACCGACGGGTTGCCGATCTTGGCCCGCCGGCCGCTCATCACCTGGCTGAGCATCGGGGCGCTGATCCCGAGCACGTCCGCGAGCTGCGCCTGCGACACGTTGAAGGCGACCACCAACCGGCGCACCCGGTCCCCCAAGGGCTCCCCGTACCACTCGCGCTGCAGCGCGAGGTTGCGCTGGACGATCTTGTGGTCCTCCACCTTCGCCTCTCCCCTGACCGGCTTGGACGTGACAGGCATCTTGCCAGGTAAGTGGCACCCGCAAGAGGTGTTCCACCCGGGTGGTTCAACGCGTCACGCACCGGCCTCCGGCAGGACGTCCCGCGTTTCCGCGACGTCCCGGTGCATCTGCTCCAGCAGCGCCTCGACGGTGTCGAACCGCTCCATGTCCCGCAGCCGCGCCACGAAGTCCAGGGCGACCCGCTGGCCGTAGAAGTCCTCGTCGACGTCGAGCACGAACGCCTCGACCCGGCGCTCCCGGCCGGAGAAGGTCGGGTTGGTGCCCACCGACACCGCCGCGCGCAGCCGGCGACCGCTGCCGTGGACGAACCAGCAGGCGTAGACGCCGTCGGCGGGCACCGCGGCGAACCGCGCGGTCGACAGGTTCGCCGTGGGGAAGCCCAGCTCCTTGCCGCGGCCGTCGCCGCGCACCACGATGCCCTCCAGCCGGTGCGGGCGGCCCAGCGCGTGCGCGGCGGCCTTCACGTCGCCGGCGTCGATGCACGCCCGGATGTAGGTCGAGGAGTAGGTCACGCCGTCGTCGGTCACCAGATCCGCTCCCTCCGTGCCGAACCCGAACCGCTGCCCCAGGGTGCGCAGCAGGTCGACGTTGCCCGCCGCCCGGTTGCCGAAGGTGAAGTTCTGCCCCACGACGACGGCGGCGGCGTGCAGGCGGTCGACCAGCACCTCGTGCACGAACACGTCGGCGGGCATCCGCGACACCTCGACGGTGAACGGCAGGACGCAGAACACGTCCACCCCCAGCCGCTCGACCAGCTCGGCGCGCTGCCGCAGGCTGGTCAGCTGGGCGGGGTGGCTGCCGGGCCGCACGACCTCGGACGGGTGCGGGTCGAAGGTCATCAGGACGGACGGGACGCCCTTCTCCGCGGCCGAGGCCACCGCCCGGTCGATCAGCGCCTGGTGCCCCCGGTGCACCCCGTCGAACACCCCGATCGTCACGACGCACCGCCCCCAGCCGCCGGGCAGGTGCTCCACTCCACGCCACCGTTGCACGGTGCGCAGCCTACGGGGGCCGGTGCGGTGCGTCAGGCCAGGGAGAGCACCCTCACCGCTCGCGGTCGTGGCGGATGTCGCGGCCCGCCTGGTGGACCGTTCCGCCCTCGTGCGCGGTGGCGTTCTGGTTGATCGTCGTGCTGGAGTCGACCGCCGTGCCGGAGTCGAACGTGACCGAGCCCAGCGTCCCGGCCTGCACGACGCCGCCGCCCACGTGCCCCGACACGACGTTGTGGACGCCCGGCGCCGGGGCGGGCGGCTGCCCGCGGCGCTCGGAGCGCTGCGCGGCGAGGCCGACGACCACGCCCACCGCGGTGAGCAGCACGACGCCGCCCCACGTCCAGGGGTTGTCGGCGTGGTCGGTGGCCAGGTTGATCACCACCCCGGTCGCCGAGGTGACAACGCCGGCCGCGGTCGGCCACACCCATCTCGCCATGGCGCCCACGGTAGGGCCCCGCGGTCGGCGTGAGAACCGCCACCGGCGTGGCCGGGCCCGGTCGCCCGCCGCCGGCCTCACCCGGCCGGGGTGAGGACCACCACGGGCTTGGCGATCGGCCCCTCGTCCCTGGCCAGCGCCACCACGTGGCCGTCCGGCCCGAAGACGCCGTAGGTGCCGGCCAGGCCGCCCGCCGCGAGCCGCTGGCCGTGGGACAGCGCGACGGCCTCGCGCGGCGCGATCTCGCGGCGCGGGAAAGCCTTGGCGACCGCCTCGTCCAGGTCCAGCGACAGGCCGGGCGACTGCTCCAGCTGCGCCAGCGTCCGCGCCACCCGCAGGTCGAACGGGCCGACGCGGGTGCGGCGCAGGGCCGCCAGGTGGCCGCCCACGCCCAGGTCCGCCCCCAGGTCGCGGGCCAGCGCGCGCACGTAGGTGCCCGACGAGCACTCCACCATCACGTCCAGCTCGGTCGCGGCGCCCTCGCGGCGGATCGCCAGGACGTCGAACCGGTGCACGGTCACCGGGCGCGCGGGCAGCTCGACCTCCTCGCCGGCGCGCACCCGCGCGTAGGCGCGCTTGCCGTCGACCTTCACCGCGCTGACCGCGCTGGGCACCTGCTGGATCGGGCCGGTGAGCTTCGCGACGCCGGCCCGGATGTCCTCCTCGGGCACGGCCGAGGCGTCCGAAGTGGACAGCACCTCGCCCTCCGCGTCGTCGGTGGTGGTGGCGGAGCCGAGGTGGATGGTGGACAGGTACGCCTTGCTGTCCAGCGCCAGGTGGCCCAGCAGCTTCGTCGCCCGCTCCACGCCGAGCACGAGGATGCCGGTCGCCATCGGGTCGAGCGTGCCCGCGTGCCCCACCTTCCGGGTGCCGAGGATGCGGCGGACCTTCGCCACCACGTCGTGTGAGGTCATTCCGTCCGGCTTGTCGACGACGACGAGACCCGGCTGCACAGCGGAAGATGATGCGGACACGACCGGACATCCTAAGCCTCGGCCAGGACGTCCCAGCGCCGGCGACGCAACTGCACCGGGACCCGCTCCCCGCGCCGCTGGGCGGCGAACACCGCGGCGCGGGCCCGCCGCCACCACACGGCGGTCCGCCACACGCCCAGCACCAGCGCGGAGACCACGGTCAGGAAGGCGATCCGGTAAGCCTGCGCGGGCGGCGCGCCCGCCACCAGGTCCAGCACCACGCCCACGGCGAACGCCGAGAACGTGATCGCGGCGAACCCGCCGACGTTCGCCACCCCCGTGGCCGTGCTCACCCGGTGCAGCGGGTTGTAGTCGCGCACCAGCGCGAACGCCACGCCCGACGCCGGGCCGCCCACCGCGAGCACCCCGAACACCGCGGACAGGACGGCCGGCGGCAGCACACCGCCCGGCCACCCCAGCAGCACCGCCCAGCACACCAGGGCGGCGGCGAGGTAGCAGCCGACGATCGGCATGCGCCACTCCGGCCGGCGCGCCATCACCGCGCCGATGACCGGCCCGGCCACGATCGCGACGACCACCAGCAGGCTCAGCACCGACGACGCCTCGGGCCGGCTCAGGCCCTGCGCCTCGACCAGGTACGGGAAGCCCCACAGCAGGCCGAGCAGCGCGGGCGTCGACATGGACGTGAAGTGCACCCAGAAGCCGAGCCGCGTGCTGGGCTCGCGCCAGGCTTCCGCCACCCGCCGCGCGACCGCGCGCAGCGGCACCGACTCGGGCGGCGGCGGTGGCACGCCCTCGGGCGCCTCGCGCACCCGCCACGCGACGACCCCCGCGTACAGGGCCGTGGCGAGGCCGGCGGCGAGGAACGTCGCGGTCCACCCGGTGTGCTGGAGCAGCAGCGTCAGCGGCAGGGTGGCCACCAGGTTGCCCGCGCCGCCCAGCGCCGCCGACAGCGACATCACGACGGTGAACCGGCGCGGCGGGAAGTGCGCGGCGGCCAGCCGCAGCACGCTCACCCACGTCATGGCGTCACCCGCGCCGAGCACCGCCCGCGCGGCCAGCCCCAGCGGGTACGAGGGGGCCAGCGCGAACATCACCTGGCCGGCGCCCATCAGCAGCGCCGCGGTGACGAGCACCCGGCGCGGCCCGAACCGGTCGACCAGCAGGCCGGTCGGGACCTGCATCAGCGCGTACAGGCCGATCTGGAGGACGGTGAACGCGCCCAGCGCGGCGGGCCCCACGGCGAAGCGGTCGGCCGCCTCCAGCCCCGCGACGCCGAGCGACGTGCGGTGGAACAGCGCGGCGACGTAGACGGCGACGGCGGTGGACCAGATCAGCCACGCCCGCTCGGTGGCGCGATCGACCGGCAAGTGACGGCTCCCTCGGTGTCCGGACGGCGGCTCTGCCCCTCCATCGAAAAACACTTGCCTAGTGATAACAATTTCGCCACGTGCGCCTCACCACACCGCGCCCACCCGCGCCCACCTGCCCGAACGCGTCCGCGCCAGCAGGGTCAGCAGCCGCAGCACCATGAACGCCGAGAGCCCCGACCAGATCCCGACCAGCCCCCACCCGAACGACAGCGACGCCCACACCAGCGGCAGGAACCCCAGGGCCGCCGCCGCGAGCGTCGCGGTGCGCAGGAACCTCGCGTCCCCCGCGCCGAGCAGCACCCCGTCCAGCGCGAACACCACACCGGCCACCGGCTGCAGCAGCACGAAGAACCACCACGCGTGCGGCACCTCGCCCAGCACCTGCGGGTCACCGGTGAACAGCGGCGGGATCACCCCGGACAGCGCCGCGAACAGCACCCCGAGCACCACGCCGAACACCAGCCCGTAACCGGTGATCTGCCAGGCGAACCGCTTGGCCTCCTCCTGCCGGTGCGCGCCCAGCGCCTGCCCGACGATGGCCTGCGCGGCGATGGCCAGCGAGTCCAGCACCAGCGCCAAGAACGTCCACAGCTGCAGCACGACCTGGTGCGCGCCCACGGCCGCGACCGACGTCCGGGCGGCCACCGAGGCGGCGGAGACGAAGCACGCCTGGAACGCCAGGCTCCGCAGCACCAGGTCGCGGCCCATCCCGAGCTGCGCCCGCATCAGCGCGGGCCGGGGCTTGAGCGGCACCCCCTCGACCGCCAGCGCCCGGAAGAACAGGCCCGCCGACACCACCTGCGCCACCACGTTGGCGACGGCGCTGCCCTCCAGCCCCCACCCGGCGACGTGCACCAGCACCGGGCACAGCACCGCCGACAAACCGTTGCCCAGCAACACGTAGCGCAACGGGCGGACCGTGTCCTCCACGCCGCGCATCCAGCCGTTGCCCGCCATGGTGACCAGCACGAACGGGGCCCCGAACAGCGCGATGCGCAACCAGGAGACGGCTTCGGCGGCCACCTCCCCGCCGACCAGGACGCGGGCGGCGGGCGCGGCCAGCAACTGCCCCAGGCCGATCACCAGCACCCCGACGGCGAGGGCCAGCCAGGTCGCCTGGACGCCCTCCTGGACGGCGTCGCCCCGGCGCCCCGCGCCGAACAACCGCGCGGCACGCGCCGTGGTGCCGTAGGAGAGGAAGGTCAGCTGCGTGGCGACCTGGGTGAACAGCACCCCGCCCAGCGCGAGCCCGGCCAGCGGCAGCGCGCCCAGGTGCCCTACGACGGCGGTGTCGACCAGGACGTACAACGGCTCGGCGGCCAACACGCCCAGCGCCGGCACCGCCAGCCCGACCACCCGCCGAGCAGGCACCCGCGACCCCACGCCCGCCTCCCACCGTCGTCCGGAGCAGCCCCCGACCCACCCTCCCACGCGACGCCGACGATCCAGGCCACCGCCCGCAGAGCGATGCGCCACACCGCACCACTACCACCCGACCGCACCACACCGACCCCGCCCGCACCCGGGCCGCTCCGCTCACACGGGCCCCGGGCAGCGCTATCGGGGCCGCTCCGCTCACACGGGCCCCGGGGCAGCGCTATCGGGGCAGCGCCACCGCTATCGGGGCAGCGCGCCACGCGCACACCCGCCGCCGCGTCGTGTCATCCCCGTATGGCCTGCCCGCAGGGCGACCACGCTTGTCATGGGAGCGCAAGCACGCTTTTCGCTTGCGCTCCCATGACAAGCGTGGTGGTCTCCGACAGGCCGTACGGGGATGGCACGACGCCACGCCCTTCCCTCATCCTCGGTGGTCTGCCCGTCCGGCGAGGACGCTTTTCGCCCTTCAGCCCCGCGCCGCTCCGATCCCTCCGAAGCCTTGCTCCGAGACCGCACGGGATCAAGGTTTCACCGCACCCGACCAGGCACTCCACGCGACAGCCCGTGGCCTCCGGCCCCCGGTTCGATCATCCCAGACCCCACCGACAATCCCCGGCCGCAATCCTGAGACCCGACGCCCGCCGCCCAGCCACCCGGCCGACCGACCACCGACGCCTGCCAACCAGCCACCAACCGCCCAGCCACCAACCGCCCGCCGACCAGCCACCACCGCCCAGCCGACCGGCCGCCGACCAGCCACCCGACCGGCCAGCCACCGCCGCCTGCCGGCCGGCCACCGACCACCCGGCCGACCGCCGCGCCGATCACCCCGCGACCGACTCCAACGCCGCCCGCAGCCGCGCCAGCACGTCCCCGGCCGACCCCTCCGCCGTGAACCCCGCCGCCAACCGGTGCCCCCCGCCGCCCAGCACCTGGGCGACCTCCCGCACGTCCACCCGGCTGACCGCGCGCAGCGACACCGACCAGCACGACGGCCGCAGCTCCTTGAGCACCGCCGCCACCTCGGCCTCCGCCGTCGTCCGCACGAGGTCGACCACGCTCTCGACCTCCTCCGGCCGCAGGCCCGCCGCGTCCTCCAGCGTCACGACCGCGTGCACGAAGCCCAGCCCGCCCGCCGCCCCGCGCTCCAGGCCGGCCCGGGACAGGACCTTCGCCAGCATCCCCAGGTACCCGAACGGGTGGGAGTCCATCAGCGGCCTGGCCACGGCCTCCGCGTCCACGCCCGCCGCCAGCAGGCGCGCCGCCACCTCGTGGGTCGACGGCGTCGCGTGGCGGAACGAGCGCGTGTCGGTGACCAGGCCCGCGTACACGCACCTGGCCACCGGTTCGTCCAGCTCCGCGCCCAGCTCGTCGAGCAGGCGCAGCACGACCAGCGCCGTGGCCTCCGCCTCGGGGTCCACCACGTTGACCGTCCCGAACCCGGGGTTGGACACGTGGTGGTCCAGGACGACCACCGCCCCCGCCGCGCCCACCCGGTCCGCCAGCGGACCGAGCCGGCCCACCGAGCCGGCGTCCAGGGCGACCAGCACCTCGGGCGCGGCGGGCACCTCGGACGCCGGCACCAGCAGCCCGGCGACGTCCAAGCCCCGCAGCGTCTCCGGCACCGACTCGGGCGCGCCGAAGGACACCCGCACGGCCTTGCCGCGCCGGTGCAGGACCAGGCCCAGGGCCAGCGCGCTGCCCAGGGCGTCCGCGTCCGGGTTCACGTGGGCCAGCAGGGTGATGTCCGAGGCGGCGGACAGGGTCGCGGCGGCGGCCGCCAGGGCGGCGCTCAGGTCGTTCGGCACACCGCCAACGCTAGTCCGCGTCGTCGTCCTCGCGCGGTGGCTTGTACGGGTCCGGCTCACCCGCCGGTTCGGCCCCCGAAGCGATCCGCGCGACCTCCGCGTCCGCCTCGCGGGCGCGGGCCAGCAGCTCGTCCATCCGCCGGGCCTCGTCGGGCACGGTGTCGGTCACGAACGTCAGGGTCGGGGTGAACCGCACGCCGGTCTGCTGGCCGACCATCGTGCGCAGCACGCCCTTGGCCTTCTCCAGCGCCGCCGCCGCACCCGCGAAGTCCGGCTCGGCGTCCAGCTTCTCGCCCAGCACGGTGTAGTAGACCGTCGCGTCGTGCAGGTCGCCGGTCACCCGCGTGTCGGTGATCGTCACGCGCGCCAGGCGCGGGTCCTTCACCTCGTGCTCCAGCGCGGAGGCCACGATCTGCGAGATCCGCTTGGCCAGCTTGCGCGCCCGTGCCTGGTCGGCCACGGCGCTCCCTCCCGTTCCTCTTCACGAGCCGCCGCGCGGCTCAGTCGTCCTCCGGCCCGACCAGCCTGTGGCGGGCGGAGAGCAGTTCCAGTTCGGGCCGTCCGGCCACCAGCCGCTCGCACGCGGCCAGGACGTCCCTGACGTGCTCGGCGTCGGCGGCCACCGCGGCCACCCCGATCAGGGCCCGGCGGTGCAGGTCCAGGTGGCCGGCCTCGGCCACCGACACCTCGAACTTCCGGCGCAGCTCCGCCACGACCGGTTTCACCGCGGACCGCTTCTGCTTCAGCGAGTGGACGTCGCCGAGCAGCACGTCCAGCTCAAGGGCACCCACGTACAAGTGTCATCACCACGGGGGTAGGCGGGGGCCGCCGCCGGAGCGGCGGCCCCCGGATCTGCCGAGAACTCCTAGGCGCGCGGCTTCTCGCGCATCTCGAACGTCTCGATGACGTCGCCGACCTTCAGGTCGGCGTAGTTGCCCAGCGTCAGACCGCACTCGAAGCCCTCGCGGACCTCGGTCGCGTCGTCCTTGAACCGGCGCAGCGAGCTGATCGGCAGGTTCTCCTGCACGACGTTGTTGTCGCGCAGCAGGCGGGCCCGCGCGTTGCGGCGGATCTCGCCCGAGAGCACCATGCAGCCCGCGATCGTGCCGACCTTGGAGGACTTGAAGACCTCGCGGATCTCCGCGCGGCCCAGCTGGACCTCTTCGTACTCCGGCTTGAGCATGCCCTTGAGGGCCTGCTCGATCTCGTCGATCGCCTGGTAGATCACCGTGTAGTAGCGGACGTCCACGCCCTCGCGGTTGGCCAGCTCGGTCGCCTTGCCCTCGGCCCGGACGTTGAAGCCCAGGACGATGGCGCTACCCGCGACGGCGAGGTTGATGTCGCCCTCGGTGATGCCACCGACACCCCGGTGGATGACCCGCAGCTCGACGTCGTCGCCGACCTCGATCTTCATCAGCGCGTCCTCCAGTGCCTCGACGGTACCGGAGTTGTCGCCCTTGATGATCAGGGTGAGCTGGCTGGTCTCCTTCAGCGCGGCGTCCAGGTCCTCCAGGCTCACGCGCTTGCGCCGCGACGCGTTGAGCGCGTTGCGGGTGCGGGCCTGGCGGCGCTCGGCGATCTGCCGGGCCACCCGGTCCTCCTCGACCACGAGGAACGAGTCGCCGGCGCCGGGCACCGAGGTCAGACCGATGACCTGGACCGGGCGGGACGGCGTCGCCTCGGTGACGTCGTCGCCGTGCTCGTCCACCATGCGGCGGACGCGGCCGTAGGCGTCGCCGGCGACGATCGAGTCGCCGACCCGCAGCGTGCCGCGCTGCACCAGCACCGTGGCGACCGGGCCGCGACCGCGGTCCAGGTGCGCCTCGATCGCGACGCCCTGGGCCTCCATGTCGGGGTTGGCCCGCAGGTCCAGCGACGCGTCGGCGGTCAGCAGGATCGCCTCCAGCAGGCCGTCGATGTTGATGGCCTGCCTCGCCGAGATGTCGACGAACATCGTGTCGCCGCCGTACTCCTCGGCGACCAGCCCGTACTCGGTGAGCTGCTGGCGGATCTTGGCGGGGTTGGCCCCCTCCTTGTCGATCTTGTTGACCGCGACCACGATCGGCGCGTTGGCCGCCTGGGCGTGGTTGATCGCCTCCACCGTCTGCGGCATCACGCCGTCGTCGGCCGCCACCACGATGACCGCGATGTCGGTCGAGTTCGCGCCGCGGGCCCGCATGGCGGTGAACGCCTCGTGACCCGGGGTGTCGATGAAGGTGATGAGGCGCTCGTTGCCCTCCAGCTCCGTGCGGACCTGGTAGGCGCCGATGTGCTGGGTGATGCCACCCGCCTCGCCCTCGGCGACCTTCGCCTTGCGGATGGTGTCCAGCAGGCGCGTCTTGCCGTGGTCGACGTGACCCATGACGGTCACCACCGGCGGGCGGACCTGGAGGTCGCCCTCGTCGCCCGCGTTCTCGCCGTAGGTGATGTCGAACGTGCCGAGCAGCTCGCGGTCCTCCTCCTCGGGGGACACGACCTGCACGTTGTAGTTCATCTCGGAGCCGAGCAGCTCCAGGATCTCGTCGGACACCGACTGGGTCGCGGTGACCATCTCGCCGAGGTGGAACAGCACCTGCACCAGCGAGGCCGGGTTGGCGTTGATCTTGTCGGCGAAGTCGGTCAGCGAGGCGCCGCGCGGCAGCCGGATCGTCTCGCCGCTGCCCTTGGGCAGGCGGACGCCACCGACCGACGGCGCCTGCATGTTGTCCATGTACTCCTGGCGCTTCTGCCGCTTGGACTTGCGCCCGCGCCGGGCCGGGCCGCCGGGGCGGCCGAACGCGCCGGCCGCGCCACCGCGACCGCCGGGGCCACCGCCACCGGGACGACCGCCGCCACCGCGGAAGCCGCCACCGCCGGCCGGCGCGCCACCGCCGCCGCCGGGACCGCCGCGGAAGCCACCGCCGCCGCCACCGCCACCACCGGGACCGCCGCGGAAGCCACCGCCGCCGCCACCGCCACCGGGGCCGCCGCGGACGCCGCCACCGCCGCCACCGGGACGACCGCCGCCGCCACCGGGACCGCGACCGCCGCCACCGGGACCGCCACCCGGGCGGCCACCGCCGCCGGGACCGGGCCGGGGACCGGCCGGGCGACCGGGCAT
>Ga0196958_10000025_pt1 | contig 85327 bp, 72 predicted proteins | sample S1v_10metaG_FD_148654 | JGI IMG/M metagenome (GOLD analysis project Ga0196958, IMG submission 148654) | Soil microbial communities from Anza Borrego desert, Southern California, United States - S1+v_10 | ecosystem: Environmental > Terrestrial > Soil > Desert | place: USA: California | collected... | reverse complement strand
GGAGGCGCTGATCGGGCGGCCCGGGGCCGCGCACCCCCGGGGAACCGCGCCGGTCCGGCCCCGCCGGCCCCGTCGCGCCGCGCCCCGCCCCACCGCGCCCCGCCGCACCTGCCGCGCCGTGATCGCCCCGCCCGCCCCGGCGCGGCACCGCCGGCCGGGTGCGCCCGAACTCGTTTGTCCGCCGTCGCGGCGCGGCGCTACCTTGCCGGCGTGGACCTCTTCCAGCTGTCCTGGGCCGCGCTGCGCGCGGCGGTCGCCGACCTGACCGACGAGGACTTCGCCCGGCCCTCGGGCTGCGCCGGCTGGCTCGTGCGGGACCTGGTCTGCCACCTGGTGATCGACGCCCAGGACGTCCTGATCACCCTGGCGACCCCCGCCGGGGGCGAGCCCACCCGCGACGCGATCACCTACTGGGAGGTCGGCACGACACCGCCGACCGGTGACGACCCGCTCGACGCGCTGACCGTCCGGCTGGCCGCCGCCTACGGGGAGCCGGGGCTGCTGAAGTTCCACCTGGACGACGTCGGCTCCGCCGCCGGCCGCGCCGCCGCGCTCGCCGACCCCGCCGCCCGCGTCGGCACGCGCGGCGCCGTCCTCACCGCGGGCGACTACCTGTCCGCGTACGTCCTGGAGTGGACGCTGCACCACCTGGACCTGGTCGCGCACCGGCCCGCCGCGGCGCCGCCGCCCGCCGAGGGCCTGGCCCGGTCGCGGGCGGTGCTGGAGGCGATCGCCGGCGCCGCGTTCCCCCGGTCGTTCTCCGACCGGGACGCGCTGCTGGTCGGCACCGGCCGGCGCGCGCCGGGCGAGGCGGAAGCGACCGCGCTGGGCGAGGTGGCCGCGAGGCTGCCGCTCGTCCTCCGCTGACCGCCGCGCACCCGGGCGGTCGACCGGGCCGGGGCCGCGCCGGGCGGTCGGGCCGCGCGGGTCGCGGTGCGGGTGCCGGACACCGGCGCGGGCAGGCTCCGGCGGGACGAACAGCACGACGTCGAGCAGCACCTGCCACACCGCCGGGCCGCCGTCGCGCGCGGTGTCGCCCAGGGACGCGAACGGCCGCGGCTGCCGGGTGTCGACCAGGTGGCGCCGCGGGCAGAACTCCGGGGTCACCGCGGGCAGCGGGAACAGGGTGAACGCCACCGGGCCGCAGCCGTAGAGGGCGCCCGCCGCCGCGACCAGGGCCGACCAGCCGCGCAGCCGGCCGGAAACCCGGTACTGGCGGTGCACCCGGGGAGCACCGCCAGCGGCACCAGGAGCGCGAACAGGATGAGCGCGACGACCGACTCGCTCATCCGCATCGGAACATAGCACCTCCTCACTCGGTCCTCTGTGGACTCGTCCGATGTGGACCCCTCCGATCGACCGTCCCGTGAGGACTGTTCCGGGGGGTCGATCGCTTTACCTGATCGGGTGATGGGCTAAAGTATTTGGCGGGTAACGAACCCTCCTTCGCAGACGATGTGACCGGTGGGAGCGCCCGTTCCCAGCCGGCGCAGCCGAGGAACCGGAGGTCCCGCCGTGGCAGGGGTGACCGGTCGGCCGCAGTGGTCGGACGAGGTGGTCGGGCACGTGGTCGCCGAGTGCTCCCCGGGCGGGCGCGGAGCCCGGGCAGCCGGCACGACGACCGCGCGCGGGGGCGGGCGGTGGCGGCTAGCGGACGCGCGAGAGGTGGGTCGGCTGGTGGTCGACGCCGGTGCGGATCCGGTTGCCCACCAGGATGAGGTCGGGGTTGGTCAGGTGGTCGGGGTTGAGGCTGACGAGGGTCTGCCAGCCGCCTTCGATGTTCCTCTCGGCCGCGATGGAGGTCAGGGTGTCGCCTTCTTCGATGGTGTAGTCACCGTCCGGGTTGTCGGTCGAGGCGGGCAGGGCGGGCACGGGCGGCGCCGGGGGCGCTTGAAGCGGGGTGTGAACCTGGTGGGACGAGGAGCGGGTGCCGGCGGACACCGGCGCGGTGCTGTGGTTGCCGCCGCGGGCGCAGTTCGGCCACGCGCCGGGTCCCTGGGAGCGGAGCACGTTCTCCGCGACCCTGATCTGCTCCTCACGGCTGGCCTCGTTCGGCATTCCGGTGCCGCCGTTGGCGTACCAGGTGCTGGGCAGGAACTGAAGACCTCCGTAGTAGCCGTTGCCGGTGCTGATCGACCAGTCGCCGCCCGACTCGCACTGCGCGACCGCGTCCCAGTCGAGACCGGGTTCGGCGGACGCCGCGGCGCCGGTGAGCCCGAGGGCGCAGGCGGTCGCGAGGGCGAGGAGCAGCGCTCGGACGACGTGGTGGACACCGCTGCTGTCGGATGTGACTCCGTGATGGCCCATGGTTCGACTTGCCGCCGCACCCCGCCGGTCCGCTGGCGCGGTCCGGTTGTCCCTGTCCGACGACCTGGCCCCTTTCGATAGCCACAACCGTCCCGGGGGGCCGGCGGACAGAGTTGGTGCCCGACCACCCGGTGAAACCCGTGCCCGGTCTTGCGACCGACCACGAGCGGACCATAGGAACCAACCGGCGCAACGGCGCGCCGAGTACACCCGAATGACCTTCGCCACCGGGGGATGTCCACACGAAACGGTGATGTTGCTCAAGGTTTTCGGGCTGTCGTCAGTCCTTGCCGCGGGACAGCGCCGAGGGCCACCAGATCCGCCGCCCGATGTCCACCGCCAGCGCCGGCACCAGCAGCGACCGCACGACGAGGGTGTCGAGCAGCACGCCGAACGCCACGATGAACGCGATCTGCGCCAGGAACAGGATCGGCAGCACGGCGAGCGCGGAGAACGTCGCCGCGAGCACCACCCCCGCGGAGGTGATCACCCCACCGGTGATCCGCAGCCCGCGCAGCACCCCCTCCCGGGTGCCCGACGTGCGCGCCTCCTCGCGCACGCGGGTCATCAGGAAGATGTTGTAGTCGATCCCCAGCGCCACCAGGAACACGAACCCGAACAGCGGCACCACCGGGTCCGCGCCCGGGAAGCCGAGGACCCCGTTGAACACCAGCGCGGACACGCCCATGGTCGCGCCGAACGACAGCACGACGGTGGCGATCAGCAGCAGCGGGGCCAGCAGCGCGCGCAGCAGCAGCGCCAGCACCAGGAAGATCACCACCAGCACGATCGGGATGATGACCAGCCGGTCCCGCTCGGAGGTCCGCTGCGTGTCCAGCTGGGTGGCGGTGGGCCCGCCGACCTTGGCCTCGGCCCCCGGCACCGCCCGCACGGCCTCGCGCAGCCGCTGCACGGTGGCGACGGCGGCCTCGGAGTCGGCCGGGTCGGTCAGCACCACGTCGAGCCGGGCCAGCCCGCCCGCCTCGTCGCGCCGCTGCACCGAGGACACGCCGGGCACCTCGGCGGCGGCGGCGACCGCGTCCGCCCGGTCGGCCCGCGCCAGCACGACGGTCGGCGCGCCGCTGCCGCCGGGGAAGTGCCGGGACAGCAGCTCCTGGCCGGCGACGGAGTCCACCTCGCCCAGGAACACGTCGGACTGGGCGGTGCCGGACGCCTTGAGCTGCGGCACGAACGCCACGCCGACCAGCAGCACCAGCGCCGTCACGACCCAGGTGGCGCGCGGGCGGGCGGCGACCAGGCCGGCCACCCGCGCCCACAGCCCGCCCGCCTCGGGGTGCGGCGAGCCCAGCACCGGGCGCCGGGGCCAGAACGCCGAGCGCCCGAGCAGGACCAGCACCGCCGGCAGGAACGTGGTGGAGGCCAGCAGCGCCGCGCCGATGCCGATGGCGGCGACCGGGCCGAGGCCCTTGTTCGAGTCCAGGTCGCTGAACAGCAGGCAGAGCACGCCGAGCACGACGGTGCCGGCGGACGCGGCGATGGGCTCGACGGTGGCCCGCCACGCCGTGCGCATCGCCCCGTAGCGGTCCTCGGTGTCGCGCAACTGCTCGCGGAACCGGGAGACCAACAGCAGCGCGTAGTCCGTCGCCGCGCCGAACACCAGGATGGACAGGATGCCCTGGCTCTGGCCGTTGAGGTCGATCACGCCGCGGTCGGCGAGCAGGTACACCGCGAGGCTGGCCACGCCGAGGGCGAACCCGCCGGACAGCAGGACGACCAGCGGCAGCAGCGGGCTCCGGTAGACCAGGACGAGGATCACCGCCACCACCGCCGCGGCCACCAGCAGCAGCAGGCCGTCGATGCCGCCGAACGCCTCCTTGAGGTCGGCGACCTGCGCGGCCGGCCCGGCGACCAGCACGGTGAGCCCGTCGGGCGGCGCGGCGAGCCGGGCCCGCAGGTCCTCCACGGCGTCGGCGGGGTCGGCCGCGTCGAGCGCGACGACCACCTGCGCGGCCTGGTCGTCCTGGCGGGACGGCAGGACGGGCGAGGCCCGGCCGGGGTAGTCGACGGCCGCGAGCCAGGCGCGGTCGGCGTCCGTCATGCCGTCCGGGCGCTCGGCCACCACGATGGCGGGCAGGCTGCGCTGGTCGCCGAACGCCTTGAGCTGCTCGGCCACCTCGGTGGCCTCGGCGGAGTCGGGCAGGAACGCGGTGCTGTCGTTGACCGCGACCTGGCTGAGCTTGCCGGTGTACGGCCCGGCGAACCCCCCGAGGGCGAGCCAGGCGACGGTGATCAGGGCGGGCAGGACCCAGCGGGCGCGCACGGGAGAATGACCTCCGGACGACGAAGTGCTTCGATGATCTGATAATTCGATCGCCGAAATACTAACCGGAGGGCGGATGGTCGACAACACGGCGCTGGTGCGGTTGCTGCGGCAGCTGGTGGTGGAGTCCGACCACTTCGTCGACCTGTTCGGCCAGGCCCAGGGGATGCACCGCACCGACCTCAACGCGCTGGCGCTGATCATGGACGCCAAGGGGCGCGGCGAACCGCTGTCGCCGGGCAGGCTGGCGGAGGCGATGCACCTCAGCGCGTCGGCGACGACCTCCGTGCTGGACCGGCTGGAGGCGGCCGGGCACGTCGAGCGCGCCCGCAGCACCAGCGACCGGCGCAAGGTCGAGCTGCGGGCGCCGGACGGGGCGCTGGAGTGGGGGCGGCGGTTCTTCGCGCCGCTGGACGAGGCGTTCGGGCGGGCCTGGGCCGGGTTCAGCGACGCCGAGAAGGACGTGGTGGCGCGGTTCCTGACCGCGACGGTGGAGGCGACGGCGGCGGTGCGCGGGCGCGTGGCCGGCCCCCCGGCGGGGTCGGGCGGCCCCGCGGCTCCGGCCGCCGGGCGGGACGGGTGACGCGGGACGGGCGAGGCGGGACGGGTGACGCGGGGCACCGGCGGTCCCCGCCCGGGATTCCACACCAGCTAGAATTCACCGCCTGTCGAAAAAGCCGGCTAGGATCGAACCGGTGAAGATCCTCTTCTCGAGCCTCGGCTCCCACGGGCACACCTACCCCCTGCTCCCCCTCGCCGCCGCGGCGGCCGCGCAGGGGCACGACGTCACCTACGCCACCTCCGCCGAGTTCGCCGGGGCCGTCGAGCGGCTCGGCCTCCGGCACCTGACCGCCGGGCTGAGCCAGCGGGAGGCGCTGGCCGCCACGTTCGGCCCCGGCGAACCGGGCAGGCCCGGCGCCGTGCCGGAGGAGGTGATCGCGGAGGTGTTCGGCCGGGTGCTGCCGCGCTCCTTCCACGACGACCTGGTGCCGTTCCTGGCCGAGTGGCGGCCCGACCTCGTGGTGCACGAGGTCGGCAACCCGGGCGCCGGCCTGGCCGCGCGCACCGCGGGCGTCCCGGCGCTGTGCCACGGCTTCGGCCGGATGTGGTCGGCCGACGCGCTGTTCTCCCGGACGCCCGGCCCGCTGGTCGACTACGCCGCCGAACTGGGCGTCGACCTGCCCGCCGAGGACCCGATCGTGCTCGGCAACACCTACCTCGACGTCTGCCCGCCGTCGGTGCAGGACCAGCGGTTCCTGGCGGCGAACGACACCGTGCCGCTGCGCCCGGTGCCGTTCGCCGAGCCGGGCGAGCTGCCCGGCTGGGTCACCGCGCACGACCGGCCGCTGGTGTACCTGACGCTGGGCACGGTGTTCGGCGACCCGGGCGTGCTGCGGGCGGCGATCGCCGGGCTGGCCGCGGTGGCGGGCGCGCGGGTGCTGGTCGCCACCGGGCCGACGATCGACGTCGCGGAGCTGGGCGGGGTGCCCGACCACGTCGAGCTGCTGGGGTGGGTGCCCCAGGCCGACCTGCTGCCGCACACCGACCTGGTGGTGCACCACGGCGGCAGCGGCACGACCATGGGCGCGTTCAGCGTCGGGGTGCCGCAACTGGTGCTGCCGCAGGGCGCGGACCAGTTCGGCAACGCCGACGCCGTGGTCGAGCACGGCCTGGGCGAGCAGCTGGTGGGCGAGGGGGTGACCGCCGAGGCGGTGGCCGAGCGGGCGCGGCGGCTGCTGGCCGACGACGCGGTCCGCGACGCCGCGCGGGCCGTCGCCGCCGAGGTGGCGGCCATGCCGTCGCCGGCCGAGGTGGCCGCGCGGCTGCCGGAGTACACCCGCTAGGCGCGCCCCCGACCGCTCGCCCGCGGCTGCGGGGCGGTTCCCGCCGACGCGGGCGAGCGGTGCTCCCGGACGCGGGCGTTCGCGCCCCGGGCCGGTTCCCGCGGCGCGCGCGACCGGGTCGGTTCCCGCGCACCGCTCGGCGGGAACGGGAAATTCAGTCCACAGTGGATGGTCCGGGCGAGGGGCCGGGGATCGCCTCGCGGGAAGCGACCCCCGGTCCACCGGGCCTTCCGGACCCTTGCGCCGCTAGAGCGTCAGGCCCCAGCTGTCGATCGTGCCGACGTCGTTGGCCGCGACGTCGCGCACGCTGAGCTTCCACACGCCGTTGCGGGCCTCCGACGACAGGTCGACCGGGTAGGTCGCGTCGACGTTGTCCGCGCTGTCGCCGCCGCTGGAGTTCTTCAGCCGGTAGGTCGTGCCGTCCGGGGCGACCAGGTCGATCACCAGGTCACCGCGGTAGGTGTGCTTGATGTGCACCTCGACCCCGCTCGTGGCCGAGGCGTTGCCGGCGCAGCCGGAGAAGGTGACCGAGCTGGTCACCGTCGAGACGTCGGGGATCGCCACGTCGGCGCCGTTGGTCTGCGGCGCGCAGTCGCCCGCGCCGACCACCCAGGTGAAGGTGGTGCTGCCCGAGCCGCCCGCCGAGGCGGTGGCCGTCGCGGTCACGGTGTAGCTGCCGGCGGTGGTCGCCGTGCCGGTGACCAGGCCGGTGGACGAGCCGATCGACAGGCCGGGCGGCAGGCCGGTGGCCGACCAGGTGTAGGGGGCCGTGCCGCCGGACGCGGTCAGCCGGAGGTTCGCGGCGCCGCCGACGGTCGTGGTCTGGTTGCCGGGGTTGGCCACGGTGACGGCGCCCGCGCCGCCCTCGTTCACGCGCAGCAGGCGGTTCGGGGTGCCGGAGCCGGGGTTGGTGACCTTGTTCGGCGTCGCCTCGGCCAGGATCGCCTCGTGCACCTGGGCCGGGGTCTTCGCCGGGTTGTCCGCCAGGTACAGCGCGACCGCGCCCGCCACGTGCGGCGAGGCCATCGACGTGCCGCTCATCGACGCCGAGCCCGAGTTGTTCGAGTAGGACGCCGAGACGATGTCCTGGCCCGGCGCGAACAGGTCGCTGCACCGGCCGTAGCTGGAGAACGACGCCCGCGCGTCGGTCCGGGCCGAGGCCGCGACGTTGATCGTCTCGGTCACCCGCTGCGGGGAGTACTTGCAGGAGTCGTCGTTGAAGTTCCCGGCGGCCACCACGTAGGAGATGCCCTTGGCGATGGACGCCTTGACCGCGTTGTCCAGCACGCGGCTGGGCTCGTTGGCGGTTCCGGTGTACAGGCTCATGTTGGCCACGGCCGGGAGCACCGCGTTGCCGGTGACCCAGTCGACGCCCGCCGCCTCGGTCGCCACCGAGCCGCTGCCCTGGCAGTTGAGCACCCGCACGGCCTTGAGCTTGACCTGCTTGGCCACGCCGAAGGTGCGACCGCCGACGGTGCCCGACACGTGCGTGCCGTGGCCCTGGCAGTCCTTGCCGTTGCGGCCGTCGGAGAAGGCGTCGAAGCCGAACGACGCGCGCCCGCCGAAGTCGGTGTGGTCGTAGTTGATGCCGGTGTCGATGACGTACGCGGTGACGTTCGACGCGCCGGTGGAGTAGCTGTACTTCTGGTTGAGCGGCAGGGAGTCCTGGTCGATCCGGTCCAGGCCCCACGACGGCGGGTTGTCCTGGTCGGTCAGCAGGCCGACGGTGCGGTCCTGCTCGACGTAGGCCACGGCCGGGTCGGCGGCGAGCCGCTTGGCCTGCCGGGCCGGCATGGCGACCGAGAAGCCCTTCAGGGCCGACCGGTAGGTGAAGCCGATCCGGCCGCCGCCGTAGCGGGCCAGCAGGTCGTCGGCCTTCGGGCGCACCGCGGCGCCGGCGAGCCGGTCGTCCTTCAGCACCACGATGTAGCTGTCCTGGACCGCGTTCGGCGCGCTCTCGGCGACGATCGGGCCTTCCTGGGCGGCGGTGGCCGCGCTCGGCCAGACGACCGCGGCCGCGGTGGCGGCGGTGGCCGCCAGCCCCAGGCCGAGCATCCGTCCGGGCAGGGTTCGGGGTCGCATCACTGCTCCTCGGTGCAGGGCGCCCGGAACGGCCGGCCCTCGACGGCCCACGGGTCCCGGGCGGTGTGATGAGCGGTGTCCGATCGGACCTGGCGAGTATTTTCCGCGCCCGCCGGGCCCGACAAGAGACTTTCGTACGGTTCCCGCCGAATTCCCGAAGGCCCCGCTGTCCGGTTCCCGACAATGTCCGCCGTCGACCCGCGCCCGCCGGCGAGGCCCTTGACGGCGGGTGGCCGCCGCCCTAGCGTCGCCCGCACGTTCGCCCTGCGAGGTGGAGATGTTCCTGCTGGAACCGGTCGGCCTCGGCCAGCGGGACAACGACGTCTACCTGGCCCTGCTGGAACTGCGCCGGGCGACGGTCGCGCAGCTGGCCGAGCACGGGGGCCGGCCGCCGGCCGAGGTGCGCGCGGCCCTGGCCGTGCTGCTGGGCGCGGGCCTGGTGCACCAGCTGGGCCACGCGCCGGCGGTGTACCTGGTGGTCGCGCCGGAGGAGGCGCTGGCGGCGCTGATCCAGCGGCGGCGCGGCGACCTGGCCCGGATGCAGGTCCGGGTGGAGGAGCTGGCGCAGCGGCTGCGGTCGGGCCCGCCGCGCGCCGGCGCCGCGGTGGAGCTGGTGGAGGGCGAGGACGCGGTGATCGCGTCGGTGACCCGGCTGCAGGCCCAGGCGCGCAAGGAGGTGCTGGCCGTGGACGCGCCGCCCTACCTCGGCGGCCAGTGGAACCCGAACGACTTCGAGATCACGCAGCTGGGCAGCGGCGTCGAGTACCGCTTCGTGTACTCGGCGGACTCGCTGGCCACGCCCCTGCACGTGGCGAACATGCGGCGCTGCGTGGAAGCGGGCGAGCAGGCCCGCATCCTGCCCGACGCGTCGATGAAGATGGTCGTGGTCGACCGGGACACCGCCCTGATGCCCGCGTCCTACCAGGACCCGGACCCGGCGGTGCGGCTGCTGGTGCGCGAGTCGGCGTTGGTCGACGCGCTGGTGTCCTGCTTCGAGGGCATGTGGTCGCGCGCCACGCCGGTCGCGGTGGGCGATCCGCCGGACGGGGCGGCGGCGCGGGCCGGCGAGCGGGCCGGGCTGTCGGCGCGCGACGGGGAACTGCTGTCGCTGCTCGCGTCCGGGCTGAAGGACCGCTCCATCGCGCGCGCCCTGGGCGTGACGGAGCGGACGGTGGGCCGGCGCGTCACCGAGCTGATGGCCGAGCTGGGCGCGCAGTCGCGCTTCCAGGCCGGGTTGCTGGCCGCCCGGAAGGGCTGGATCTGACGGGCCGGACCTGACGGGCCGGATCCGGAGGACCGGGCTTCCGGGGCCGGACCCGGTTGCGGCGCAAGGGCTTCACGGGATCGCGCGGCGAACCGGTCGCCCGGTCACTCCACGAGGGCCTGCTCGTGGCGCTCGTCGGCCGACCGGTCGCCCCGGTCCTCCCCCGCGCACCGGACGAGCCCGGCCACGCCGCGCGCCAGGTCGGTCCGGTAGGGCAGGTTCGCGAACCCCGGCCCGCGGTCGTCCCGGCGCGCGCCGGGACCGCCCCGTCCCCGCGCGCCGCGGTCGGCGCCCTCCCGGCGGGGCGCGGACGCCACCGCCGAGCGCAGTTCCGCGAGTTCGCGCAGCAGCGCGGGGTCGATCGCCGGGTCGGCCCGCAACGCCCGCTCGGCGGCGGCCAGGGCGGCGCGCTCGGGGCCGGCGGGGGCCTCGCCGCGCCACCGGGCGCAGTCGTACAGGGTGAACAGGTCGAGGTAGCGGCGCTGCGGCGTGACCCGCTCGGCGTAGTCCGGTTCGGACACCAGCGCGATCAGCCGCTCCCGGCCGCGCCGCCGGTCCGGGTCGGCGTGCGGCGGCTCCTCGTGGTGGTCGGGGTCGCCGTGGTCCCGCAGGAGCCGGTCCCGGTTCCACGCGCGCCACTGCTCCGACTCGCGCGCGTGCTCCACGAACTCCCGCAGCGCGTCCGGGTCCCCGAGGTGGCACAGCTCCCGGAGGAGCGCCTGGCGCAGGAACGCGTCGCCCTCGCCGTCGAGCAGCCGCCGCAGCGCCTCCCGCCCGCCGGCCACCGCCCGGGACAGCGGGTGCGCCACCAGGTCCCCGGTGGTGCGCGCGAGGGCCGTCCCGGGGCCGGCCGCCCGCGCGTGCCGGTAGGCCGCTTCGAGCGCCGCGCCCGGCCCGGCGGCGCGCGCCGGGCGCAGCCGGTCCACCAGGAAGTCCCGGATCCCCGGCGTGGGCTCGACGCGCAGGCAGTCGACCAGCTCCGCCACCCCGCCGCCCGCCGACGCCCGGTCCAGCCGGTCGAGGTAGTGCCTGCCCACCAGGTAGCCGAAGAACGCGCGGTGCGCGAAGCTGCCCCACACGCGGCCCGCCGACCGCCGGCGGTCGCAGACCTGGCTCAGCGCGCGCGCCGCGCACCGCCCGCCGTCGCCGACGCGGGCGACGACCGCGTCGAAGTCGAACCGGTCCCCGGACGGGCGCCCGCACCGGAACACCGCCCACGCCGCCTCGACCCAGAGGTCCAGCGAGGAGCGCGGGCCGTGGCAGCCCGCCCTCGCGAGCGCGACGTCGCTGACCGCCGCGAGCTTGTCGACGTGCTCGGCGCACAGCGCGGACGCGGTCGTCACCGGCCCGAGGCCGGTGCGCCCGAGGGAGGTCACCAGCCGCGCGTGGAGCGGGCGCACGACCATCCGCGCCAGCCCCGGCGAGCGCCGCACCGCCTCGACCAGGTCGTCGGAGGCGAGCAGCCCGCCGGCCACCAGGCGGCGGACGAACTCGGTGAACCGGCCGTCGAGCGTCCAGGCGCCGACGGTGCGGACGGCGTCGAACGCGCCGTCCGCCGCCGCCGGCGCGAGGTGGTCCTCGAACTCGCGCTGCCGGCACGTCGCCACCAGCGTGAACCGCTCCCCCGCCCACCGCAGCAGCCCGGCCGGGTCGACCGGCCCCGCGGGCACCTCGTCGAGCCCGTCGACCAGCAGCACCGGGCGGGTCGGGCCGCGCTCGGCCGCCTCGTGCAGCGCCGGGAACCTCCCCGGGTCGTCGACCAGCTCCCGCAGCTCGCCGCCCCGGACGGCGACGGCCGGCACCGACGAGCGCAGCGCGCGCAGCACCGCGTACGCGGCGACGCTCTTGCCGCTGCCCCGCTCGCCGAGCACCAGCACCGAGCGGTCGGCCGCGACCTCCGCCACGACGGCGTCCACCAGCGGCCCCTCCCGCCCGAGCCCGTCGTCGGCGCACACCGGCGGCACGCACAGCCCGCGGTCGTGCAGCTCCGCGATGCTGAGGTCCAGCGGGCAGGCGGTGCGCCGGGCGCCGAACCGGCGGGCGGAGTCGTCCGAGGTCTTCCACAGCGCGCTCAGCACCTCGTCGGCGGCGCGGGGCGCGCCGGGGGCCTGCGGCGGCCCGCCGCGGCGCACCCAGGCCACCGCGTCGGTCTCCTTCGCCACCACCCGCACCGGCCGGTACGCGCCCGCGCCGCCGCCCGGACCGTGCCGGACGACCTCCTCGAAGAACCAGTCCGAGGCGATCAGCGCCAGCGGCCCGGCGGTGCCGGCGAGCGCCTCGCGGACCGGCGCCGAGTACACCAGGCGCCACACGTGGTTGACCGCCCGGCCGACGGCGCCGTGCGCGTCCCGGTAGACCTCCCCGGCGTGCAGGGCCAGCCGCAGCCGGATCCGCTCCTGCGGCGGGTGGGCTCCGTTGTGCTCGGCCAGCAGCGCGGCGAGGCGGTCGGGCAGGCGTTGCGCGAAAATCGACTTGGTGACCTCCGGCGGCACGAACACGAGAACGCCGTCACCCCGGTCCACGTGCCGGCAGGTCGCCCACTCGACGCCGCAACCGGAAAAGGCGGCGCGCATTACCCGGTACAGCGCCGCGCGCACGGCCAATCGGTCGGGATTGGTCCGCCGGTGGTCCCCGAACCCCTCGACGTCGACCACCACCAGCGTCCGGTGCGCCGCTTCCCCGGCCGGTCCGGGCACATCCGCCTCGTCCATCGAACTCCCTCCGGTCCACCGGGCGGTCACTGTAGGACACGTTCGGGAAATCGTCGCCCCCCGCGTTGGAATTGCCGCCCACCCGACCCGCGAGGCGCAATCCTGCGGCTCCCGGACCACTTCGCCGCCTGTTAATACCCGCGGCGGAATATCCTTCGCCCACCGCTTTCCCCCGCTTTTCCGGGAAGCGGCTGCCGGCCGGGCGCGCCCGGGTGACCCGCGCGTGCGGGGTCGGGGGTGACTAGGCTCCGCCCATGGCTAGGTACTTCGACGTGCACCCGGTCAACCCGCAGCGCCGCAGCATCGACCAGGTCGTGCGGATGATCAGGTCGGACGGCCTCGTCGCCTACCCGACCGACTCCTGCTACGCGCTGGGCTGCCGGCTGGGCAACAAGGAGGGCCTGGACCGGATCCGGCAGATCCGCCACCTCGACGACCGGCACCACTTCACGCTCATGTGCCGGGACTTCGCGCAACTGGGCCAGTTCGTGCACGTCGACAACGCGGTGTTCCGCGCGGTCAAGGCCGCGACGCCGGGCAGCTACACGTTCATCCTCCCGGCCACCCGCGAGGTTCCGCGCCGCCTGCTGCACCCGAAGAAGAAGACGGTCGGCGCGCGCATCACCGAGCACCCCGTCGCGCAGGCGCTGCTCCAGGAGCTGGGCGAGCCGCTGCTGTCGAGCACCCTGCTGCTGCCCGACCAGGACGAGCCGCTGGTGCAGGGCTGGGAGATCAAGGAGCGCCTCGACAACGCGGTGGACGCGGTGCTCGACTCGGGCGAGTGCGGCACCGAGCCGACGACCGTCATCGACTTCTCCAGCGGCGAGCCGGAGGTCGTGCGCCGGGGCGCGGGCGACCCCAGCCGGTTCGAGTAGCCGGTCGGCCGGCCCCCGCGGCGGTCGGCGGGACCCACTTCGGCAGCGCGGACGCCGGCCTCGGCGGCCCGCGCTCGCAGCCGTGCGCTCGTGATCACCCGTTCCGGTGTGGCGCACTGCACACTTCTCCCCCTTTCTGAGCACTTCTGCTCAGTCATGGGTCTGCCCACGCACAGCTCAGCAGTCGATCGACACTGGCCGTGAGCAGCTTTTCAACCGGAAGGGGGTGGTTGGTCTGCAAAATAATGCAGTATGTTCGTGCTTTGAGTGCAGAAGTGCGCACATCTGGAGGAGAGCCTGTGAGCACCCACGTCGCCGTCGAGATCGCCGCCCAGCCGGACTGCTGGCACCGCGCGTCCGCGCTGGCCGAGCGGGTCGCGCCGCGCCTGCCCCACCCCGGCGAGCGGGTGGCCGTGGTCGGGTGCGGCACGTCGTGGTTCGTCGCGCAGTCCTACGCCTGGCTGCGCGAGGCCCGCGGGCTCGGCTTCACCGACGCGTTCGCCGCGTCGGAGTTCCCCGGCGTCCGGGACTACGACCGCGTCGTCGCCATCAGCCGCTCGGGCACCACGTCCGAGGTGCTGGACCTGCTCGACGGCGTGTCCGCGCCGACCCTGGCCCTCACCGCGGACGGCGCGACGCCGATCGCCGACGTCGCCGACGACCTGGTGGTGCTGGACTTCGCCGACGAGGCGTCGGTCGTGCAGACCCGGTTCGCGACCAGCACCCTGGCGCTGCTGCGGGCGTCGCTGGGCGAGGACCTGTCGGGCGCGATCGCCGACGCGCGGGCGGCGCTGGCCGCGCCGCTGCGCCCGGAGTGGACCGGGGCCGGGCAGTTCACGTTCCTCGGGCGCGGCTGGACGACCGGGCTGGCGCACGAGGCGGCGCTGAAGATGCGCGAGGCGGCCGGCGCGTGGACCGAGTCGTACCCGGCCATGGACTACCGGCACGGCCCGATCAGCATCACCGCGCCGGGCCGGCTGGTGTGGGTGTTCGGGCCCGCGCCCGCCGGGCTGGCGCAGGACGTGGCCGCCACCGGGGGCACGTTCGTGACCGACGACCGCGACCCGATGGCGACGCTGGTGCTGGCGCAGCGGCTGGCCGTGCACATCGCGCAGGAGGCCGGCCTGGACCCCGACCGGCCCCGCCACCTGACCCGTTCGGTGATCCTGTCCTGAGCCGCGTCCCGGTCGGCGGCGCACGGCTCCTCGGCCGTTCGCCGGCGGCCGGGTCGGGGTCGGCCGCGGTCGGGATCGGGGTCGGGGTCGGGGTCGATGACCGAAAGGCGACTCGGCGGCCAGGAGCCGCGTGGTAGTCGGGAGCGGCACGACAGCCGAAAGCAGCACGGTGACTGAAAGCGGCGTGGTGGCCGGAAGCGGTGTGGCGGCCAACATCGGCACCGGGCGCGTGTGGCCGCCCCCGGCGCCGCGTCGGGTCCCCGACCGGTCCGGGCGCGTCCCGGACCGGCGCCGGCAGCTCGTGCCGCGGGCCCGCGGCAGCTCCCGGCTGCGCGACCGGAGGGCGCGGGCCGTGCTCCGCCGTGGACCACAGCCCGACCGCGCCCGCGGCCGCCGCGCCCCGGCGCCCCGCGCCGGAACACCCGTTCGGCACCGGGCCACCGCCCCGCGGCGGGGCCGCCCCGGCCGTGCCAGGGCACGTCGGCCGGCAGCGGCGCCCTCGGGGCGGCGGCCCGGTGCTCCCGTCGGAGTTCGCGGGGGTGCGTCGCGGCCCGGCGCACCCCCCACATTCTTAAGCCCGCCACGGCACACCCTCCGAGCGCTGAGCCGGACATGGCGCCCCCGGTGGCGGGGACGCGGGTCGCGCGTCCCGGCCGGCGCGAACCGGGCTCGACCGGTCGGGGGCGGCGGAGCGGAAGACCGCGATCATGCGCCTCCCTCTGTCGTCCGCGGCCCCGACGCTAGGGCGTCCGGGCGAACCCGGCCACGCGACATCGCCTGGACGGGTGACCAGCGAGCTCGAGAACCAGCCGAGATCTCCCGCAGGCGTCCACCGGACGGTGGACCGTCGGCAGGAGGAGGGGACATGGCGGGTCAGACGACGCGGGTCGCGCGGTGACGGCCGTGGGCGCGGTGCTCGGCGCAGTGCCCTCGGGCGGTCCGGCGCGCCGCAGCCACCGCCGCCGGCCGCGCCGCGCCCGCCCGGGCGATCCTGAACCGCGCGTGACCCGCGAAGCGGTCCCCCGGCACCGGGCGGGGAACCGACCGGTGTCACGGCTCGCCGGCGGAGGTGGGGAGGAGGTCGAACGCGTTGGGCAGGCCGAGCCGGTAGTGCACCTGGTCCTGGACCTTGAGCAGCTCGAACTCGGGCGCCCGGTACAGCTCGTGCACGACCGCGCGGGGGGCGTCGGACCCGGCTCGGTCCAGCAGCGCGTTCACCGCCGAGCGCGCGGAGCTGTTCGCCGCCTCCATGCTGGCCCCGTTGATCGGCGCCTGGACGTAGTCGCCGGCGAGGAAGAGGTTCGGCACGGCGGTGCGGGCGGTGGGGCGGCGGTGCCACGAGCCGACCGGGTGCACGACCAGCTCGTCGGCGTTGACGGGGTCGGGCCCGCCGATGCCGCTCACGCCGGGGTCCAGGAACCAGGTCACCAGCCGCGACTCGTCGAGCACCACCCGGCCGGAGTCGTTGAGGTGCCGGGAGAGCTGGGCCAGCACCTCCCGCACCACCTGCTCCTCGGTCAGCTGCTTCGCGGGCCGGCCGTAGAGGACGCCGGGCCGGTCCCAGTCGGAGATGATGACCGACACGCAGTCCGCGACGGAGCCGTCGCCGTAGTCGGCCCGGAAGTCGCGCCCCGGCCAGAACGCGGCCTGGCTGATCGAGGTCAGCGCCCACGGCGCGTGGACGTAGTAGGCGTGGCCGTGCACGAGGGGGGTCGGGCGGTCGAAGTAGAGCATCAGCCCGGTCATCCACTCGGTGTCCAGCCCGGCCGCGACGCGCAGCCGCGGGTCGGCCGCCAGGAGGTCGGCGTTCCACACGTGCCGGGCGTGGTCCACGGGCAGCGCGCAGACGTAGAAGTCGGCGACGGCCTCCTCCTCGCGCCCCTGCGGGTCGCGCGTGCGCACCGCCGAGATCCGGCCGCGGTCCACCACCAGGTCCCGGACCTCCCACCCGAGGCGGAACCCGACGCCGAGGTCGCGCAGGTGCCGCTCCCACGGGTCGATCCAGGCTTCGTTCGTGGGCAGGTTCAGCACCCGGTCCAGCGGCCCTTCGGCGCCGCGGCCCAGCAGCGTGAACAGCACCCGCTCGGCCACCAGGCCGGCGGTGTGCGCGCTGGCGTCGTCCGTCCTGGTCGAGCTGAGCACGCGCGTCAGCCCGTCGACGAAGATCCGCCGGTAGTCCTCGGACTTGCCCCGGGCCCGCAGGAAGTCCGGCCAGGCCGTGTGCTCCCACTGCCCCAGGCGGCGTTCCTCGCAGCTGGTGAGGTAGACCAGCATCCGCTGGGCGAAGACCGCCGCCTCGTGCGGCGGCAGGTGGAAGGCGGTCTCGACCAGGGCCCGCACCAGCCGCAGCAGGCCGTCCGGCGTCAACCGCGGTGGCAGGCCGTCGGGCGGGGTCAGCGGGAGGCGCAGGTCCTCCCGCCCGCCCGCGAGCGAGGCCAGCAGCTCCGAGCCGGCGACCAGGTTGTCGTGCACGCCGTTGGCGTTGCCCGGGAACGGGATCCTGCGCAACGTGTCCGGCAGGTCCTGGTAGAAGCCTAAGAAGATGCGGAAACCGTGCTCGCCCGGCAGGTCGCGCCGACCGCCCCGCCCGGTGCCGGGCACCGGCACGCTGCGGGACTTGCCGCCCAGGGCGCGCCGCTCGTAGAGCGTGACCGCGAACCCGCGCTCGGCCAGCTCGTGCGCCGCCGTCATCCCGGCGACCCCGCCGCCCAGGACCGCCACGCTCGCCCCGGGAGCACGACCCGCCGCCACCCCCGGCAGGACCGACCCCGCCAAGCCGGCGCCCGCGCCGGCCAGGAGGGTGCGACGCCTCACCCCGAACCCGTCCACCGAACCACACCCCCGCCCCGACGCCACCGGGGCACCACGCTAGACCACCGGGCACCCCGCCCAGGGTCGCCCTTTCGGGTTGTTCACAACAGGAATCCTTACGTCCCAACGACTGTGGCCGACGACCGAGCGCCCCGTCCGGCAGCCGAGCCGCACCCACGCGAGGGCGAATCCACCAGGTGCCGGGGTCCTCCCGCCGGCTCGGTGCCCCGCGACCGCGGTGCCGCCCGGGGGATCGACGGCCCGCACGCCCGCGGTGATCGGGACTCACCGTCCAGGACGACCGCGAACGGCCCCCGCTCCAGGCGGTCGACTTCGAGGTGGTAGTCGTGGAAGGCCCACCAGCCACGCGCCGGGTAGTCGGACGGGAAGTCGAGCGCCCGACCGATCTCGGCGAGCAGGTCGGCCACCTCCCGGCGTGTCGCACTGTCGGCCGCACAGCTCCACCCGCCTGGCCGAGCACCCACCGGTCCGTCGCGGTGACGGCGAGCGTGGAGCCCCTTCTCGGCCGTCGACCCCCGACCCCGGTCGGGGGTCGGGGGTCGGGGGTCGGCCGGGTCCGCGGTGCCGCGGTGCCGCGATCGCGGGCTAGCGGGGCAGGTAGGCCCGGTGGGACTTGGAGAACTCGAAACCGTTGTGCTTGTCCCAGTTGATCGACCACGTCATGAGGCCGCGCAGGTCCGGGTAGGTCGACTTCGGCTTGTACGGGCCGCAGTTGGCGCCCTTCATCAGGCAGTCCAGGGCCTTGTGGGTGTCGCCGACGGAGGTGAAGCCGTTGCCCGCGTTGACGCTCGCGGGCAGGCCGATCGCGACCTGGTCCTGCCGGAGGCCGGGGAAGACCTTCGTCGCGTCGCCGCGCACCGGGAAGCCGGCGAGCACCATGTCGGCCATCGAGACGTGGAAGTCCGCCCCGCCCATGAAGTGGTACTGGTTGTCCAGCCCCATGATCGGGCCGGAGTTGTAGTGCTGGACGTGCAGCAGGGTGAGGTCGTCGCGCATGGCGTGGATGACCGGCAGGTACGCGCCCGCCCGCGGGTCCTGCCCGCTGCCGCCGCCGTAGAACTGGTAGCCGAGCTGGACGAAGAACGTCTCCGGGGCCATCGTGAGCACGAACTTGGCCCCGTAGCGGGCCTTCAGCGACTTGAGCGCCGAGATCAGGTTCACGATCACCGGGGTGGTCGGGTTGCGGAAGTCGGTGTCGCCGGCGTTGAGCGACAGCGAGTGGCCCTCGAAGTCGACGTCGAGGCCGTCCAGGCCGTACCGGTCGATGATGGCGCCGACGCTGCGCACGAACGCGTCCCGCGCGGCCGTGGTGGTCAGCTGCACCTGGCCGTTCTGGCCGCCGATGGAGATCAGCACCTTCTTGCCCTGGGCCTGCTTCTCGCGGATGCCGGCGATGAACTCGGCCTCGGACTCGACGTTCGGGCACTCGGCCACCGGGCACTGCTGGAAGCGCAGGTCGCCGGAGGTGACGGAGGTGGGCTCGGCGAAGGACAGGTTGATGATGTCCCAGTCCGGCGAGACGTCCTTCATCCGGATGTAGCCGGAGCCGTTGGCGAAGCTGGCGTGCAGGTAGCCGACCAGGACCCGCTTGGGCAGGCCGGTCGGCGGCCGGGTCGTCGTCGTGGTGGTGGTCGTGCTGGTGCTGGTCGACGTGCTGGTCGAGGTGCTGGTCGACGTCTGCGTGGTGCTCGTCGTGGTGGTCGTGGTCAGCGTCGGCGCCCCGGAGCACGCCGCGCCGTTGATCCGGCAGTTCGCGGGCTCGCCCGACCCGGAGGCGTTGAACCCGAACGTCACCGAGGCGCCGGGCGCGACGTTGCCGTTGTACTCGCGGTTGGTGAAGGTGTAGCGCCCGCCGGAGTTGGTCTGCAGCGCGTCCCAGTACGCGCCGACGGCCGTGCCGGAGGGCAGGTCGAACTCGACCTTCCAGTTGGTGATCGCGCTGCTGGTCTCGTTCTTCACCGTGAACAGCCCGGTGAAGCCGGAACCCCAGGACGAGGTCTTGGTGAACGAGGCGGTGACGGACGAGGCGTACGCCGGCGCGAAGCCCACCACCACCGCGCTGGCCACCAACGCCCCCACCGCCACCACCCTGGCCAACAGGACTCTGCGCGACATGCGGTCACCTCTCCTAGCGGTGGGCGGCCTCCAGGTGGTGGAAATTGGACTAGACCACAGCCGGGGTGTCAAGGACCGATCGCGCCCGCCGCCCGCCACGACCGGCGACGTGACCACCCGGCTACGCTGCGTTCGCACTGGTGGGGGCCTCGTCGAGGCGGGGAAAAACCACCACTTCCCCGCGCCGGCGGGATACCGTTCCGGGGGTGCAGATCCCGTGGAGAGCCGCGCCGCGCGCCGCGTTGTCGAGCCCGCTGACCCTGCTGGTCAGCCTGGTCACCGCGCTCCTGCTCAGCTTCGTCGTGGCCGCCGCGGTGATGCACTCCGCCGCCTCCGGCAGCGCCGCGGTCGACTACCAGGGCGACCGGCTGTGCGAGGAGGCCCTGCACCCCTCGCTGGAGATGAGCCTGCCGCCCGACCGGGTGGCGCCGGCGCTGGACGCCGTGCGCGGGTCCGCCGGCGACCGGCCCGTCCTGGCCGCCACCTACACGCGCGAGGCGCGCGCCGACTTCGGCGGCGGGCGCACCTACGCCAAGTTCGGCTTCCGGCCGGGCGCGACCGACCACCTGACCGTCCTGCAGGGCGGCTCCAAGGACGGCCTGTGGGTGCCCCAGAGCATCGCCAGGACCACGGACCTGAAGCTGGGCGAGCGCGGCATGGGCGGCCGGCTGCCACCGGTCACCGCCGTCTACGCCGACCTGCGCGACCCGCTCGACCCGTGGTGGTGCTCCGAGCGGCAGTACGTGATCCCGAACCGGCTCGCCCGCGTCGACTACCTGACGGCCGTGGTGTGGATGCCCAGCGCCGAGTCCTTCGCCGAGCTGCCGCCGGAGCTGGCCCCCGTGGTCGACGTGACCGTCCGCTACCCCAACCCCGCGCCGCGGACGGTGGACGAGGCGGAGGAGCTGCTGGCCGCCGGCACCGCGCGGGTGCGGCCCTTCGAGGGCCCGGGGGTCCGCGTCCTGTCGCCGCTGGTGCTGCCGGTGGAGAACGCGCGCCAGACCGTCGCCAACGTCCGCTCCGCCATCCTCCCGCTGACCCTGATCAGCCTGCTGATCGGCCTGGCCGGGGTCGCGACGGTGACCGCCCAGTGGGCGCAGCGCCGGCACACCGAGCTGCGGCTGCTGTGGGTGCGCGGCGCGGGCCCGGCGGCGCTGGGCGCGCGCGGGCTGCTCGAACTGGGCCTGCCGCTGGTGGCCGGCGGCCTGCTGGGGCTGGGCGTCGCCCACCTGCTGCTCCCCCTCTACGCGCCCTCGACCGCGCTGCCGCCGGGCACGACCGCCGCCGCCGCGCTGGCGGTGGCGGTCGTCGTCGTGCTCGGCGTCGCGGTCACCTGGGCCACCGCCGCCCTGCGCGCGCACCGCGCGTTCCAGGCCGCCGCGACCGGCGCCCGCGCCCGGCGCGCGCTGACCGCCGTGCCGTGGGAGCTGGTCACCGCCGGGCTCGCCGCGTGGGCGTGGACCCGGGTCCAGCACAGCGGCCTGGCGACCCCGCTGAAGATCGGCGGCCTGCCGCGCATCGACGCCGCCGCGCTGGCCTTCCCGCTGCTGGCCGTGCTGACCGCGGCGCTGCTGGCGGCGCGGGTGGCGCGGTGGGCGCTCAGGGCTTCGCACCGCGCGTCGATCTGGTCCAGGCCCGCCGCCCAGCTGGCGATCCGCCGCCTGGCCGCCGCCTCCGGCCCGGTGACCGGCGTGCTGCTGGTGGGCGTGCTGGCCATCGGCACGATCGCCGTCGGCACCAGCATCGCCGGCTCGCAGAAGACCGCGCTGGAGGTCAAGTCCGGCATGTACACCGGCGCGGAGAGCGTCGCCCAGGTGCCCCCGGGCACCGTGCTGCCCGAGGCGCTGCGCGGCAGCGCCACCGTCGTCGGCGTCAGCGAGTCCCACGAGCGCATGGCGCTGGTGGTGGACCCGGAGACGTTCACCGACGGGGCGTTCCCGCACGACTTCGACCCGGCGCTGCTGACCCGGCCGCTGCGGGTGGGCAGCGCGCCGGACGGCGAGGCCACCATGCCCGGCCTGCCGCCGATCCGGCCCGAGGCGCACCTGCCGACGTTCCCGAAGCTCGGCTCGGCCGGGTGGGTGGTCCCGCGCGACAGCGTGCCGTCGGCCGACGACGTCGGGGCCTGGTACGTGTGGTCGGCCAAGCCGCTGGGCGAGCTGACGCGGGCGCTGGCCGACGGCGGGGTCCAGTACCGCAACCCGGGCGAGAAGTCGAAGACCGTCGCGGGCCTGCCGTTCCTGACGATCCAGTGGACCTTCGGGTTCGTCGCGGCCGTCGGCGCGGTGCTGGCGGTGGTCGCCGCCATCGCGCTGCTGCTGGCGATCGAGGTGCGGCGGCGGCAGAACGCGCTGTCCGGCGCGTTCAGCACCCGCATGGGCCTGCGGCCGGCGGCGCTGCTGTCCAGCCACCTGCTGGAGCTGGGCGCGCTGGCCGTCGCCGCCGTCGTGGTCGGCTGGGCCGCGAGCGCGCTGGGCAGCGGCTTCGCCGTGCCCCGGCTGGACCCCGCGCCCCGGCTGACCCCGACGCCGGAGCTGCCCGACGTGCTGCCCCTGCTGGCGGCGACGGTCGCGGGCAGCGCCCTGGTGGTGCTGGTGGCGGCGTGGATCGCCGTCCGCTCGGTCCGCTCGGCGCGGATCGGGGAGCTGATCCGTGGCTGACCGCGCCCCGGCGCGCGGCGAGCCGCCCCGCGACCCCGGCCGGGCGCCGGGGTCGCCCCGCCCGACGACAGAGGAGCCCCGGCCGTGGCCGAACACGTGATGCGCCTGCGGGACGTGGACGTCGAGTACCCGACCCCGGCCGGGGCGGTGACCGCCGTGTCCGGCGTGTCGTTGGACGTGCCCCCCGGCGGGATCACCGTGCTGGCCGGTCCGTCCGGGTCGGGCAAGTCCACGCTGCTGCGCGTGCTGAGCCTGGTGGAGCGGCCGACGCGGGGCGCCGTGGAGCTGCGCGGCGCCCCCACCGCGCGGCTGTCGTCCAGGGCGCGGCGGGAGCTGCGGCGCACGCAGGTCGCGCTGGTGTTCCAGAACCCCTCGGACAACCTGATCGGCCACCTGACCGTCGGCGACAACCTGCGCGCGGCGGCCCAGGCCGCGGGCCGGTCCGCCGCGGTGGACGAGCTGCTGGCGCGGCTCGGCCTGCCGGGCACGGCGGGGTGGAAGCCGGCGGCGCTGTCCGGCGGCCAGCAGCAGCGGCTGGCGTTCGGGTGCGCGCTGGCGCGCGGCGCGTCGGTGGTGCTGGCCGACGAGCCGACCTCGCAGCTGGACGCGGCCTCGGCGGACCTGGTGCTGGAGACGGTGGCCGACCTGGCGCGCCAGGGCGTGCCGGTGGTCGTCGCCTCGCACGACCCGCGGCTGATCTCGTTGGCGGACACCGGGTACGAGCTGCGGAACGGGGTGCTGGCGGCATGACGGCGATGAGGGCGGTGGGGCTGCGGCGCTCGTTCGAGCACGCCGGCGGCCCGGTGCACGTGCTGCGCGGGGTCGACCTGGAGGTGGCGGCGGGCGAGCTGGTGACGCTGTCCGGGCCGTCCGGGTCGGGCAAGAGCGCGCTGCTGACCGTGCTGTCCGGGTTCGACCGCGCCGACGCGGGCACGGTGGAGATGTGCGGCCGGGTGCTGACCGCGCCGCCGTCGTGGGAGCTGTGCGCGCTGCTGCCGCAGGCGCTGGGGCTGGCGACCGAGCTGACGCTCGCGGAGAACGTGGCGCTGCCGCTGCGGCTGGGCTCGGGCGGCGACGTGGGGCGCGTCGCCGAGCTGCTGGCGGAGCTGGGCATCGGGGAGCTGGGCGACCGCTACCCCGGCGAGGTGTCGTTCGGGCAGCAGCAGCGGGCCGCGCTGGCGCGGGCGGTCATCGCCTCGCCCAGGGTGCTGCTGGCCGACGAGCCGACCGCCCACCTGGACCGGGTCAGCGCGCCCGTGGCGGTGCGGGTGCTGCGGCGCGCGGCCGACGCGGGCGCGGCCGTGCTCGTCGCCACCCACCACGACGAGGTCCACCGGGCCGCCGACCGCACGGTGGCGCTGTCCGGTGGGAGGGTGGACGTAGAATAGTCGGCGATGTCCCGCCGACTCGTCGCCGTCGTCCTGGTGCTGCCGCTGGTCGCCCTGCTCCTGCTGGTGGCCGACAGCCCGTTCCCCGACCGCGTCGGGCCCGGCCGGGACGCGCCCACGGCCCTGGTGGCGATGGGCGACAGCACCATGTCGGGCGAGGGCGCGGGCTCCTACGAGCCCGGCACGGACGGCGAGGGCGACAACTGGTGCCACCGCTCCGCGAACGCGTCGGTCCACCGGATGCGGGTGCCGGGCGTCGACCGGGTGTTCAACCTGGCGTGCTCGGGCGCGAACGCCGAGCAGGTGGGCCTGACCGACCAGGTGCGCAACACGGAGGGCTCGCAGGCGCGGCAGCTGGCCCGCATCGCGCGCGAGCACCGGGTGACGACGGTCGTGGTGGCGGTCGGCGCGAACGACGACCCGCGCTTCTCCGACGTGCTCAAGGCGTGCCTGCAGGCGTGGATCCAGCGCCGCGCCGACTGCTCACCCTCCCTGGTGGACGACTGGCGGGCCCGGGTCGAGCGGATGGCGCCGAAGGTCGAACGGGCCCTGCGCGACATCCGGCAGGTCCTGCGCGACGAGGGCTACCCGCCCCGCTCGTACGCGCTGGTGCTCCAGTCCTACGCCGCGCCGGTCACCCCCGACCTGCCGGTCGACCTGCAGAACCTGTCCGGCTGTCCACTGCGGACCGCCGACCTGCGCTGGGTGCGCGACCACGCGGTGGACGAGCTGTCGGCGGGGTTGCGCAAGGCCGCGGCGGCGGTGGGCGTGCGCTTCCTGGACCTGTCGCGGGCCGGCGACCGGCGCGAGGCGTGCGCCCGCGGCCGGGACCCGGGCGCGGAGTGGTTCACCCGGCTGACGGTGGACTTCGAGGGCCTGCGCGACGAGGCCAGGGCGCACCACGCGCTGCAGGAGTCCTTCCACCCCAACGCCCGCGGCCACGAGCAGTTCGCGCGCTGCATGAGCGCGTTCCTGGCGACGTCGGTCCGCTCGGCCGCCTGCGTGGCCGACCGCGACGGCAACCTGGACCCGGTCCCGGAGCGCGACTAGCCCGCCGGGGGCGGCGGCCCACCCTCCGAATCGGACCGGAGGGCCGCGGGTCGTCGGCGCCGCCGGTCGTCGGGCCGGCGTGAGCGCGCGGAACACCACCCGGGACGAGGGCGGGCACGTCCTGCGCCCCGGGACGCCGCGGCGCCCGGCACGACGCCCGTCGCGGCACCCGTCGCGGATCGCGGAAATCGGCACCGAGTGGAATAACGCCCCCCCGATCGCGGCCGTTCCCGAACCGGCAACCACCCGTTGACAATTCCCCTCCGACCGCTTTAGGTTCGGCCTCCATTGCATTTGTGCGGAACTCCCCGGGAGATGCGTCCGATGCGCGACGAGGCCATCGCAGCTGTGGTGCGCGAGTTCGGCACCCCGTGTTACGTCTACGACGAAGCGCTCATCCGGCGCAATGCGGCCAGGTTCAGCCGACTGGCCTACCCCCATCGGTCGGTCCATTTCGCTTCGATGGCGAACAACAACCCGGAATTGCTCCGCCTGGCCCGCGCCCTGGGGCTGGGCGTCTTCGTCAACTCGGTGCGGCACCTGAAGCTGGCCCTGGACTGCGGGTTCACCGCCGAGGAGATCATCTACACCTCGACCGGCGTCCGCCGCTCCGACCTGGAGCTGATCGCCGCGCTCGGGGTGCACCTCAACCTGGACTCGGTCGGCCAGCTGCGCATGTTCGGCGAACTCGCCCCGGGCCGGTCCTGCGGCATCCGGTTGAACATCGACGAGAACTCGCTGGGGAACGTCTTCATCGGTGCGGAAAGCCGTATCGGGGTGTTGGAGGCGGAGATTCCCGAGGTGCTGGAGATCGCGCGCCGGCACGATCTGCGACTGGTCGGCACGCACGTCTACCTGGGCACGAACATCGTCTCGCTGGACACCATGCTGGCCGGCGTGGAGCGCACCCTGGAACTGTCGGACCACTTCCCCGACCTGGCCTACGTCGACCTCGGCGGCGGCTTCCCGGTGCCGGAGGAGGGCGTGCCGGAATTCGACTACGAGGAGTACGACCGGCGCATCACCGGGATCTTCACCGCCTACTCCGCGGCCCGGGGCCGCGAGGTCCGGCTCGTGCTGGAACCCGGCCGCGCGCTGTTCGGCGACACCGCGGTGTTCTGCACCGAGGTGCTCGACGTGAAGGTCCGGCCGGACCGCCGGCTGGTGTGCGTCGACGCCAGCGCCTCGCTGATGCCGCGCTCGCTGTTCTACGGCGAGTACAACGCGGTCGACGTGCTCGGCAAGGCCGGCGACCCGATCGACGGCAAGCCCACCGACGTCGTCGGCTCGACCACCTACTCCCGGGACTTCCTCGCCAAGGGCGGCAAGCTGCCCGCCACCGAGGTGGGCGACGTGCTCGTCTTCCGCAACACCGGCAGCTACGGCTACTCGATGATGACCCAGTTCCTCGGCCAGGACGCACCCGCCGAGGTGCTGGTCGCCGCCGACGGCACGCCCAGGGTCATCCGGGAGCGCGGCGGGGTCGGGCGGTGATCGAGCTGGGCGGGTCCCGCTGGACGTTCGAGGAGATCGCCCCGGGCGAGGCGCACTGCCACCGCGTGGTCGAGGTCGTCGCCGTCGAGCGCAGCGCCGTGCAGCGGATCGAGGTGCTGGAGACCGAGAGCTACGGCCGCGGCCTGTTCCTCGACGGGCGCGTCCAGCACGTCGCCGCCGACGAGTACCTCTACAGCGAGGCCCTGGTGCACCCGGCGATGACGCTGCTCGGCGGGCGGGCCGCCAGGGTGCTGTGCGTCGGGGCGGGCCCCGGCGGCGTGGTGCGCGAACTGCTCGGCTACCCCGGTGTCGGGGAGGTCGTCCAGGTCGAGATCGACACCGCCGTGCTGGACCTCGCCCGCAGGCACCTGCCGCACTCGCCCGCCGCGGCCAACGCCGCCGACCCCCGGTTCCGGCTGGTGGTCGCCGACGCGCTGGCCTACCTCGAACGCGGCGACGAGCCGTTCGACCTGGTGGTCAACGACCTCAGCGAGCCGTTCGACGGCAGCCCCGCCGCCCGGCTGTTCGGCGCGGAGGCGTTGCGGCTGGTCCGGTCGCGGCTGCGGCCCGGCGGGCTGTACGCGTCGTGGGCCGGGTCGGCGGGGCCGCGGTCGTGGGCCCTGGCGGCCCGCATCGCCGCCGAGGTCCGCTCGGTGTTCCCCCACACCTGCGAGTACGTGGTGCACACCCAGTCCTACGGGACGGTGTGGCTGGACGTGATCGGCGCGACGGCGCCGGTGGACCCGCTCGCGCCGACGCCCGCGCGCATCGACGGGCAGCTCGCCGAGACCCTGCGCGCGCCCACCCGGTTCTACGACGGGATCACCCACCACCACATGTTCCACGTCCCCAAGGACATCCGCGCCGCGCTGGCCGAGCCCGGCGACGCGTCGACCCCCATCGGCCTGGCGGTGAAGGTGGGTGGCACGTCGTGACCGCGCACGACCACCCGGACGCGGCCGAGGACTTCGACGCCGTCGCCGCCCTCTACGACGGCGCGATGGAGGGCAACAACACCGTCCACGACCTGATCTACCCGCGCGTGTACGGCGAGGGCGGGTACGTCGGGCAGTTCAGCGACAACAGCGCCGACGAACTGGTGGCCATGGCCGCGGCGATGGACCTGGGGCCGGGCTCGCGCGTGCTGGACGTCGGCTGCGGGACCGCCCCGGTCGCCGCCCTGTTCGCCCGGCGGTTCGACTGGCGGGTCACGGGCATCGACGTCTCGGCGACGCCGCTGGCCAAGGGGCGGGAGCGGATCGCCGCGGCCGGCCTGGGCGACCGGGTGCGGCTGGTGCACGGCGAGGTCTACCGGCAGGCGTTCGACCACCCCTTCGACGGCGCCTACGGCACCGGCGCCTTCTGCCACTTCGACCCCGCCCGGCTGTTCGCCCGCTGCGCCGCGCTGCTGCGGCCGGGCGGGCGGCTGGCGTTCATGGAGCGGGTGCGCACCGGCGGATTCACCGCGCGGGAGTGGCGGCACCTGACCGCCGAGTGGGCCTGCCCCACGGTCAGCACCGCCGAGGAGTACCGGTCGGCGCTGTCCGCCACCGGGTTCCGGGTGGACGAGGTCCGCGACCTCACCCCGACCTTCCGCGACTGGCAGGACCGGTCGGTGGTGGTCCGGCGGGAGCTGCGCGCCGAGATCGTCGCCCTCACCTCGGTCGACTACTACGAGACCAGCCTCCGGCTGGCCGACTACGAGAACGCGGTCACCAGGGCGGGCAAGCTCGGGTACGTGCTCGTCGTGGCCACCAACGGGGCGGGGTGAGCGCCGTGTGGCCCCGGCAGGTGGTCGAGCCGATCACGGCGCACGAGGCGCACGTCCACGAGGTGGTCGAGGTGCTCGCCGAGGGCCGGACGGCGGTCCAGGGCTACGAGATCGTGCGGTTGGGCGGGCACGGCCGCGCGATGGTCATCGAGGGCCGCGTGCAGTCCACCGAGGCCGACGAGGCGATCTACCACGAGGCGCTGCTGATGCCCGCCTTCGCGGTCGCGCCGTCGGTGGGGCGGGTGCTGTGCCTGGGCGGCGCGAACGGCGGGATGGCGCACCGGCTGCTCGCCCTGCCCGGGGTGCGGTCGGTGCTGCAGTTCGACGTCGACGCCGAGCTGCACGCGCGCTCGGTGGAGCTGCTGCCCCACCTGCACCGCGACGCGCTCGCCGACCCCCGGCTCACCGTCGAGTTCGGCCACCCCCGGGCGCTGCTCGACCGGCTGACCGGGACCTTCGACCTCGTCCTGGCCGACCTGCCCGACTCGGTGCCGGGCTCGCACGCGCCCGCGCTGTTCACCGCGGAGTTCTACGCGCGGATCCGGCGGTTGCTGGGCGGCACGGGCGTGTTCGCCACCCAGGCCGGGCCGGCCAACCCCCTCGCGCCCGAGTTCTTCGCCGGCGTGCTGCGCACCCTGCGGTCGGTGTTCCGCCACGCCACCCCCTACACCGCCGCGGTACCCTCCTTCGGCGTGCCCTGGGGCTTCGTGCTCGCCTCGGACCACGAGGCCGCCGCCGACCCGGCCGGCTCGCCCGCGGCCGGACCACCCGGCACGATCACCACCTACGACGCCGAGACGCACCGCCACATGTTCGCCGTCCCCCGGTCGCTGCGCGCCGGCCTGGCGCGCCCGGGCCGGGTCAGCACCGACGACGACCCGCTGTGGCAGGTGTGACCGGCGACCCGGTCGAGCGCGGGAGGCGCAGCGGTGCGAGGCACAACGGCGGTGACGGCGGGCGTCGCGGTCGGCGTCCTGGCGAACATGGCGTGGGGGCTGGCGTTCCTGGTCCCGGTGCTGCTCGCCGAGTTCGACCCGGTGGTGATCACGGTGGGCCGCTACCTGTGCTACGGCCTGGTGTCGCTGGTCCTGGTCGTGGTGACCCGCAACCGGCTGCGCTACCCGTTGCCCGTCTGGCGCTCGGCCGTGCTGTTCGCCGTCGCGGGCAACGTCGGCTACTACTTCTTCGTCGTGCAGGGCGTCGCCCTGGTCGGGGCGCCGGTGGTCGCCGTCGTCATCGGCACGCTGCCGGTCACCGTCGCCCTGTACGGCAACCTGCGGCACCGCGACCACCCGTTCCGCCGGCTCGTCCCGTCCCTGCTGCTCATCGGCTGCGGCCTGGTCGTGGTGAACGCCGTGGAGGTGGACTGGTCCGGCGCGAGCGGGCGCGGCCTGACCGGGCAGCTGCTCGGCGTCGGCTGCGCGGTGGTGGCGCTGGCGCTGTGGACGTGGTTCGGCGTGGCCAACGCGACCTTCCTCAAGGCCAACCCCGCCATCTCCTCGGCGGAGTGGTCCACCCTCGTCGGGGTGGCCACGCTGGCGCTCTCGGCGCTGGCCACGCCGTTCCTGCTCGGCCGCGACGTGGCCGGGCCCGGGGCGCGGCTGTGGTGGCTCGTGCTGGGCAGCCTCGTGTTGGGCCTGGTGGTCTCGTGGGGCGGCACCCTGCTGTGGAACCGGGCGTCCACCCTGCTGCCGGTGTCGGTGGCGGGTCAGCTGATCGTGTTCGAGACGCTGTCCGGCCTCGCCTACGTCTACCTCGCCACCTCGCGCGTCCCGCCGTGGTTGGAGGTCGTGGGCATCGCGCTGGTGGTGGCGGGCGTGCTGATCGCCCTGCGCGGCGCCCGGCGCGCGGACCCGGCGGTGCCCGCGAGCCCCGACGGCGCGGCCTGACCCCCGCGCCGGGCGCTCAGAGGTCCGCCAGGGCCGTGACCGGGGACTCCACGCAGTCCGCCACGAAGCGCAGGAACCCGCCCGCCGTGCCGCCGTCGCACACCCGGTGGTCGAAGGCCAGGGTCAGCTGGGCGACCTTGCGGACCGCCACCTGCCCGTCGACCGCCCAGGGCCGGTCGACGACGCGCCCGATCCCCAGGATCGCCGCCTCCGGGTGGTTGATGATCGCGGCCGAGCCGTCCACGCCGAAGACGCCGTAGTTGTTGACCGTGAAGGTGCCGCCGGTCAGGTCGGCGGGCGCGATCCGGCCCTCCCGCGCGGAGGCCGCGAGCCCCGTGATCGCCTCGGCCAGCGCGGCGGTGGTCAGCGCGTGCGCGTCGCGGACGACCGGGACCACCAGGCCGCGGTCGGTCTGGGCGGCGAAACCCAGGTGGACCTCGTCCAGCACCACGACCTCGTCGCCCTCGACCCGGGAGTTCAACTCCGGGAACTTCTTCAGGCCCAGCACGGTGAAGCGGGCCAGCAGGCCCAGCAGCGACACCGACGGCAGCGCGGCGCGCGCGGCCAGCAGGCCGGTCGCGTCGACGTCCACCCACACCGTCGCCTCGGGGATCTCGCGGCGGGAGGTGGCCAGCTTGGCCGCGACCGCGCCGCGCAGGCCGCGCAGCGGGATGCGGCGGCCCGACGACGGCCGCGGCTGCTCGGCCGGCCGGGCGGCCAGCTCCCGCTCCACGTCCGCGCGGCGGATCACGCCGCCGGGGCCGGTGCCCGCGATGCGCTCCAGGACCAGGCCGTTCTCCTTCGCCAGCCGCCGCACGATCGGCGAGATGACCGCCGGGGCGTCGGGGCGGGCCGGCGCGCCCGGACCGGGCGCGCCGGACTCGGCCGGGCCGGGCGCGGCCGGTCCGGATCCAGCCAGTCCGGACCCGGCCGGGCCGGGTGCGGACAGGCCGGGTGCGGACAGGCCGGGTGCGGACAGGCCGGGTGCGGACAGGCCGGGTGCGGACAGGCCGGGTGCGGACAGGCCGGGTGCGGGAGGAGCGGGTGCGGGCCGGGGGTCGGCCGCGGGCGCGGAGGGCGGCGCGGCAGCGGAGGCGGGCGCGGAGGCCCGGTCCACCTGGGCGGGCACGACCGCGGCCCGGCCCGGCCCCCGCCGGTTGGCGCGGCGGCGGCGCGGCGACTCGGAGGTGCCGTAGCCGATCAGCACGTTGCCCGAGCCAGACGAGCCGGACGAGCCGGCCGGTTCCCCGCCGCCCACCGACAGCAGCACCGAGCCGACGGCCAGCTTCTCCCCCGGTTCACCGAACCGCGCGCTCACCACGCCCTCGAACGGGCACGGGACCTCGACGACCGCCTTGGCCGTCTCGACCTCCACCACGGGCTGGTCGACCGACACGTGGTCGCCCACGGACACCAGCCAGTTGACGATCTCGCCCTCGGTCAGCCCCTCGCCCAGGTCGGGCAGCCGGAAGTCAGGCACCGCGGACCCCCACGACCTCGTCGTCCCACTGGAGCCGCGCGACGGCGTCCAGGATCCGGTCCACGCTCGGCAGGTGGTGCTCCTCCAGCTTGGGCGGCGGGTAGGGGATGTCGAAACCGGTCACCCGCAGCACGGGCGCGTGCAGGTGGTGGAAGCAGCGCTCGGTCACCCGCGCCACGACCTCCGCCCCGTACCCGCCGAACCCGGCGGCCTCGTGCACGACCACGGCCCGGCCGGTCCGGCGCACCGACGCGCACACCGTCTCGTCGTCGAACGGCGACAGCGACCGCAGGTCCACGACCTCCACGTCCCAGCCCTCCTCCCGCGCCGCCTCGGCGGTCTCCAGGGCGGTGGCCACCATCGGCCCGTAGGCGATCAGCGTCACGTCGTCGCCGGGCCGCCGCACCACGGCCCGGTCCATCGGCACGACCTCGTCCGACAGCTCGCCCTTGGCCCAGTACCGCCGCTTGGGCTCCAGGAAGATCACCGGGTCGGGCGAGGCGATCGAGTCGCGCAGCAGCCGGTAGGCGTCGTCGGGGGTGCCGGGCGTGACGACGGTGAGGCCGGGGGTGTGCGCGTAGTACGCCTCCGACGAGTCGCAGTGGTGCTCGACGCCGCCGATCCCGCCGCCGTAGGGCACCCGGACGACCACCGGCAGCGACACCCGGCCGCGGGTGCGGTTGCGCAGCTTGGCCAGGTGGCTGGTGATCTGCTCGAACGCCGGGTAGGCGAACGCGTCGAACTGCATCTCCACCACCGGCCGCAGGCCGTTCATGGCCATGCCGATCGCCGTGCCGACGATGCCGGACTCGGCCAGCGGCGTGTCGAACACCCGGTCCTCGCCGAACCGCGCCGCCAGCCCGTCGGTCACCCGGAACACCCCGCCCAGCGGCCCGACGTCCTCGCCGAACACCAGCACGCTCGGGTCCCGGTCCAGCGCGTCGGCCAGCGCCCGGTTCAGCGCGCCCGCCATGGACACGGTCATGCCAGCTCCTCCGCCAGCGCGGCGGCCTGCTCCCGCAGGTGCCGGGTGGGTGTGGCGTAGACGTGCTCGAACAGCGACGCCGGGTCGCCGGGCCGGTCGGCGTTCAGCCCGGCCCGCACCGACGCCGCGAACTCCTCCGCCTCGGCCGCCACCGCCGACCGGCGGTCGGCGTCGAGCAGGCCGCGCGCGGTCAGGTAGGTCTCGACGCGGTCCACCGGGTCGCGGTCCAGCCACGCGGCGACCTCGTCGGAGGCCCGGTAGCGGTTGGCGTCGTCGGCGTTGGTGTGCGCCTCGATCCGGTAGGTCACCGCCTCGACCAGCGTCGGGCCGCCCGCCTCCAGCGCCTCGCGCACCACGGCGTAGACGGCCGCGACGTCGTTGCCGTCCACCAGCACCGACGGCACGCCGTAGCCGACGCCCTTGTGCGCCAGCGACGGGGCGGCGGTCTGCTTGGCCAGCGGGACGCTGATCGCGTAGCCGTTGTTCTGCACCAGGAACACCACCGGCGCCCGCCAGACCCCGGCGAAGTTCAGCGCCTCGTGCGTGTCGCCCTCCGACGTGGCGCCGTCGCCGAGCATCACCAGGGCCGCCGCGTCCTCGCCCTTGAGCCGCGCGGCGTGGGCGAACCCGACGGCGTGCAGGGTGTTGGTGGCCAGCGGGGTGCACTGCGGGCCGACGCGGTGCTCGTAGGGGTCGTAGCCCAGGTGCCAGCCGCCCTGGAGCAGGGTCAGCGTCCCGACCGGGTCCACCCCCCTGGTCACCAGCGCGACCGAGTCGCGGTAGGTGGGGAACAGCCAGTCCTGCTCGCGCAGCGCCAGCACGGCCCCGACCTCGCACGCCTCCTGCCCGCGCGACGACGGGTAGACCGCGAGCCGGCCCTGCTTGGTCAGCGCGGTGGCCTGGGTGTCGAAGCGGCGGCCGACGACCATGCGCCGGTGCAGCTCCAGCAGCACGTCGTCGTCGGGCATCGCCAGCGGCGCGTCCCGCACCGGCGAGCCGTCCTTGCGCAGCAGCGACAGGGGTTCCTCGGTCGGCAGCAGCGACCGCTCCCGGGTGCGGGCCATGGCTCCTCCGGCGCTCGTGGGCTGGGTGAGGGCATGGTCCAGGTCACACTGGCCAATGTTCCAGACCCGGGCCGGAATTCCGGACGAATGGCCGCGCGAACGGGTTAGGGTCGGCCACGTGACGCCCAGACCTGGACATCCTGCACCGCTCGACGAGACCGACCGGCGGCTGGTCGAGCAGCTGCGGGCGGACGGCCGGCTGTCCATGCGGGCGCTCGCCGAGCGGTTGCACATCTCCCGCGCGAGCGCCTACTCCCGGGTGGAGCGGCTGCACCGGGACGGCGTGATCACCGGCTACACGGCGGTGGTCGACCCGGAGCGCTACGGCTTCGGCATCTCGGCCTACGTCTACCTCAAGATCAGCCAGCACTCGTGGAAGGCCGTGCGGCAGCGGGTGCTGGAGATCCCGGAGGTGTGGCACGGCGCGCTGGTGTCCGGCGACTACGACCTGGTGCTGCTGGTCCGCGCCCCGGACGCGCACAGCCTGCGCGACCTGGTGCTGTCCCGGCTCCAGACGATGCCCGACGTGACCTCCAGCCACACCGTGCTCATCCTCGACGAGCTGCCCGCCGACGGCCACCAGCCGGAGCTCTGACCGGGGCCGGCGGCGCGGTGCTCACCAGCCGAAGTTCTGGGTCCAGTAGATCCCGTAGGACCCGCCGCGGGCCATGCCGACGCCCAGCGACTTCAGCTTGCAGTTGAGGATGTTCGCGCGGTGGCCGGGCGAGTCCATCCAGCCCTTCACCACGGCCTCGGGGGTGCGCTGGCCGGCGGCGATGTTCTCCGCGCCCGGCGCGGGGTGGCCGGCGGCCTTGACGCGGTCGGCGAAGCCGCGCCCGTCCCGGGACCTGTGGTCGAAGTAGTCCTGCGCGGCCATGTCGGCGCTGTGGCCGCGGGCGGCCTGGGCCAGCCGCGGGTCGGCGGCCAGCGCCGGGCAGCCGTTGGCGGCGCGCTCGGCGTTGGTCAGGTCGAGCACCGCGGCCTCGGCGACCGCCACCTCGTCGCGGGCCGGCGTCACGGCCTCGGGCCGCGGCGCGGGCTCCGGTTCGGGGGCGGGCGCGGGCCGCGGCGGCGCCTGCCCGGCCGGGGTGGGCGCCTGCCCGACGGGGGAGGTGGTCGCGGGGGCGGACGTGGCGGGGGCGGCCGGGCTCGTGGCGCCCGACGGGGCGGCCGGGCTCGCCGAGGGGGCCGACGGGACCGACGGGGCGTCGGCGTTCGAGGTGGTGCGGACCGTGGTGGTGGCCGTGGCGGTCACCAGGCCGACGTCGCCGGACGCGCCGCACCCGGCGAGGGCCAGTCCGGCCAGGGTGAGGACGACGGGCAGTGCACTGCTCATGCGCGACACGCGGAGGACCTCATCTGCATTCGGCGGCTTTTCGGGCGCGGCGACCGCGCGGGCGCTTCTTCGCAGGGAAAGCGCGCGCGGTCGCCGCACCGAGCGGGGAACCGGGCGGACCGGGCAAGGGGAGGGGAGCGCTGCGGTCGGCCACAATTCCGGAAATGACCTTATCCGCCTCGGCGGCATTGTCAACACACCGATTATTTAAGGTTTATTTAAAGGTCGCATGAGGTCGCGGAAAGAAACCGGCGGCTAGCCTGGGTGCTCCGGCGTCCGGGTCAGGTGGAGTTGGACCCGGGTGCCCCCGAGCGGGCCGCGGTCGACGACCAGCGAGCCCCCGGTGGACTCGGCTGCGCGGCGGGCGATGTCGAGTCCGAGACCGGTGGAGCCGGCGCTGCTGCTTCCACGGCGCAGCGCCGTCTCCAGGTCCTCGATGCCCGGTCCGGCGTCCTCGATGACGACCACCACCCGGTCCGGCTGGTGGAACAGGGCCACGACGAACCCGACGCCCTCGGGCGTGTGCCGGAAGATGTTGCCCAGCACCGCGTCCATCGCGGCGGCCAGGTCGGTGCGGGTCAGCGGGACGAACGCGCTGCGCTCGGTGCCCCGCGAGTTCCACCGCCGCTGCTGGTCGTCGGCCAGCGCGGACCAGAACACCAGCCGGTCGTGCACGACCTGCGCGGCGTCGCACCGGCCGCCGGCCGGGTCGTCCAGCTCGCGGCGGGCGGCCCGGATCAGCTCGTTGACCTCGCGCTCCAGCGCGTGCACGGCCTGCCGCACGCGGTTGGCGCCCGGGTCCGCGCCGAGGGTCTCGGAGTCCAGCCGCAGCGCGGTCAGCGGCGTGCGCAGCCGGTGCGACAGGTCGGCCAGGAACTCCCGCTCGGCCGCCACCAGCTGCCCGATCCGGTCGGCCATCCGGTTGAACGCGCCGCCGGCGTCGGCCAGCTCGGGCGGCCCGGAGGGCGTGACCCGCGCCGCCAGGTCGCCCTCCTCCATCCGCCGGGCGCCCTCGGCCAGCGACCCGGCGGCCCGCACCACCCGCGCACCCAGCCGGTCGGCCACCAGCACCGAGGCCAGCACCAGCGACACCGCCACACCGCTGAGCGCCAGCCACGCCGGGACCACCCCGCGCGACAGCTCGGCCTCGACCACGAACGCCTCCACCACCGCGACCCGCCCCCGGTCGAGCAGGACCGGCTGCACGTGCACCAGCCCGCCCGGCACGTCCGCGGTGAACGCGCGCCCCTCCTCGCGGGCCTCCCGCAGCTGCTCGGCGGTCGCCCTGGCCGTGCCGACGACCCCGCCCTCGGCCAGGTGCACGGCCACCCGACCGCCCACCGAGGCCAGCGCCTGCTCCACCCGCGCCGGGTCGGCGGTGATGACGAGGACCGGCGTCAGCGCACCGGCCTGCCGCTCGGCGTCGGTCTTCGCCCGGTCCTGCGCGAGCTGCTGCACCACCAGGGCCAGCGGGATCAGGAAGGCCAGCGCCACCATCGACGTGACGGCCAGCGAGACCAGGGCGAGCGACCTCCTCACTCGACCGCCGTCAACTTGAACCCGACACCGCGCACGGTGTGCAGGTAGCGCGGCCGGGCCGCCCGCTCCCCCATCTTGCGCCGCAGCCAGGACAGGTGGACGTCCAGCGTCTGGTCGTCGTGCCGGCCGGGCAGGTTCCACAGGTTGGCCAGCAGCTCGGCGCGCGGCACGACCTTGCCCTCGCGCGCGGCGAGGTAGGCCAGCAGGTCGAACTCCTTGCGGGTCAGGTTCAGCTCCCGCCCGGCCAGCCGCGCCTCCCGCCGGTCGAGGTCGACCGACAGCTCGCCGATGCGGATCGGCTCGGCCGCCGCGTCGTCCTTGCGCGCGCGCCGCAGCACCGCCGACAACCGCGCGGCCAGGTGCTCGCTGGAGAACGGCTTGACCAGGTAGTCGTCCGCTCCCGCGTTGAGCAGCCGCACGATCTCCGCCTCGTCGTCACGGGCGGTCGCGACGATGACCGGCACGTCGCACACCCCGCGCATCATCCGCAACGCGTCCGCTCCGTCCACGTCCGGCAACCCCAGGTCGAGCACCACCAGGTCGAAGGCGGACGCGGTGATCTCCCGCAACGCCTCCAACGCCGTGCCCACCGGCAACACGGCGTGACCCAACCCCGTCAGCGCACGGGTCACCGCCGACCGGACCACCTGGTCGTCTTCGACGAGCAGCACCGAGACCATGGCGCGCACCGTAACGCCACCCAGCCCGAACGGGTGAACACGGCCGGCAGCACCCCGCCAACGGCCCCGGCCGATGCCCCCGCCCCCATCGCCCACGACCGACGCCACGACTCCAGCTTTTGGCTTTCGGGTTTCCGGCACGCCCCGTGCAGACCGGTCGCCTCGTGTTCTCCCCGTATGGCCTGCCCGGAGGGCTACCATGCTTTCTCGGGGAGGGCAAGCACGCTTTTCGCTTGCCCTCCCCGAGAAAGCATGGTCGTCTTTGACAGGTCATGCGGGGAGAACACGACCGCTCTTGCTCTTCCTCCTCCTTGGCGGCCTGCCCGTCCGGCGAGGACTCTTTTTCTTTTCAGCTTGGATCGGTGCGGCCCCGAATCTCACCCGGATCGGTGCGCGCCCCAAGTAAGAAGAGCGGCCGAGAGGCCCCCAAGGAGGAGGAAAAAGCAAGAGCGGTCGTGTCCTCCTCCCCGCACGGCCTGCCGGAGGCAATCATGGTTGTCGGGGGGCGTCAAGCGAAGAACGTGCTTGACGCCCCCCGACAACCATGATCGGGCTGCGCCCAGGCCGTACGGGGAGGAGAACACGAAGGCACCGGTGTGTGCACTGGGTGCAGCACGGCTGCGTGCGAGGTGCACGAGGTGCGCCACCGCTGCGTGCCAAGCGCGAGGTGCGCCGCCTTGCGTGGAAAGTGCGAAAAGTGTGCTGGTCAGCGGAACAGCGGGCGGCCTGGGGTTCGGTGTGGCGGGTTCGCCGGCAGGATGACCGGGTGACCAGGGGACTCCAGTACTTCGCGGCGTGGTCGGCGTCGACCGCCGTCGCCGTGGCGCTGTCCTGGCTGGGCATCCGGTCCGTGCTGGAGGCGGGTGTGCCCGAGCGCCCGCGCCTGGTGGCCGGGCCGGTCGAGCAGTCCACCGCGCTCCCCACGACGACCACCACGACCGCCGTCACCACCACACCGGTCGCCACCACCACGACCACCGCGCAGGCCATGGCCGTGACCACCGAGCCGCCCACCACGACGACCACGCCGGCGACCACCACCACGACCGCCACACCGCTGCCGTCCGAACAGGGCACGTGGAGCGTGCAGGACGGCCGGCAGGTCTACATGCGCAGCTTCCGGCTCCAAGGAGGGGTGGCGGCGATCAGCTTCTCCCCCGCCAACATGGAGCCCATCTCCGCCACGCCCCGGCAGGGCTTCGCGGTCAGCGTCGAGCAGCCGGCCGCCGCCGTGGTGGTCGAGTTCGCGAGTCCCGACCACCGCTCCCGGCTGGAGGCGACCTGGGTCGGCGGCGGCCCCCAGTGGCGCATCATCGAGACCGCCTGACCGGTCCCACCGCCACCGCCGGCGGGGTTCGGTGCGGTGCGCGCCCCTCGCACCGGCCGGGGCCGGGTGGTTCGATCAACGCATGACGCACGCCGGCGAAGCGCACCGCGAAGACCTGTCCGAACGCCTCAACTGGCTGCGCGCCGGCGTGCTCGGGGCCAACGACGGCATCGTCTCGACCGCGGGCCTGGTGGTGGGCGTCGCCGGGGCGACCACCGACCGCACCGCGATCTTCGCCGCCGGGATCGCGGGCCTGGTGGCCGGCGCGCTGTCGATGGCGGGTGGCGAGTACGTGTCGGTGAGCACCCAGCGGGACACCGAGCGGGCGGCGCTGAAGCTGGAGGAGCGCGAGCTGCGGGAGATGCCCGAGGAGGAGGAGCGGGAACTCGCGGACATCTACCAGGACAAGGGGCTGTCGCCGGACCTGGCGGCCAGGGTCGCGCGCGAGCTGACCGAGCAGGACGCGCTGCGGGCGCACGCCGAGGCCGAGCTGCAGATCGACCCGGACAACCTGACCAGCCCCTGGCACGCGGCGTGGGCCTCGCTGGTGTCGTTCGCGGTGGGGGCGCTGATCCCGCTGGTGGCGATCCTGCTGCCGCCGACCGCCTGGCGGGTGTGGGCGTGCGGGGTCGCGGTGCTGGTCGGCCTGGCGCTGACCGGTGTGATCAGCGCGCGGCTGGGCGCCAGCCGGGCGTGGCGGGCGGTGCGGCGCAACGTCGTGGTCGGGTCGTTGACCATGGTGGTGACCTACTACGTCGGCCTGCTGTTCGGCGTCGCGATCGGTTAGTGGTACCGCGATCGGTGAGCGGCGGCGCGCCGCGCGGCGCCGGGCCGCCCGCCGCCGAGTGCGCCCGAACGGGGCGACTTCGGGAAAACCGGCCCGCAGAGGTGTGGACCACCCGCCGCGGGGGTAACCGCGACGGACCCGGTGCCGCGGGAGGCGCCGGAACGCAGCGGAGGTGCCTGTCGTGACCCACCCACCGACCACCCTGTTCGCCCCGCGCACGGTCAGAGCCGAGCGGCGGCTCTGGACGGTGCTCGCCGCGCTGTTCGTGCTGGTCGCCGGGGTCAACAGCATCCTCGCCCTGAGCGAGGCCGAGTGGTGGCAGGGGGCTGTCGCCGCCCTGTTCGCCCTCGCCGCCGCCGGCTGCGCGTGGGTCGCGCGGCGCTCGCGCGGCTGAACCCGCACCCCGGGGCGACCCCGCGCCCGGACCGGCTCCCGCGCCTGCCGCTGCGCCCGCACCCGCTGCTGCGCCCGCACCCCAGGCCCGAGCCCGCTCCCGGCCCCGTCCCGCGTCCCCGGCCCGACCCAGCCCGCACCGATGCGGTCACGCCCCGCGCACCCGCGCCAGCACCCGCGCGACCGGAGCCCGTGCCCGTGCGGTCCGCCCCGCCCCGGCCCGGCCGAGCCCGGCGCCCTCCGGCCGGGCGGGCGGCGCCCACCGAGCGGTATTCCCAAGTCCGCTCCCGACGGCTACGCTGCGTGCCGGAAGCGCCGCCCGCTGGGCCATCCGGCCGTAACCCGTTGGCCGGATGGATGTCAACCGCGGGTGGGATTCCCCACGACGCCCTGTCGGACTAGAGCCATAACCGCGAATTCACATTATCGTCACGAGACCCCGGCAATCCCGGTGCACCGCCCCGCGTGATCAAGCGGCCCCAACCCGGCCGCGCGGCCACGCGCACAAGGAAGTGCAGTTTCCCGCACAACGGAGTGCGGTCCCCACGCCGTCGCCTCCCGGCGTGAGGCCACAGCCAGCAGTCCTCAGGCCGAATGCCCCCGCGTCAACGTCGCGCGCGGGCGTCGGCCACCTCCGTTTGCCCAGAAAACGCCTCTTCAGGCGATGCCACGGGAGGGCCCGTCGTGACCCACCACCACCATCACCGGCCGCACGGCCTTTACGACCCCCAGTTCGAGCACGACGCCTGCGGTGTCGCGTTCGTCGCCGACCTGGGCGGTCGGCGCAACCACGCGATCGTCGCGCAAGCGCTGACCGCGTTGCGCAACCTGGAGCACCGGGGCGCGCGGGGCGCGGAACCGGAGACCGGCGACGGCGCGGGGATCCTCATCCAGGTGCCCGACGCCTTCTTCCGCGAGGTCGTCGACTTCGCGCTGCCCGAACCGGGCTGCTACGCCGTCGGCACGGCGTTCCTCCCGCACGACGACGCCGGGGTCAGGGCCGAGATCGAGCGCATCGCCGAGGAGGAGGGCGCCACCGTGCTGGGGTGGCGCGACCTGCCGGTGGACAGCCGGCACGTCGGCCCCACCGCGCTGACCACCATGCCCGCGTTCAGCCAGCTGTTCCTGGGCGGCGAGGAGGGCCTGGAGCTGGAGCGCCTGGCGTTCGTGGTGCGCAAGCGCGCCGAGCACGCGACCGACGTGTACTTCCCGAGCCTGTCCGGCCGGACCATCGTCTACAAGGGGATGCTGACCGAGCCGCAGGTCGGGAAGTTCTTCCCGGACCTCGCCGACGAGCGGGTCACCAGCTCCATCGGCCTGGTGCACTCCCGGTTCTCCACCAACACCTTCCCCTCCTGGCCGCTGGCCCACCCCTACCGGTACGTCGCGCACAACGGCGAGATCAACACCCTGCGCGGCAACCGGAACTGGATGGACGCCCGCGAGTCGGTGCTGGCCACCGACCTGATCCCGGGCGACCTGGAGCGGGTCTTCCCGGTCATCACGCGCGGCGCGAGCGACTCGGCCACCTTCGACGAGGTGCTGGAACTGCTGCACCTGAGCGGCCGGTCGCTGCCGCACGCCGTGCTGATGATGATCCCGGAGGCGTGGGAGAACCACACCGAGATGGACCCGCAGCGGCGCGCGTTCTACGAGTACCACTCCACCCTCATGGAGCCCTGGGACGGCCCGGCGCTGGTGTCGTTCACCGACGGCACGCTGATCGGCGCGGTGCTCGACCGCAACGGCCTGCGCCCGGCCCGGTACTGGGTGACCGAGGACGGCCTGGTCGTGCTGGGCTCCGAGGCGGGCGTGCTCGACCTGGACCCGGCGTCGATCGTGCGCAAGGGCAGGCTGGAGCCCGGCCGGATGTTCCTGGTGGACACCGCGCAGGGCCGCATCGTCGACGACGAGGAGATCAAGGGCGAGCTGGCCGCCGCCCACCCCTACCAGGAGTGGGTCGCCGAGGGCGTCCTGCACCTGGCCGACCTGCCCGCGCGGGAGCGCGAGGTGCCGACGCACGCGTCCCTCTTGCGCCGCCAGCAGGTCTTCGGCTACACCGAGGAGGAGCTGTCGCTGCTGCTGCGGCCGATGGCGCGCACCGGGGCGGAGCCGATCGGCTCGATGGGCAACGACGCGCCGTTCGCACCGCTGTCCGACCGCCCCCGGCAGCTGTTCGACTACTTCTCCCAGCTGTTCGCGCAGGTGACCAACCCGCCGCTGGACGCAATCCGCGAGGAGCTGGTCACCAGCCTGCACGCCACGCTCGGCGCGGAGCCCAACCTGCTCGACGTCGACGGCTCCTCCTGCCGGCGCATCCTGCTGCCGTTCCCGGTGCTGGACAACGACGAGCTGGCCAAGCTCGTGCACGTCGACGACGACGGGTCGCTGCCCGAGTTCCGCACCTACACCGTGCACGGCACCTACGACGTGCACGGCGGCGGCGCGGCGCTGGTCGGGCGGCTGGCCGAGATCAAGGTCGAGGTGTCGGCGGCCATCCGCGACGGCGCGCGGCTGATCGTGCTGTCCGACCGCGGCGTGGACGCCGCGCGCGCGCCCATCCCGTCGCTGCTGCTGACCGGCGCGGTGCACCACCACCTGGTGCGGGAGAAGACGCGCACCCAGGTCGACCTGGTGGTGGAGGCGGGCGACGCGCGCGAGGTGCACCACGTCGCACTGCTCATCGGCTACGGCGCGAAGGCGGTCAACCCGTACCTGGCGATGGCGTCGGTGGAGGAGCTGCCCGACCTGGACGCCGGGAGCGCGACCCGCAACCTCATCAAGGCGCTGGGCAAGGGCGTCCGCAAGACGATGTCCAAGATGGGCGTCTCGACCGTCGCCTCCTACACCGGCGCGCAGATCTTCGAGGCCCTCGGGCTGGGCGCGGAGGTGGTCGACTCCTGCTTCACCGGGACGACCTCGCGGCTGGGCGGCATCGGGTTCGACGTCATCGCCGAGGAGGTCGCGCGCCGGCACCGGGTCGCGTTCCCGGCCGACGGCGTGCGGGCCCACCACCGCGAGCTGGCCGTCGGCGGCGACTACCAGTGGCGCCGCGAGGGCGAGGCGCACCTGTTCAACCCGCAGACGGTGTTCAAGCTCCAGCACTCCACGCGGTCCGGGCGCTACGACGTGTTCAAGGAGTACACCTCCGCCGTGGACGACCAGTCGCGGCGGCTGATGACGCTGCGCGGGCTGTTCGAGTTCAAGGACACCACCCCGGTCCCGATCGAGGAGGTCGAGCCGGTCTCGGAGATCGTGAAGCGGTTCGCCACCGGGGCCATCTCCTACGGCTCGATCTCGCGGGAGATGCACGAGGTCCTGGCGATCGCGATGAACCGGCTGGGCGCGAAGTCCAACACCGGCGAGGGCGGCGAGGACGCGGAGCGGTTCGTCCGCGACGCCGACGGCGACCTGCGCCGGTCGGCGATCAAGCAGGTGGCCTCCGGCCGGTTCGGCGTCACCAGCGAGTACCTGGTCAACGCCGACGACATCCAGATCAAGATGGCGCAGGGCGCGAAGCCCGGCGAGGGCGGCCAGCTGCCCGGCGCGAAGGTGTACCCGTGGATCGCGCGGACCCGGCACTCCACGCCCGGGGTGGGGCTGATCTCCCCGCCGCCGCACCACGACATCTACTCCATCGAGGACCTGGCGCAGCTCGTCCACGATCTGAAGAACGCCAACCCGGCGGCCCGAGTCCACGTCAAGCTGGTCTCGGAGGTCGGCGTCGGCACGGTCGCGGCCGGGGTGTCCAAGGCGCACGCGGACGTGGTGCTGATCTCCGGCCACGACGGCGGCACCGGCGCGTCCCCGCTGTCGTCCATCAAGCACGCGGGCGGCCCGTGGGAGCTGGGGCTGGCCGAGACGCAGCAGACGCTGCTGGCCAACCGGTTGCGCGACCGGATCGTGGTGCAGACCGACGGCCAGCTCAAGACCGGCCGGGACGTGGTGATCGCGGCGCTGCTGGGCGCGGAGGAGTTCGGCTTCGCCACCGCTCCCCTGGTCGTGTCCGGCTGCGTGATGATGCGGGTGTGCCACCTGGACACCTGCCCGGTCGGCGTGGCGACGCAGAACCCGGTGCTGCGCGCGAAGTTCGCGGGCAAGGCCGAGCACGTCGTGAACTTCTTCGAGTTCGTGGCGCAGGAGGTGCGGGAACTGCTGGCGCGCCTGGGCTTCCGCACGCTGGCCGAGGCGGTGGGCCACGCCGAGCTGCTGGACACGCGGGCCGCGGTGGACCACTGGAAGGCCGCCGGGCTGGACCTGTCGCCGATCTTCCACGTGCCGGAGCTGCCCGAGGGCGCGTCGCGTCGCCACTCGGTGGCGCAGGACCACGGGCTGGCCAAGGCGTTGGACAACACGCTGATCCAGCTCGCCGAGGGCGCGATCGCCTCCGGCGACCGGGTGCGGCTGGAACTGCCCGTGCGCAACGTCAACCGCACGGTCGGGACCATGCTCGGCTCCGCGGTGACCAAGCGCTGGGGCGGGGCGGGGCTGCCCGACGACACCATCGACATCACCTTCACCGGCACCGCGGGGCAGTCGTTCGGCGCGTTCCTGCCGCGCGGCATCACGCTGCGGCTGGTCGGCGACGCCAACGACTACGTGGGCAAGGGCCTGTCCGGCGGCCGGATCACCGTCCGCCCCGCGCCCGCCGCGCGGTTCGCCGCCGAGCAGCACGTCATCGCGGGCAACGTCATCGGCTACGGCGCCACCGGCGGTGAGCTGTTCCTGCGCGGCCGGGTCGGCGAGCGGTTCTGCGTGCGCAACTCGGGCGCGCTGGCCGTCGTGGAGGGTGTCGGCGACCACGGCTGCGAGTACATGACCGGCGGCCGGGTGGTCGTGCTCGGGCCCACCGGGCGCAACTTCGCGGCGGGCATGTCCGGCGGCGTCGCCTACCTGCTCGACGCGGCGGGGCAGCGGGTCAACCCGGAGATGGTCGACCTCGACCCGCTCACCGGGGCGGACCGGGAGTTCCTCCGCTCCGCGGTGGAGAAGCACTACGCGGAAACGGGTTCCGCGGTGGCGCACGGGCTGCTGGCGGACTGGGACCTCGCGGTCGACCGGTTCACCAAGGTCATGCCCAAGGACTACAAGCGGGTGCTGGCGGCACAGGCGCGGGCCGAGCAGGAGGGCCGCGACGTCGACGAGGCGATCATGGAGGCCGCACATGGCTGACCCACGCGGATTTCTGACCACGGACCGGGAGACCCCCCGTCGCCGGCCGGTCTTCCTGCGGCTGCGGGACTGGCGCGAGGTGTACGAGGAGTTCGAGCGGCCCCGGCTGGAGGAGCAGGCCGGGCGCTGCATGGACTGCGGCATCCCGTTCTGCCACCAGGGCTGCCCGCTGGGCAACCTGATCCCGGAGTGGAACGACCTGGTGTGGCGGCAGGACTGGCGCGCCGCCGCCGAACGCCTGCACGCCACCAACAACTTCCCGGAGTTCACCGGGACGCTGTGCCCCGCGCCGTGCGAGGCGGCCTGCGTGGTGGGGATCAACGGCGACCCCGTCAGCATCAAGCAGGTCGAGATCTCCATCGTCGACCGCGCCTGGGACGAGGGGTGGATCACGCCCCAGCAGCCCCGGACGCGCACCGGCAAGCGCGTCGCCGTGGTGGGCTCGGGGCCGGCGGGGCTGGCCGCGGCGCAGCAGCTGACCCGGGCCGGGCACGACGTGGTGGTGCTGGAGCGGGCCGACGCCATCGGCGGGCTGCTGCGCTACGGCATCCCCGAGTTCAAGATGGAGAAGTGGCGGCTGGACCGCCGGCTGGAGCAGATGCGGGCCGAGGGCACCGGGTTCCGCACCGGCGTGCACGTCGGCGTGGACGTGTCGCTCGACGAGCTGCGGGCGTCCTACGACGCCGTGGTGCTGGCCGGCGGCGCGACGGCGTGGCGGGACCTGCCGGTGCCTGGCCGCGAGCTGGCCGGCGTGCACCAGGCGATGGAGTACCTGCCGTGGGCGAACCGGGTGGCGCGCGGCGAACTGGCCGAACCGCCGATCAGCGCGGCGGGCAAGCACGTCGTGGTGATCGGCGGCGGTGACACGGGCGCGGACTGCGTCGGCACCGCCCACCGCCAGGGCGCGCTGTCGGTGACCCAGCTGGAGATCATGGCCCGGCCGCCCGAGCGGCGCGCCGAAACCCACCCGTGGCCCACCTACCCGGCGCTGTTCCGGGTCACCTCGGCGCACGAGGAGGGCGGCGAGCGGCTGTACGCGGTGTCCACCGTGGAGTTCCTGGGCGACGCGGACGGCGCGGTGCGCGCGCTGAAGCTGGTCGAGGTGGCGGCGGCGGGCGGCCGGTTCGAGCCGGTGCCGGGCACCGAGCGGGAGATCCCGGCCCAGCTGGTCACGCTCGCCCTGGGCTTCGTCGGCCCGGAGCGGGCCGGGCTGGTCGAGCGGTCGGGGGTCGAGCTGGACGCGCGCGGCAACGTGGCCCGCGACCGCTCGTTCGCGACCTCGGTCGACGGCGTGTTCGTGGCCGGCGACATGGGCCGCGGCCAGTCGCTGATCGTGTGGGCGATCGCGGAGGGCCGCTCGGCGGCGGCCGGCGTGGACGCCTACCTGACCGGGCGCGACGTGCTGCCCCGGCCGATCGAGCCGACCGACCGGCCGATCGCCTGACCACCCCGCGGCGGGCGGCCGGCGCAGCCCGCCCGCCGCGGGGGACCCACGAGAGCCGGCGCGACGGGCGGGGCGCACCCCGCTCCCCCGCCGCGCCCGAAGACCGGCTCCCGGCGGGCGGACAACGGGGTCCACCCGCCGGGGGCCGCCCCGCACCGGGCCACGCGGTCCACTTCCGCACCGGGCCACGCGGCCCACTCCACAGCGAGCCACGCGGCCACCCCACAGCGGGCCACGAGGGCGCCCGCCCGAGCCGCGAAGGCGCCCGCCCGGTCCCGCCCCGAACCGGCTGCGGTTCTCGGCGCGCGTCGGTCGGCGCGCCTTCACCGGCGCCGCTGCCCGTTGGCCACCACCGGCACGACAGCCGGTGAGCGCCTGTCAGCGCACAGCCGCCAACCTGATGTCCGGGACCCTCAGCGCGCGCCCGACCACGTCACCGGTGCGCCACACCGGGTCGGAGCCGCTCCACGACACCGAGCCGCAGCCCAGCGCCGCGGCCGTCTCACCGCGGGCCAGGGCGCCGGGGAACGCCACCGTCACCCGCACCACCGCGCCGCCGCCGGGCACCTCCAGGAAGAACCGCTCGCGCGCCGCCTCGAACAACCCGTCCAGCCGCAGCTCCGCGCCGTCCTCGCCGACCAGCCGGCAGGAGTCCACGACGCCGACCTTCGCGGCCAGCGCGCTCCGGTTCACCGCCGAGAGCGTGACCTTGGTGAAGTGCTCCGTCACCGACACCCGCTCCACCGTCGCCACCAGCGGCCCCACCCCGCCCGCCGCGGGCGCGACGAGCCGCTCGCCGAGCACGGCCTCCTGCGCCGTGACCCGGTCGACGGCGACCGTGATCCCGTAGGCCAGGCAGCCGCCGACACCCAGCAGCGCCGCCGCCGCCAGCACCGTCGGGACGAGCCCCGCGCCACCCGCCCGCGCCACCCGCAGCTCCCGCGGCAGGTCCACGAGCAACGGCGCGCACCCCAGCGCGACGGCCAGGCCACCGGTCGTCAACGGCGTCATCACCGGGTGCGCCACCGACGCCGTCACGGCCACGACCAGGGCGATGAACAGGCACAGCGCCGCCCGGCCCGGCGTCGGGAACCGGCGGCGCGGCCGGGCCGGCGGGCCGGGGCGGCGGGCAGGCGCCCGGCCGCCGTCCCGGCGGGGCTCGGAGCGCCCGTCGCGCCGCGGGTCCGGACGCACGTCCCACCGGGGTTCCCGCCGGGGTTCCCACCAGGGCTCCCACGGGGGCTCCCACCGGTCCCACCAGGGTGCGCGCGCGGCCCGCCGCGGCCCGGGGTCCGCCGCCCCTCGCGCGCCCGGCGGCGTGGCGCGGTGCGGCCCCGGGGGCGCGGCCCGACGGGGTCGGCCGGGCTCGTCCCGCGCAGTTCCCATCGCACCCCCGCCCCGCGTCCGCACCGGTGGACCACCAGCGTGCTGCCCGGTGATCGCGACGGCCGGACCACACGCCGGAAGACCACCCGGACGTGGGAGAGCGGGCGCGGGAGAGCGGACCGGGCAGCCGCGCGCCTGCCCGGCCCGCCCGGCTACTTGCAGAGCTTCCAGGCGAAGTGGTAGGTCGTGTCGAGGCTGCCGTCCGTCGAGTCCATCGACATGAAGCTCGTCGTCTTGCCGGTGTCGGACGTGCCGGCGTTCACCCGCAGCTCGGTGTTGATGTTGAAGTTCCGGCGCTCACCGCACGGGTGGTACACGATCGCGATGAGCTCCGTGGTGTCGGTCGCCTGCCAGTCGTCGGTCAGCGGCCCGTTGTAGGTGTGGGACTTGTAGGCCGTGGGCGACATCCCCTGGAAGTAGTAGTTCGCCCGTTCCACGCCGGACGCGCCCCGCTCCAGGTGGGCGAAGCCGCGGTAGTCGGCCTGGGCGATGCCGTAGGTGAAGCCCTGCGGCACGTTGACTCTCAGGTTGAGCTGGCAGTTCTTCCGGAAGTCGGTGGGCGAGGCGCCCACCCCGACCTGGGCGAGGAAATCGCTGTACGTGACGGTGAACGCCTTGTTGTCCGGCGAGACCGCCACCGCGGCGGTGCCCGCCGGACAACCCGACCCGTTCACCGTCACCACGTCGATGGTGAGGTGGTCGGGCGGCGGCGTCGTGCCCGGCGCGCCGCCCGGGGGAAATATGATCACCGACGTCGCCAGAGCGGCCGCGGCCACGAAGTTGAGCATGAGTGCACCTTCCGACTGGTTCCTGCGCGGCGGCGGCAAAAATGAGCCGAACACGCGGCGGCGGCCGTCAGAAAATGGCTAGCAGCGCTTCCACGAGAAGTGGTAGCGGGTGCTCACGTTGCTGTCGGTGGAGTCCATCACCATGAAGCTGGTGCCGCGTGAGCTGCCGGCCGAGACGCGCAGTTCGGTGTTCACGTTGAACAGCCGCCGCTCACCGCACGGGGCGTAGACGATCGCGTCCCACTGCGTGGTGTCGGTCGCCTGCCAGTTGTCGTTCAGCGGCCCGTTGAAGGTGTGGGCCTTGCGCGCGGTGGGCGACATGCCGGAGAAGTAGTAGTTGCCCTGCTCCAGGCCGCTGGCGCCGGCCTGGAGGTGGGCGAAGCCCCGGTAGTCGGCCTGGGTGATGCCGAACGTGAAGCCCTGCGGGTAACTCAACTGGAGGGTGAGCTGGCAGTTCTTCCGGAAGTCCGTGGGCTCGGCGCCGCCGCCCGCCTGCGCGAGGAATTGGCTGTAGGTCACGGTGAAGGTGGTGCGGTCCTCGGACGGCGCGACCGCGGCGGTGCCCGCGGGGCAGCCGGAGCCGTTGACCGTGAGCACGTCGACGCGCACGTAGTCCGGTGCGGTCAGGTCCGGCGCCGCCCGGTCCGCCGCGGCGCCGCCCGGTAGCAACGCGGTCAGGGCGAGGGTGGCCGCTGCCAATGTGGTCAGCATGGGAGACCTTTCTGCTGCGTGGTGACGCGGCGGCGCGCTGGAAATGTAGCGCAGAATACTTCGGGCCCGTTCCGCCAACCGGGTGGCGAGCCCTTCCCAAACATTCAATGCGGTGTGGCAGAATTTCCCGTCAAGGTGGGATGACCACATCACAGAAAAGTGCTCGGCGCTACAACAACAGTTTTTCCGGAATACTGTCCCTCCAATTCGGACCCACCCGCGACGAGCCGAGGCGAACCGATCAAGGTGGTCCCATCGCGGTGATCCCATCGCGGTGATCCAACCGGGGCAGCTCGATCGGGGTGATCCGACCAGGGCGATCCGATCGGGGCGCTCGATCAGGGGTGGCCCGGGCCCGGCCGCTCAATCGGGGCGGGCCGCCACCACCCGCCGGATCAGCTCCACCATCTGCGCGCGCTCGGCCGGGTCGAGCACCTCGAACCAGCGCGACTCGCGGGCGTTCTGGCGGGGGAACACCCGCGACACGGACGCCCGGCCCTGCTCGGTCAGCGCCACGAACACCACCCGCCGGTCCTGGTCGTCGCGGGTCCGCTCGACCAGCCCGGCCCGCTCCAGGGTGTTGATCAGGTTCGACATCGCCGACCTGGTCGTGCCCGACAGGTCGGCCAGCCGCGCGGGCTGGGTCGGACCCAGGGTCCACAGCTTGAACATCAGCCGGAACCCGGGCATGGTCCACCCCTGCTCGCGGTGCACCAGCGCCTCGTAGTCGGTGATCATCATGTACGCGAGGTGGAGCACGTTGTAGGAGAGGCCGAACGCCTCCGCGTCACCACCGGACTCCGCGATCCGGTGCCGCGCGAACCGCTCGTAGTCCTGCTCCGTCACCACGTCCTCCGCGACGGGAACCTCCTGCTCTGCCACCTGCGCATCCTCGCAGGGCCGGCGGGTCGAGGGAACGCGAATCGGGCACACTTACCCACGTGCGCGGGACGAGGCGATTCGGCATCACGGCGGCGGTCTCGCTCGCCCTGGCCGTCGCCGCCTCCGTCGCGGCCGGTTTCGACGTCGTCACCGGCTGGGCCGCGGTGGCGCTGGACGACCTGGCCCAGCTCGCCACCGGCCTGTTCGCGACCGCTTCCTGCTGGTGGACGGCCCGGCGGGCGCACGGCCCGGACCGGGTGTGGCGGGTGCTGACCGGCGCGGGGATGCTCGGCTGGTCCACCGGGCAGAGCCTGTGGACGTGGTACCAGCTGGTGGAGCGGCGCGCGGTGCCCTCGCCGTCGCCGGCCGACGCCGGCTACCTGAGCATCGTGCCCTTCGCGTTCGCGGCGCTGCTGGTGATCGGCAGCCACCGCCGCTCGGAGACCCCGGACGCGCTGCTGGACCACCGGTCGCGCGGCGCGCGGCTGGTGCTGCTGCTGGACGGGCTGATCGTGGTCGGGTCGCTGTTCCTGCTGACCTGGACGACGTCGCTGGGCGGCCTGGTGGAGAGCGGCAACCCGAGCACCGCCGCGTTCCTGGTCGCCATCGCCTACCCGCTGACCGACCTGGTGCTCGTGGTGATCGTGGTGGTGCTCGCGGCGGACCGGAAGGTCGTGCTGCGGCCCCAGCTGTGCCTGCTCGGGCTCGGCCTGGTCGGGCTGGCGATCTCGGACAGCGCGTTCGCCTACCTGGTGAGCGTCCAGGCCCCGGAGGTCCCGCCGCTGGCCAACGCGGGCTTCGTCATCGGCCCGGTGCTGATCGCCCTGGCCGCCCTCGTCCCGTCCACACCGCACACCGCGCCGCGCCGCACGGCCCGCTCGCGGCAGTGGGCTCACCTGCTGATGCCCTACGTGCCGCTGCTGGTGTGCGCCGTGCTGGTGCTGCGCCGAACCGCGACCGGCGACCTGGCGCCGTTGGACGCGGTGGAGATCGGCTGCGGCTTCACGGTCTTCGTGGCGGTGATCCTCCGCCAACTGGCGACCATTGTGGACAACACCAGGCTGGCGTCGCTGTTGCGGGAGTCCGAGCGGACCTTGGAGCACCAGGCGCACCACGACTCCCTCACCGGCTTGGCGAACCGCGCGCTGTTCGAGCACAGGCTCGACCTGGCCCTGGCGGCGCACCGCGACGGCACGCCGTTCGGCCTGCTGTTCGTCGACCTGGACGACTTCAAGGCGATCAACGACGTCTCCGGCCACGCCCACGGCGACGCGGTCCTCGAACAAGTCGCCCAACGCCTGCGCACCTGCGTCCGCGACACCGACGTGGTAGCCCGACTGGGCGGCGACGAGTTCGGGATCCTGGTGAAGGGGGTCGACGAGCCGGAGAAGGTCGCCTTCCGCATCCTCGACACCCTGGGCGAGGAGATCAGCGCCAGCGTCGGCGTGGTGGTCTGCGCCGACGCCGACCCGGAGGACACCGCCGGTTCCGTGCTGCGACGCGCCGACAAGGCCATGTACGAAGCGAAGCGCGACGGCGGCCGGGGCCTGGTCATCCACCCCTGACCCCCACCCCGCCCCTTTCCCTCCGCCTCCCCCAACCCCGACCCCGATCCCATCGGCAGTGCCACACCCCGCAACAGCCCTTTACCACGCTTTCGGGTTTTCGGCACGCCCCGTGCAGACCGGTCTCCTCGTGTTCTCCCCGTATGGCCTGCCCGGAGGGCTACCATGCTTTTCCTGGGGGTGCAAGCACGTTTTCGCTTGCACCCCCAGGAAAAGCATGGTCGTCTTTGACAGGTCATGCGGGGGGAACACGACCGCTGTTTCTTTCCATTCTCCTTGGCGGCCTGCCTGTCCGGCGAGGACTCTTTTTCTTTTCAGCTTCGGGCTCTACGGCGCCAATTATTACCTGGATCGGTGCGCGATCTTGGTAAGAAGAGCGGCCGAGAGGCCCCCAAGGAGGAGGAAAAGAAAGAGCGGTCGTGTTCTCCTCCCCGCACGGCCTGCCGAAGGCAATCATGCTTGGCAGGGGGTGTCAAGCGGTGAAGCGTGCTTGACACCCCCTGCCAAGCATGATTGGGCTGCGCCCAGGCCGTACGGGGAGGAGAACACGAAGGCACCGGTATGTGCACGAGGTGCAGCACGGCTGCGTGAAAGGCGCGCCAGGTAGGCCACCTCTGCGTGCAAAGTGTGCCAGGTGCGCCACTTCCACGTGGAAAGTGCTAAAGGCGCGCCATCGAGAGGGAGAATCGAGAGGGAGAGGGGAAGCGCGCCCCTCACCTCTTCGGCACGAAGGCGTAGATGCTGGCCGGCGAGCCGGAGCCGCGTCGGTTCACCGTGCCGCCGACCAGGACGTGCGCGCCGGTCTCCGGCAGTTCCGCCAGGTTCGCCAGCACCTCCAGGCTGATCCGGTGCTCCCGGTAGAGCAGCTTGGACACCGAGTACGCCGTGTCCACCGCCGGCTCCACGCTGAACGTGTCGGTGCCCAGCGCGCCGCGCCGCCCGAGCCGCCCGGTGTCGACCAGCCACTGCGCCGCCGCCAGCGAGAAGCCCGGCTGGTGCATCTGCCCGGACCGGTCCTGGTTGTAGAACCGCGGGGTGCCCCAGCGGTCCTCCCAACCGGTCCACAGCACGATCGCCGCCTCCTTCGGGATGCGGCCGTGCTCGCGCTCCCAGCGCTGGAGGTCCGCGACGCTGACGGCGTAGTCGGCGTCGCGCCGAGCCCGCTCCCGCACGTCGATCTTCACCGCGGGCAGGAACAGGTCCTCGACGTCGAGTTCGTCGGCGTGCGGCTCACCCTCGTTGAAGTGCGAGGGCGCGCCCCAGTGGGTGCCGGTGTGCTCGCCCTGCTGCACGTACTGGAGGTAGAAGCCGTCCTCGGGCACGGTGGTCACCGTGCTCATCGTGAACGCCGGGTCGCCGGGGTAGACGCTGGTCCGGTCCGGGTCGTTCACGTGCGCCAGGTTCACGAGCCGGTAGTCCTTCAACCCCAACGGCTTCGCCTCCGCCGTCCCCGCGCCCGCCACCGCCATGCCGCCCACCGTCGAGACCACGCCCGCGAGCATCGACCGTCTGCGCACCGTCGACCACTCCTCCGCTCAGCTGTCACCCGATCCGGGCAACCTTAACTGCTCGATGATCAGGGAAGAGCACCCCTGATCACCCGCGACCCCACCCGCGCCACCTCCCGCGCCGCCCAACCCCCCGCCACCCGGCCGAGGCGCGGCGGAACGACGGCCCGCCCGGAGCGTCGAGCGACCACCCACCCCTCCACCTCATCGGCCCGGACTCGGCCCCCATCCCCCGGCGCACACCCCTCGGCGCGGGCGCAAGCGATTGTCCACCAGCGCCGGGTTCCGACCGCGATCACCACCCGGCCTACCGCTGCGTGATCGGACGGAGCAACCCGCGCACCCTCCGCACCGGCCGAGGACCCCCGACCGCCACCGAAGCGATCACTCGGAGCCGGATCCCACCGCGCTCGTGCGCCGGACGTACCCGCCAACGGCTGATCTTTGCGCCGCACTTCTGCGGGAACAGCACTCCCCCGACCATTCCACCTCACGTCAACTATCTTTTCGGGTGAATTTTGCTGGGTCGAAAGAGTTACACATTCCAGGCTAGGGCGAATCCTTCCGCCAATGCCCCCTAAAATCACCCGTAATTGCTTGCGCCGACGACGACCTGCACAGCGCGTGCACGAAGCGGCAGCGCATAGCTCTATGGGGCGTCGCCGTGTTGGCCGCTTCCCCCCGCGCATTCGGGCTCACTACCGTCAATCCGGCCCAATGAACGAATCCGATTGGCGGTGTGCTGGTGACTGTGACCGATCCGGACGTGGACACCGAACGGCCCCGGCTGAGCCTCGGCACAGCGGCGGCCCGGAACCTGGCCACGACCACCAAGTCCGTCCCGCAGATGCAGGGCATCAGCTCGCGGTGGCTGCTCAAGGTGCTGCCCTGGGTGCAGGCGTCCGGCGGCGCCTACCGGGTCAACCGCAGGCTCACCTACGCGGTCGGCGACGGCCGGTTGACCTTCACCAACACCGGCGCGGACGTGCGGGTGATCCCGCAGGAGCTGACCGAGCTGCCGCTGCTGCGCGGCTTCGAGGACGTGGCGGTGCTGGCGGCGCTGGCCGACCGGTTCCGGCAGCGCGAGTTCGCCCCCGGCGAGGTGGTCGTGGAGGCCGGGCGACCCCAGGACCAGGTCTTCCTGATCGCGCACGGCAAGGTCAACAAGATCGGCCAGGGCGAGTACGGCGACCAGACCGTGCTGGGCGTGCTGGCCAACGGCGACTACTTCGGCGACCAGGTGCTGGCCGGGCCGCAGGAGCCGTGGGACTTCACCGTCAAGGCCGTCACCCCGGTCATCACGCTGGCCCTGAGCTGGCCGGACTTCGAGGCGCTCAACGGCGACGCGGGCGGGCTGCGCGCGCACATCCAGCGCCGGTCGGCCCCCGGCGCGCAGCGGCAGAACGCGCACGGCGAGGCGGAGATCGACATCGCGTCCGGCCACGAGGGCGAGCCGGACCTGCCGGCCACCTTCGTGGACTACGAACTGGCCCCGCGCGAGCTGGAGCTCAGCGTCGCGCAGACCGTGCTGCGGGTGCACAGCCGCGTCGCCGACCTCTACAACCACCCGATGGACCAGGTCGAGCAGCAGCTGCGGCTGACCATCGAGGCGCTGCGGGAGCGGCAGGAGCACGAGATCGTCAACAACCGCCAGTTCGGGCTGCTGCACAACGCCGACCTCAAGCACCGCATCCACACCCGCACCGGCCCGCCCACCCCGGACGACCTGGACGAGCTGCTGGCCGTGGTGTGGAAGCAGCCGACGGCGTTCCTGGCCCACCCCAGGGTCATCGCCGCGATCGGCCGGGAGTTCACCAAGCGCGGCATCTACCCGGGCAGCGTGGACCTGGGCGGCCACCAGGTGCCCGCGTGGCGGGGCGTGCCGATCCTGCCCTGCGGCAAGATCGGGATCAGCAAGACCCGCACCAGCTCCATCATGCTGCTGCGCGCCGGCGAGCAGAACCAGGGCGTCATCGGCCTGCACCAGACCGGCCTGCCCGACGAGTACCAGCCGGGCCTGAACGTGCGGTTCATGGGCATCGACGAGAAGGCGATCATCTCCTACCTCGTCAGCGCCTACTACTCCGCCGCGATCCTGGTCCCCGACGCGCTCGGCGTGCTCGAACACGTGGAGATCGGCCGCGAGGACTAGTCGACCACGACACGAGATAGGGAACCTGACGTGACCGTGACAGACCCCGGCCTCCACCCCGAAGAGGTCGAGCAGCGGCGGAGCCTGAGCACAGCGGGCGCGCGGAACCTGGCGACCACGACCAAGTCCGCCCCGCAGATGCAGGCCATCACCCCCCGCTGGCTGCTGCGCAAGCTGCCCTGGGTGCAGACCCGGGCGGGCACCTACCGGGTCAACCGCCGGCTCACCTACGCGGTGGGCGACGGCCGGGTGACGTTCACCAGCACCGGCGCGGACGTCCGGGTCATCCCGCAGGAGCTGCGGGAGCTGCCCGTGCTGCGCGACTTCCCCGACGACGAGGTGCTGGCGGCGCTGGCCGACCGGTTCGTGCAGCGGGAGTTCGCGCCGGGCGAGGCGCTGGTCGAGCAGGGCCGCCCGGCCGAGGAGGTCTTCCTCGTCGCGCACGGCAAGGTCAACCGGGTCGGCCGCGGCGAGTACGGCGACCAGACCCTGCTGGACACGCTGGCCGACGGCGACCACTTCGGCGCCGACGCGCTCACCGGCCGGGAGGCCCGGTGGGAGTACACCGCCAGGGCCGCCACGCCGGTGATCGCGCTGGTGCTGCCGTGGCGCTCGGTGCAGGAGCTCGACGGGCGGGCCGGGGCGCTGCGCGCGCACATCGAGGAGGTGGCGCGGGGCCGGGACAAGCCGCAGAACAAGCACGGCGAGGCCGCCATCGAGATCGCCTCCGGCCACGAGGGCGAGCCGGACCTGCCGGCCACCTTCGTGGACTACGAGCTCGCCCCGCGCGAGTACGAGCTGAGCGTGGCGCAGACCGTGCTGCGGGTGCACAGCCGCGTCGCCGACCTCTACAACCACCCGATGAACCAGACCGAGCAGCAGCTGCGGCTGACCATCGAGGCCCTGCGCGAGCGGCAGGAGCACGAGATGATCAACAACCGGGGGTTCGGGCTGCTGCACAACGCCGACCTCAAGCAGCGCATCCACACCCGCACCGGGCCGCCCACCCCGGACGACCTGGACGACCTGCTCAGCTGGCGGCGCAAGACGGCGTTCATGCTGGCCCACCCGAAGGCGATCACGGCGTTCGGCCGCGAGGCGTCCAAGCGGGGCCTGTACCCGGCCACCGCGAACGTCGACGGGACGCAGGTGACCACCTGGCGCGGTGTGCCGCTGCTGCCGTCGGACAAGGTCCCGATCAGCGACCAGGGCACCACGTCGATCCTCGCGATGCGCGTGGGCGAGCAGGACAACGGCGTGATCGGCCTGCACCAGACCGGCATCCCCGACGAGTACCAGCCCAGCCTGAACGTCCGGTTCATGGGCATCGACGAGAAGGCGATCATCTCCTACCTCGTCAGCGCCTACTACTCGGTGGCGGTCCTGGTGCCCGACGCGCTGGGCGTGCTGGAGCACGTGGAGATCGCCCGCCACTAGCGGCGGCCCCGGTGCTCGGGCGGTCGGGCGCGCCCGACCGCCCGAGCACCCCCGCGCGCGGTTCGCCGGGCGCTCCCCCGACAGGCGAGGAAGTTGGAGCGGATGACAGACCTGGACGCCACCCCCGCGCACCGGTCCGCGCACGAGGTGCTCAGCCGCAGCCGCGCCGGCGTCGGCCCGGCGCTGCGCGCGGCGGTGGACCGGCTGCCGGACTCGATGCGCGTGATCGCGGGCTACCACCTGGGGTGGTGGGACGAGCACGGCCGGCCGTCGGGTGCGGAGGCGGGCAAGGCGCTGCGGCCCGCGCTGGTGCTGCTGGCGGCGCGGGCGGTGGGCGGCTCGGCGGCGACGGCGCTGCCGGCGGCCGTGGCGGTGGAGCTGGTGCACAACTTCTCGCTGCTGCACGACGACGTGATGGACGGCGACACCACCCGGCGGCACCGGCCGACGGCGTGGACCGTGTTCGGCGTGAACGCGGCGATCCTGGCGGGCGACGCGCTGCTGACGCTGGCGCTGGACCTGCTGGCCGGCAGCGGCCACCCGGCGGCGGCGCGGTCGATCCGGGTGCTGGCCGAGGCGACGCAGCGGCTGCACGACGGGCAGGCGGCGGACCTGTCGTTCGAGGACCGCGCGGACGTGCGGCTGGACGAGTGCGTGCGGATGGCGCGGAACAAGACGGCCGGGCTGGTCGGCGCGGCGTGCGCGCTGGGCGCGCTGTTCGGCGGCGGCGACGACGCGCAGGTGGAGCGGTTGCGGCTGTTCGGCGAGGACACCGGCCTGGCGTTCCAGTTCGCCGACGACGAGCTGGGCATCTGGGGCGACCCGGCGGTGACCGGCAAGCCGGCGCACTCGGACCTGGCCAACCGCAAGAAGTCGCTGCCCGTGGTGGCCGCCCTGACCTCGGACACGCCCGCCGCGCGGGAGCTGCACGCGCTCTACCGCGCCGGCGGCCCGCTGTCGGGTCCCGACCTGGTGCGGGCGGCGGAGCTGGTGGAGGCGGCCGGCGCGCGCGACTGGGGCCGGGAGAGGGCCGACGAGCTGCTGGAGCGGGCGCTGGGGAGCCTGCGGGCCGGCACGCCCGACGAGGCCGCGCACCGGGACCTGGCCGCCCTGGCCCGCCTCGCGATCCACCGCGACCGCTGAGGACCCGGTTCGCCCCGCGCCGGTCGATCCGCGTCAGTCGATCCGCGCCGGTCGATCCGCGCCGGTCGATCCGCATCGGTCGCGCATTCCCAGGGGTTTCCCGCGCCCCACCGGCGTCCGCGGTCGACCGGAACGGGAAATCCCGGAAAATCCGGGCGAGGGGGGCGGAGAGGCAGACCGGTTCACCCGCCGGCCACAGGTGAAGAGATCACCGTTAACCTTTCCGGCGGGCAAAGTGCCAACTACCTCACATCCCGGTCGGTCGCGCTGGTGGGGGCGTTCCGGCGCGGCGTACCCTCCGCCGGTGAATATGAACCCTTCACCCATTGGTTGACCCGGAGAACGGGCGCACCGGGCAAACCCGGGAACACCAGCCCGATCATCCGACCCCTACTCGGGAGTTCCGCCACTCTTGGAAAGCGCCGGGCCACGCACAGTGCCCGCACCGCCCTTTTTGCGCTCGATGAGCAACAAGAACGAGACAAACGGCTGTGCCGCCCGTAGGGTCTGGCGTCGGCAGTGACCGCGGCCACTGGCCCGCGCCGATCATCCGACCGCTTGAGGAGCTGGTGGTGTCAACCTTCCGGGTGCGCCCCTACACCGTGACCGGCGGGCGGACGCGCTCGACCACGACGCTGGCGATCGAGACGATCGTGACGACGAACCAGCGGGCCGCGCCGGACGCGCTGACGTCCACCGCCGAGCACCGCATCATCAGCGACCTGTGCCGGCACCCGCACTCGGTGGCGGAGGTCGCCGCGCGGTTGCGCCTGCCCCTGGGCGTGGTGCGCGTCCTGCTGGCCGACATGTCGGACCTGTCCCTCATCGACGTCCACGCCCAGGACGAGGTGTCCGGCGACGGGCGGCCCTCGCTGGCGCTGATGGAGCGGGTGCTGGTGGGGTTGCGCCGCATCTGACCGCCGCGGGCGGCCTCCGGCGACGGGCAACCGGGCCAGCGCGACGCGTCGCCCCGCGGGCCGCGCACGTGGAACTCGGCGATCCCGTGCCGGCGCAGGCCGACGGGGGCGTTGAGCCGCAACGGTTCCCCGTCCGCGGCCTCACCGGCGTCAGCCCCGGTCCCGCAGTGCCCGCCGCAGGGCGCGCAGGGCGTAGTAAACCCTGGACTTGACCGTGCCCGGCGGCACGCCGAGCACCGCCGCGGCCTCCCCGACGGTGCGGTCCCGCACGTACGTCTCGAGGATGGCCTCCCGGTGCTCCTCGGTCAGCCCGCTGAGGGCTTCGGCCACGACCATCGCCGACAGGGTCCGGTCCGCCTCGTCGCGCCCCGGCGCCTCGTCCCACGGCGTCAGCTCCGACTCCTGCGGCCGGGCGCTGCGCTTGCGGCGGTCGTCGATGACCAGCCGCCGGGCCACGGTGAACAGCCAGGAGCGCAGCAGCACCGGGTCGCGCTCCAGCTTCTCGGCGTTGCGCCACGCCCGCAGCAGGGTCTCCTGCACGATGTCCTCGGCCCACTGCCGGTCGCTGCCCGTCAGCCGCATGGCGTGCCCGAGCAGCGCGCCGCCGAACTCCCGGTAGAGCCTGCGGATCAGCTCGTCCTCCGCGGTGGGGTCCGGCCGGACGGGCTCCGCCGGGGGTCGAGTGCTGCGTCTGCGCCGCGCCACGCCGTGCATCCAAGCGCGCGGAGCGGTGCCGAGTCGAGGGTTTCGGGGCAGAAAAAGTCCCCGATTCGTTCGCCAACCGTCACCGCATCGTGTCCGGGCGTCCGGTCGGGCCCGCGGCGGGCGGGCGACCCCGCCGGTCCCCGGGCCCGACCCCGGTGAACCGCCGCCGCGCCGCCGTGCTTCCGTACTCCGGTGCACCGAGCATCCCCGCCCGCGGCCAACCGGGTCACCGTCGTCGGCATCCCCGCCCGCGACGAGGGGCGCACGGTCGGCGCGGTGGCCCGCGTCGCCGACGCCGGCCTGCGCGCCGCCTGCCCCGGCGGCGAGAACGTCGTGGTGCTGGCCGAGAACGGCAGCACCGACGACACGGTGCGGCGGTTCGCCCGGACCCCGACGACCGCGCGCAAGGTGGTGATCAGCTCCGCCGGGGAGGGCACCGGCAAGGGCACCAACGTGTTCGCCGTGGTGGACCGCGCGCTGGACCTCGGCGCGGACCGGGTGCTGCTGCTGGACGCGGACCTGCGCTCCGCCGAGCCGGCGTGGGTCGGGCTGCTGGCCGGCGCCGTGGACGCCGCGGAACCGGTGCTCGCCGTGCCCGCCTACCGGCGCGACCGGTACGAGGCGAACACCACCAACCACCTGGCGGGCCCGCTGCTCGCGGCGGTGTTCGGGGTGCGCGTGCAGCAGCCCATCGGCGGCGAGTTCGCGTTCAACCGGGCGTTCCTCGACCTGGCCCGCACCTGGCACCGGCCGGACAGCGCGCACCTGTACGGCATCGACGTGTGGCTGACCGCGAACGCCCTGCGCGAGCGCGTCCGCGTGGTGGAGGTGCCGCTGGGGCGCAAGCTGCACAACTCGCCGTTCCCGAAGATCCTGCGGCTGCCGCAGCAGGTGCTGGACTCGCTGTTCCACGTCGTGCTGCGCACCGGGGGCGTGCGCCCGCCGGCGCCGGGGGCGCGCGGGCGGCGGGCCGCGGTGGACGGCGGCGCGGTGCGGCAGGACCCGGCGGTGGTGTCGCGGGTCGCGGCGGCGGCGGCGGGGTACCTGGCGGCGCACCGGGACGGCGTGCGGGCGCTGTTCCCCTCGGCGGAGCGGGCGGTCGGCGCGCCGTGGGGGCTGCGGGTGACCGCCGAGGACTGGCCGCACGTCCTGGCCGACGCGCTGGCGGCGCTGGCCGGTGGCCGGTTCGAGGCGGCCCGCGACCACCTGGTCGCGCTGTACGTCAACCGCGTGCTGACGTTCTGGGAGGAGATCGACGGGCTGCGCGCGGAGGAGGTCGACGACCTGCTGGACCGGCAGGCCGAGCGCACCGCGCGCGTGGTGCGCGACCGGGGGATCGCGCCGGGCGGCGCGACCGGGCCGGCGCGGTTCGACGTGGGGCACTGGGCGGGGTTCAACGACGACCCCGCTCCCCGCACCGCGGCCGGGCTCGTGCCGGGCGCCGCCGGGCGCGGCGGGCGGTGACGACACCCCCCGGCGACGACACCTCCGACCGCGCCCCGCGACTTACCCGACGACGGCACCCCCGCGACGCCTCCGACGACGGCACCCCCGGTGACGACACGCCGGTGACGACATCCCGATGACGGCGTCGGCCCCTCCCCCGCCCGGCCGCGCTCCCGGCGGCGCGGCCCCGCCGGCCCGGCCCCCGCGGTCGGGGGCGGGCGGCGGGGCCGCGGCGTCGGGCGGCTACTTCATGGTGGCGATCTGGATCAGGTTGCCGCAGGTGTCGTCGAAGACGGCGACGACGACCGGTCCCAGGTCGGTCGCCTCCTGGGTGAACTCGACGCCCAGCCCCTTGAGCCGCTCGACCTCGGCGTGCACGTCGTCCACGGCGAACTGGGTGAACGGGATGCCGTCGCCGACCAGGGCCTTCTTGAACGGGCCCGCCGCCGGGTGGCCGTCCGGCTCCAGCAGCAGCTCGACGCCGTCCGGGTCGGCGGGCGAGACCACGGTGAGCCAGCGGGCCTCGCCGGCGGGCACGTCGGTCTTCTTCACGAAGCCCAGCTTCTCGGTGTAGAAGGCCAGCGCCTTGGCCTGGTCGTCGACCAGCACGCTGGTGATGTTGATGCGGATCACGGGTTCGGAGCCTCTCTGTCGATGGGCCACCGCTCGGCGATCGAGCGCAGCGGGCCCGTGTCGAGGTGGTGGAACTTGTACCGGCCCTGCCGGCGGGTGCGCACCAGGCCGGCCTGCTCGAGCACCGCGAGGTGCTGCGAGATGGCCTGGCGCGAGGACGCCAGGCCGTGCTTCATGGTCAGCCGGCCGCACAGCTCGAACAGCGTCTGACCATCCCGGTCGGTCAGCTCGTCCAGGATGGTGCGTCGCGTCGCGTCGCCGATGGCCTTGTAAAGGTCGGGGTCTGCGTCCACGGGCACAGTTATATGCAAGTCAGCACTTGCCTGTCAAACCGGGTGCGGGACCCGGCGGCGCCCCGCGCCACCTCCGCCGATCAGCGGGAAGTCGATACCATGGGCCGGTGATCTTCTTCGGCATCATGCTCGCCGCGATCGGGGTGTCGACCCTGCTGTGGCGCGATGCCGACGTGCTCGGCCTGCCCCCGGTCGCGGTCGGCGCCGCGCTGCTGGTCCTGGCCGCCGCCTCGGTGGTGCTCGGCGTGGCCCGCCGCAAGCGCGGGCGGGTGGCGCGGGGCGAGCCGGAACCGGTCGGCTCGGTGCTCGACCGGGCCAGGGCGCTGCCCCGGCTGCTGCGGCACCGCAAGGCGTACGGCCTGCCCGGCTCGCGGCTGGCGCAGTGGGGCTTCGCGCTGGTCTACCTGGTGTCGCCGATCGACGTCCTGCCCGAGCTGCTGCCGGTCGTCGGCATCACCGACGACGCGGGCGTGGCGGTGTGGCTGCTCACCAGCCTGTCCACCGCCGCGGGCCAGTACCTCAACTGGGAGCGCTCAAAAAAGCAGCACCGCGAGCCCTAGCGCGACCAGCACGTTCACCGCGGTCGACGCCGCGAACACCCCCACCGGCCGCCACCCGGCCTGCTTGAGCGCGCTCGCCCGGAACTCCAGCCCGATGCTGACGAACGCCAGGACCAGGAACCACGTGCGCAGGTCGTTGACCACGCCGATGGCCGCCTTGCCGCCCGGCGCGTGCGCCAGGTGCACCGTCGCCGCGACCGACGTGGCCAGGAACCCGAGCACGAACTTGGGGAAGCGGTCCCACAGCTGCCGCGCCGCCGGCACGCCGACCGGCCTGCGCTCGACCCGCAGCGCGAAGTAGGCGGTCAGCGCCACCGCGACGACGCCCAGCAGGGCGTTCTGGGTCACCTTGACGATGGTGGCGATCTGGAGCGACTCCTCGCCCGCCAGCGTGCCCGCCGCCGTCACCGCCGCGGTGGTGTCGATGTTGCCGCCGATCCACGCCCCGGTGACCGCCGGGTCCAGCCCCAGCGCGGTCGCGGCCACCGGCAGCAGGAAGATCGACGGCAGGGCGAACGCGATCACCAGGCCGGCGCTGTAGGCCAGCTGCTCGCGCTTGGCCTGCACGGCGCCCGCCGCCGCGATGGCCGCGCTGACGCCGCAGATCGCGACCGCCGCCGACAGCAGCGCCCGCAGCCTGTCCTCCAGCCCGAGCCGCCCGCCCAGCCACCAGGAGAACCCGAACACCACGCAGATCAGGACCACCGACTGGGCGATCGCGGGCCCGGCGGCGGACGCGATCACCCGCAGGTTGATCGACGCACCGAGCAGCACCAGGCCGGTCTTGATGAAGAACTCGGTGCGGAACCCGCCGGAGAGCCGCTCGCGGACGCCGGTCGCGCCCAGCGCCGCGTTGCCCAGCAGGCCCAGCAGGATCGCGTAGACCGGGAACTCGACCGCCGCGCCGACGCCCGCCAGCGCGGTGCCCTCGGTGGCTGCCGGCACGGCCGTGGACAGGTGGTGGGCCACCCAGGACAGCGCCAGCACCACGGCCACGCCCAGCGCCGCGTGCAGCACCGGCCGCCGCGTGTGCTCCGAGGTGGCCATCACGGCGCCAGGCCGGGTGGGATGACGCCGGCCAGGGCCAGCGCGAACAGCAGCAGGCCCACGACCACGGCGAGCCAGTCCTCGCTGATCCCCCGGTTCCGGGGCGGCGGTTCACCCATCGCTCACGCTCCACGATGCGGGATTGCCTGGAGCGTCGAACGCTAGCGAGGGCAGCGGGAACCGTCACCGCTTCCCAGGATGTGGGAGGCCCCGGACCTCCTCCAGCAGGGCGGTGATCGCGGTCATGACGCGCTCGGTGGCCGTGTCGAGCACCTGCTTGGTCGGCTCCGGCCCGTACAGGTCGGACAGGTCGACCGGCGGGCCCGCCACCACGTGCACCCTCGTCCACGGCCGGGGCAGCAGCCGGCCGGGCCGCAGCAGCTCCCGCGTGCCCCACTGCGCCACCGGCACGACCGGCGTGCGGCTGGTCAGCGCCAGCCGGGCCACGCCGTTCTTCGCGCGCGTCGGCCACCCGTCCGGGTCGTCGCTGAACGTGCCCTCGGGGTAGACGATCACGCACTGGCCGTCCGCCAGCGAGGAGCGCGCCGCGTCCAGCGCCCGCCCGGCCCGCGCGGTGCCCCGGTCCACCGGGATGTGCCGGCCCGACGACATCACCCAGCCCAGGACCGGCGCCTTCCACAGGCTCGCCTTCGCCAGGTACCGGGGCACCCGGCCGGCGGCGAGGGTGAACGCCGTCAGCGTCACCGGGTCCGCGAAGGACAGGTGGTTGGACGCCAGCAGCACGGCACCCCGTCGGGGGATGTTCGCCCCGCCCGCCATCCGCAGCCGGACGAACAGCACGACCAGCGGCCACAGCGCGTCGATCGCCACCGAGTACCAGAAACCCCTGCCGCGCCTGGGCAACCGCGCGGTCAGTGCCACCATCCGGGAGAAGCTCACCCCCTGATCATCACCCGGCCGGTCCCGGGCGGTCGACGCGACCCACTCCAACCGCCCGGGACCGGCGGTGATCACCGTTCGGCTAGGGTCCTTCCCCGTGACCGGGATCAGCGGAACGCGTGCGGCGGTGGACCGCATCACCGTGCTGCTCGTCGAGGACGACGAGGGGGACGCGGTGCTGGTCGAAGCCCTGCTCGACGAGGTCGGCGCGGACATCGACCTGCGCCGGGCGCGCACGCTGCGGGAAGCCGTGCCGCTGGTGCCCAAGGTGGACTGCGTCCTGCTGGACCTCGGCCTGCCCGACACGACCGGGCTGGACGGCCTGACCAGGCTGCTCGCCGAGCCCGCGCCCGCCGCCATCATCGTCCTCACCGGGCTCACCGACGAGCGCCAGGGCGAGCGCGCGGTGGCCGCCGGCGCGGAGGACTACCTGGTCAAGGGCCAGGTCGACGGACAGGCGCTGGTGCGCGGCATCCGCTACGCGGTCGGCCGCAAGCACGTCGAGGAGACCCAGCGGCAGTTGCGCGACGAGCAGCTGCACGCCGCCGAGAAGACCCGCCTGGAGCGCGGCCTGCTGCCCTCGCCGATCCTGCACGGGCAGGGCCTGGGCCTGGAGGTGCGCTACCGGCCCGGCGGCAGCCGGATGCTGCTGGGCGGCGACTTCTACGACGCGGTGCGCACGCCCGACGGCACGCTCCAGGTGATCGTCGGCGACGTGTGCGGGCACGGCCCGGACGAGGCCGCGCTCGGCGTGTTCCTGCGCATCGCGTGGCGGGCGCTGGTGCTGGCCGACCAGGAGCCCTCGCGGGTGCTGCGCACGCTGCACGAGATCCTGGAGCACGAGCGCCACCAGCCGGGCCTGTTCACCACCGCGTGCATGGTGACCATCGCGCCCGACCGCCGCTGGGCGCGCATCTACCTGGCCGGGCACCCCGAGCCGATGCTGCTGGTCGGCGACCGGGTGGTGGAGCTGCCGCGCGACCGGGCGGGCCTGCCGCTGGGCGTGCTGCCCGACAGCACGTGGAGCGGCCTGGACGTGCCGCTGCCGCCGGGCTGGTCGCTGCTGCTCTACACCGACGGCCTGGTCGAGGGCCGGGTCGCGGGCGACACCGAGCGGCTGGGCGCGGAGCGGCTGATCGGGTTGATCGACCGGATCACCCGGGAGCGGCCGGACTGGGCGAGCCACCCCGCCGGCCTGCTCGACGAGCTGATCGCACAGGTGAAGAACCTCAACGGGGGCGAGTTGGACGACGACATGGCCGTGCTGCTGATCTCGGACCGCGGCTGATGGACCACCGGACCCGCTGGCCCGCGAGCCGGCTGCTCATCGCGTCGGTCGCCATCCTGATCATCGTGTGCGCCGCCGCCATCGGCAGCGTCGCGGTGGCGCTGGTGAACCTCACCGACGCGCGCGCGCTGCTGCTGGACCAGGTCGCCCCCGCCCGGCGGCACGTGCTGGAGCTGGACAGCGCCCTGATCGACCAGGAGAACGGCGTCCGCGGCTTCGCCCTGTCCGCCAACGAGGACTTCCTCGTCCCCTACCAGGACGGCCTGCGGGTCGAGCGGGCCTCGCTGGACGCGGCCCGCGACGCGATCCGGGCCTTCCGGCCCGACCTCGCCGACGACCTCGACACCGTCGCCAGCCTCGCCGTCGGCTGGCGCGCGGGCTACGCCGAGGCCGTCATCGCCGAGGTCCGGGCGGCCGGCGAGCCGCGCGCCGACCAGGCCGACACCGCGCGCGGCAAGGAGCTGTTCGACACCGTCCGCCAGGCGGTCGCCGCGCTCAAGGTGACGCTCGACGAGGAGTCCGCGACGGCCCGCGCCGACCTGGACCGGGTGGCCGACCAGGTGCTGTTCCTGGTCATCGGGCTGGGCGTGCTGCTGGTGCTGATCATCACCGGGGTGGCGGTCGTGCTGCACCGCATCCTGATCCGGCCCCTGACCGGGCTGACCGGGCAGGTGCGCCAGGTGGCCGCCGGCGAGTTCGCGCGCGCGGTGGAGGTCGGCGGCCCGCGCGAGATCGTGATGCTGAGCCAGGACGTGGACGCCATGCGCACCCGCATCCTCAACGACGTGCAGGAGCTGCGCCGGTCCAACTCGGAGCTGGAGCAGTTCGCCTACGTCGCCTCGCACGACCTGCAGGAGCCGCTGCGCAAGGTGGCCAGCTTCTGCCAGCTGCTGGAGCGCCGCTACTCGGGGCAGCTCGACGAGCGCGGCGAGCAGTACCTGCGGTTCGCGGTGGACGGCGCGAAGCGGATGCAGGTGCTGATCAACGACCTGCTGGCGTTCTCCCGGGTCGGCCGGATCACCCGGGAGCACGTGCTGGTGGACCTGGACGAGACGGTCGAGCAGGTGCTGGACAGCTACTCGGAGGTGATCGAGCGGACCGGCGCCACGGTCGAGGTGGGCGAGCTGCCGACGGTGCGCGGCGAAGCCTCGCTGCTCGGCGGCGTGTTCGGCAACCTGATCAGCAACGCGCTGAAGTTCCACGGCGAGGACCCCCCGGTGGTGCGGGTGGCGGTGGAGCGGACCGGCGAGTTCTGGACGTTCACGATCAGCGACAACGGGATCGGCATCGACGCCGAGTACGCTGAGCGGATCTTCGTGATCTTCCAGCGGTTGCACCACAAGGACGACTACCCCGGCACGGGCATCGGCCTCGCGATGTGCCGCAAGATCATCGAGTACCACGGCGGCACGATCTGGCTCGACACCGGTGGTGACGCCGGCACCACCTTCAAGTTCACCCTGCCGGCAGTAGACGACATCGAGGACTCCGATGAATGACGCGCTGAACGTGATCGACGTGCTGCTCGTGGAGGACGACCCGGGCGACGCGCTGATGACCGAGGAGGCGTTCGAGCACCACAAGATCCGCAACCAGCTGCACGTCGTGCGCGACGGCGTGGAGGCGCTGGAGTTCCTGCGGCGGGAGGGCAGGCACCCCGACGCGCCCCGGCCCGGCCTGATCCTGCTGGACCTGAACCTGCCGAGGATGGACGGGCGGGAGGTGCTGGCCGAGGTCAAGGCCGACGAGAGCCTGCGCACCATCCCCGTGGTCGTGCTGACCACGTCGGAGGCGGAGGAGGACATCCTGCGCAGCTACAACCTGCACGCCAACGCCTACGTCACCAAGCCGGTGGACTTCGACCGGTTCATCGAGGTCGTGCGGCAGATCGACGACTTCTTCGTGACCGTGGTGAAGCTGCCCCGCTGACCGCCGCGGCGGGGGCCGTCCGCGCGGACGGCCCGGGGCGGGTCGCCGGGAGCGGTTCCCGGCGGGCTCCCGGGGCGCTCCGGAGGCCCCCTCGGGGGGCGGCGGACCGCCCCCGGGCGGGCTACTCGCCGGCGAGGTCGGCGGACCCCGGGTGCTTCTCGACGTACCCGCGCACGAACTCGCAGCGGGGCACGACCGCCAGCCCGCGCCGCCGGGCGTCGGCCAGCGCCTGCCCGACCAGCGCGCTGCCCAGCCCCTTGCCCTCGACGGCCACCTCGGTGTGGGTGAACGTGATCCGGCCGGGTTCCAGGGCGTACTCGGCGACCCCGCCCAGCTCGCCGTCGAGGAAGACCTCGTAGCGCGACGCCTCGGGGTGGTCGGACACGGTCACGGTCACGGTGGCTCCTCCAGGTGGCACCTCGGCGGCTCCGCGAGCGCCGATCACCCGACCGGGCGAGGGTCGGTGACCCACCGGTCGGCATCGGAGCCGGTCGTCCCGGCGGGAACACCCGAACTCCTGACGAAGTACACCGTAATGGCGCAGTGCAAGATGGCGCGATGGACGTCTACCTGCTGATCCTCGGCGACCACCTGCCGGACCCGAACACGGGCCGGGCGGTCAGCGAGGCCGAGCGCCTGCGCGCGATCGTGGAACAGGCCGTCGTCGCGGAGGAGGCGGGCTTCACCGGGGTGGCGATCGGCGAGCACCACTTCACCCGCTACCTCGTCAGCGCGCCCGGCCTGCTGCTGGCGACCATCGCGGAGCGCACGACGCGGCTGCGCCTGTCGACCGGTGTCACGCTGCTGGCCCACCACGACCCGGTCCGGGTGGCCGAGGAGCTGGCGATGCTCGACGTCCTGTCCGGCGGGCGGGCCGAGATGATCGTGGCCAGGGGCGTGTCGCAGCGCACCGACCTGGCCTTCGGCGTGCAGGACGACCTGCGGGCCCGGTTCGACGAGAACCTGCGCCTGCTGCTGCGCCTGCTGGAGGAGCCCGACGTCACCTGGGCCGGCCGGTTCCGCAGCCCGCTGACCGACGTCACCACCACGCCCCGCCCGCTGCAGCGGCCGCGGCCCCCGGTGTGGATGGGCAGCGGTTCGGCCGTCTCGGCGGACCTGGCGGTCGAGCTGGGGCTGCCGCTCGTGCTGCCCAGCACCCTGCGCGACCCGAGCACGCACCGGGACGTGGTGGAGCGCTACCGCGCCACCAGGGGCGGTGGCGGGCGGGTGGCGCTGCCCAGCCACGTGTTCGTCGCGCCGACCGCCGCCGAGGCGCGCACGGCGTGGCGACCGCACCTGACCGCGTACGCGCGCTTCGCCGACCCGTGGCGGGGCGACGGCGAGGTCGACGTCGACGCGCTGATGGAGGGCGCGGCGGTGTGCGGCGACCCGGCGGAGGTGACCGACCGGCTCAACGACCTGGCCGGGCTGCTCGGGCTGGACGCGCAGCTGGTGATGGTCGACATCGGGGGCCTGCCGCACTCGGCCGTGCTGGACACCATCCGGCTGTTCGGCGCGGTGGTGCTGCCCGGCCTGCGCCCCGGCGACGACGGCCGCGCCCCGTAGCGCCGCCGGGCGGCGCTACGGGGTCGGCGGCCCGGGTGCGCGGTCGATCGGCGCGCGGCGGTGACGGGCAGCGCCGGTGACGGGCAGCGCCGGTGACGGGCGGCGGTGGGGACCGGGCCGGCGCGTCGGCGTGGCCGCCGGAGCGGGTGGCGGTGGGACCGGGCGGTGGGGCTCAGCGCTTGAGCCGCACGACCACCAGCCGCCGCGTGGCGCGGGTCAGGGCGACGTAGCGCTCCGCCGCCGTCATCCGCTCCGGCTCGACCACGACCACGGTGTCGAACTCCAGGCCCTTGGCCTGCCGGGGCGTCAGCCCGCCCGCCATCCCGATCACCGCGAGCGTGCCCTCCTCCGGCCGCAGCCACCGCACCACGTCCAGGTCGTCCACCAGCACCTCCACCGGGGGCTCCCCGCGCCGCACAGAGGTCGGCGGCGTAGCGGTGGGGTCAACCTCGGCCAGCGCCGGCGCGGCGTACTCCATGATCGCGGCGGGCGTGCGGTAGTTGACGGTCAGGCGCCGGTGCACCCACCGGTCGCGCACGTAAGGCGACAGCAGCGCGTCCCACGAGCGGACGCCCGACTCCGACTGGCGCTGGGCCAGGTCGCCGACGATGGTCATCGAGCGGTTGGGGCTGCGGCGCATCAGGACCCGCCACTGCATCGGCGACAGCTCCTGCGCCTCGTCGACGACCACGTGCCCGTAGGTCCACCCGCGGTCGGCGGCGGCGCGCTCGGCCACCGTCCGGTGGTCGAGCGCCGCGTGCCGGTCGGCCAGCCACTCGGCGTCGACCAGGTCGACGGCCCGCAGCTCGTCCTCGTGCATGGCCGCGTCGGTGTCGATGACCTCCAGCACGCCCCGCGCGTACTCGACCTCCTCGGCGCGCTCCCGCTCCGCCGCCCGCTCGGCCTCGTCGGAGGCGCCCAGCAGTTCGGCGGCCTCGTCCAGCAGCGGCACGTCGGACACCGTCCACGCCCGGCCGTCCGCCCGGTACAGCTCGGGGCAGCCCACGGCGAAGCAGCGGCCCTCGTAGAGGTCGGCCAGCAGCCGGCGGGCGGTGAGCGGCGGCCACAGCGCGTCGGCCGCCTCGGCCAGCTCCGGGCTGCGCCCCAGCTCGCGGCGCACGTCGGCGGCCAGGTCGGGCAGCACGTCGGCGAGCGGTTCCGGCCAGCCCGCGCCGATCAGCGCCAGCGCGGGGGCGACCAGGGCGTCGGCCAGGGCGTCGCGGAAGACCTGCCGCGCCTCGTTGTGCCGCAGGCCGCTCGCCCGCGCCCGGTCCCGGGCGGCCAGGGCCGCCGCGGCGTCCACGGGGACGGTGACGTCCTCCAGCTCGACCGGGATCGGGTGCTCCGGCAGCTCCTGGCGGTCGGCGATGGCGAGGCGCAGCAGGTCCACCGCCGACAGGCCGTCCTTGGCGCCCCGCGCCTCCGGCGGGTCCTCGCGGGTGGTGCGGACGCCGGGGAACAGCTCGCCGGGCGTGGCGAACACGACGTCGGTCTCGCCCAGGGACGGCAGGACCTCCCCGATGTGGCGCAGGAACCCCGGGTTGGGCCCGACGACGAGCACGCCCTGCCGGGAGAGCCGGTCGCGCTGCGCGTAGAGCAGGTAGGCGACGCGGTGCAGGGCGACGGCCGTCTTGCCGGTGCCCGGCCCGCCCTCGACGACCAGCACGCCCCGGTGGTCGAGCCGGATCACCTCGTCCTGCTCGGCCTGGATGGTCGCGACGATGTCGCGCATCGTCGCGCCGCGCGGCGCTTCCAGCGCCGCCAGGAGCGTGCTCTCCGCCAGGCCCAGCTCGTCGTCGTGGAAGCTCTCCAGGCGGCGACCGCGGGTGTGGAAGTGCCTCCGGCGGGTCAGCCCCTCCGGGCGCGCGCCGGTGGCGGTGTAGAACGGCCGGGCGACCGGCGCGCGCCAGTCGACGAGCAGCGGGCGGTGGTCGTCGGCCGGGTCGAACAGCCCGACCCGGCCGATGTAGTGGCGGCTGCCGTCGACGTGGTCGGTGCGGCCGAAGCACAGCCCCTCGTCCGCCACCGCCAGCCGGCCGACCCGCTCGGACAGCGCCCGCACGGCCACCTCGCGCTGCCACCGCTGCTCGTCCGGGTCGCGCAGGGCCGCGGCCAGCTCCGCGCTCGCGGCGGCCCGCTCCCGGTCGAGCCGGTGGTGCAGGAAAGAAATCCGCCGCTGTTCCGCAGGCAATTCCCCTGTTGCCACGCTTTCCCCCTGTGGTACACTGTGTTAGGCGTATTCCATCCATTTCGGATGACGTAACCCTTATTTGTACCACGGCTGTTTTCCGGTGCGCCACCACCGCCGATGGACTTTTCCCGCGCCGCACCGGGAAAGCGGCGGGGCGCCCGCGCCCCGGTGGTCCCCGCGCCGCCGGGCTGCGCAGCGGGTCGGCCCCGCGGCGTTCGAGCCCGCGGGCCGGCGGGGGCGAGCCGCCGACCCGGCGCGGGATCAGCCCGGGTGCGACGCGATCGCGAACGTCGGCTGGACGGGCAGCGCCAGGCCGCGCCGGTCGAGCACGGACCGCAGGATCTCCCCCACCCGCACGGAGGTGTTGGACAGCAGCGACGAGGAGATCCCGTGCGTGTGCTCGGTGCCGCCCTGCACGTAGATGCCGCCCAGCACGTCGTCGTCGGTGTCCACCCGGTAGTCGCGCCCGATGCTCAGGCGGTCGTGATCGTCGCGCAGGCACCGGGCGGCCAGGTCGCCCAGCAGCGCCGTCGGGTCGGCCTCGTGGTAGCCGGTGGCGTAGATGATGGCGTCCGCGTCCAGCACGGTCCGCGCGCCGGTGGCCAGCGACTCGACGGTCACCCGCACCCCGTCGGGCGCGTCCACCAGGTCCACGACGCAGGACACGTTGAGCAGCCGCAGCCGCTGCTCGCCCAGCACCTTCTCCCGGTAGACCCGGCGGTACAGCTCGGCGATCAGGTCGTTGTCGACCACCGCGTAGTTGGTGTTGCCGTGGTAGTCCATCAGCCGGCGCTTGACCTGCTCGGGCGCGGCGTAGAAGTCGTCGACGGCCGCCGGGTCGAAGATCCGGTTCGCGAACGAGCTGTCGTCGGCCGGGCTGTAGCCGTAGCGCGCGAACACCGCGCAGACCTCCGCGCCCCGGAACCGCTCGTGCAGGAACGCGGTCACCTCCGCGCCGCTCTGCCCCGCGCCGACCACCACCAGCCGCTCCGGGTCCTGCAGCGAGCCGACCAGCCGGAGGAAGTCCCGGTTGTGCCACACCCGGTCGGACGGCACGACGCCCTCGGGCAGGTTCGGCCGCAGGCCCGTGGCCAGCACGAGGTTGCGGGCGCGCCGGATCTCCACCTCGCCCGCCGCGGTCCGCGAGGACACGTCGAAGTGGGTGACCACGCCGCCCTCGACCACCGGGCGCACGGCCACCACGTCGTGCCCGTAGGACACCAGGTCGTCGACCCTGCGCGCGGCCCACTCGAAGTAGTCGTGGAACTCCACGCGCAGCGGGAACAGGTTCTTGTGGTTGATGAAGTCGACCAGGCGGCCCTGGCCGTGCAGGTAGTTGAGGAAGCTGAAGGAGCTGCTCGGGTTGCGCAGCGTCACCAGGTCCTTGAGGAAGGAGACCTGCATGGTGGCGTCGTCCAGCAACATGCCGCGGTGCCAGCCGAACCGCGCCTGGCGCTCCAGGAAGTGCGCGGTCACCACGTCTTCCGGTCGCGCGGCGGCGTTGTGCTCGTGGACCGCGATCGCGAGCGCGAGGTTCGAGGGCCCGAAGCCGACACCGAGGACGTCGACGACAGGTGGCTGTGACATGGCTGTCCCATCGGTGCGACAACAGGGAGTGATCGAACTTCGGTTACCCTAACCTAAGTACGCGCCCGGCGGGAGTGATCCAGACCTCTTGCTGATTTAGGCTAGCCTCACCTCAAGGGGAGAGGAAGGCGGTAGCCGGCGCAATCGGGGCCGAGGGGGCCGCTGCGGTCCGCGCGGACCCCGCCGCCCGGCCCACCGGGTCGGCTCCGCTGCGGTCGGCGGGCCCGTTGACCGACCCGGCTGCGTTGACCTGCCACTACCGCGTTTCCGCTCGTCGCGCCCCGACCGCCCGGCCGAGCGGCGCCACCCGCGCGCACGGGGCCTTCACCGCCGGCGGCATCTGTGAACGGCCGCCGGCCGGTGCCGCTCGTCACAGCGCCGGCGCGCGGCCGGTCGGTGCGGCAACCCGACGCCGGCCGATCCGGTCGTGGGCCGTCCGGCCCACGCAGCGGCCCTCCCCGGCCCGCCGCGGCGCTCGGCCCCGCGGTGTCGCGGCGGTGCTCCGTTCGGCTCGCCGCACCGGAAAACCACTCGAACGGCCCAGCCGACGCCGGGCCGCCGCGGTCGTCACGCGAGCAGCGCGCGCCCCTCGGGCGTCAGCTCCGCCGGCGCCCACTGGCCGCCGGAGTCGCTCGCCGGCCGCACGAGCCCGGCGTGCGCCGGCTGCCGCGCCGCCACCTGGTCGCTGCACAGCAGCCCGTCCACGCGCAGGTCCGGTTCGCGGCTGCGCGTCACCTCGGCGCGGCCGGCCGCAACGGCCCTGAGCATCGCGCGCGCCCGGTGGGTCAGTTCGTCGTTCATGGTCGATCACCGTCGTCCGCGGGGTTCGTCCACCCGGTTCATCGCCGCGCGACGCCGAAGTCTTACCGCCCGCCGGGATCCCGGGAGCGGCCCCGGCACTGGGTAGGGTCGGGCGCATGGGGACCGTCGCGGCCGTGAGCCGCAGCGCCGGGTACACGTTCACCAAGCCGAACACCGAGGTCATCCGGCTGGTGGCCGGGCTCGGCGTCGAGGGCGACGTGCACGCCGGCGAGCTGGTCAGGCACCGCTCGCGGATGCGGCGCGACCCCTCGCAGCCGAACCTGCGGCAGGTGCACCTGATGCACGCCGAGCTGCACGACGAGCTGAACGCGCTGGGCTTCGCCGTGACCGCGGGCGGGCTGGGCGAGAACGTCACGACCCGGGACGTCGACCTGCTCGGCCTGCCGACCGGGACGCGGCTGCGCCTGGGCGCGGAGGCGGTCGTGGAGGTGACCGGGCTGCGCAACCCGTGCGCGCAGATCGACGGGTACCGGCCGGGGCTGCTCAAGCACGTGCTCGGGCGTGACGCCGACGGCGCCGTGGTGCGCCGGGCCGGGGTCATGTCCGTCGTGCTGGTGGGCGGCGAGGTCCGGCCGGGCGACCGGATCCGGGTCGAGCCGCCCGCCGGCCCGCACCACCGGCTCGGACCGGTGTAGCCGGTGGACCCGCCCCGCGGGGCGGGTCCGACCGGATCTCAGCGGTCGTCGTCCTGCGCCAGGATCGGCTGGGCGACGGCGAACGCCCGGTTGGCCGCCGGCACGCCCGCGTAGACGCCGACCTGGAGCAGGACTTCCTTGATCTCGTCGCGGGTCAGCCCGTTGCGCAGCGCGGCGCGCACGTGCATCGCCAGCTCGCCCTCGTGGCCCAGGGTCGCCAGCATGGCCAGCGTGACGCACGACCGCGTGCGCCGGTCCAGCCCAGGGCGGGTCCAGATCGAACCCCACGCGTAGCGGGTGATCAGCTCCTGGAAGTCGGCGGTGAACCCGTCGGCGCCCGCGACCGCCCGGTCCACGTGCTCGTCGCCGAGCACCTCGCGGCGCACCTTCATGCCCTCGTCGTAGTCGCTCATCGCAAGTGCTCCCGCAGGACGGCCGAGACGGCGTCGGCCGCCTCGACGTTGGCCAGGTGCGCCGCCCCGTCGACGACGAACAGCTCCGCCGCCGGGATGGCCTCGGCGATCGCCCGCAGGCGATCCGGCGGTGTCGCCTCGTCCTGCGCGCCGGCGACCACGGCCGTGGGCGCCGTGATCGCGGGCAGCACCGGGCGCAGGTCCAGCTCCGCCAGCGCGTCGCAGCACGCGGCGTAGCCCTCGTCGTCCACTTCGGACACCATCGCCTCGAAGGCCGCCACCACCTCCGGCGACCGCGCGCGCAGCGCGGGGGTGAACCAGCGGCCCACCACCTGCGCCGCGATCGACGCCGTCCCCGACCGCCGCACGGTCGCCGCGCGCTCCCGCCACGGCCGCGGGTCCGGGTAGTCCGCCGTCGTGCAGCAGAGCACGAGCCGGTCGACGCGCTCGGGCGCGTGCCCGGCCAGCCACATGCCCACCATCGCGCCCAGCGACACGCCGCAGTAGGAGAACCGCTCGACCCCGAGGTCGTCCAGCAGCTCCAGCACGTCGCCGCCGAGGTCGGCCACCCGGTAGGGACCGGGCGCGGCCGGGCTGCCGCCGTGGCCGCGGTGGTCGTAGCGCAGCACCCGGAACCGCTCGCGCAGCTCCGCCACCTGCGGGTCCCACAGGGCGGTCGTCGTGCCCAGCGAGTTGCCCAGGACGACCACCGGCGCGCCCGGCGGCCCGCTCAGCTCGTGGTGCGGCCTCATCGCCCGGTCCTCCCCCGGCACTCCCGCCGCCCCGGCCCGGCCCGGCGCGCGCCGATCACCCGCGCCGGCCAGCCGGGGCGCTCACACGTCGAAGAAGACGGTTTCATGCTCCCCCTGCAACCGGATGTCGAAGTGGTAGCCGAACGGGGCCTGCGCGGCGACGAGCGTGGCGCGCGCGGCCGGGTCCGCGATGGAGTTGAGCACCGGGTCCTCGGCGTTGGCCGCCTCGTCCGGGAAGTAGACGCGGGTGACCAGCCGGACGAGCATCCCGCGGCAGAACACCGACACGTTGAGGTGGGGCGCCTCCCAGCCGCCGTCGGCGGTCGGCAGGGGGCCGGGCTTGACCGTGAGCACCCCGTAGCGGCCCTCGACGTCGGTCGCGCTGCGGCCGAACCCCCGGAAGCCCTCCCGGCGCACCGCGCCGCGCGGGTCGTCGGGGTGGTCGAACCGGCCGTCCGGGTCGGCCTGCCAGGTCTCCACGACCGCGTCGGGCACCGGGTCGCCGTTGCCGTCGAGCACGTAGCCCTCGACCCGGAACGCGTCGGGCGTGCCCTCGGGCACCACCAGCGGGCCGTCCTCCCACGGCAGGCCGATCCCGAAGAACGGCCCGACCGTCTGCGACGGGGTGGTGATCGGCTCAGTCATCGTCGTCGTCCTCGTCCTCCAGCGGCGTGGGGTTCTGGCCCCGCAGCACGATGTCCCACTGGTAGCCCAGCGCCCACTCCGGCACGGTGCTGCCCAGGTCGAACCGGGCGATCATCGCCTCGCGCGCCTTGGGGTCGCGCACCGAGTTGAAGATCGGGTCCTGGAAGAACAGCGGGTCGCCGGGGAAGTACATCTGCGTGATCAGCCGCTGCGTGAACGCGGTGCCGAACAGCGAGAAGTGGATGTGCGCGGGCCGCCAGGCGTTGTCGTGGTTGCGCCACGGGTACGCGCCGGGCTGGATCGTGGTGAACGAGTAGCGGCCCTCGGCGTCGGTGATGGTGCGGCCGACCCCGGTGAAGTTCGGGTCCAGCGGCGCGGGGTGGCGGTCGCCGTCGTGCCGGTACCGGCCGCCCGCGTTGGCCTGCCACACCTCCAGCAGGGTGCCCGCGACCGGCCTGCCGTCGCCGTCGAGCACGCGGCCGGACACGATGATCCGCTGGCCCTGCGGCTCGCCGTCGTGGCCCGCGGTGAGGTCGTTGTCGTGCGGGCCGACCCGGCCCTCGCCCAGCAGCGGGCCGGTGATCTCACCGAGCCGCTGCGGCAGCAGCGCCAGCGGCCGGTGCGGGTGCCGGAACTGGTTGGACCGGTAGTTCGGCCAGCGCAGCGGCGGGTGGGACCCGCTGTCCCGCCGGTACTGCGGCGTGGTCGCGTCGAGTGGCACCGCGCCCTCCTGTTCTCCCACCGGGGGGATTGTTCAGCCGACCGGCCCCGACCGCACGGCGGGGCCGCCGGGTGGGGCGAAACCTAGGTTCAGCCCGGCGGGGCGGGCAATGACCGGTTCCACTGAACGGAAGGTCGAAAACGGGATCGGGCGGCGGCGGGGCGATCACCCGGGGGTGGACCGGTCGCCGGTGGCGGCGCCCGGGCAGGGGTGGTGACGGGCTGTCCGCGCGCGCACACCGACGGTGGGCCTCCACCTGACCCCGCGGGCCTCCCCCCTCTAGGGTGGGGCCGTCCCCGCGCGGGGGTCCCCACCGTCACGAGGTCGACGCCCATGCCCGAACCGCCTGCCCGGTCCGATCCCATCCGCGTGGTCCTCGTCGAGGACCACGACATGGTGGCGGAGGCGATCGGGCTGGCGCTGCAGCGGACGGGCGACGTGCAGGTGGTGGCCGCGGTCCGGTCCCGGGTGGCGGCGCTGGCCGCGACCGGGCGGCACCGCCCGCACGTCGTGGTGCTCGACCGGCGGCTGCCCGACGGCGACGGCGTCGGCGTGATCGCCGACCTGCGGGGGCTGGGCGCGCGGGTGCTGGTGCTGACCGGCGAGGCCACCTCCGCGGTCGCCGCCCGCGTGGTGGACGCGGGCGGCGCGGGGCTGGTGCTCAAGTCGTCCGGGCTGGAGGAGCTGACCGAGGCGGTGCGGCGGGTCGCCGGTGGCGAGGCGGTGTTCGACGGGGCGCTGCTCGCCGGTGTGCTCGACCGGTTCACCGGGCGCGTCGCGGCGACCGGCGCGTCCCTCACCGCGCGGGAGCGGGAGACGCTGGACCTGCTGGCCGACGGCGCGAGCACGGACGAGATCGGCCGCCGGCTGGGCGTCGCCCGCAACACGGTGCGCAACCACGTGCAGCGCGTGCTGGACAAGCTGGGCGCGCGGTCGAAGCTGGAGGCGGTGTCGATCGCCCGGCGGGCGGGTCTGGTCGACTAGCGCTCCCGGCCGTGGTCGGATCGGCTGCCGCCGCCGGGGCGCGCCCGCGCGCCGTTCCGCGGCGCGTGGTGCAGATGCACCACGCCCGGTGGCGAGGGTGCGTCTCGCGTCGACGGGGTCGGGTGCCCCACAGTGCGGGCGTGGACGTCCCGACGGTGAACCCGGTGGTCGAGTACAGCCCACCGCGCGGTCCGGGCGGCGCGGGTCTCGCGCGGGACTTCACGCGCCGGACGCTGGCCGCGTGGGGCTACCGGGGCGTGCACGACGACGTCGTCCTGGCGGTCTCCGAGCTGGTCGCCAACGCCGTGCGCCACGCGGGCGGGCCGGCCGTGCTGCGGTTGGCCGGCGGCGCGGACCGGGTCCGGGTCGAGGTGGCCGACGGCAGCCCGGTGCGGCCGGGGGTCCGGCCGGCGGGCGTGACCGGCGGGTGGGGGCTGCCGCTGGTCGACCGGCTGTGCCGGCGCTGGGGCGTCGAGCCGGACGGGCGCGGCAAGGTCGTGTGGTGCGAGCTGGCCTAGCGGTCCGCGGGGTCCGGGCGGCAGCGGGCCGGCGACCCACCGGTCGGGCGAACCCCGCGCGCGGCCGGCCGCGGACCGGACCGGGCCGCGGCCGGCGCGGCGACGTGCCGGCCGGTGGGCGGCGCCCGGCGCGGCGGTGCCCCGGCGGAGCGCGGGTGGTGACGTGGTGCACAGTGGGCGCCATGTCGAACCCGCCCCGCCGGCGACCCGACCGGATGCCCGAGTCGGCGTTCCAGCTGCTGGTCGAGGGGGTGGTCGACTACGCCATCTTCATGCTCGACCCGGACGGCCACATCGTCAGCTGGAACGTCGGCGCCGAGCGCATCAAGGGCTACCGGGAGGACGAGATCCTGGGCCGGCACTTCTCGGTGTTCTACCCGCCGGAGGACATCGCCGCGGCCAAGCCGGAGCGCGAGCTGGAGACGGCCATCGCCGAGGGCCGGCTGGAGGACGAGGGCTGGCGGCTGCGCGCGGACGGCACGCGGTTCTGGGCGAACGTGGTGATCACCGCGCTGTTCGACCGCACCGGCTGCCTGCGCGGCTTCGGCAAGGTCACCCGGGACATGACCGAGCGGCGGCGGGCCGAGCAGGCGCTGCTGGAACGGCGGCGGCTGGTCTCGCACCTGGTCGAGGCGCAGGAGCTGGAGCGCCGGCGGATCGCCTGGGACGTGCACGACGACTCCGTGCAGGCGATGGTGGCCGTGGGGATGCGGCTGCAGCTGCTGGCCGGCCGGCTGCCCGCCGAGCACGTGGCCGCGGTGGCCCGGCTCGACGAGGCGGTGCGCGGCGCGGTCGAGCGGCTGCGGATGCTGGTGTTCCGGCTGCGCCCGCCGGAGATCGACCGCAACGGCCTGGTGGCCGCGCTGGAGGAGTACCTGCGCGACCTCGCCCCCGCGTGGGGCCTGGAGTACTCCGTGCGCGACGAGCTGGCGCAGGAGCCGGCCCCCGACGCGGCGGTCACGATCTTCCGCATCTGCCAGGAGGCGCTGGCCAACGTGCACAAGCACGCCGAGTCGTCCCGGGTGGACGTGCGGCTGTCCACCGAGGACCGCGGCACGCTGGTCGAGATCGCGGACGACGGCGTCGGCGTGGCCGCCGACTCCGGGCACCAGGCGGGCCCGGAGCACTTCGGCATGATCGAGATGCGCGAGCGCGCCGAGACCGCCGGCGGCTGGTGGACCCTCGCCCGGCGCCCGGGCGGCGGCACCGCGGTCCGGTTCTGGCTGCCCACCATCACGCCGGACGCCCGATGACGCGCGTGCTGATCTGCGACGACGACCCCATGATCGCCGAGGCGCTGCACGACGTGCTGACCGCCGAGCCGGACCTCGCGGTGGTGGCGGTCGCGCGCACCGCGGGCGACGCGATCGCGCTGGCCGAGCGGCACTCGCCGGACGTGGTCGTGCTGGACCTGCGGATGCCCGGCGGCGGCGGCCTCCGGGTGGCCCGCGAGCTGGGCCGGCGCTGCCCGCAGGCCCGCGTGGTGGCGTTCTCCGCCCACGCCGACCCGGCGGCGGTCGCCGGGATGCGCCGCGCGGGCGTGACCGAGTACCTGGTGAAGGGCGTGCCCAACGCGGTCATCGTCGACGCGGTGCGCAGGCTCGGGTGAACGCCGTCCGGGAAGTTGTGACCCGTTCGGGACTCCCGTAACGTCGGTCGCCGCAGCCACCACGGCGTCGGGGGTGCCCGGATGGACCAGCCGCTGATCACCGTCGGGTCGTCCTGGCACGACGGGATCCTGCTGGTGACCGTCGTCGGCGAGGTCGACATGGACACCGTGCCCAAGATCCGGGCGGCCCTGCACCAGCCCGCGCCGGCCGTCGTGCTCGACCTCGACGGGGTGACGTTCTTCGGCTCGGCCGGGATGCAGCTGCTGGTCGACACCCGCAACCGCGTCCCCGGCCTGGCCGTGGTCGCCACCGACCACCCGGTCCTGCGCCCGCTGGAGGTGACCGGCCTGCGCCCCCACCTCCCGCTGTGCCCGACGCGGGCGGCCGCCCTGGCGCACGTCCGGGACGACCTGCGGTCCCGCACCGGCTGAGCCGGACGCCCCGGCGGCCGGCTCAGCCGTCGAAGCGGCCCCGCCGGACGGCCGCCACCAGCGCGGCCACCGCCCGCGGCCCGCGGAACCCCAGCCGCGCGCCGTCGGGGTTCTTCGAGTCGCGCACCGCCGCCAGGTCCCGGGCGACCTCGACGCAGGAGTTCGTGTTGGTGCTCCGGCTGGACTTGCGCCACCGCGTCATGTCTTCTCCTCGATCCGCTCGACCTCGCGAGCGATCAACCCGATGGTCTCGTCCGGGCTGCACGCGACGTCGAGCACCTGTTCCACGGCTTCCTGGTACGCCGTGACATCCACTGCTTCCTGGTAGAACAAACCGCTCCGGCGATTCTCGACGTGCACGATGCTCATTGCCTCGGTGTCGAGGATAGCGAACGCACCCTCCAATCCGGGGTGCCAACCGGTCGCCTCGGGAATGGCGCGCAGTGTGATGTTGGGCCATTCGGCCGTCTTGAGCAGCTGGGCGAGCTGGTCCGCCATGACACGCGGGCCGCCGATGTCGCTGCGCAGGGCCGACACCCCGATGAGCGCCGTCAACCGCACCGGGTTCTCACGGGTGAGGACGTCCCGCCGACCGAGACGGGTGGCGACGCGCAGTTCGATCTCCTGCTCCGGCACCCGCCCCGCGCGCATGATGGCCCGCGCATAAGCACCCGTTTGCAGCAGACCGGGGATCAGCAGCGGCGAGACGTCCGTGATGGTGACCGCCATCTGCTCGAAGCTCAGCAACGCCGACAGCTGGGACTGCCGGTCCGGCAACGATACCGCCACCCACACCGAGTCGTCGGTGACCCTGGCCATGTCCACGATCCGCTCGAACTCGTGACCGGTGACTCCCAGCGTCGCCAGGATCGCGGCGACCACCTCGGGGTTCGGCGGGCGCTCGCCCGATTCGGCGCGGGACAGCGAACTGTGGTCGACGCCGAGCCGTTTCGCCAGTTCGCGCAGACCGGTGCCGGCGCGGTCGCGGGCAGCCCGGAGTTCGGCGCCGAGCGCTACGGCCTTGGGCGTGGTGCGGACCATGCCGCACAGCATAGGGGGCGCTTGAAACCACCAGAGGATCGCACGATCAGGGCATTGACCAGCTGGTGCGCACCATGAACTCTGGTGCGCACCAGCTATTCCAAACGAAAGGCGGTTGATTCGTGTACCCGATGGTCGGTAGCGGTCAGATGTGTACGTGGGCTCACTACGACGGCGAGACGCCCATCAAGTATGAGATCCACCCGGATTCGGTGGCTCTCTCCTTCGGCCGTGGCGAACTCGAATTGGCTTTCAGCGAAGCGGCGTTGGAGAAACTGGTCGGAGTCTCCGAGGCGGCGCTCCGGGAAATGCGCACGACCTCGGCGAGCTGATCGTCCCGCAGCCCGTCAGGGCCGGACCGACCCTGACGGGCACAGCGGTTCCCGCGTGTGCCCGGCGGCCCGCTCAGTCCTGCTCCAGCCCCAGGTAGAACGCGATCAGCCGGAGCAGGTGGTCGGTGTCCACCGGCTTGGTCACGTAGTCGGTGGCCCCCGAGGCCAGGCTCTTCTCCCGGTCGCCCTTCATCGCCTTGGCCGTCACCGCGATCACCGGCAGGTCCGAGTACCGCGCCATGGCGCGGATGGCCGCCATGGTCGCGTTGCCGTCCAGCTCGGGCATCATGATGTCCATCAGCACCAGCGACACGTCGTCGTACTGCTCCAGCGCCCGCACCCCGGTGATGCCGTTGTCGGCGTAGATGACCTCCAGCCCGTGCAGCTCCAGCACGCTGGTCAGCGCGAACACGTTGCGCAGGTCGTCGTCGACGATGAGCACCTTCTCGCCGTGGAACCGCATCGGCGCGGGCGGCAGCTCGACCGGGGCGTCGGCCGGCAGGTGCGGCTCCTCGGCGGGCGCGGTCGGCGGCTCGGGCAGCTCGACGTCGACCGGCGCGGGCACCAGGCCCTGGTCGCTCAGCGGCAGGTACAGGGTGAACGTCGAGCCCAGGCCCGGTTCGCTGCGCACGTCCAGCCGCCCGCCCAGCAGCGCGGCCAGCTCCCGGCTGATGGACAGCCCCAGCCCGGTGCCGCCGTACTTGCGCGAGGTGGTGCCGTCGGCCTGCTGGAACGCCTCGAAGATGACCGACAGCTTCTCCGCCGGGATGCCGATGCCGGTGTCCTGCACGTCGAACGCCACCACGCCGTCGTTCACCCGGATGTGCAGCATGATCTCGCCGTCGTGGGTGAACTTCACCGCGTTGGACAGCAGGTTGCGCAGGATCTGCTGGAGGCGGTGCTCGTCGGTGTGCAGGGTGGACGGCACGTCCGGGTCCACCTTGACGTCGAACTCCAGCCCCTTCTCCGCGGCCAGCGGCAGCGTCAGCGCCTCCACGTACCCGACCACGTCCGACACCCGCACCGGGTCGGTCTGCACCTGCATGTGCCCGGACTCGACCTTGGTCAGGTCCAGGATGTCGTCGATGAGCTGGAGCAGGTCGGTGCCCGACGAGTGGATGGTCCGGGCGAACTCGACCTGCTTGGGGTTGAGGTTGCCGTCGAGGTTGTCGGCCAGCAGCTTGGCCAGGATGAGCAGCGAGTTCAGCGGCGTGCGCAGCTCGTGCGACATGTTCGCCATGAACTCCGACTTGTACTTCGACGCCGACGACAGCTGCCGCGCCCGCGCCTCCAGCTCCACCGAGCCGGCCCGCAGCTCCTCGGTGAGCCGCTGCGACTCGACCAGCAGGCTGTCGGTGCGGGCGTTGGCGAGCATCGTGTTGACGTTGACGCCGAGGTTCTCCTTGAGCTGGTCGAGCAGGTCCAGGTGCACCTCGGTGAACTCGCTGAACGACCCCAGCTCGATCACGCCCAGCGTCTCGCCCTGGAACACGATCGGCAGGATCACCAGGTTCAGCGGCGGCGCGGCGCCCATCCCGGAGCCGATCTCCAGGTACCCCGGCGGCACGTCGGTGACCAGCACCGTCTTCTTCTCCACCGCCACCTGGCCGATCAGCGACTCGCCGCGGGCGAACCGGGTGGGCCGCCCCCCGCGCGGCTGGTAGGCGTAGGTCGCGGTCAGCTCCAGCGCGTCGGACACCCCGTCGACCAGGAAGAACGCGCCGTGCTGCGCGGAGACCAGCGGCGTCAGCTCGCTCATCACCAGCGAGGCCATGGCGTGCAGGTCGCGGTGGCCCTGCATCTGCCCCGACAGCCGGGCCAGGTTGGTCTTCAGCCAGTCCTGCTCCTGGTTGGCCCGGGTCGACTCGCGCAGGTTGCCGATCATCCGGTTGACGCTGTCCTTCAGCTCGGCGACCTCGCCGGAGGCGTCCACGGTGATCTGCCGGGTCAGGTCGCCCGCGGTCACCGCGGTGGCCACGACCGCGATCGCCCGCACCTGCCGGGTGAGGTTCCCGGCCAGCTCGTTGACGTTCTCGGTCAGCCGCTTCCAGGTGCCCGAGACGCCCTCGACCTCGGCCTGGCCGCCGAGCTTGCCCTCCGTGCCGACCTCGCGCGCCACGCGGGTGACCTCGTCGGCGAACGACGACAGCTGGGCGACCATCGTGTTGATCGTGGTCTTGAGCTCCAGGATCTCGCCGCGCGCGTCCACGTCGATCTTCTTGGACAGGTCGCCGCGCGCCACCGCCGTCGTCACCTGGGCGATGTTGCGCACCTGGTTGGTCAGGTTGTTCGCCATGAAGTTGACGTTCTCGGTGAGGTCCTTCCAGGTGCCCGCGACGTTGGGCACGCGCGCCTGGCCGCCCAGGATGCCCTCCGTGCCGACCTCGCGGGACACGCGGGTCACCTCGTCGGCGAACGCGCGCAGCGTGTCCACCATGCCGTTGATGGTGTCGGCCAGCGCGGCGATCTCGCCCTTCGCCTCGACGGTGATCTTCTTGGACAGGTCGCCGCCCGCCACCGCCGTCGCCACCTGCGCGATGCTGCGCACCTGCGTGGACAGGTTGTCGGCCATCACGTTGACGTTGTCGGTGAGGTCCTTCCAGGTGCCCGCCACCCCCGGCACGCGCGCCTGGCCGCCCAGCCGGCCGTCGGTGCCGACCTCGCGCGCCACGCGGGTGACCTCGTCGGCGAAGCCGGACAGCTGGTCGACCATGGTGTTGATGGTCGACTTCAGCTCCAGGATCTCGCCGCGCGCGTCCACGGTGATCTTCTGCGACAGGTCGCCGCCCGCCACCGCCGTCGTCACCTGGGCGATGTTGCGGACCTGCTCGGTGAGGTTGTTGGCCATGAAGTTCACCGAGTCGGTCAGGTCGCGCCAGGTGCCGCCCACCCCGGGCACCTGCGCCTGACCGCCCAACCGGCCGTCGGTGCCCACCTCGCGCGCCACGCGGGTCACCTCGTCGGCGAACGACGACAGCTGGTCCACCATCGTGTTGACGGTGTCCTTCAGCTCCAGGATCTCGCCGCGCGCCTGCACGGTGATCTTCTGCGACAGGTCGCCGCGCGCGACCGCCGTCGCCACCTGCGCGATGTTGCGCACCTGCGAGGTCAGGTTGCCCGCCATGAAGTTCACCGAGTCGGTCAGGTCCCGCCACGTGCCCGCCACGCCCGGCACCTGCGCCTGGCCGCCCAGCCGGCCGTCGCTGCCGACCTCGCGCGCCACGCGCGTCACCTCGGCCGCGAACGACGACAGCTGGTCGACCATCGTGTTGATCGTCGTCTTGAGCTGGAGGATCTCGCCGCGCGCGTCCACGTCGATCTTCTGCGACAGGTCGCCCTGCGCCACCGCGGTGGTGACCTGCGCGATGTTGCGCACCTGCGAGGTCAGGTTGCCCGCCATGAAGTTCACCGAGTCGGTCAGGTCCCGCCAGGTGCCGGCGACGCCCTGCACCTGAGCCTGGCCGCCCAGCCGGCCCTCGGTGCCGACCTCGCGCGCCACGCGGGTGACCTCGTCGGCGAACGACGAGAGCTGGTCGACCATCGTGTTGATGGTGTCCTTCAGCTCCAGGATCTCGCCGCGCGCGTCCACGGTGATCTTCTGCGACAGGTCGCCCAGCGCCACCGCCGTCGCCACCTGCGCGATGTTGCGGACCTGCGAGGTCAGGTTGTTGGCCATGAAGTTCACGTTGTCGGTCAGGTCGCGCCAGGTGCCGCCCACCCCGGGCACCTGCGCCTGACCGCCCAACCGGCCGTCGGTGCCCACCTCGCGCGCCACGCGGGTCACCTCGTCGGCGAACGACGACAGCTGGTCCACCATCGTGTTGACGGTGTCCTTCAGCTCCAG
>Ga0196958_10000024_pt1 | contig 86093 bp, 88 predicted proteins | sample S1v_10metaG_FD_148654 | JGI IMG/M metagenome (GOLD analysis project Ga0196958, IMG submission 148654) | Soil microbial communities from Anza Borrego desert, Southern California, United States - S1+v_10 | ecosystem: Environmental > Terrestrial > Soil > Desert | place: USA: California | collected... | reverse complement strand
GGGTGTCAAGCACGCTCTTCGCTTGACACCCCCCGACAAATGCGATTGCCTTCGGCAGGCCGTGCGGGGAGGAGAACACGACCGCCCTTTCTTTTCCTCCTCCTTGGGGGCCTCTCGGCCGCTCTTCATACTGAGATCGCGCACCGATCTGGGTAAGATTTGGTGCGGTACGGATCTCATCGGTGCGGTACCGCCCGAGGCTGAAGGGATTAAAAGAGTCCTCGCCGGACAGGCAGGCCGCCAAGGAGAATGAAAAGAAAGAGCGGTCGTGTTCCCCCCGCATGGCCTGTCAAAGACGACCATGCTTTTCTGGGGGGTGCAAGCGAAAAGCGTGCTTGCACCCCCAGGAAAAGCATGGTAGCCCTCCGGGCAGGCCATACGGGGAGAACACGAGGCGACCGGTCTGCACGGGGCGTGCCGAGACCTGCAAGCAAAAGCTGCGAGCCGTGGGTGGTGGGTCAGGTTTTGGGGGCGGTGTCGGGCGTTGGGGGTGTGCCCTGGTCGTCGAGGCCCAGGATCGTCGCGGCCTGGCGGCGCATCTCCACCTTGCGGACCTTCCCGGTGACGGTCATCGGGAACTCCTCGACCACGTGCACGTAGCGGGGGATCTTGTGGTGGGCCAGCTTGCCCGTGCAGTACTCCCGCAACGAGTCGGCGGTGAGCGGCGCGGCTCCCGGGCGCATCCGCACCCAGGCCATCAACTCCTCGCCGTACTTCGCGTCCGGCACGCCGACCACCTGGGCGTCCAGGACGTCCGGGTGCGTGTAGAGGAATTCCTCGATCTCGCGCGGGTACAGGTTCTCGCCGCCTCGGATCACCATGTCCTTGATCCGGCCGGTGATCATGACGTAGCCGTCGTCGTCCATCACGGCGAGGTCGCCGGTGTGCATCCAGCGCGCCGCGTCGACCACCTCGGCCGTCCGGTCCGGCTGCTCCCAGTAGCCCAGCATCACCGAGTAGCCGCGCGTGCACAGCTCCCCCGGCGTGCCGCGCGGCACGGTGCGGCCGTTCTCCGGGTCCACCACCTTGACCTCCAGGTGCGGCCCGACGCGCCCGACGGTGGACACCCGGCGGTCCAGCGAGTCGTCGCGCCGGGTCTGCGTGGACACCGGTGAGGTTTCCGTCATGCCGTAGCAGATGGAGACCTCCCGCATCCCCATCCGCTCGACCACCTGCTTCATGACCTCCACCGGGCACGGCGAGCCCGCCATGATCCCGGTGCGCAGCGAGGACAGGTCGTAGGAGGCGAACCCGGGGTCGGCGAGTTCGGCGATGAACATCGTCGGCACGCCGTAGAGCGAGGTGCAGCGCTCGCGCGCCACGGCCTCCAGGGTCGCGACCGGGTCGAACGCGGGAGCGGGGATCACCACGCAGGCGCCGTGCGAGGTGGCGGCCAGGTTCCCCATCACCATCCCGAAGCAGTGGTAGAAGGGCACCGGGACGCAGATCCGGTCCTCGCTGGTGTACCCGCACAGCTCGCCGACGAAGAACCCGTTGTTCAGGATGTTGTGGTGCGACAGGGTCGCGCCCTTGGGGAACCCGGTGGTGCCCGACGTGTACTGGATGTTGATCGGGTCGTCGGCGGACAGCTCCGGCCACGGCGGCAGGTCGTCGGAGTGCAGTTCGGTCCACTGTGGAGTGTCCAGCAGGACGACCTGGCGCAGGGCCGCGCAACGGGGCCGCACCTCGGCGATCATCGCGGCGTAGTCGGAGGTCCTGAACGACGACGCGGCGATCAGCGTGCGCACCCCGGACTGGTTGAGCACGTACTCCAGCTCGTGCACCCGGTAGGCGGGGTTGATGTTGACCAGGATCGCGCCGATGCGCGCCGTCGCGTACTGCACGACGAACCACTCGGCGCGGTTCGGCGCCCAGATGCCCACCCGGTCGCCGACCCGGACGCCGGACGCCCGGAGCCCGGCCGCGACCGAGTCCACCTCGGCGGCCAGCTCGCGGTAGGTCCACCGCCGGCCGGTGGCGCACTCGACCAGCGCCTCGCGGTCACCGTGCGCGGCCACCGCGCGGTCGAGGTTCGCCGGGACGGTGTCGCCCAGCAGCGGCACGTCCGACGTGCCCGACGAGTAGCTCAACTGACCCATCGAGGCAACGTACCGCAGGTCGGGGGCCCGGGACCGCCCCTGGCGGAGGGAATCCGGGCCCGGTTCCGGGCGCCCGGCGGTCGCGGCGCGCCGGGTTCGGCCGACCCGGGCGGCGAAGGGGGAATGCGGTTGACCGTCCACCGTGGACCGGTCACAGTGGCGGCGTGCGCACCATCGGGTTGATCGGCGGGATGAGCTGGGAGTCGTCGGCCGAGTACTACCGGCTGCTCAACGAGGAGGTGCGGCGGCGCCTCGGCGGTCACCACTGCGCTCCGAGCCTGCTGCTGACCGTGGACTTCGCGGAGGTCGAGCGGTTGCAGCGGACCGGGCAGTGGGAGCGGGCCGGCGAGCTGCTCGCCGACGCGGCGCGGAGGCTGGAGGGCGCGGGCGCGGAGCTGGTGCTGCTGTGCACGAACACGATGCACAAGGTGGCCGCCGCCGTGGCGGGCGCGGTCGACGTGCCGTTCCTGCACATCGTGGACGCCACCGCGCGCCGGCTGGACGTCCGCCGCGTCGGGCTGCTGGGCACGCGGTTCACCATGGAGCAGGAGTTCTACCGGGAGCGGATGGCCGCGCACGGCATCGAGGTGCTGGTGCCGGACGAGCCGGACCGCACCCTCGTGCACGACGTGATCTACCGGGAGCTGACGCGCAACCGCGTCGAGCCCGCGTCCCGCGCCGCGTACCGGGACGTGATGGCGCGGCTGGTGGAGCGCGGCGCGGAAGCGGTCGTCCTGGGGTGCACCGAGATCACGCTGCTGGTGGACCAGTCCGACTGCGCGGCGCCGCTGGTCGACTCCACGCGCAGCCACGTGGAGGCCGCCGTCGACCTCGCCCTCGGTTGAGGCCGTCCGCGGGCCCTGCGGCGGAGCCGGCCGCCGGGCCGCTTGCGCGGCTCGGCGGCAGCCCGTGCGGCAGAGTGGGGGCATGGACCTCACGCCACGCGCGTTCTTCGACCTGGCCCGCCGGACCGTCGACACGGCCGTGTCCGCACCGGGGCGGGTGCTCGACCTGCTGGCGGCCACCGAGCGGGTGGTGCGCCGCGCCGACGACCTGGTCACCCGCACCGGGCGCGTGCTGGACGAGACCGAGGCCCTGGTCGCGCGGGCGACGGCGGTGACCGCCGCCGCCGAGGCGATCACCGCCGAGGCCGGGCGGACCGCCCGCACGTCGCGCGAGCTGGTGGACGACTACGCGCCGCTGGCCCGGCGCGCGCACCCGCTGGCGCAGCGGTTCGTGGACGAGCTGTCCCCGCACGAGGTGGACGCGGCGGTCCAGCTCGTGGACCAGCTGCCGGTGCTGACCCGGCACCTGCTGGAGGACGTCCTGCCGATCCTGACCACCCTGGACCGCGTCGGGCCGGACATCCACCAGCTGCTGGAGGTCACCAACGACGTGCGGCAGGCGATCGTGGGCATCCCCGGCTTCTCGTTCCTGCGCAAGCGGGGCGAGGAGAAGGAGGAGGACTGAGCCGCCGGGCCGGGCGCCCGGGGGTTCGCCGGCACCCCCCGGGCGCCCGGCCCGGCGGCGGTCGCCGCGCGGGGGCGCGGTCGTGGCCGTCCGCGCGGAGCCCGGTTCCCCGGCGGCCGGAGCGGGTACCCCCGACGGCATGAAGTCGCGCGTCGTGGTGCCGGTGGTGGTGCTCGCTGTGCTCGCGCTGGTCGGGGCGTTCGTGGTCGCGCCGAGGTTCGGCACGGACACCGTCGACCGCAGCCAACCCGCGGTCCTGCAGTCGCTGCGCGACCTGAGCCAGTTCCACGCCGCCGTCGGGGAGTACCAGGTGGTGCTGGACATCGAGCACGACGTCCGGTACGTGCCCGCCGCCCTGGCCGGGCAGCGGACGCTGTTCGTCGCCGCCGGCTCGGTCAACGCCTACGTCGAGTTCGGGCAGCTCGCCGACGGCGCGCTGGAGGTCTCGCCGGACGGCGAGTCGGTCGAGGTGGACCTGCCGAAGCCGGTGCTGGACAAGCCGAACCTGCACCAGGAGCGGAGCTACGTCTTCGCGCAGGAGCGCGGCCTGGTCGACCGGCTCGCCTCCCTGGTGGAGACCCAGGACCAGCAGCCGTTCTACGTCGCCGCCGAGCAGAAGATCGCCGACGCGGCGCGGGACTCCGGGCTGGTGGAGCGGGCCGCCGAGAGCACCCGCAAGATGCTCACCGGGATGCTCGGCGGGCTGGGCTACCGGGTGCGCTTCACCGGTGAGGACTAAGCTGCCCGCCCGATGAGACGCAAGCCCCGGCCGCCGCTGCCCCAGCGCCACGGCCTCGACCCCGCCCGCCTGCGGCTGCCCGACGAGGGGCCGTGGGCCACCCTGCGCGACCACCTGGTGGAGCGGCTGCCCCGGGTCGCTCCGGAGCGGGTCGACGAGCTGCTGGCCGAGGGCCGGATCCACGACCTGGCCGGCCCGGTCGCGCCGGACGCCCCGTTCGCGCCGGGCACGTCGGTGTGGTTCCACCGGGACCTGCCCGAGGAGGTGCCCGTCCCGTTCGGGATCGGCGTCGTCCACCGCGACGACGCCATCCTGGTCGTGGACAAGCCGCACTTCCTCGCCACGATCCCGCGCGGGCGGCACGTCGTGCAGACCGCCCTGGTCCGGCTGCGCCGGGAGCTGGGGCTGCCGGACCTGTCCCCCGCGCACCGCCTGGACCGGGTCACCGCGGGGCTGGTGATGTTCGTGGTCGACCCGCGGCTGCGCGGCCGGTACCAGACGATGTTCCGGGACCGCGCGGTGCACAAGGAGTACGAGGCGATCGCGCCCCACGACCCGGCGCTGGAGCTGCCCCGCACGGTGCGCAGCCGGATCGTGAAGGTCAAGGGCGTCATCACCGCGCAGGAGGTCGACGGCCCGCCCAACGCCGAGACGCTGGTCGAGCTGGTGGAGCACCGCGACGGCTGGGGCCGCTACCGGCTCACGCCCACGACGGGTCGCACGCACCAGCTGCGGCTGCACATGGCCGCGCTGGGCGTGCCGATCCGCCACGACGACTTCTACCCGGTGCTGCGGGAGAAGCCGCTGGACGACTTCACCGAACCGCTGCAGCTGCTGGCGAAGGTCCTCGCGTTCACCGACCCGGTGACCGGTGTCGAGCACCGGTTCACCAGTCGGCTGCGGCTTCACTCCAGGTAGCCGAGCATCTGCGAGATCTGCCCGGTGCGGGACTGGAAGATCCGCTCCGCCAGCGCCTTCGCCTGCGGGTTGACGCCGCCCTCGCGCTCCATCTTCGCCATCTCCACAGCGTTGTGCTGGTGGGCGATGAGCAGGTTCAGGTAAGCCTTCTCGAACTCGCCGGACGGGGCCGCCGCCACCTCCGCGATGGACTCGGGGCTGGTGGAGTGGTCGCCGCCGTGGCCCGCGTGCAGCTGCGGGTTGTCACCGGCCGACTCGGGCTGGTTCCAGTCGTGCAGCCACTTGAGCATCGAGTCCACTTCGGACAGCTGGGTGACCTCGATGGCGGCGGCCAGGTCCTTCACCGCCGCCCGCACGGGCCGGTCCTTGGCCAGTTTCGCCAGCTCCAGCCCGGTCCGGTGGTGCGGCACGGACATCTGGAGGAACATCACGTCGACCGGGTTGAACTCGTTGGTCTCCTCGACGGTCGACACCGGCCCAGCGGGCGCGGGAACCTCGCCCGCGCTGCCCAGGCCGCAGCCGGAGAGCACCAGCAGACCGACGAGCACGGCCGCGAAGCGTCGCATGGTCGTCCCCTCCTCAGGAGAACAGGGAAGGCCCGCCCGCGCAGTGACAGGGCAGCGCGGACGGGCTCTCTTCAGGCCGTTACAGCCGCTGCCACAGGGAAGCGGTGTTGGGCGGTTCCCAGCCGGCCAGCGAGGTGTGGGCCTGCAGGCAGCGGTAGGACGCGCCGCTGTAGGTCACCTGCGTGCCGGCCGGGTACGACACGCCCGGCGCCCACGCGCCGCCCGGGGGCGGAGTGGAGGTCGTCGGCGTCGTCGTGGTCGTCGTCGGCGCGGTGGTGGTGGTCGGCTCGGTGGTGGTCGTCGGGCCGGGGCCGCCGGAGCCGACCTGGAGGTCGACGCACGCGTAGAAGGCCATCCCGGTGTCCGCGATGTTCCACACGGCCAGCACCTTCACCCGACCGGTCCGGCCGCCCAGGCTCACGCTGTGCTGGACGGACGAGCCCGGCAGGCGCCCGCGGTCGTTGAACTCCGCGATCTTGCTGCCGCCGACGAAGTACTGCCACGTGCTGGTGGCGTGGCGGACGGTGATCCGCCAGTTGAACGGCACGGTGTCGCCCACGGAGGTGGCGGGCCACGCCTTGCTGTCGTTGCTGAGCGGGGCCCACCGGCTGTCGCCGGCGTGGCAGTTCTGCTGGCCCTTCGGGCCCTCCACGCTCTGCGGTTCGTAGATGATGTCGCCGCAACCGGAGACCCGGCCCGAGGCACACATCGCCTGCCGGCTGGGCGGTGAGGAGACGTAGCCGTGCGCGCTCGCCGATCCCGCTGACGCCACGACGATGAGAGGGGCAACGCCCACGCCGGCGAGCACCGCCGCGAGCTTGCGTTTCAGGCTCATGTCCAGCTCCTTCGCAAGGAGACCGGAGGAGGTCTCCCGGGCAGGGTCCACATCCGCGGCGGCCGGATCACACCGGTCGTGCCGACCCGCAGGAGGGCCGGCACGACCGGTAATGTGGTCTAGACCATACCAGCAGAGGGTTGCCCGTGCGAGCCCTCAGAGGCGCTGCCAGAGGGAGGCGGTGTTCGGCGGCTCCCAGCCGGCGAGCGAGGTGTGGCCCTGCAGGCAGCGGTAGGTCGCACCGCCGTAGGTGACCTGCGCGCCCGTCGAGTACGAGACGCCGGCCGCCCAGGTTCCCCCGACCGGCGGAGTGGTGGTGGTCGTCGTCGGCGGCTTCGTGGTGGTCGTCGTGGTGGTGGTCGTCGTGGGGCCGGGGCCACCGCCGGGGCCGACCTGGAGGTCGACGCACGAGTAGAACGCCATCGGGGTGTCCGCGATGTTCCACACGGCCAGCACCTTCACGCGACCGGTGCGGCCACCCAGGTTCACGTTGTGCGTGACCCGCGAGCCGGGCTGGCGGCCGTTGTCGTTGACCTCGGCGATCTTGCTGCCACCGACGAAGTACTGCCACGTGGTGGTCGCGTGGCGGGCGGTGATGGTCCAGTCGAACGCGACGGTGCCGCCGACCGAGGTGGCGGGCCACGCCTTGCTGTCGTCGCTCAGCGGCGACCAGCGGCTGTCACCGGCGTGGCAGTTCTGCTGGCCCTTCGGGCCCTCCACGCTCTGCGGCTCGTAGACGACGGGACCGCAGTTGGAGACGCGGCCGGCGGCGCACATCGCCTGGCGGCTCGGCGGCGAGGAGATGTAGCCGTGCGCGCTCGCCGATCCCGCCGAGACCACGACGATGAACGGGGCGATGCCCGCGCCCGCGAGCACCGCCGCGAGCTTGCGTTTGAAGCTCATTGTCCAGCTCCTTCGGAGGGAACCCCGGGAGGTCCCCGATGCAGGGTCGAAAAAAATCCGTGGCGGCCGGATGGGGCCGGGCGGGACGGACCGCAGGAGGGCCGGCCCACTCGACAATGTGGTCTAGACCATAAACGTGAACATCAACCGGGTCAAGAACATGGACCACTCAGCCCAGCGGTCCCGGACCACCCGGCAGCGCCCGCCGGCACGGGACGCCGCACGTCACCCGCCTTGCGGGGCAAGCGATCCGGGCGGACCCGCGGCGGACGCCGGAGGCAAAGATAAATCCTCCAGCGCAAGCCCGTACCGCTGAACGGCGCAACAGAAGTACTTCTTCTCCACGCACGGCGATTGCTCCGAACAACGGCAGCGGAGACGGAAAAGGGCCCGCCGTTCGGCGGGCCCTTCCGGGGTGGCGGTCCTCAGCAGCTCAGGTTGTTGCCCGCCGGGACGCCCAGGATGCCCACGAACTTCTGGTAGGCGTTGACGCGGCTCTGCACCTGCGCCGGGTTGCGGCCGTCGCACTCCAGCGACCCGTTGATGCTGCGGATCGTCTGGCCGAACCCGTGGCCGTTGACCATCGCGTTGTGCGGGGTCATGGTGCCGGGGCCGTTCTGCGTGTTCCAGTACCACAGGCCGGTCCGCCAGGCCACCGACGCGTCGGTCTGCACCAGCGACGGGTTGGTCAGCAGCGGCAGGCCCAGCGCGTCACCGGCGGCCTTGTAGTTGAAGTTCCAGCTGAGCTGGATCGGCCCGCGGCCGTAGTAGGCCGCCTGGCCCGCCGGGCAGCCGTAGGGCTTGCTCGTGTCGCAGTAGTGCGGGTAGTTGGCCTGGTTCTGCTCCACGATGTGCACCAGGCCGCCGGTCTCGTGGTTGACGTTGGCCAGGAACGCCGCCGCTTCCTGCTTCTTGACGGTGTCGCTGCCGGTGTTCGCGAAGCCGGGGTACACGCTGAGCGCGGCGGTCAGGCCGCTGTAGGTGTAGAAGGGGTTGCGGCTGGGGAACATCTGGTTGAACTGCGCCTCGGTGACCACGAACCGGCCCGGGTTGGGCGGGTTGCTCGTCGTCGTGGTCGTGGGCGGCGGGGTCGTGACACCGCACCCGGTGTAGGGCTTCCAGTACCAGGTCGAGACGACCGGGTCGTAGCCCGGGTTGTCGTGCTCGGCGATGTAGTTCTTGCCGTCGGTGTACCGGACGATGCTGCCCGCGGTGTAGAACTGCCCCTGCACCCAGGCGGGGAAGGTGCAGGACGTGGGCGGCGGGGTCGTGCTGCCGCCGCCGCAGACGCCCTGGTCGGCCCAGACCGCGGCCGAACCCGGCGTCTCGTTCTGGGTCCACCACTTGGCCGACCAGTTCCGACCGTTGTGCGAAGCCGTCGCGCCACCGGTGTAGGTGGCCGACGCGCTCCAGGCGGTCGCACAGGCGGCGGCACTCGCCGTGGTCGTGGCCACCGTGACGGTCAGTGCCGCCCCGACCACGATGGTGGCGATGGCCGCCACAACGCGGATTCTCGACACGTGTCCTCTTTCTGCCGTTCGAGCGCCCTCGGACGTGACGGGGGCCACTCAACATGATTGGTCTACACCAGTCAAGGGTGCGGTGACCCGGCCGGCACACCCGACCACCGGCCCGAACCGCTCGAACGGTCCACAAAGGAGGGACGCGGCCCTGCCCGTCGCCGCCCACCGGAGGTGATCAGCGGATCGCTTGGCCCATCCGAACAGCGGTCGGCCGGATAGGCCGATCAGGGTCACGTCCGGCGGGGCGGGCGGCAGCGTCGGCGTGGCCACCCGGCCCGGGTCGAACCCGAGCTTGATCCGGGTCGTGGCGGCGGCCGTGGCCGGCGCCGGGGTGCTGTCCGGGTGGGGGTTCACCGGGATCAGGTGGTCGCCGTGCCGCAGCGACTCCAGGCCCAGGCCCTCGGCGTGCCGCGCGTGGGCGACGACGTCCCCGCCGTGGCCGGCAGCGCGATGCCGATGTCCATCACCGCACCTCCAGCAGGGTCTTGCCGACCGTGGCGCGAGATTCGACGGCGGCGTGGGCGTCGGCCGCCCGCGCGAGCGGGAACCGCTGCCCGACGACCGGCCGCAGCGCTCCCTCGGCGGCCAGCCGCAGCGCGGTGGCGACCAGGTCGCGCAGCTCCCCCGGCGTCGGCCGCGTGCCCGCCACCAGGGTCACACCGCGCTCGGCGGCGCGCGCCGGGTCGACGTCGGCCCACTCGCCCGCCGCCAGCCCGTAGCTGAGCATCCGCCCGCCCGGCGCGATCAGGTCGAACGCGGTGCGGGCGAGGTCGCCGCCGACACCGTCGAGCACCACGTCCACCGGGGCGACCCGGGACGCCCAGCCGGCGGACCGGTAGTCGACCACCTCGTCCGCGCCCAGGCCGCGCACGACCTCGCCCTTCGCGGGACCGCCCGCCGCGCCGACGACGACCGCGCCCCCGGCCACCGCCAGCTGCACCTGCAGCGTGCCGACGCCGCCCGCCGCCGCGAGCACCAGCACCCGCTGCCCGGCCACCGCGCCGACGGCGCGGAGGTTGAGCAGCGCCGTGCGGCCGTCGGCCAGCAGCGCGACCGCCGCGTCCAGCGGCACGCCGTCCGGCACGACGACCGCGCCCGCCGCGTCGACCGCCGCGCGTTCCGCGTAGCCGCCCCGACCGCCGGTCGGGGCGACGACCCGCCGCCCGACCAGGTCCGGGTCCGCGCCGGGGCCGACGCGGGTCACCACGCCGCCCACGCCGTTGCCGGGGATGTCGGGCGGCCGCAGGGCGAACGGCCCCCGCCCGCTGCGGCGGCACTGCGCCTCGACGAACGTGGTGTTGGCGTAGGCGACCTCCACCAGCGCCTGCCCCGGACCGGGCTCCGGGTCCGGGGCCTCCCCCTCGACGAGCACCTCCGGGCCGCCGAACCCCGTCAACCACACCGCGCGCATCGCGTCCCCCCGTGCTCCGCTTCCTGCGGCCCACCCTCGTACCTCGGGTTCGGTCGAGGTCAACCCGGTGTGCTCCCGATCACCCGGCCGCGCCCGCCGCCGTCAACGCCGCCAGCACCTGCTCCTGCCCGCCCGCCAGGACGTTGTGCGGGGTGTCCAGTTCGAGCACCCGCCACGCCGGGTCGTCCCGGAAGGCGTCGCGGAACTGCGTGAACGGGCTGTCCTCGGTGCCCTTCGCGAACAGGTACCAGCGGTTGGCGATCCCGTCGACGGCGCCGGTCAGGCGGGCGCGCTGCAGCAGCGACGCCATCGGGTGCGCGAACGCGCGGGGGTCGAAGAACGGCAGCGGGCGCACCGAGCGGCCGTCGGCGGACGCCCCGTCGACGTACCACTCGCGCCACGGGCCGTGCGCCAGGTCCCACACGGACTGGCCGTCGGCGGGCACCATCGCGTCCGCGTACACCAGGCCCTTGACCTTCCGCGGCACGCGGTCCGCGACGGTGGTGACCACCATGCCGCCGTAGCTGTGGCCGGCCAGCACCACGTCGTCCAGGTCCGCCAGGAGCGCCAGCACCTCCTCGGCGTGCTCCTCCAGGTTCCCGTGCGGGCTCAGGGTCGGCGCGTGCACCTCGTGGCCGAGTTCGCGCAGGGCGGCGGTGATCGGGTCGTAGTACCAGCCGCCGTGGCAGGCGCCGGGGATCAGCACGTAGGTCGTCATGCGGCCGACGCTAACCACCCTTTAGGACATAGGGTGTCCGTGATGAACATGCCCGCGCGGATGCTGCGCCTCCTGTCGCTGCTGCAGGGCCGCCGCGAGTGGACCGGCGCCGAACTGGCGCGGCGGCTCGGCGTGACCGACCGGACGGTGCGGCGCGACGTCGAGCGGTTGCGGGAGCTGGGTTACCCCGTCGAGGGCACCACCGGGACGGCCGGCGGCTACCGGCTGGCGTCCGGGCGCGACCTGCCGCCGCTGCTGCTGGACGACGACGAGGCGGTGGCCGTCGCGGTGGGGCTGCGCACGGCGGCGGGTGTCGAGGGCGTCGAGGAGAGCGCGGTCCGGGCCCTGGCGAAGCTGGAGCAGGTGCTGCCGGACCGGTTGCGCCGGCGGGTCCGGGCGGTGGCGTCGGCCATCGCCCGGATCCCCGTGGGCGGCGGGCCGGTGTCCGACCCGGCGGCGCTGGGCGTGCTGGCGGCGGCGTGCCGGGACCGCGAGGCGGTGCGGTTCACCCACCGCGGCGTGGAGCGGAAGGTCGAGCCGGTCAAGCTGGTGACCGCGCTGCGCCAGTGGTACCTGCTGGCCTACGACCCGTCCCGGCGGGACTGGCGAACCTTCCGCGTCGACCGCGTCGGCACGCCGACGCCCACCGGGCACCGGTTCCCGGTGCGGGAGCCGCCGGAGGAGCCCGCCGCGTTCGTGGCGCGCGCCCTGGCCACCGCGCCGTACCGGTACACCGCCACGGCGCTGGTCCACGCGCCCGCCGAGGTCGTGCGGGCCCGGCTGGTGGTGGCCCTGCCGGGCAAGGTCGAGCCGGTGACCGCGCGCACCTGCCGGGTCCACCTGCGCGCGAACACCGTCGAGCCCCTCGCCGCGGACCTGGTGCTGGTGGCCGCCGACTACGAGCTGGACGCCCCCGCCGAGGTGCGGGCGGCGCTGGCCGCCGTCGCCGAGCGGCTCACCGGTAGGCGTCCTGGCCCACCGGGCGCACCAGGATCTCGTTGACGTCCACGGTCGCCGGCTGCGACACCGCGTACAGCACGGCCCGCGCCACGTCGGCGGGCGCGAGCTTCGGGTCGGCCGCCCGCGACGCCGGGATGCCCTCGGTGTCGGTCAGGCCGGGCTGGACCAGCGTCACCCGCACGCCGGTGCCGACGCACTCGGCGCGGATCGCCTGCGCCAGCCCGGTCACCGCCCACTTGGTGGCCGCGTAGAGGTTGCCCGGCCGCACGCCGCGCCCCGCCGCGGACCCGGTCAGCACCAGGTGGCCGCCGGAGCGGATCAGCGCGGGCAGCGCGGCCCGCGCCGTGAACGCCGGCCCGCACACGTTGGTCAGCACCATGTCGCCCCACTGCGCCGGCGGCGCGCCCCGCGAGGAGGTGAACGAGGTGACGACGCTCGCGCCCGCGTTGGCGAACACCACGTCCAGCCGGCCCCACTCCTCCTCGACCCGGCCGACCAGCGCGGCGAGCTGCTCCCAGGCGCGCACGTCGCAGGAGGCCACCCGCACGCGGTCCGGGCCGCCCAGCGCGGCGACGTGCCCGGTCAGCCGGTCGACGTCCCGGGCGGCCAGCACCAGCCGGTACCCGGCCTCGGCCGCGAGCCGCGCGGTGGCCAGCCCGATCCCGCGGGAAGCCCCGGTGATGAGGAATACCGCTTCACCCATGCCGGCAGGCTACTGCTGGTGGGTTCAGCGCAACACGCTGGACCGTCGGAGGCAGCGGATCGGTCCCGGTGGCGTCCCGACCGTGAACGCCGCCGGCGGGCGGCGACCGCGACGACAGGGGGGACCATGGGCATCGACCGCGGGGGCGTGCCGGGCGCGATGAGCCCGGTCCGGGCGCAGGCGCCCGACGCGGAGCGGGCGGCGCGGACCCCGACCGCCACCGAGCAGGCACGGCGCAGGATCGCGCGGAAGTACCGGCTGGAGACGTGGTCGGCCGGTGGCACGTGGTCGTCCTGCATCGGCGTGGCGGACCCCGACGGGGTGGTGGCGCCGGCCGTGGAGGACGCGGCGGACCGCGTGGTCGAGGCGTGCAGCGTGAACAAGGTCGCGGTGGCGGTGGCCGTGCTGGACAAGGTCGACCGCGGGCTGGTCGCGCTGGACCAGCGGGTGGACGTGACGCGGGGGATCGTCGTCCCGGGCGCCGGCGGGATCTTCGGGCTGGACGGGGCGTACCCCAGCTCGGTCACCGTCGGGCACGTGCTGGCGGCGCTGCTGACCGTGTCGGACGACACGGCGGTGCGGCTGTGCGGCCTGCTGTGCCCGGCGCTGGAGCTGAACGGGATCCTGCGCGGCAAGGGCTTCGCGCACACGCAGGTCGTCCCGGTGGCCGACCCGAACCGGTTCTTCCTGGGCACCACCACGCCGCGCGAGACCCACGCGCTGCTCCAGGGGTTGGTGCGCGGCGAGCTGCTGTCGGCGGCGTCGACCGCGCACCTGCTGGGTGCGCTGCGGTCGCCCGCGTCGTTCACCGACGGCATCCGGCTCGCCCTGTCGTCGGCGGAGCGGCTGAACGTGGCGACGAAGGCCGGCTGGTTCGCCGACAGCCGCAACGAGGCCGGCCTCGTGTTCGACCCGTCCGGCCGCCCGGTGATCACCTACGCGCTGTTCGCGTCCGGGCGGTTCCGCGGCGACCGGGCCGCCGACGCCGACGACCACGGCGCCACCCACCCGGCCCTGCGGGCCCGCGCGGCGCTGGGCCGGGCGCTGTACGACTCGGTGCTGCGCGTCACCACGCCCCCCGCCCGGCCGTGCCCGCCGCCGAACGGCGGCTGACGGGCGCGCCCGTTCGCCGGGCGGGCGGCTCGCGGGCGCGCCCGCCGGGCGGGACCGCTCGCGGAGCCGGGCGACACCCCCCGAACGGACCACGCGGGGCGCGTATCTGACCGGGCCCCCGGTGGTCTTCTTCACGGGTGGCACTCGGGGAGGGAGTCCCGGCATGACCGAGCAGCTGCACCGGCGCGCCGAGCGGCGCCACGTCCGGCCGCCGCTGCGGGGGTCGCGCGAGGTCCAAGGCAACGTGCTGGCCGCGTTCAACAAGGACCACCAGCAGTTCCGGTTCGTCCGGTTCACCGACGCGAAGCTCGGCCGGACGTGGCTCGCCGCGATGCTCGGGCACGTCTCGGTCACCGCGGACGTCGAGGACTTCAACGAGGCGTTCTCGCTGGGCCGCTCGCTGCTCGGGGCCGACCCGCGGCACGAGGCCACCTGGGTGAACCTGTCGCTGACGCCGGCGGGCCTGACCAGGCTCGCGGTCAACCCCGAGGCCGTCGAGCAGGACCTGCGGCTGCGCGACCCGGCGCTGGTCGAGGGCGCGGAGGCGCGCGCGGGCCTGACCGGGGACGACCCGGAGGAGTGGCGGTTCGGGCGGGCCGAGCAGGGCGTCCACGCCGTGGTCACGGTGGCGTCGGACACCCCGGAGCGGCTGGCGGCCGTCGACACCCTGCTCGACCTGCTGGACGACCTGCTGGGCGTGGCGAAGGTCCACCAGGAGAACGCCGGGACGCTGCCGGGCGGGCGGCGGGGCCGGGAGCACTTCGGGTTCAAGGACGGCATCTCGCAGCCGGGCGTGCGGGACTTCCACGAGGAGGACCCGCACCGGCCGGGGCACCGGCGCGGCCACGCGGGCGCGCTGCTGGTCAACCCCGGCGAGTTCGTCTTCGGCCACCCCACCGAGCGCGGTGACGAGAGCGCCCGGACCGCCCGGTGGCTGCGCAACGGGTCGATCCAGGTCGTGCGGCGGCTGACGCAGGACGTCCGGGGCTGGCGGCGCGCGGTCGAGGAGCACGCGCGGGCGCTGGGGACGACGCCGGACCGGGTGGGCGCGCTGCTGATCGGCCGGCACCGCGACGGCCGCCCGCTGTCCCCGCCCGCCGGGGACGCGCCGGGACTGGGTCCGGACCACAACGACTTCGACTACGCCGACGACCCGCGCGGCGCCACCACGCCGTGCGCGGCGCACATCCGCAAGACCAACCCCAGGTCGTTCACCTACCGCAACCCCCGCCAGCGGCGCATCCTGCGCCGCGGCATCCCGTTCGGCCCGCCCTACGACGAGCAGCCGCACGCCGAGCGCGGCCTGCTGTTCGTGGCGCACTGCACGTCGATCCGCGAGCAGTTCGAGTTCCAGCAGCGGGTCTGGGCGGGCAACCCGGACTTCGCCGGCGGCGAGGACGGCGCGCCCACCGGCACCGACCCGGTGATCGGCGGTGAGGGCGAGGCCCGGGTGGAGACGCCGGGCGGCGCGGCGACGCTGTCGTTCCCGAAGTTCGTCCGCACGACGGGCGCGCTGTACGCCCTCGTCCCGTCGATCAGCGCGCTGCGGCTGCTGGCGGCAGGCCGGGAGCTGCCCCGCTAGGGGCGCGCGGGAGGCCGGTCGTGGCCGCCGTCCACGACCGGCCACCACGCGCCCCACCCCGGAACCCGCCCCCGACCCCGGCTTCCCGGGTCGCGGCGTTCGGTCCCGGCGCTCCCCGCCCGGCTCTCCCGGTCTCAGCTCCCTCTGGGCCCCAATTCCCTTGGGCCCCAATTCCCTTGGGCCCCAATTCCCTTGGGCCCCAATTCCCTTGGGCCCCAATTCCCTTGGGCCCCAATTCCCTTGGGTCTCAACTTCCCTTGGGTCTCAACTCCCTAGCTCTCAGCTCCCTCCAGGGCTCAGCTGCCCCTGGATCTCAGCTCCCCCTCAGGTCGACGCCGCTGGATCGTCGGTGCCACCCGGCAGAATGGAAATCGGGGGCTGCTCAGCACGGCCGCTCCACTCCCCCGGGCCGCACGGGCGGACGGCCCGCGGCCACCGAGCCCGCGCCGCCGCCCGCCCGTCTCGACCGGTGCCGACCGGACCCGCCCATCCGGCCGAACCACCCCATCGGTGAACACCCTTCACCGCCCGCGACCGCACCCCGGGTGATCACCTCCGGCCCGCGATCCGCACTGCGGGTGAACCGCGCCCCCACCGGCAGGAACCGCACTGCGCGCGCGGGCGTCGACTCTCTAAACTGGACGCGCAGTCCGACCACCTCCGTGGAGGAGTGATCCCTTCCGTGCGCGACGCGCAATCGCCTGGTCACAGTACCGAGCCGGGTCCGACACCCGGCTCACCCGACAGCCCGGACCCCACCAGGGGTGACCGGTGACCGAAGTCCTGCTCGGCGTGCTGGGGCTGGTCGCCGTCGTGGCACTGACCATCGGCACGTTCATCGCGGTCGCCGCCGAGTTCTCGCTCACCGCGCTGGAGCGCAGCACCGTCGAGTCGCACCTCGCCGCCGTCGGCGACGCGAAGGCGCGCACGGTGGACCGGGCGCACCGGGCGCTGTCGTTCCAGCTCTCCGGCTCGCAGTTGGCGATCACCTTCACCACGCTGATCACCGGCTACATCGCCGAGCCCGCCATCGCGCACCTGGTCTCCCCGGCGCTGGGCGGCCTGGGCGTGCCGGGGGCGGTGGCCGGGCCGATCTCGCTGGTCGTCGCGCTGGCCCTGGCCACCGCGCTGTCCATGGTGTTCGGCGAGCTGGTGCCGAAGAACCTGGCCATCGCCCGGCCGCTGGAGACCGCGCGGGCGGTCGCGGGCGTGCAGGCCGGGTTCTCCGCCGTGTTCCGCTGGCTGATCACCGGCCTCAACGGCGCGGCGAACCGGCTGGTGCGCGCGCTGGGCGTGGAGCCGGCCGAGGAGCTGGCCTCCGCCCGCTCGCCGCAGGAGCTGGGCGCGCTGATCCGCTCCAGCGCCGAGCACGGCACCATCGACCCGGGCACCGCCACCCTGCTGGACCGCTCGCTGCGGTTCGGCGACCGCACGGCCGACGAGCTGATGACGCCGCGCGTGCGGGTGGAGTCGCTGCGCGCCGACGCGACCGTGCTGGACCTGCTGGCCAGGGCGCGCGAGACCGGCTTCTCCCGCTTCCCGGTCCACCACGGCGACCTGGACGAGGTGCGCGGCATCGTGCACGTGAAGCAGGCGTTCAACGTGCCGCGGGCGCAGCGCGCGACGACGCCGGTGTCCGCGCTGACCAGGCCGGTGCAGACGGTGCCGGAGACGCTGCCCGGCGACGCCCTGCTGGACCGGCTGCGCGCCTCGGGCCTGCAGAGCGCGCTGGTGGTGGACGAGTACGGCGGCACGGCCGGGCTGGTCACGCTGGAGGACCTGGTCGAGGAGATCGTCGGCGACGTGCGCGACGAGCACGACCGGCGGGAGCGCGCGCCGGTCCGGTCGCTGGGCCGGGACCGCTGGCTGCTGTCCGGCCTGCTGCGCGACGACGAGGTGTTCGAGGCGACCGGCTTCCGGATGCCGCCGGGCGACTACGAGACGCTGGCCGGCCTGGTGCTGGCCCGGCTGGGCCGCATCCCGGACGTGGGCGACGAGATCCGGGTCGACGGCTGGCGGGTGACCGTGGTGCAGATGGACCGGCACCGGGTGGCCGAGCTGCGGGTCGAGTCGCCGTCGGAGGTGGCGCGGTGAGCGTCCTGGTCATCTTCCTGCTGCTGGCGGGCAACGCGTTCTTCGTCGGCGCGGAGTTCGCGATCATCACCGCCCGCCGCGACCGCCTGGAGGCGCTGGCCGACCGGGGCAGCTCGCGGGCCCGGGTGGTCATCCGCGCGGGCCGCGAGCTGCCGCTGCTGATCGCGGGCGCGCAGCTGGGCATCACGCTGTGCTCGCTGGGGCTGGGCGCGCTGGGCGAACCGGCCGTGGCGGAGGTGCTGGAGGCGCCGTTCGGGGCGCTGGGGCTGCCGGAGGCGGTGCGGCACGGGGTGGCGTTCGCGCTGGCGCTGGTCGTCGTGGTGGCGCTGCACACCGTGCTGGGCGAGATGGTGCCGAAGAACCTGGCCATCGCCGGGCCGGAGCGCACCGCGCTGTGGCTGGTGCCGGTGCACTACTGGTTCTGCCGCCTGGTCGCGCCGCTGTTGCGCGGGTTCACCGTGGTCGCGACGGCGGTGCTGCGGCTGGTGGGCGTGACGCCGAAGGAGGAGCTGGAGTCGGCGTACACGCGCGACGAGCTGGCCCTGCTGATCGGGCAGTCCCGGGAGGAGGGCCTGCTGGAGGACTCCGAGCACCGCAGGCTGGCGCAGACCCTGTCGTCCACGGAGCGGACCGTGGCCGACGTGCTGGTGCCGCTGGAGCGGGTCACGTGCCTGTCGGCGCGGCCCACCATGGACGAGGTGGAGCGGTCGGTGTCGGCCACCGGCTTCTCCCGGTTCCCGGTCGCCGAGGGCGGCCGGCTGGTGGGGTACCTGCACGTGAAGGACGTGCTGGACCTGGCCGACGCCGACCCGTCCGCGCAGGTGCCGGGCCACCGGGTCCGGGGCCTGCCGGAGGTGCCGGTGGGCGCGCGGCTGGACGAGGCGCTCACGGCGCTGCGGCGGGCGCAGAGCCACCTGGCGCGGGCGGTGTCGGCGAGCGGCGCGGTCGTCGGCGTCGTGGCGCTGGAGGACCTGGTCGAGGAGTACGTCGGCACGGTGCGCGATGGCACCCACGTGCGTCGGGAGCTGTGAGCCGACCGGCGCAAGAACCTCCATCCCTGGCCCCTGAACTGCCTAAACGCCCCCCTGAGCCATAGTGGCACCACTTGACACCAACTGTGACTTGCTATGGCACCACGGCAGTGCCATAGTGGTGCCATGGATCTCACGCCCCACGTCGACAACCTGCGCCGCGAACTGGCGACGGCCGCCGAGGCCGTCGGCGAGGACGCCCGCGCGCTGGCCGAGCGCCTGACCACCCAGGTCGAGTCCGCCGCCCGGCTGACGCTGCTGGAAGCCCTGTCGGCGGCGGCGGCCGAGATCACCCGCGACCTGGCCCCCGGCTCGGTCGACGTGCGCCTGCGCGGGCGCGACCCGGAGTTCGTGGTGACCGCCCCGCCCGCCGAGCCGCCCGCGCCGGGCGCCGCCGACGCGCCGCTCCCGCCACCGCCCGCGGCCGACGACGACAGCGCCATGACGCGCGTCAACCTCCGCCTCCCCGAGCACCTCAAGCAGCGGGTCGAGGAAGCCGCCGGCCGGGCGGGCACCTCGGTCAACGCGTGGCTCGTCCGGGCCGCGTCGGCGGCCCTGGACCAGGGCGTGCGCCAGCCCTCCCACCACATCGGCCAGCGCTACACCGGCTGGGTCCGGTAGCCCGCCCACCAGCACGAACGCCGAACGACCCACTTCCGAGGGGACAGCCATGCCCATTTTCGCCACGCCCGCGCCGATCGAGGTCACCCTGGACCTCTCGGTCGGCGAGACCCGGATCACCGCCAGCGACCGCGCCGACACCTCGGTCGAGGTCCGCCCCAGCGACCCGTTCCGCGACGGCGACGTCAAGGCCGCCGACCAGACCCGCGTCGAGTACGAGGACGGCCGCCTGCGGATCAGGACGCCCAAGCAGCGCGGCGTCTTCAGCCGGGGCGGCTCGGTCGACGTCACCATCGGCCTGCCCACCGGGTCGAGCGTGCGCGGCGAGTCCGCGCTGGGCGGCGTGGTCGGCCGGGGCCGGTTCGGCGAGTTCCGGTTCAAGAGCGCCACCGGCGACCTCCGGCTCGACCGCACCGGCCCGGCCACCCTGCGCACCGCCGTGGGCAACATCGACCTGGCCCGCGGCGAAGGGCCCGCCGACGTGGTCACCGGGTCCGGCGAGCTGCACGTCGAGCACGTCGACGGCGCCGCCGTGCTCCGCAACTCCAACGGCGCCATCCGGGTCGGCGAGGTCATCGGCGTCCTGCGGGCGCAGGCCGCCAACGGCGACATCTCCGTCGGCCTGGCGCACACCGACGTCACCGCCACGACCGCCAACGGCAACGTGCGAGTGGACGAGGTCGTGCGCGGCGCCACCGTGCTGGAGACCGCCGTCGGCCGCCTGGAGGTCGGCATCCGCGCCGGCACCGCCGCCTGGCTGGACGTCCGGTCCGTGGTCGGCGCCGTGCACAACACCCTCCAGGCCGCCCTCGGCCCCAAGACCGCCGCGGACACCGTCGAGATCCGCGCGCGCACCGGCTTCGGCGACATCGTCATCCGCCGGGCCACCCCGATGGAGGAGGACCTGTGAAGACCACGTCGGCCGAGCGGTGGGGCATCCACCCCGAGCACACCTGGCTGCGCGGCGAGCGCCCCTCAGGAGCGGTCGCGTTCGACGAGGAGACCGCCGTCTGGAACGTCTACGGCCACGAGGAGGCGAAGGTGGAGGCGGACTTCGCGACCCGAACCCGCACCTCGCCTTCGGCCGGGGCATCCACTTCTACGTCGGCGCGCCGCCGGCCGGGCTCGAAGGCCGGATCGCGCTCGACATCCTGCTCGACCGGTTCCCGCGCCTCCGCGTGGACCCCGACGTCCCGCCGGCGTTCATGCCGTCGCCGATGACGACCGGCGTGCGCGCGCTGCCGGTGCGCACCGCCTGACCTCCCGGGCTGCCTCCCCACCCGGCCGGCCCCGCTGATCCGCACTCCTTCCCGCAATTCCTCCCGGGCTCTTCCACGCGCTTTTCCGCGCGCTTTTCCACGAGCCCTCCCGCGATTTCCTCCGCCGGCCCACCACCGGCGCACCAGGCATTCCTATTTCCTCCGAGGGGGACCCATGACCATTTCGGCCCACGGGCTGCGCAAGAAATTCGGCGACCACGTCGTGCTGGACGGCATCGACCTGGAAGTCGCCGAGGGCGCGGTGTTCTCGCTGCTCGGCCCGAACGGGGCGGGCAAGACCACCGCCGTGCGGATCCTGTCCACCCTGATCACCGCGGACGCGGGCGAGGTGCGCGTCTCGGGGCACGACCTGCGCACCGACCCGGACGGGGTGCGCTCGGTGATCGGCGTGACCGGCCAGTTCTCCGCCGTGGACGGCCTGCTGACCGGGGCGGAGAACCTCCGGCTGATGGCCGACCTGCGCCACCTCCCCCGCCGGGAGGGCAGGCGGCTGACCGCCGACCTGCTGGAGCGGTTCGACCTGGTGGAGGCCGCCGGCAGGCCCGCGGCCACCTACTCGGGCGGGATGCGGCGGCGGCTGGACCTGGCGATGACGCTGGTCGGCGGGCCGCGGGTGATCTTCCTCGACGAGCCGACCACCGGGCTCGACCCGCGCAGCCGGCACGGGCTGTGGCAGATCATCCGGGGGCTGGTGGCCGACGAGGGCGTGACGATCCTGCTCACCACCCAGTACCTCGAGGAGGCCGACCAGCTCGCCGACCGGATCGCGGTGCTCGACGGGGGGAAGCTGGTCGCGCAGGGCACCGCCGCCGAGCTGAAGCGCCTGGTGCCGGGCGGGCACGTGAGCCTGCGGTTCCACGACGCGCGGGCGCTGGACGCGGCGGCCCGCGCGCTGCGGGCGACGCACCGGGACGACGACGCGCTGACGCTGCAGGTGCCCGGCGACGGCGGCGTGCGGTCGCTGCGCGCGCTGCTCGACGACCTGGACCGGGCCGCCGTCGAACCCGCCGGCCTGACCGTGCACACCCCCGACCTGGACGACGTCTTCTTCGCCCTGACCGAGCGGCCGACCCTGGAGGAGGCAGCGCGATGAGCACCGCGGCCCACACCCTGTCCGACTCGATGACGATGCTGCGCCGGGACTTCCGGCACCTCCGGCGCTACCCGGTGATGGCCCTCAGCGGCCTGGTGATGCCGGTGTTCATGATGCTGCTGTTCGTCTACGTGTTCGGCAGCGCGATCGTCGACACCGTCGACGGCGGCTCGTACATCGACTACCTGGTGCCCGGCATCCTGGTCATGGGCGTCGGCGCGGCCGGCGCCGGCACGGCGGTGAACGTCAACGTCGACATGACCGAGGGCATCATCGCCCGGTTCCGCACCATGGCCATCGCCCGCGTGTCGGTGCTGACCGGGCAGGTCCTGGGCAGCGTGATCCGCACGGTGGTCAGCCTCGCGCTGGTCGTCGGGGTGGCGCTGCTGATCGGCTTCCGCCCGGAGGCGTCCCTCGGGGGCTGGCTGCTGGCCGGCGCGGTGCTGCTGATGCTGACCCTGGCGCTGACCTGGCTCGCCGTCGCGGGCGGCCTGGCGGCGAAGAAGCCGGAGGGCGCGAACGGGTTCGCGCTGCCGCTGCAGTTCCTGCCGTTCATCAGCAGCGCGTTCATCCCCACCGACTCGATGGCGCCGGGGCTGGCGTGGTTCGCCGAGCACCAGCCGTTCACGCCGGTCATCGACACGCTGCGCGGTGTGCTCACCGGCACGCCCATCGGCGACAGCGCGTGGTTGGCCGTCGGGTGGTGCCTGCTCGCGACGCTGCTCGGCTACTCGTGGTCGCGCAAGCTGTACAACCGGGACCCCGCGCGCTGACCGCGGAGCGGTCGGGCCGGACCCCGCAGCGAGGTGGTGGCGCAGCTGCCGGAGCTGTCCGTGGTGCAGGGCGCCAGGGACAGCACGGGCCGCACCGGCCTGGGCACCGGCATCGCGTGGCCCGACCCGGATCCCGGGCGGCTCCTCCGGCCGTCGGTCCTGGTGTCCGACCCGCGGACCTACGAGCTGCTCGGCACGGGCGTCCGCACCGCGCCCCGGCAGTCCATTGTGGACGAGGTGGGCCGGCACCCCTGACCGGCCGGCACGGGGGACGCCGGACTACGGTGTCCCCCGTGGACCCGAGCGAAGACGAGGACGACGACTTCGAGCCCGAAGACGACGACTTCGAGGACGAGGAAGACGACGAAGAGGACGAGGACGACCTGTTCGGCGTCACCTCGGAACCGCGCACGATCTGCCAGCTGTGCGGTGGTGCGGGCTTCGTGGCGCACCCGACGTCCGCGGTCATCGGGGGCGTGCCCCGCACCGTGGACAACGGGCGGGAGTGCCCGCACTGCCAGGGCGCCCGCAAGTTCCCCGGCCTGATCCCGCCGCTCTGACCCCTCGGGCGGCCGGTCGCGCGGCGGGGTTCCCCGCCCCTACCCCGCGCCGTGCGGGGCCAGGTCGTCGTCCAGCGCCCGTTCGGCGACCGCGAACGCCCCGGGCGACAGCCCCCACCAGGCCACGGCCAGCGCCCCCGCCTGGACCGCCGCGCCCACCACCCACACCGCGCGCAACCCGGCCCCGGCCGCCACGAGGCCGCCCACCAGCGCCCCCAGCGGGTTCAGGCCCCACGCCAGCGCCCGGTGGCCGGTCAGCGCCCACCCCAGCAGCGCGGTCGGGGTGAAGCGCTGCCGGCTGGACTGCGAGCACACGTTCCACACCATCACGGTCGTCGACATCGCGAACAGGACGAAGCCGATCGCGAGCGGCCACGGCGGCAGGAACGCGACGAGCGCGAAGCAGGCCACCAGTCCGATCTGCGACAGCCGCATCGACCACGCGTAGCCCAGCCGGTCCACGACCCGGTGCACGAAGAACGACGACACCACCCAGCCCGCCGCCATGACGGTGAGCATCACGCCGTAGCCGAACGGCCCCAGGTGCAGCACCTGGAACGCGTAGAGCACGAACGTCGCGACCCCGGCGCTGACCGCGAACGCCCCCAACGCCGCCGTCACCGACATCGACATCGACATCAGCAGCCTGGTGCCCACCAGGTACCTCAGCCAGCGACGGCTTGCAGCCGCGCCCACCCTCCGGACATCCCCTGAGCCCCCCTCGAACCCGCAGTGCCGGGTTCCACGACTACTCGGGTATCGGCAGCGGTCAAGCGCTCACCGCCTGGCGGCGGCCCGTTCGGACGCCGACGACGCCGCCGCCGACGCCGCCGCCTCGGCTTCCGCGAACGCCTTGGGCGACAACCCGTACCAGGCCACGGCCAGCGCACCGAGCTGGATCACCGCCCCCATCCCGTACACGGCGCGCGGCCCGAACCCGTCCACCACCAGGCCCCCGGCCAGCGCCCCGAGCGGCGTCAGGCCCCAGGCCAGCGCCCGGTGGCCGGTCAGCACCCGCCCGAGCAGCCCGGTCGGGGTGAAGCGCTGCCGGCTGGACTGCGAGCACACGTTCCACAGCATCACGATCCCGGACTCCAGGAGCACCACCACCGCGATCCCCGCCGCCCAGGGCGGGAGCACGGCGATGAGCACGTGCGCGACCACCATGCCCACCTGGGCCAGCCGCATCGACCACGCGTAGCCCAGCTTGCGCACGACCCGGTCCACCACGAACGACGACGCCACCCAGCCGACGGACATGCAGGTGAGGATCACGCCGTAGCCGACGGTCCCCAGGTGCAGCACCCGGTCGACGTACAGCGCGAACATCGCCATCTGCGCGCTGGCCGCGAACGACCCCAGCGCCACCGCGACCGTGATCGACAGCAGCAGCCTGGTGCCCACCAGGAACCTCAGCCCCTCGGCGATGTCGCGCAGCGGGTGCTTCGCCGACGGCGTCACCGCCCGCGACGGGATGCCCCGGCTCACCAGGAACGCGACCAGCGCGGCCACCAGCGCCACCCAGGGCGGCACGCCGAAGCCCAGCACGAGCAGGTACCCGGCCGCGGGCGGCACGACGAACTGCACCACGCCCCGGTCGATGAGCATCAGCCGCGTGTTCGCGGCGGCGAACCGGTCGGGCTCCACCACGTCGGGCACCAGCGCCCCGGACGCGCCGTCCCCCAGCACCTGCGCCGAGGTCACGACGAACGCCACCACCAGCAGCAACGGCAGGCTCAGCGCACCCGTCACCGCCGCCACGCCCAACGCCAGCGCCGCGCACGCCTGCACCCCGTAGGCCACGCCCAGCACGGTCGTCCGCTTCACCCGGTCGATCAGCACACCCGCGAACAGCGAGAACAACAGCCACGGCGCCTGCCCCACGACGTTGACCAGGGCTATCCGCGTCGGGTCGTCGGTCAGCGACAGCGCCGCCCACGGCAGGACCGTCAACATCACGCCTTCTGCGGTCGAACCCGAGACCGCGGCGGCCTGCAGCCGCACCCACCCCCTGGACATGCGATCACCCTGCCAATCGCGTTGGCGGACGCGAACGTTTTAGTGTCAGATAAAGCGTGGCCCTCCGCTTCGCCGTCTCGCCGCTGTGGGAGACCGTCGCCGCGCTGCGGGTGCTGGCCGCGCCCGGCTACTACGCCGTCCACCAGCGCTGGACCACCTGGGCCGAGCCCCGGCTCGCCGCCCTCGGCGACGACCCGACGCTGCTGACCACCCTGGTGACCCGGCCGGTGATCCCGGAGTTCCTGATCCCGACGCCGGGCATCCGGTCCATCGGCATCGCCGACGAGCTGCGGTGGCTGCCGCGGGTCGCCGAGCCGCACCGGGTGGCCGCCGCCCTGCCCGCCGAGCCCCGGTTCCGGTCGCTGCTGGACGACCCCCTGGCCACCCTGACCACCATCGCCGAGCGACTCGGCGCGGTGCACGGGGCGATCATCGCCCCGGTCTGGTCCCGGCTCGAGGGCGTCCTCCAGGGCGACGTGGAGCGCCGGGGGCGGCGCATGGTCGAGGCGGGCGGCCCGACGGTGCTCGCCGAGCTGCACCAGGACGTCGGCTACGACGCCCCGGCCATCCGCGTGCGCGGCCGGCGGGTCGCCATCGGCGCGCGGGACCTGGTGCTGGTGCCGTCGGCGTTCACCTGGCCGGACGTCTACCTGCGGGAGAGCCCCGTGCGGCTGGCGCTCTGCTACCCCGCGCACGGCTTCGGCTCGCTGTGGGAGCGGGCGGACGCGCCCACCTCCGACGCCCTGGCCCGGCTGCTCGGGCCCACCCGCGCCCGCCTGCTGCACGAGCTGGAGCGCCCCAGCACCGTCACCGAGCTGGCCGGCCGCCTGGGCGTCACGGTCGGCGCGGTCTCCCAGCACCTGGGCGTGCTGCGGGCCGCGGGCCTGGCGGTCAGCAGGCGCGAGGGGCGCGAGGTCGTGTCGCTGCGCACCGGCCTCGGGCTGGCCCTCGTCCGGGGGGAAGTACCGTAAGGGGGTGCGTGTCCTGCCTGAAGCGGAGTGGACCGCGCGCCGGGACGCGCACCGCGACCGCGTCCGCGCCTGGACGGTCCCGCACCACGAGCGCAAGGCGCGCGGCGAGAAGCACCCGGTGCTGGACTTCCTGTTCAGCTACTACTCGCACCGGCCGTCCCGGATGGAGCGCTGGCACCCCGGACCCGGTGTCGTGCTCGCGGGCGACGCGGCGCGGGAGTACCTGGGCCGACCCGCGTACCGGCAGGTCGACGGCGGTGTGGCGCTGGACGTGGCGGCGTTCGCGCGCGAGCGGGCGTCCACGGTCGCGTTCGTCCACGACCTGCTCACCGCCACCGCCTCCCGCGCGCCGCGCCTGGGCTGCTTCGGCTTGCACGAGTGGGCGATGGTGTACCGGTCGCAGCGGGTGCGGCACGAGGCTTGGCCGCTGCGGCTGGGCGGCGCGGGCACCGACGCGGTGGTGGACGCGAGCAAGGTCCAGTGCAGCCACTTCGACGCCTACCGGTTCTTCACGCCCGAGGCGCGCCCGCTCAACGCGCTGCGCCCGGCGCGCGAGACGCAGGTCCGGATGGAGCAGCCGGGCTGCCTGCACGTGTCGATGGACCTTTTCAAATGGTGCTACAAACTCGATCCCGCGACCCCGTCGGAGTTGCTGGCCGACTGCTTCGAACTCGCGCTGCGGGTTCGCGAACTCGACATGCGCGCCAGCCCTTACGACCTGCGAGCGCTCGGATACGCACCGGTGCCGGTGGAGACGCCGGAAGGGCGCGCCGAGTACGTCCGGCGGCAGAGCGCTTTCGCGGCCGAGGCGGCCCCGCTGCGGAATGCGCTGATCCACCTCACGCGGACTTTTCTCCCGCGATCCGTGACTTCCGGCTGACGCAACGTGACTTCACCTGTAACGCAGACATGACCTGTTAGCGTGACGACGGTCGGGATTCGCCAGCCGTAGTCGGACGCTGAGAGGGAAGACGATGTCTCGACACCGCGCGCTGCGGACGAAGGTGCGGCGCGGAATCGCCAAGTGGCCCGTCGCGATCGTCGGTGTGGTCGCCCTCCTGGTCCTCGGGTACCTCGGGTGGACGTGGGTCAGCGGCGTCGTGGAGCGACGCGCCGCCGCCCAGGCGGGTGACTGCCGTTCGGGCGAAGCCCTGCTGCGGGTCGCCGCGACGCCCAGCGTCGCCGAGGCCGTGCGCGGGGTCGCCGAGGCGTGGAGCAGGCAGCGGCCGGTCGTGTACGACCACTGCATCCGGGTCGAGGTGCAGTCCATCGACTCCGAGGTGGTGCTCCAGGGCCTGACGCAGGGCTGGGACCGGGACCGGCTGGGCGAGAGCCCGCACGCGTGGGTCACCGACTCGATGCTGTGGGCCAACCGGCTGACCGCGCAGAACCGCGCGCTGCTGGGCGCGCAGCCGGTGTCGATCGCGGCCAGCCCGGTGCTGCTGGCGCTGCCGCAGGAGGGCGCGCAGGCGCTGCAGGCCGGCTCCGGGTTCCGGTGGACCGACCTGCCCGAGGTCACGTCGGCGGCGGGCGGCTGGCAGCGGTTCGGCAAGCCCGAGTGGGGTGACTTCAAGGTCGCCATGCCCGACCCGGCGACGAACGCGGCGACGGCGATGGCCGTCCAGTCCGCCCTGGCCGGCGCCGGCCCCGACGGCAAGGGACCGGTGACCACCGGGATGCTGGCGCTGGAACCGGTCAAGGCCACCCTGGCCCGCCTCACCGCCGCCAGGCCCGAGCAGGCGCCCACCACCACTTGGGGCGCGCTGTCGCTGCTGGCGGACGAGCCCGCGGTGAACGGCGCGGGCTTCAGCGCCGTCCCGGTGTTCGAGGTCGACCTGTACCGGCACAACACCGGCAAGGACAGCGGCGCGCCGCCGCTGCGCCCGCTGTACGGCGTGGCGGCGGGCGGTCCGTCGCCGGTGGCGGACTTCCCGTTCGTGCCGCTGGCCGGCGACTGGGTGGGCGAGGCGCAGGTGCGGGCGTCCCAGGAGTTCCGGGAGTTCCTGCTGGAGGACGACCAGCAGCGGCTGCTGGCGGGCGCGGGCCTGCGGGTCGACGCCACCACCGAGCGGCCCAAGCCGTCGCCGGGCATCCGCTGGGCGACCATGACCGACAAGCTGGTGCCCGCCGACGCCACCACCGCCCAGCAGATCTCGGCCGCGTGGGCGACCGCCGGCGACGGCCAGGTGGTCACCGTGCTGGTGGACTCGTCCAAGTCGATGGAGGAACCCGGCGGCGACGGCAAGTCCCGGATGGCGTGGGTGAAGGAGGCGCTGGCCGGGCAGGTCCACCGCTCGGTGTCGGGTTCGCTGGGCCTGTGGGAGTTCTCCCGCGGCCTGGACGGCGAGAAGCCCTACCGGCAGGTGGTGCCCACCGCGCCGGTCGCCGGGCAGAAGCAGCGGCTGCTCGACGGCGTGGCGACCCTGCGCCCGCAGAGCGCGACCCAGCTCTACACCAGCCTGGTGGCGCTGTACGCCAAGACCCTGGAGGAGCACCAGCCGGGCAAGCGCAACCGGATCATCGTGCTGACCGACGGGGCCAACGACGGCGGGCTGACGTTCGCGGAGCTGAAGACCCGGCTGGCCGAGCTGCGGCAGGACGGCAAGGACATCCCGATCAGCGTGCTGGCCATCGGCCCGGGCCCGGAGCGGCAGCCGCTGGGCGAGCTGGCCCGGTCGACCGGCGGAACGCTGTCGGTGGTGGACGACGGGCGCGGGGTCGACGCGGCGCTGGCCCAACTCCTGTCCTCCTAGGCGCGGGCGGCGCGGGCGGCGCGGCGGGCGCGCAGCCGCAGCGCCGGCGCCACGCCCAGGCCGACGGCCACCAGCAGCGCCGCCACCGCGAAGGTCCAGCGGGTGCCGCGGGCGACCTCCGCCGGGGTGGCGGTGGTGACGCCGCCCGCGGCGGAGGCGAAGACCGCGCCCATGACCGACGCGCCGGCCGTGAGGCCCAGGTTGCGGGCCAGGTTGAGCAGCCCCGACACCACGCCGCGCTCCGCCGGGGGCGCGCCCTTCACGACCGCGGTGTTGTTGGCCGCCTGGAACAGGGCGTACCCGGCCGTGAGGACGGTCAGGGGCAGGACGTAGCCGACGACGCCGGCCGCCGCGGGCGCCACCGCGAGCGCCCCGGCCGCCGCGAGGACCGCGCCCAGCCCGACGACCACCGCGGTCCCGGACCCGAAGCGGTCGACGGCGCGGCCCGCCGGGACGCCGACCAGGGCCGACACCACCGGGCCCGCCGACACCGCCAGTCCGACCAGGGCCGGGTCCAGGCCGAGCGCCCGGGTCAGGTGGAACGGCCCGACGACGAGCGCGGTCATCACGACGGTCGACACCAGGGCGCTGGTGACCAGGCCGGCGGCCAGGACCGGGTCGCCCGGCAGCCGCGGGGCGACCAGCGGGGACGGCGCCCGGCGCTCGGCGGCGGCGAACAGCGCGAGGCCCACCGCCGCCGCGCCGAGCAGGCCGGCGGTGAGCGGCCCGGACGGGGCGCCCTCGACCGTCACGGCCAGCGTGCCGGCGCCCAGGGTGGCCGCCAGCAGCACCATGCCGGTGGTGTCGAACCGGCGGCCGGAGGGGGGAGCGGCCGGCCGGGCGGCGGGCAGCGCCCGGACCGCGAGCACGAGCGCGGCCAGGGCCGGCGGCACGCAGGCGAAGAAGGTCGCGCGCCAGCCGAGGACCTCGATCAGCGCCCCGCCCAGGGACGGGCCCAGCGCCGTGCCGACCGCCGACGCGGTCCCGAGCAGCCCCATGGCGCCGCCGGTGCGGTCGCCGGGCGCCACGTCGCCGACGAGGGCCATGGCCAGCGCCGCCATGCACGCCGCGCCGACGCCCTGGAGCGCTCGGGCGGCGATCAGCAGGGGGAGGTCCGGGGCGAGCCCGCACAGCAGCGTCGCGAGGGTGAACACGGCGATGCCGCCCACCAGGAGTCGTCGCCGGCCCAGGAGGTCGCCGAGCCGGCCGACCCCCACCACCAGCGTCGTGGTGGCCAGGAGGTAGGCGATCACCACCCACTGCACCTCGTTGAACGCGGCGTCGAAGGCCACGGCCACGGTGGGCAGGCCGATGTTGGCGATGCTGACGCTCATCGCCGGCAGGAGCACCGACAACGACAGCGCGGTGAGCGCCCGGCGCGGGGCGGGCGGGGCCTGGTCGGGTTCTGCGGGTCGCACGGGGTGGTTGCTCCCTGGAGTCGGCGGGGTCGTCACGACGACCGTAAGTAGCGCCCTGACCTGGCGGAAGACGCACAGATGGCAACCGAGCTGTGCACCGGACGCCATGTCGGGCACGCTGCGGGCATGGCCCGACCCGATCTGAACCTGCTGGTCACCCTGGACGTCCTGCTCCAGGAGGGCAGCGTGACGCGCGCCGGCGAACGGCTCGCGCTCAGCCCGTCCGCGATGAGCCGCGCGCTGGCGCGGTTGCGGCGGGCCACGGGCGACCCGCTGCTGGTGCGGGCCGGCCGGGGCCTGGTGCCGACGCCCCGCGCCGTGGAGCTGCGCGACCGCGTGCGCGGCCTGGTCCAGGAGGCCGAGGAGGTGCTGCGGCCGGCGCCGCGGCTCGACCTGGCGACGGTGGAGAGGACCTTCGCGCTGCGCGGCGGTGACGGGTTCGTGGAGCGGTTCGGGCCCGAGCTGGTGGCCGGGATCGGCGCGGAGGCGCCCGGCGTGCGCCTGCGGTTCCTCCGGAAGACCGGGGAGGGGGCCGGGGCCCTGCGGGCGGGCGCCGTCGACCTGGAGACGGGTGTGATCGGGCGGCCCCCGGCCCCCGACGTGCTGAGCAGGCCCCTGTTCACCGACCGGTTCGTCGGGGTGGTGCGCGAGGAGCACCCGCTGGCCTCCGGGACCGTGACGGCGGCCCGGTACGCCGCCGCGCGGCACGTGCACGTCTCGCGGCGCGGTGCGACCGAGGGGCTGGTGGACGCGGCGCTCGACCCGACCGGCCACCGGCGGCGGGTCGTGGCGGTGGTCGACGGCTTCGGCGCCGCGCTGGCGCTGGCGAACGCCTCGGACCTGGTCGCCACGGTCCCCGAGCGGCACACCGCGACCCTGCGGCGGGGGATGCGCTCCTTCGAGCTGCCCTTCCCCGCGCCGGAGGTGGTGGTGTCGCTGCTGTGGCACGCCCGGCACGACGCGGACCCGGCCCACCGGTGGCTGCGCGACCGCGTGGTCGCGGTGTGCGGGACCCCGGCGGACGGGACCCCGGCGGGTGGGACCTCGGCGGGTGGGACCTCGGCGGGTGGGACCTCGGCGGGTGGGACCTCGGCGGGTGGGGGCGACGGGCCGGGCTGAGCGCGGGCCTCAGGGGCGGTCGGCGTACACGGCGGCCATCTCCCGCAGCGCCGCCCTGATCCGGCCCCGCAGCTCGACGGGCTCGACGACCTCCACGCCGGGGCCCAGGCGCAGGAGGTCGCCCAGGGCGTGCTCCAGCGATTCGACGGGCACGCGGGCGGTGGTCCAGCCCTCCTCCGGCTCGACCTCCGCCAAGGCCCGCGACGCGACCTGCCCGAGCAGCGCCCGCGCGCGCTCCAGCCCTGCGGGGCTCAGCCGCACGGTCACCGCCATGGGGTACATGCGCTCCTCGAACCGCGCCGACCAGTCCGCCCAGAAGGCGGCGAGGTCGAACCCGGCCGGCCGCTCGAACGGCTCGTCGGTCCGGTGCGCCTCCAGCACGCGCGACACGCGGTAGGTGCGCGGCTCGCCGTCCGCCTCGGCCACCAGGTACCAGAGGCCGGCCTTGAGCACGAGCCCGACCGGCCCGAGCACCCGCTCCACCTCGCCGCCCCGGCTGCCCCACCGCCGGTACCGGACGCGCAGCCGGCGCTGCTCCCACACGGCGTCCGCGACGGTGGACAGGAACGGCATCTCCTCGGGCTGCCGGAACCAGCCGGAGGTGTCCAGGTGGAACCGCTCGCGGATGCGCCCGGCGCGGGAGCGCAGCTCGGGCGGCAACGCGGCCAGCAGCTTGAGCTGCGCGGCGGCCACCACCGCGCCCAGCCCGAGGTCGGCCGCCGGCCCCGGCATCCCCGCGAACAGCAGCGAGTCCGCCTCCGGCCCGGTCAGCCCGGTCAGCCGCGTGCGGTAGCCGTCCAGCAGCCGGTAGCCGCCCGCCGGGCCCCGGTCCGCGTAGACCGGCACGCCGGCCGCGCCCAGCGCCTCCACGTCCCGGTAGATCGTGCGGACGGACACCTCCAGCTCGCGGGCCAGCTCGTGGGCGGTCAGCCGGCCGCGGGACTGCAGCAGCAGGAGGAGCGAGAGCAGGCGGCCGGCGCGCATGTCCCCAGTCTCCTCCGGTACCTGACACGAGTTGTCAGGTACCGCGTGCAGGATCCCGCGCCATGGAGAACCGAGCGACCGGCACGGCCGAGATGAAGAGCTGGGACGAGCACACGTGGGACGGCAGGAGATACGACGAGGTCACCGGACCGAAGCAGACCGCGGGCGGCATGGCTTGCGCGTACTGGGGTGCGCTGGAGGGCTCCGGTGAGATGCGGTTCGTGATGTCGTACGCCGACGACGCCTCGTGCCGCTTCACCGGGTACGAGGTCGTGACCGGCGTTCTTTCCGGCCGGGCCGGGACGTTCGTGCTGGAACACGTCGGCGGGTTCGGGGACGGGATGGCGCGCAGCGCTTTCACCGTCGTCTCGGCCACGGCCGACCTGACCGGCCTGACCGGGAACGGCACGATCGAGTGGCCTCCGGGCGAGACCGGTCGGTACTCGGCTGTGTTCGAGCTGCCCTGACCGCCGAGCGCCGCAACTTTTCCCACAAGGACAGCGCACCTCTTGCGCAGTACACGGAGCGGTGCCGCACTTAACGCGCAGTGCAAAAAGCAGTGCCGCGCCTAGTGCGCACACCGGTGCCTTCGTGTTCTCCTCCCCGTACGGCCTGGGCGCAGCCCAATCATGCCGAGCAGGGGGTGTCAAGCACGCTTCACCGCTTGACACCCCCTGCTCGGCATGATTGCCTCCGGCAGGCCGTACGGGGAGGAGAACACGACCGCTCTTTCTTTTCCTCCTCCTTGGGGGCCTCTCGGCCGCTCTTCTTACTGAGATCGCGCACGGATCCAGGTAATAATTGGTGCTGTACCGCCCGAGGCTGAAGAGAAAAAGAGTCCTCGCCGGACGGGCAGGCCGCCAAGGAGAATGAAAAGAAACAGCGGTCGTGTTCTCCCCGCATGGCCTGTCAAAGACGACCATGCTTTCTTGGGGGGTGCAAGCGAAAAGCGTGCTTGCACCCCCCAAGAAAGCATGGTAGCCCTCCGGGCAGGCCATACGGGGAGAACACGAAGACACCGGGCTGCACGGGGCGTGCCGAATGCCTGCAAGCGCAACAGGGCCGTGTCGGGGGGCGGGTGGTGCTGGTGCTTGCCGCGCCGGTCGGTCGGTCACCGGCGCGGCAAGCGGTGGGTCAGGCGTCGTAAGCGGAAAGAGGGGGGCAGGAGCAGACCAGGTTGCGGTCGCCCTTCGCGCCGTCGATGCGCCGGACCGGGGGCCAGAGCTTCTGGGCGGACGTCCCGGCCGGGAAGACCGCCACCTCGCGGCTGTACGGGTGGTCCCAGTCGCCGGTGACCGAGGCGGCCGTGTGCGGGGCGTTGCGCAGCGGGTTGTCGTCGGCCGGCCACTCGCCGGAGCCGACGCGGTCGATCTCGCCCCTGATGGCGATCATCGCGTCGATGAACCGGTCGATCTCGGCCAGGTCCTCGCTCTCCGTCGGCTCCACCATGAGCGTGCCCGCCACCGGGAACGACATGGTGGGCGCGTGCAGGCCGTAGTCGGCCAGCCGCTTGGCCACGTCGTCCACGGTCACACCGGTCGCCTTGGTGATGGCCCGCAGGTCGATGATGCACTCGTGGGCGACGAAGCCGCTCTCGCCGGTGTAGAGCACGGGGTAGTGCTCGTCCAGCCGCCGCGCCACGTAGTTCGCCGCCGCGACCGCGGTCAGGGTGGCCCGGCGCAGGCCGTCGCCGCCCATCATCCGCACGTACGCCCACGAGATCGGCAGGATCGACGCCGAGCCCCACGGCGCGGCGCTGATCGGGCCGACCCCGGTCGACGGGCCGGCGGCGGGCTGGAGCGGGTGGTTGGGCAGGAACGGCGCGAGGTGGGAGCGGACGCCGATCGGGCCGACGCCGGGGCCGCCGCCGCCGTGCGGGATGCAGAACGTCTTGTGCAGGTTCAGGTGGGACACGTCGGAGCCGAACTTGCCGAACCGGGACAGCCCGATCAGGGCGTTGAGGTTCGCGCCGTCGACGTACACCTGGCCGCCCGCGTCGTGCACCATGGCGCACACGTCGCGCACCGTGTCCTCGTACACGCCGTGCGTCGACGGGTAGGTGAGCATGATGGCGGCGAGGTCGTCGTAGTGGTCGTGGATCAGGTGCTTGAGGTGGTCCACGTCGATGTTGCCGCGGTGGTCGCACTTCACGACCGCCACCCGCATCCCGGCCATGACGGCGGACGCGGCGTTGGTGCCGTGCGCGGACGACGGGATCAGGCACACGTCGCGGTGCGCCGCGCCCTGCGAGCGGTGGTAGGCGCGGATCGCCAGCAGGCCCGCGAACTCGCCCTGGCTGCCCGCGTTGGGCTGCAGCGACACCGCGTCGTACCCGGTGATCTCGGCCAGCCACTGCTCCAGGTCGCCGACCAGGGACAGCAGGCCGGCGGCGTCCGCGGCGGGCGCGAACGGGTGCAGCTCGGCGAACTCGGGCCAGGTGACCGGCTCCATCTCGGCCGTGGCGTTGAGCTTCATGGTGCACGAGCCGAGCGGGATCATGCTGCGGTCCAGCGCGACGTCCTTGTCCGACAGCTGCCGCAGGTAGCGCAGCAGCGCCGTCTCCGACCGGTGGGCGTGGAACACCGGGTGGGTCAGGTAGTCGCTGGTGCGGCGCAGCTCGGCGGGGATGCCGTCGGCGGTGTCCGCGTCCAGGCCGTCCACGTCGGCCACGGTGACGCCGAACGCCTCCCACACCGTCACCAGGTCGGCCCGGGTCGTGGTCTCGTCGCAGGCGATGGCGACCACGTCGTCGTCCACCCGCCACAGGTTCACGCCCAGGTCGCGGGCCATGGCGACGACCTCCGCGGCGCGCCCCTCGACCCGCGCGCGCACGGTGTCGAAGAACTCGCCGTGCACGACCTCGACGCCGCCCTCGCACAGCCCGGCGGCCAGCACCGTGGCCATCCGGTGGGCGCGGGTCGCGATCGCCCGCAGGCCCTCCGGGCCGTGGTACACCGCGTACATCGACGCCATCACCGCGAGCAGCACCTGCGCGGTGCAGATGTTGCTGGTGGCCTTCTCCCTGCGGATGTGCTGCTCGCGCGTCTGGAGGGCCAGCCGGTAGGCGGGCGCGCCGTCGGCGTCGACCGACACCCCGACCAGCCGCCCCGGCATCTGCCGCTCCAGCCCCTGCCGGACCGCCATGTACCCGGCGTGCGGGCCGCCGAAGCCCATCGGCACGCCGAACCGCTGGGTGGTGCCCACGACGACGTCCGCGCCGATCTCGCCCGGCGGGCGCAGCAGCGTCAGCGCCAGCAGGTCGGCCACCACGACGGCCTGCGCGCCGGCCGCGTGCACCTCCTCGATCAGGGCCCGCTGGTCGCGCACCACGCCGGACGCGCCGGGGTAGGACAGCAGCACGCCGTAGAAGTCGCCGCCCAGGCCCAGCCCCTCCAGGCCCTGCGACAGGTCGGCGACGACGACCTCGATGCCCAGCGGCTCGGCCCGCGTCTCGATCACGGCCAGCGTCTGCGGCAGCGCGTCGGCGTCCACCACGAACCGGTTGGACTTGCTGCGGCCGGCCCGGCGCAGCAGCGTCATGGCCTCGGCGGCGGCGGTCGACTCGTCCAGCATCGACGCGTTGGCCAGGTCCAGGCCGGTCAGGTCGGCCACCATGGTCTGGAAGTTCAGCAGCGCCTCCAGCCGCCCCTGCGAGATCTCCGGCTGGTAGGGCGTGTACGCCGTGTACCAGGCGGGGCTCTCCAGCACGTTGCGGCGGATCACCGGCGGCGTGGTGGTGCCGTAGTAGCCCAGGCCGATCATCTGCTTGAGCGGGCGGTTGCGGGCGGCCAGCGCGCGCAGCTCGGCCAGCGCCTCGGTCTCGGTGGCCGGCGCCGGCAGGGCCAGCTCCAGGTCCCGCTCCCGGATCGACCCGGGCACGGCGCGCTGCGCCAGCTCCTCCAGCGAGCCGACGCCGATGACGTCGAGGATGCGCGCCAGCTCGGCCGGCCGCGGGCCGACGTGCCGGTCGGCGAAGGGCGTGCCGTGCTCGAGAGCAGCGAGGGGGATGCGGTCCTGCGACATAGATGCGCCTCCGGGGCCGGGCCGTTTCCCTGGTGGGGAAACACGTCTGCCGTTGCCCTCCCCCTCTGTCTTCCGCCCGGACCGGGCGCCTGAGAGCTTCACCCGCGCGCGGGCTTGCACCGTCGGCGGGGCCGGCTGCCCGACCCGCTTTCCAGAGGCGTCTCACCCGCGCGGTCCTTGCGCCTGAGAGGTTCCGGGGAGGATTTGCTCCTTCGGCGCCGAGAGCAGGTCTCGGACTCTCCCGCACGGGATAAAGCGACTACCCGCGAATGGTACCCGGCCGCCGACCGGGCGATTCACCCGCGCGACGGGGATCTCAGCGGTCGGATCAGCCGGTCGCCCTGGTGCGCCGCCGCTTGGACAGCTCGTCGTCGGGGGCCTGCTCGACCGCCTGCCCGTCGGCCCGCTCGGCGGGGAACTCGTGGATGGTGCCGCTGATCTCCCGCATGGCGCCGCTGACCGCGATGCCGAACACGCCCTGGCCGCCCTGGAGCAGGTCGACGACCTCCTCCGGCGAGGTGCACTCGTAGACCGTCGTGCCGTCGCTGAACAGCGTGATCCGGGCCAGGTCCTGCACGCCGCGTCGGCGCAGGTGGTCCACCGCGACCCGGATGTTCTGCAGCGACACACCGGTGTCGAGCAGCCGCTTGACGACCTTGAGGACCAGGATGTCCTTGAACGAGTACAGCCGCTGGCTGCCGGACCCGTGGGCACTCCTTATGGTCGGGTTGACCAGCCCGGTGCGGGCCCAGTAGTCGAGCTGGCGGTAGGTGATGCCGGCGATCTGGCAGGCGGCGGGCCCGCGGTAGCCGACGAGTTCGTCCGGCAGCGAGGAGTCCGGGAACAGCTCGCCCTGTTCGCCGGTTCCGGCCCGGATGAGCGCTTCCTCGACCACGCCTGCCTCCCCTCGGTCCGGCTGCGCAGCCGGCGACCAACGTGAAGCCGCCAAGGTGCCGAATCACACCGTGGCAATTCACCTGAGTCCGACGGTAAGACCGGCTAGGGAGCAGGTCAACGCGACGCGCTGAGCGTGTCGTGTCTCAACCTCAACTTGAGGTTGAGACAGCCGCCCGTTGTAAGCCATTCGGGTGACGTTTAGTGATCGTTTAGCCGATCAACTCTGACGTTGTGTAATCCGGAAGTGTGACACCAGGGGGGTGGCACGCGGAGCTGATCCACACGCACCGCACACACCACGAGGGGCCGCTCCGACTCGCGGCCGGACGCCGGTCCCTCGTGGTCCCCCGCTCCCGCGAGGGAAAACCACCCACTCAGGGCCGACCTCGCGTCCCTTCGCGCCCCGGGACCACCCGCTCAGCCCAACCGCGCGGCCCACGCCCACGCACGACGCGCGCGTTCTCCGGGCACGTACCGGCCATTTCTCGCGCGGCTCTTCCTCGCGCCAAGTCCCGCACAGGGTCGCCCCCGCTCGCGCGCGAGCACTCCTCCGAAATCCTGCGGGCGTGCGGCGAGGCCCTGTCAGGGCTGAACACCCCACGCGCTCGTCGGCGAGGCCGTGTCAGGGGGCAAAACGCCCCACGTGCTCGTCGGCGAGGCCGTGCCAGGGCGGAACGCCCCGCGCGGTCACCGGCGCCCGCGCCGAGCGGTCCGCTCCGGCGGGGGGGCCGGGTCCGACCCGGCCGCGCGACCGCCGCCCGGCAGGCGGCGGACCGGGGGCTACGTGTCCGCGCCCCGGAAGTCCTCCGGCGAGACGGAGTCGAGGAACTCGCGGAACTTCTCCACCTCGTCCTCCTGCTCGTCCGGGATGATCAGGCCCGCCTCGGCGAGCACGGACTCCTCCGCGTGGATCGGCACCCCGATCCGCAGGGCGAGCGCCACCGAGTCGCTGGGCCGGGCGGAGACCCGCACGTCGCCGTCGAACACCAGCTCGGCGAAGTACGTGCCCTCCTGGAGGTCGGTGATCCGCACCTGTTCGAGCTGCCGCCCCAGCGCCCCGATCACGTCCTTGAGCAGGTCGTGGGTCAGCGGCCGGGCGGGTCGGACGCCCTGTTGCTCCAGGGCGATCGCGGTCGCCTCGACCGACCCGATCCAGATGGGCAGGTAGCGCTCACCGTCGGTCTCGCGCAGCAGCAGGATCGGCTGGTTGGCGGGCAGTTCCACCCGCACGCCCACGACGCGCATCTCGCTCATCGGGTCTCGCCTCCCTCAGCGCGCTGAAATTCTGGCGTCCCCGCTAGCAACGAGGATCCCCCACCTACTCTTTCGACGCTACCCGCCAAGCGGGCTCTGTGCGCAACCACCGGGTACCACCGGATCACAATGCGGACACGGGTTCACCAGGGGGAAATGCGGCTACCTGCGATGTCGCGCAAGCCCACCTTCACCAGGAGTGTGTGCAGCGTTACGGACAGCGCGGCCAGCTCGCGCACCGCCTCGTCGGCCTTCCCGGCCGCGCCGCGCGCCCGGCCCTCCCGCTGCCGGTGCAGCACGGCCTGCTCCACCAGGCCCACCTCGCGGTCGGCCGCCGAGCGGAACGCGCGCAGGTGGCGGGGTTCGAGGCCGTGGTCGGCCAGGGCGCGCGCGGTCGCCGCGATCCGGACCGCGTCCTGGTCGTAGGCGCCGGGCCGGATCAGCCCGTGCTGCTCCAGCTCGGCCAGCGCGGCGGGGTCCAGGCCCGAGCGGGCCAGCAGCTCCTCGCGGCTCACCCGGCCGCCGGGCGACCCGCCGAGCTGCCCCGCGGGCTGGTCGGCCGGCGCCGAGCCGTCGACCGCGCGCAGCGCGCGGGGCGCGCCGCCGCCGGCGTCCGCGGCGTCCAGCTGCTCCTTGATCACCTTCAACGGCAGGTAGCGATCGCGCTGGGCCGCCAGCACGTACCGCAGCCGCTCGACGTCGGCCGCGGTGAACTGGCGGTACCCCGAGGCGGTGCGCGCCGGGCGGACCAGACCTTCCGTCTCCAGGAAGCGGATCTTGGAGATCGTGACGTCGGGGAATTCCGCTCTCAGCTGCGCGAGCACCGCGCCGATGCTCAACCCCCCGCGCTGTGGCCGCCCGGCCGCCGTCACTGCGCCCCCTGACCCCCGGCGCCCGGACCGGTCAGGAACACGAGGCGGAACTTGCCGATCTGCACCTCGTCGCCGTTGGCGAGGACCGCCTGGTCGACGGGCTCGCGGTTGACGTAGGTGCCGTTGAGGCTGCCCACGTCGATGACCACGAACTCGCCGCCCTCGCGGCGGAACTCGGCGTGCCGGCGGGAGACCGTCACGTCGTCGAGGAAGATGTCGCTGTCGGGGTGCCGACCCGCGCTGGTGGTGTCCCGGTCCAGCAGGAACCTCGATCCCGCGTTCGGACCGCGCTTGACCACGAGCAGGGCGGACCCGGCGGGCAGCGCGTCGACGCCGGCGACGGCCGGCTCCTGGGCGGGCGCTTCGGCGCCCTCTACTTCGGCGAGGAAGTCGGCCCGGAAAACGGAGGTCCGCTCCGGGGACTGCTCGGGCGGAACGCCTGGCCCGTCGTTCGTGCTCACCTGAGCTCTCCTCCTGCTGCTGGAAGCGTCGAGACCGCTAGAACCTATCGTGCCCGAACCCTGGTCTGAGGAGCGGCTCCCCCACCGACCGAAGAGCCGCCGGAAGATCGACGTCACTCGGCAGCCGCCAGCTCCTGGTACGCGGCGGCGTCGAGCAGGTCGTCGACCGCGGTGGGGTCGTCCAACCGCAGCTCCACCATCCACCCCTCACCGTACGGGTCGGTGTTGACCAGGCCGGGCTGCTGGTCGAGGGAGTCGTTGCGGGCCACCACCTCGCCCGCGAGGGGGGCGTAGATGTCCGACACGCTCTTGGTGGACTCCACCTCACCGAGCGTCTGGCCCGCGCCCACCTGCTCGCCCAGCTCGGGGAGCTGCACGAACACGACGTCGCCGAGCTGCTCCTGGGCGTAGTCGGTGATGCCGACGCGCACGGTGTCCTCACCTGTGCGCAGCACCCACTCATGTTCCTCGGTGTACTTGAGCTCCTCGGGAATCACCGCGGTGTGCTCCTTCATGACGGTGGATCTTCGCTGCCGGATCTTCCCACGACCGGTTCAGGCGGGTGCGACCCCCGGCGGTCTGCGCAGCGCCAGGAAGAACTGGTAGACGTACAGCGCCCCGGACCACAGGTACAGCGCGCCGCCCCACACCATGAACGCGTAGGCGATCGGCCGTGCGACCTGCGCGGCGGTGGACGTGCCCTGCGCGAGCAGCAGCATGGGGAACGCGTACAGCAGGTTGAACGTCGCGCCCTTGCCCAGGTAGCTGACCTCGAACGGGCCGTAGCCGCGGGCCCGCAGCACCGGCAGGCAGGCGCCGACCACGACCTCGCGGCCCACCAGCACCGCCGCCACCCACAGCGGGACGATGTCGCGCGCCACGAACGCCACGAGCGTGGCGAAGATGTAGAGCCGGTCGGCCGCCGGGTCGAGCAGCGCGCCGAGCCGGCTCATCTGGTTCAGCCAGCGCGCTACCTTGCCGTCGAGCCAGTCGGAGAGCCCGGCCGCGACCAGCACCACGAGCGCCCACCCGTCGGCCTGCGGGACGAGCAGCAGGTAGAGGAACAGCGGCACGCCGAGCAGGCGCAGCACGCTGAGCGCGTTGGGGATGGTCAGCAGCCGGTCGGCTGGATCGTGCGGCACAACCGGGAACTGTATTGGAGCCGGGTGCGGCGGGCTGCCCCGGAGTGGGTCCCGGAGTGGGAACCCGCGTGGGACCCGGCGTGGGAAACCGCGTCGGACGCGGCGCAGGAACCCGGAGCGAGGACCCGGCGCAGGAACCGGGCGTGGGAACCGGGCGTGGGAACCCGGCGGGGAACCGTGCGCGGGAACCCCGAGCCGGGGCTCGGCGTGGGAACCGGGGCGGAGAGCCCGGAACCGGCGACCGGGGCGGAGACCCGGGCGGGCGCCGGGGCGGGACGCCGTCGGCGGGCCCGGACTCGGGGGAACCCGACGCCGCGGGGGCGCGGGGAGTCCGGCGTCCGACTCCACCGGTCCCGTCTCCGCCGATCCCGCCCGCTGACCGGGCGGGGCGCCGGGGACGGGCGCCGAGGGCCGGGTCAGCCGCCCTGGTGAACCCTGGTGCGGCTCCAACCCCTCCGCTGCAACTGCTCACCGCTGAGTGCCTGCGGGCGACCGCGGTCGTCCACCCCGACCCAGCGGGCGCGGAAACCTTCGAGTACGTAGGCGTGGCCCTTGCTCCAGACCACGCTGCACGGTGCGGTGGGCAGCGGACCCGCGCCGACGGGGGCGGGGCGCGCCGCCCGGCGCTTCGCGGGCTCGGACTCGGTTTCCGTTCTGGTGCTCATCTCGATCCCTCCACCCGGGGTGTCGCTCGCGACGGTCACGGCGTTATCCCCGACACAAGGATTCTGCGCGAACTGTGGTCTCCGCCACCCGCCGACGGCGTTTATCGGGCGGATCCATCGCCGAGCGCGCATGTTCCTTCCCCTGAGGTGTAACCGGCGGCGCCCGCCGCAAACCGCTCACCGCCCGTCATCGGCCGCACGGCGCTCACTCGACTACACTGGAACTGATCAAGACGCCATCCGACCGCTTGTGGGGCCCTGCCGGGCTCCGTACGGTGGGTGGCGCAGCGGTTGAGCCAACAGCCGCGCCGGGGAAGCTCCGGCTCACGGGCCACGGTGCCGCCACGCTGCATTCCCGTGCTCGGCGCGTCCGCACGCCTGGGCTTCCCTCCCCTAGCGCAAGACAGGTGAAGAAGGAGACCCACGTGACGGTTCAGGATCCGAACGTCCTGGCGACGAGCGGAGCCGGGTCCGCCGCGGAGAGCGCGCGGACCGGGCAGGTCGTGCGCTCGGTGGACCGCCCGGCCGACGGCGTGGTGGTCGTCGCCGCCGGCGGTGAGATCGACATGCTCACCGCGCCCGAGCTGCGGGCGGACGTCCTGGGCAGGCTCGACGACGGCGACACCCTCGTGCTGGACCTGTCGGGCGTGAGCTTCCTGGGTTCGGCGGGTCTCGCGGTGCTGGTCGAGGCGGCCCAGCACGCGAAGCGCCGGGGCACGGCGTTCCGCGTGGTCGCCGTCGCGCGGGCGGTCACCCGGCCGCTGGTCGCGACCGGCCTCGGCGAGGTGTTCAGCGTGTACGGCTCGGTGGCGGAGGCACTGGCGGCGGACGGCGCAGCGTAGGCGGGCTGGCGTGCGCGACCAAGTCGACGACCTGGTCCACGCCGGCCGCCACGAGCGCGGCGTGGGCCGCGCCGTCGGCCGGCGCGCGCACCACCACCCGGTTGCCCGCCGCCGCGGCGGCCTCGGCGATCGCGTGCAGGCTGCGCACCAGCCCGTCGTTGCGGGCGCCGAGGCGGCGCAGGTCGACCACGATCGGCACCGAGCCGCCCCGGGCCGCGGTGAGGATGCGCCGCCGCACGGCGGGCCCGGCGCGGGCCGGCACGTCGCCGACCACCACGACCTCCACCCAGCCCCGCCGCACCGACACCAGGACCTGGTCGAACGACGGGTCGCGGTAGGTGCCCCGGGTGGTGTGCCGGGCGCCGAGGACGAGGGTCACGCGGGTGCCGTCGGCGGCCCGCTCGACCTGCACCTCGTCCACGTTCTCCCGCATCAGCAGCAGGCCGCGCCCGCGGTCGGACAGCTCGACGGGCGGGACCCGCCAGCGGCCGTCGTCGGCCACCACGACGCGGATGGAGCCGTCGGGCCGCGCTTCGGCCTCGACGCGCACCACACCCGGCTCCCCGTCCGGGTAGGCGTGCTCCACGGCGTTGCTCACGGCTTCGTTCACCGCGATGACCAGGTCGTACCGGTCGTCCTCGGACAGTCCCGAGGCGCTCAGCCACCTGTCGAGTCGTGCACGGACCACCGCGAGCCGACCGGCCTCGGCCGGGAACTCCGCCCGCCAGTGGTAGTCCGCGAGTCGATCGGTCAAAGGGCCTCCCCATGGCGCAACAACCAGTCTTCCCTGGACGGGCGGCGCTTACACGTGTGAGGTTCGATCAGTTCGGGTACCGATAGCTTCAGCACCGGCGAGACAGAAACGGACGATGAGGTGAGCGTGTCGCACACGGAGCCGCTGAGCGGCGATTCGGATGACCCCTTGGCCGGGGTGGAGCTGCGGATGGCCGCCGATCCGACCCAGCTGTCGATCGTCCGGGCGGTGGCGGCCGACATCGCCATGCGCCAGGACTTCGACCTGGACGCGATCGAGGACCTGAAACTGGCGGTGGACGAGGCTTGCTCGACGCTCATCTCGCTGGCCGCGCCGAGCGCCGTGCTCAGCGCGCGGTTCCTCGTGGTGAGCGGTTCGGTGCAGGTGTTCACGGCGGTGGGCTCGAAGCGGTCGGCGCCGCCGGACCGGGACAGCTTCGGCTGGCGGGTGCTCAGCGCCCTGGTGGACTCGGTGACCACGTGGGTGGCGCCCCGGTCCGACGCGTACGAGGTGCACATCGACCTCGTGAAGCGGTCGTCACAGGGGACGGCGTGACGGCATCCGACAACGGGGGCACGACGCGTTCGCAGGGGGACTACGACCACCTGGCGCCGCTGTTCGTCCGGCTGGCCGCGACGCCCCAGGGCGATCCCGCGCGGGAGCGGCTGCGCGACGAGCTGGTGACCGAGCACCTGCCGGTGGCCAGGCACATCGCCCGGCGGTTCGGCCACCGCGGCGAGCCCTACGACGACCTGGTGCAGGTGGCCACGGTCGGGTTGATCAACGCGGTGGACCGGTTCGACCCGGAGCGGGGCAGCGACTTCCTGTCCTTCGCCGTGCCGACGATCATGGGCGAGGTGCGGAAGTACTTCCGCGACTCCAGCTGGTCGGTGCGGATGCCCCGGCGGCTCAAGGAGCTGCACCTGGCGATCAACGCGGGTTCGGCGCGGCTGTCCCAGCAGCTGGGGCGCGCGCCCACCCCGTCCGAGCTGGCCGAGCACCTGGGCCTGAGCCGCGAGGAGGTCCACGAGGGCCTGGCGGCCGGCAACGCCTACCACAGCGCGTCGCTGGACGACCTGCTGGTGGCCGACGACAGCTCCATCTCGCTGGGCAGCACGCTCGGCGAGGAGGACCCGGAGCTGGAGGCGATCGAGCAGCGGGAGGCGTTGCACCCGCTGCTGGAGAAGCTCCCCGAGCGGGAGCGGAAGATCGTGGTCATGCGGTTCTTCGGCAACATGACGCAGACGCAGATCGCGCAGAAGGTCGGCATCTCGCAGATGCACGTGTCGCGGCTGCTGGCCAAGACGCTGCGCCAGCTCCGCGACGGGCTCACCGAGTAGTCCGGGCGGGATCGGTCCGGGCTGGACCGGCCTGGGCGGCAGCGCCGTGGGCGGTGCCGCCGGGAGCGGCGCCGGTCCGGGCCGTGCCCGCGCACCCGGCTGCCACACCGCGCGCGACGCCTCCGGGCTCGCGCGCGGTCCGCTGTCCGGGGTGTCGCTCCCCGGCGTGCCCCGCCGCGACGGCGTGGTGCCGCGGGCGCGTGGTGCGACCGGGTCGTGCGTGCCCCGGGGCGGGGCACGCGCTCCGGGAACGGCAGGTCCGGAGTGGCGAGGAACTCGCTGTCCGGACCTGCCGCAGGGGGTGGGTCGGTGGCCGTGCCGTGGTCGCCGCCACGGATCAGGCGGCCACGCGGCGGCGGGCGGCGGCGATGATGCGGCGGCGTTCGTCCTCGCCCATGCCGCCCCAGACGCCGTAGGGCTCCTGGACGGCGAGGGCGTGCTGCCGGCACTGGAGGAGGACGGGGCACTGACCGCACAGCTGCTTGGCCCGCTCCTCCCGTGCCGCGCGGGCGGAGCCGCGCTCGTTGTCGGGGTGGAAGAAGACGGCGCTGTCCCGGCCGCGGCACAGGCCGTCCTTCTGCCAGTCCCACACGTCGGTGACGGGCTTGGGCAGGCGCGCGGTGCTGGTCATCTCGGGAATACCCCCTGTTGGAGTCGTTTCAGGTGCTGATCAAGGCGTACCCCGGCGGGTGGGGAGCACAAACGTTTCGGACCCCTATCGGGTTACGGCTCGCACTCCGGTCGTCCCGCCGGTCGTCCCGCCGGCCCGCCCGGTGGTCGCCGGCCGGGGTCGGCGGCGCCCCCGGCGGGGGTCACCGCCCGCCTCCGCGGACCTGCGGGGCCACCTCTCGCGCCCAGAACTCGAAGAACTCCTCGTGCCCGGACCCGATCTGCTGCACGTACACCTCGTCGTAGCCGGCGTCGGCGTACTCCTGGACGGCCCGCGCGTAAGGCTCCGGGTCAGGGCCGACGGGCAGCGCCTGCGCCACCATGTCCTCAGTCACCAGCGTCGCGGCCTGCTCGAAGTGGCGCGGCGTGGGCAGCACCTGGGACAGCTCGCCGGGCAGCTGGTCGTTGGGCCAGACGCGGTGGGCCGTGCGGACGGCCTGCTCGTCCGTCGGCGCGTGGCAGACCTTGAACCCGGCCTGCGCGGGCTTGCCGTGGCCGCCGGTCTCGTGGAACTTCCGGACCAGCGACGCGTCGGGGATCGTGCTGCACAGGCCGTCGCCGATGCGCCCGGCCAGCGTCGCGGCCTTGGGGCCGAACGCGGACACGTAGATCGGCACCGGCTGCTCGGGCAGGGTGTAGACGCGGGCGTTCTCCACGGTGTAGTGCTCGCCGCGGTGCTCGACCACCTCGCCGGTGTGCAGCTTGCGGATCACCTCGACCGCTTCCTCCAGCATCGACAGCCGACGCGGCGCGGAGGGCCACGGGTCGCCGAAGATGTGCTCGTTGAGCGCTTCGCCGGAGCCGACGCCGAGCACGAACCCGCCCTCGCACTGCACGGCGGCGGTGGCGGCGGCCTGCGCGACGACGGCCGGGTGCAGGCGCACCGTGGGGCAGGTGACCGCGGTGGTGATCGGCAGGGTCGTCACCTCGGACAGCGCGCCGATGACCGACCAGACGAACGGGCTCTGCCCCTGCTCGTCGTTCCACGGGTGGTAGTGGTCGGAGATCCACAACCGCTCGAACCCGGCGTCCTGCGCCAGGCGGGCCTGCCGGACCAGCTCGCGCGGCCCGTACTCCTCGCTGGAGAGGAAGTAACCGATGCTGACCATGGGCGGGGGTTACCCGCCCGGCGACGCCCGAACCACGCTCGGTCCGCACCCGGCGGCCGGGTCCCCCCACGTCCGGGTCGCGCCCGCGCACGGCCCCGGCCGCCGGCTTCACCTCATCGGACGACGCGGCGACGGCCGCCCGGCCCGGGCCGTCACAGCGGCAGCAGCATCCGCCCGCCCAGCAGCAGCGCCCCGATCGCGACCGCGGCGAACAGCAGCACCCACAGCAGGCCCGGCACGCGGGTGATGCGGGCCAGTTGGTCGGCGTCGGAGTTCGGCGCGCGCCCGCGCGGCCGGCGGCGCTGCAGCTCCCCCACCGGCCGCACCCCGCCCAGCAGCAGGAACCACGCCACGAACAGCGCGAACGCCGCCTGCCACTCGGCCGTGGCGTACCAGGACACGGCGAGCACCACCGCGCCGGTCAGCACCACCGACAGCACGCCGAACAGGTTGCGGATCATCAGCAGCATCCCGGCCAGCAGCACCGCGGTGGCCCACAGCAGCGGGCGGACCCGGTCGGCGGCGACCAGCGCCGCCGCGCCCAGCCCCAGCAGCGACGGCGTCACGTACCCCGCGAGGTACATCAGCACCACGGCGGGACCGGCCGGCCGGCCGCGCGACACCGTCACGCCGGAGGTGTCCGGGTTCAGCTTGACGCCCTCCAGCCGGCGCCCGGTGAGCAGCGCCACGAGGGCGTGCCCGCCCTCGTGCGCGATGGTGATGGTGTTGCGGCTCAGCCGCCAGGTCCCGGGACCGGCCACCACGACCAGGGCGAGCACGGCGGGGGCCCACTGCGCGAGTGTCGACATCGCCGCCCAGCATGCCAGGCCCGGCCCGCGGCGCGCTCCGACCGGCGGAGCGCGGACCGGCCACCGTCCGATGTGGACGGTGGCCGGTCGGTGGCGCCGCGCGGTCAGCGGTAGTGCCGCGCCTTGTGCTGCTCGGCGACCGCGGGGTCGATCGGCTGGACCGGGCGGGTGGTGATCGTCGGTTCGGCCGGCTCGACGCGCCGGTCGCGGACGTCCGGCTCGCGCTCGTGCCGCCCGTTCAGGTCCTCCCGGTCGCGCTGGACCGGCATCCCGTGGTCGCGGACGCCGTCGTCGCGGACCGGTTCGGCGACCGGCTCGACCTCCTGCTCCGGCACGACGACCTTGCGCCGCGCGGGCAGCACGGCGATCAGCAGGCCGACCGCCGCCAGGCCCAGGTGCAGCCAGTTGTCGTTGGTGTTGAGCGCCAGCGGGTTGCCCAGGCCCGACACCGGGTTGCTCGACACCACGCCGGCCAGCATCAGGCCCCACACCAGCACGGCGCCGTAGGCCAGGAAGACGATCCAGCCGTAGAGCCGGGCCAGCCCCGAGCCGGTGGCCATCAGCAGGCCCAGCACGCCGAACGCCAGGTGGATCACGTTGTGCAGCGGGTTGACCGCGAAGCCCAGCAGCAGCGCGTGGTGCTCGCCCGCGAAGTCTCCGAAGCCGGTGCGCACGAAGCCGGCGACGCCGGCGACGAGGAACGCCAGGCCGAGCAGACCTGCCAGCACTTGGGCGGGCTGGAGTCCCGCGACCTTGACACGACCGGTGGTCGAGTGGGTCATCACGCCCTCCCACGAGGACCGGGGAGCCCGCCGACCGGGCTCCGGACGCCCCTCGGCTACCCGACCGTCACAGAGGGCAAACTCGGGTGGGAGCGGGTGCACGGACCCGCGTCCCGGTCGACAGGAGCCACTGCCCCGCCGTGCCGGGGCACCGTCCCGACCCACCCCATGAAGGTCGGGGCGTCACGGCGCGCGGTGTCGCGCGCGCAGCTTCACGACGGAATGCGGCGACGCGTTCCGCGGAGGGCCGCGAGAACGATCGCGGGAATCGCCTCGCGCTTTCCGGCCGGCCCGCGGAGAACTCCCCGCGCGGGCCGGCGCCGGCGGCGACGACTAGCGGAGGGCCCGTTCCGCCACACCGGACCACGCGAACCCGTCGGCTTTCACGTCGCGCCTCCTTCACCGTCGTCGAAAAGCACTATTGCGCGCGCAACGGGTTGCCGTCAAAGCATTAATCCCGCCGGGGAACGGGCGGTCGCGCCGCCGGCGCGGACCACACCAGCGAGTAGCGCCAGTACAGGTGGCGGCGGACCCGCGCGCCGGGGATCAGCCGCTCGGCGCCGGCCTTGACCTCGTCGACCGACATCGACCAGTCCCGGACCGGGGCGCTGTCCACCGGGTCGTCGCGCACCAGCCGCATGACGAGGTTCGGCGGCAGCGAGGCGGCGCTGACCACCCAGTCCCACGGGGTCTTCTCCTTGGCCAGCCCCAGCACGGCCAGCACCCCGCCCGGCGCGACCAGGTCCCGGAGCCGCCCGACGGCGGTGGTGAAGGGCATGTGGTGCAGCGCGGCGATGCACGACACGAAGTCGTACGGCCCGCCCAGGTCGTCGACCAGGACGTCGGCCCGCCTGAAGTCCACGCCCGGCGCGGAGACCTCGACGGCCCGGTCCACGGCCGTGACGGCCAGTCCGCGCGCGGCCAGCTTGCGCGCGAACTCCCCGTTGCCGCACCCGACGTCCAGGGCGGTCCGCGCTCCCGGCGGCACCTGGTCCAGCAACAGCGGGTGGTAGTGCGCGTTGTGGTCGAAGTGCTTCACGCCGGGGAGGACGCGTAGGACCGGTCCGGGGTTGGCCGCGCCCCGGCGGGCGGTGGCCGCGCCGGCGGCGCTTGACCTCCAGCAAGGTCGAAGTCCTAGGTTCGCGACCACCACGATCCGAGGGAGGAAACGGAATGCGGGCCATCCGCCAACATGAGTTCGGACCGGCCGGGGTGCTGCGCTGGGAGGAGGTGCCGGACCCCCGGCCGGCGGGCGGCCAGGTGGCGGTCGAGGTGCGGGCCGCCGGGGTGCACCTGCTCGACACGTCGCTGCGCCGGGGCGAGGACGGCGGGCCGTTCAGGCTGCCGGAGCTGCCCATGACGCCCGGCCGGGAGGTGGCCGGGGTGGTCGTCGGGCTCGGCGACGGCGTCGACGGGCGGTGGGCGGGCAAGCGGGTCGTCGCGCACCTGGGGGCCGCGCACGGCGGGTACGCCGAGCTGGCCGTCGCGGACGCCGCCTCGTTGCACGAGCTGCCCGACCACGTCTCCGACGACGCGGCGGTCGCCATGGTCGGCACCGGGCGCACGGCGATCGGCGTGCTGCGCGTCGCCGCGCCGACCGCGGACGACGTGGTGCTCGTGCCGGCCGCGGCGGGCGGGCTGGGCGCGCTGCTCGTGCAGGGTGCCAAGGCCGTCGGCGCGCGGGTGGTCGGCGCGGCGAGCACGGCGAAGGTGGACCTGGTGCGCGGCCTCGGCGCGGACCTCGTCGTGGACTACACCGACGACGGCTGGGCGGACGAGGTGCGGGCCGCGGTCGGCGAGGTGACCGCCGTGCTCGACGGCGTGGGCGGCGCGCGGGGTCGGCAGGCCCTGGAGCTGCTGGGGGTCGGCGGGCGGATCGTGCTGTTCGGCTGGTCGTCGGGCGAGCCGACCCGGATCGGGACCGCCGACCTGTACGCGCGGGGGCTGACCGCGTCGGTGGCGCTGGGACCCCGGATGCTCCGGACGATGAGCCTGCGCGAGTTGGAGGAGGAGGCGCTGCTGGCACTCTCGACCGGTCGGCTCACGCCGGTGACCACGGTGTTCCCCCTGGCCGACGCCGCCGAGGCGCACACCGCGCTGGAGAACCGCGTGACCACCGGCAAGGTCGTGCTCAAGCCCTGACCGGCGGGAGCGGGCGGTGCGCCGCGAGGGGGGCGCACCGCCCGCGGCGGCCCGGCGGGCGGGCGCCGCGGCGGGCGGCCTCAGCGGTCCGCGGTGGCGGTGCGGGCGGTCCGCGACGCGCGCACCAGGTGGCCGTGCCACGGGATCAGCGGACCGGTGCGGTTGTCCACGAGCCGCCGCCAGGTGGTGCGGCACAGCTCCTGGAACGGCCCCGCGTCCCAGTCCCGGGCCAGCTCGCGCAACGGCCGGTCGTGGACGTTGCCGAGCCCGTAGCGGCGGTCGAAACCGTAGGAGACCGGCACGGCCGCGCCGTTCGCCTCGACCACCAGCGGGGTCAACCAGCCGCCCAGCGGCCGGCCCGCGGGCACCGGGGCGGCCATGAACGCCGCCGGCGCGCGGACCAGCGCGGTGCGCGGCACGGCGTCCAGCCGCACCGCCAGGCCGTGCTCCTCGGCGACCCGCCCCAGCTCGACGGCCGCGTACGCCAGCTCGACGGCGTCCGGCCGCTCCCCCGCCATCAGCCGGTTCGCCGCGCCCTCCGGCTCCAGCGGGCGCACCCGCAGCAGCAGCGCGCCGGACCGGGCCGCCGCCACCGCCACGTCGCCGAGCCGGGTCGCGTTGCCCTGGGTCAGGGTGGTGGTCACGCCGACCGGGATGCCCGCCTCGGTCAGCCGCCGGATGCCGGCCAGCGCCTTGCCGAAGCACCCCGGCCGGTCGCGGATGCGGTCGTGGGCGCCCTCGTCGCCGTCCAGCGACACCGCCGCCAGGTCGACCAGGCCGCGCACCAGGCCGATGCGGCGCTGGGTCAGCGCCACGGCGTTGGTGGTGACGGTCGTCCGCATCCCGGCCGCCCGCGCGGCCCTCAGCAGCGCGGGCAGTTCCGGGTAGAGGAACGGCTCGCCGCCGGAGACGTCGAGCACGTCGTAGCCGAGCGCGGCGGCGTCGGCGACCACCCGGGACAGCACCCCGACCGGCACCGACTCCGCGACGTCGGGTCCCGAGCTGGAGTAGCAGTGCAGGCACCTGAGGTTGCACAGCCTCGTCGGGTGGACCTGCAGCACCGCTCCCCCGTCCGTGCGCACCATCTCCACCCTCCCGCGAGCCCGATACCGGTATGGAGGGCGCGAGCGGCCCGGTGATACGTCGGCGCGCCGCGGTCCGCCGCCGGCCGGCCGCGCGCCCGGCGCGGTGCCCCGGGCAGGTCCGCGCACGGCGCCCGACCGGTTCGCGGAACACGCTCCCACAATGGCGGCAACACCGGAAATATTCCACGCCGGCGGGCGTGGCACCGATTTCCGGTCGAACCGATTTGTGCGGGCCGACCGCTGCCGCAACGGTGCTACGGTGCGGCGCCAACCGAGCCGGAAGGATTCGCGGTCAATGAATTGTCGGCCCTCACGACCGAATTCCGACGCCAGCGGCAGAAGTTCGGGGAGAATGGTTTTCCTGCTCCACTGGGCCGGTGTCGCGACGAGCCTTTCCGCCGCCCTCCTCGCCGCCCTGACCCTTCCCACGGCCCTGCTCGGCGCCGCCGGCGCGGTGGCCTGCCTGGCGATCGGCGCGGCCGTCCTCGCGACCACCCGCGGGCGGTCGCCGGGCGGGTCCGCGGCCTAGCCGGCCGTGGCGTCGGCGTTGGCGCTGGCGCTGGTCGTGGCGCTCGGCGGCCGGGGCGCGCGCGAGCCCGCCGACGCCGCGCCGCCGCCCCCGGCGAGCACCACCGCGACCGGGACGGACCCGCTCGGCGGCGCGCGCACGGCGCAGCCCCCGGGCACCGTCGCGCTGACGGACCTGCGACCGGTGCGGGACGACCCGGACGGGAACCTGTGGACGAGCGGCGGGGAGCACCTGGCGGGTGTTCCGCGCGGACGCGCGCTGGCCGCCACCGGCGCGGTGCGGGACCACCCGGCTCGAATTCGCCCTCGACGGTGAGTACGCCCGGTTCTCGGCGCTGACCGGGATCTCCGACCGGTCCGCCGAGACCAGGCCGCTGCGCTTCTCCGTGCTGACCGACGGCCACCGGGCCGTCGACCTGCCGGCGGTGGGCAGGGCGCCGCAGCCGGTGGACGTGCCGGTCGCCGGCGTCACCCGGCTCGTCATCGGCGTGCAGCCGCCCGCCGGCGACACCAGCACGTGCCCCGGCCCGGAACGCGTCGGGGTGTTCGCCGACCCGTTGCTGACCCGGGCGGGGTGACCGGCCGCCGGGGCACGCCCCGGCGGGAGGGTCCACACGCGAACCGGGCGGCGACCGGCGTGGCGCCGGTTCCGTGACCGGTGACCACCGGCGGTCACCCGCCGGTGGTCGACCGGGGTCGCGCTTTCACGATTCCGACCGTCCGTCCAGTGTGGACCGGGTGTAGCCGACCCCCCGCTCGGGTATGCGCTTGCCATGGACAGCACGGAGGTGGAACTCAGGCTGGAGGCCCAGCCCGCGCACCTGTCCACGGTCCGCGCCGTCGCGGGCGCACTCGCCCGGTCCACCCCCGAACTCGCCATCGACCTGGTCATCGCGGTGGACGAGGCGTGCACGGCGCTGATCACCAGGGCCCGCCGGCACGCCGAGCTGGCCTGCCGGTTCGTGCTGGACGGCGACTCGGTTCGGTTTCGCGCACAGGTGCCGTCCGCGGCCGTGACCGTCCCCGACCACCGCTCGTTGTACTGGCGGGTCGTCCGCTCGGTGACCGACACCGTGGCCACCTGGGTGGACGGGGACGGCCTGCTGCACGTCGAGCTGAGGTGCCGGGCATGAACGCCGTCGACTACCAACCGCTGTTCGTGGAACTGGCGGCGACCCAGCGCGACGGCTCCCGGTACGCGCGGCTGCGCGACCACCTGGTGACCGAGCACCTGCCGCTGGCCAGGCACATCGCCGACCGGTTCGCCGAGCGCGGCGAGAGCGCGGAGGACCTGCGGCAGGTGGCGGCGCTGGGCCTGATCCACGCCGTCGACCGGTTCGACGCGGCGCGCGGCATCGACTTCCTGGCGTTCGCGGTGCCCACCATCACCGGCGAGGTCCGCCGCTACCTGCGGGACCAGGGCTGGGCGGTGCGGGTCCCCCGGCGGCTCAAGGAGCTGTGCGTCGCCATCGACTCGGCGCGGGTGGAGCTGGCCCGCCGCACCGGCCGCTCGCCCAAGCCCAGCGAGGTGGCCCGGCACCTGGGCATCGGGCTGGACGAGGTCTACGAGGGGCTGCACGCCACCTCCGCGCACCACCTGCTGTCGCTGGACGAGCTGGTCGTCGGCGGCGAGCTGGACAGCACCGACGAGCTGGTGTGCGACGACCCGGCGCTGGAGGTGGTCGAGCTGCAGCACGCGCTGGACCCGATGCTGCGCGGGCTGCCCCGGCGCGAGCGGCGGATCGTCGTCCTGCGGTTCTTCCGCAACATGACCCAGAGCCAGATCGCCGACTCGGTGGGCGTGTCCCAGATGCACGTGTCGCGGCTGCTGAGCCGTTCGCTGGCCCGGCTGCGGAGCCTGCTCGACGACGGGTGACGACCTTGAGGAGGGTCGGCCATGACGAACCTTTCCTGGCCCCAGCGCACGACGTTGGCGCTCGGCGCACTGCTGCTGCTGTGGTCGCTGGCCGACGTGGCCGCCGACCACGAGCCGTTGGCGCTGCTGCACTCGATCACCGGTCTGGCGGTGCTGGCCGCCGCGTCCCGGGTGCGGACGGCCCGCTTCGTCGGCACCCTGCTGGGCGTGGTGTTCCTCGTGGTGTTCGCGTACGCGGGGGGCGACCCGGGCGGTCCGCTGGACGCGGGCGCGCTCGGCAACGGGGTGCACCTGCTGATCGGCTTCACGTCCGTGGCGATCGCGTTGAGCTGCGTGTGGTGCGAGCAGCGCGCGAGGGCTTCCCACCGGCGGCGCGCGCGACGGTTGCCCTAGTGCGCCACCGGGTACATCCGTCGGTGAGGGCGACGGGAGGAGCGGGATGCACACCACTGGCTGGCACGAGGTCGTGGGGGTCGATGGGCCGTTCGTGTCGGTCTACCTCGACGTGAGCGATCACCTGGACCTGCGCTGGCGAGCGGTCCGCGACCAGCTCGACGGGGCGGGCGCCGACCCGGCGCTGCTGGCGGTGGTCGAGTCGGCGGTCCGCGCCACCCTCCCCGCGCCCGGCCGGTCGCCCCGCGCCGGGCGCGGCCTCGTCGCGGCCGGTGACCGGGTGCTGGTCGACCGCTACCTGCCCGTGCCGCCGCCCGGGTACACCGCCCGCTTCGGCCCGCTGCCCTACCTGCTGCCGCTGGTGGACCTGTCCGAGCCCCTGCTGCCGCACGTGGTCGTGCAGGTGGACGAGCACGGCGCGGAGCTGCGCGGCGTCGACCCGAGCGGCCGGCCGGTGGCCGTCGCCTCGGTGGGCGCGCGCCGGCCTGGCCGGCCGTGGGGCGCCGCCGAGCTGGCCGACGTGGCGCAGGAGGCCACCACCCTGGTGGACCGCCTGTCCGCGCCGCTGCTGGTGCTCGCGGGGCCGCTGCCGACGCGCCGCTCGCTGCGGGTGGCGCTGCCCGACCGCTACCACCACCTCGTCGTGGAGGTGGAGGGCTCGCCGGACCGCGCGGTGCTGCACCTGGCGGGCCGGGCCAACCAGGACCGGCGGCGGGCGGTGGCGCAGCGGTTCCGGGACGAGTCGGCGGGGCTGACCGGCCGCGCGGTGCACGGCCTGGCGGCGGTGCGGGAGGCCCTGGCGAACGAGGCGGTCGAGACGCTGCTGCTGACCGACGCCCTGGTGGGCGCGCGGTCGGTCGACGGCGGCCGGGCCGACGAGGTGCTGCCGCTGCTGGCCGCGGCGTGCGGGGCGGACATCGCCCTCGTCGGCGGTGCGGTGCAGCTGCGCGAGGACGTCGGAGCCCTGCTCGCCGCGTGAGGCCGACCGGCGCGGAACCCTCGTTTGTGCACAGTGGACGGACACGCAGACCCCCGGTTGGTCCACAGTGGACGAACGGGGTCCTAGCCGCCCAGCAATTCCACCACCGCCTTCTCGACGGTCTGCCGATCACCCTTGGTGTCGGACAGGACCTTGCCCTTGTTGTACAGGGCCACGACCCGAGGGTCCACATAGGACTTGCGCGCGACGGCCGGCGTGTTGCCCAGGTTCTCCGACACCTCGCGCATCACCGCCGCCTCCACGCCCTTGCGCCCGCGCTTGGACGCCGGCCGGTCGCTCTCGGCGAACGCCACGGCGGCCAGCACGGTCGCGTGCCAGGTCCGCAGGTCCTTCACCGAGTGCTCCTCGCCGACGAGCTGCTTGAAGCGCTCGTTGACGTCCTCCGCGGTCACGCCCCGGCCGGAGTCGTCCACCAGCAGCCGGTCCTCATCGGAGCGGTTGCGCAGCAACGACTTCACCGCACGCGCGAGATCGGCGTCGGACACGCTGGTGGTGAACTGGATGCCGCCCTTGGCCGGGTAGCAGAAGTGCACCGTCGACCCGCGCACGGAGACGTGCGAGCACAGCAGGGTCGCGACGCCGTGCGTGCCGTTGTCCTCCGCGTAGGACTCCCCGCCGACCCGGAACACGCCCCGGTCCAGCATGGCCAGCGCCACCGCCACCACCCGGTCGTGCCCGCGCCCGCGCCCGCGCAGCGCCCGCGCGACCTCCGCCCGGAACCCGGGCAGCGCCGGCGCCAGGCCGAGCACCCGGTCGTGCTTCTCCTCGTCGCGCTCCTGCCGCCAGCGGTCGTGGTAGAGGTACTGGCGGCGGCCGGCCGAGTCGGTGCCCACCGCCTGCAGGTGGCCGTTCGCGTGCGGGCACACCCACACGTCCCGCCACGCGGGCGGGATGACCAGTGACTTGATCCGCGCCAACTCCTCGGCGTCGGGCACGGCGCCGTCGGCGTCGGTGTAGCTGAAGCCCCGCCCGCGGCGGCGACGCCGCCAGCCGGGGCCGCTCGGGTCGCTGCGCCGCAGTCTCACCCCCGCGTGGTGCCCGCGTGGGCGCGGGCCGAAACTTCCTGGGTTGAAACCCGCCCGATCCGGGTATGGGACGCCCATGACACAGCCGTGGACAGTCGGCGTGGAACAGGAGTTCTTCCTGGTCGACCCGGAGACGCGCCGCCCGGTGCCCGAGGCCGAGCAGGTCGCGCGGCACTCCGGCGCCGAGTTCGACGTGCAGCGCGAGCTGACGCCGTTCCAGATCGAGTTCGCCACGCCGGTCTGCCGGACCTCCGCCGAGCTGGCCGAGCAGGTCCTCCTCGGCCGCACCCACCTGGCCAAGGCCGCGCAGGAGGCGGGCTGCCGGCTGCTCGCGGCGGGCGTCCCGCCGCTGGGCGACGCCGGGCCGTCGCCGCTGACCGACGAGCGCCGCTACCGGCTGATGGAGTTCACCCACCGCAAGATGCTCGGCGGGCAGGGCGTGTGCGGGATGCACGTCCACGTCGGCGTGCCCGACCGGGACACGGCCGTCCGGATCTCCACCGCGCTGCGGCCGTGGCTGCCGACGCTGCTCGCGCTGAGCGCGAACTCGCCGATCGAGGACGGCGAGGACACCGGGTACGCGAGCTGGCGCTCGATCGTCTGGTCGCGCTGGCCGGTCGGCGGGCCTCCGCCGCACCTGGGGTCCGCCGAGCAGTACGACCGCCTGGTGGGCACGCTGGTGCAGACCGAGGTCGTGCTCGACGCCAAGATGGTCTACTGGGACGCGCGGCCCTCCTCGCACGTGCCGACCGTCGAGGTCCGGGTCGCCGACACCCCGCAGACCGCGCACGAGGCCGTGGTCATCGCCGAGCTGGTCAGGGCCTTCGCCCGCACCGCGGCCACCTCGGCCGAAGAGCCCGAGCGGGTGGACGACGTGCTGCTGCGCGCCGCCTACTGGCGCGCCGCGCGGGACGGGCTGGACGGCCTGGCGGTCGACCCGCGCTCCGGGCGGCTGGCGCCCGCGCGGGAGGTGGCCGCCGAGCTGGTGGCCCGGTGCGCGGACGCGCTGCGCGACGCCGGGGCGCTGGCGACCGTGGAGGAGCACCTGGAGTGGCTGCGCGCCCACGGGACCGGCGCGGCGCGGCAGCGGCGGGCGCTGGGCGACTCGGGCGACCCGCGGGAACTGGTCGACCGGGTGCTGGCCGCGACCACCGCCGAAGGCCACCCCGGACTACCGTGGACCTCGCACCGCACGGGCGGTGCGCGATGAGAGAGGAGACCGGCGTGCCAGAACCCGCGGCAACGCTCGCGTCCGTCCGGGTCGACCAGCCCGCGGACGGTGTGGTGGTGCTGCACGTGTCGGGCGAACTGGACACGAGCAGTGCGGACGAGCTGGCCAAACCGCTGAAGAGCACCCTCGCGGAGGGTGTGCGGGCCGTGGTGGTCGACCTGCTCCAGGTCCGGTTCCTCGGTTCGGCGGGCCTGGAGGCCCTGGTCACCGGCAGCAAGCGGGCGGACGAGCTGGGTGTCCCGCTGCTGCTGGTCGCGGCCGGGCGGGCGGTCCTGCGCCCGATCCAGGCGACCGGCCTCGCGACGGTGTTCACCATCGTCGAGTCCGTGGACGAGGCCCTGACGAAGGTGTAGCGGTTCGGCCGGCCACGCGGCAGGCGCAGCGCACCGCCCCCCGGGGGCAGTGCGCCCCTCCGCGTGCCGGCCCGTCAGCCCCGGCCGACGTCACCGGCCCGCGGGCCGGGCCGCGGTGAACCCGGTCGTCGGCTCGGCATCCGCCCGGTCGCCCGGCAGCACGACCCGCGACCGCGGTGTGCGCACCGGCCGGCGGGATCCCCGGCTCCCGCGGCGGGCCTCAAGCCCCGAAGCACAGGAACCCGACGCTGGCGGCGAACGCCGCGTCCCCACCGTCCACGTGCGCCTCCCGCGCGGCGGCCAGCGCCTCGGCGGGCGGCTCGCCGCGACCCAGCCGCCGGTGCAGGTCGACCATCAGCGGTGTGGTCACGTCCGCCGGCACGGGCACCACGGGCGCGACCAGCGTCCGCGTGCCCAGGCCCAGCAGCGCCGCCGTGAAGCCCATCAGCTCGTCGCCCGGCCGCACCGCCGACCGCCCCGAGTCGCACGCCGACAGCACGACCCGCGCGGGCGGCCTGCGCAGGCGCTCCAGGTCGTAGACCGTCAGCGGCCCGTCGGCCAGCTCCAGGGCCGAGAACAGCGGGTTGTCCGCCCGGAACGAGCCGTGCGCCGCCACGTGGGCCAGCGGCGCGCCGTCCATCGCCGACGCCACCGCGTCCACCGTCGCCGCGGCGCCCACCAGCACCGAGGCGGCGCCGGCGAGCGGCGCGATGGCGGTGATCTCGGTGGGCGCGGCGGGCAGCCGCGGCCCGGCGGCCAGCACGGCGCGGTCGTGCGGCACCGGGGACGAGGAGAACGCGCGCAGCCACACCGTCGCCGACGGCACGACCGTCACCGGGCGGCGGCGGCAGCCCGGCAGCGCCGACCACGGCAGGCCGCCCAGCGCGCCGGTCGGGGCGAGCACCAGCGGGCGGCCGTCGAGCCGGCGACGCAGCGGGGCCAGCAGCCGGCGGTCCAGCAGGGCCGCCGCGTGCTCCGCGCCCGCCCGCACGGCCGCCTTCGCCACGTGCGCGGGCAGCGTCACCAGGCGGTGCAGGGCGAAGCGCAGCAGGCGGATCTCCCGCACCGCGCCCGCCACCGGGCCCAGCCGGTGCAGCGAGGCGCGCCCGCCCGCCACCACCACGGCCAGCAGCGCGCCCTCGAAGTCCAGGTACTCCACCAGCGCCGCGTCCGCCAGCGCCCACGCCAGGTCGCGCACCGCGGGCACCCGGTCGACCGCTCCCCCGCCGCTGGTCCGCCTGGCCAGCTCGCGCACCCGCTGCTCGCCGCGCAGCTGCCGCTGGCGCAGCGCCGCCGTCGGCCCGCCCGCCAGCAGGGCCGAGTCGAGGTCCGCGGTCACCGCCCGCAGCTCGGCCAGCGCGTCGGCCAGGCCCGAGTCCTCCGGCGGGCGCGCGGGCCGCATCCGCAGCGCGCCGGCCCGCCAGCTCTCCACCCAGCCCAGCACCCGGCCCGCGTGCCCGCTCGCGACGGCCGACCGCAGGCCCTCCAGCGCCAGCGCCTCGCCCCGCGCCCCGCTCAGCGCCCGCAGCTCCGCCGCGCCCAGCGACACCCGGTACTCGTCCAGCAGCGCCAGCCCGCGCCGCAGCGCGCTCTGCGCGCCCCGCGGGTTGCCCTCCAGGTCGCGCCGCAGCGCCTCGGCGTACCAGCCCTGCACGCGGTGCGCCGCCGGGCCGCGCCGCCGCGCCGCGCCGGCCGCCGCCAGCTCGGCCAGCGCGCGCCGCCGGTCGCCCAGCTCGCGGGCGATCAGCGCGGCGTCCACCCGCGCCTCCAGCGCCGCCATCCGCGACCCCAGCTCGGCCAACCGCGAGGCCACCCGCGCCATCGCCGCGCACAGCGACCGCGACCGGTCGCCGCCGAGGTAGGCCGCGCGCAGCTCCAGGTGCCGCGCGCCGACCTCCCACACCTCGCGCTTCTCGCGGCGAAAACCCTTGCGCGCCAACACCGCCGTGCGCACGGCCAGCTCCAGGTCGCCCTCCGCGAGGGCGATGCGGGCGCGGTAGAACAACGCCTCCGACCGCGCCAGGACCAGGCTCTTGCCCAGTTCCGCCAGCGCCCGGTCGGCCGCCGCGCGCGCCTCCTCCAGCAGCGGCACGGACACCAGCAGCTCCAGCCGGTTGATCAGCAGCGCCGGCCGCGGCACCTCCAGTCGCCGGTACTCGCGCTCGGCCTCGGCGAACATGGTCAGCGCGCGCGGCACGTCGCCGGCGCGCGACGCCGAGATGCCCGCGTTCCACCGCACGTCCGCGACGGCCAGCTCCTGGTCCAGCTCCCGGTACAGCGCGGCGGCCCGGTCGAAGTCCTCGTCGGCCGCGCGCAGGCCGCCGGTGTAGGCGCTGAGCAGGCCGCGGTTGTTGCGGGCGCGGGCCTCGCCCAACCTGTCGCCGTCGCGGCGGGCGGCCTCGATCGCCCAGTTGTACTCCCGCCGCGCCTCGTCGTAGCGGCACAGGTAGTGCAGCACCAGGCCGCGCTGCATCCGCGCGTAGTCGGCGTCCACGCCGCGCAGCGCAGGCAGCGCCGCGTTGATCGCGCGCAGCGCCTGCGCGTGCCGCCCGGTGTTGGACAGCACGAACGCGAGGCTCACCCGGGCCAGCGCCGCGAGCCGGCCCGAACCGGCCCGCTCGGCGATCCGCACCGCGCGGCGCAGGTGGCGCAGCGCGCCGTCGAAGTCGTGCAGCTCGCGCAGCGACAGCCCGATCGCGCGCTCGGCGACCGACGCCTCCGGGGCGTCACCGGCCGCCCGCGCGGCCCGCAGCGCCGAACGGCCCATCACCAGTGCCGCGTGCGGGTCCCGTTGCCGGGCTTCCAGTGCAGCGGCGGCGGAAACCCCGGCCACGGACACACCATATTACCGGGAACGCTGTGGTAGCTTGATCAAGCTTCGCACCCTCGACGTCGTGGTGAGGCCGTGGTGTCCGGATCGTCGAACCGCCCAGAGCTGTACCGGAGAGCGTTCGAGCAGTCGATCCGGGAGCACAAGGACCTCCGGCTGCACCCCGAGCGCGGCCGGGAGTTCCTCTTCGTCGCGCGGGAGCTGCTGACGATCCCCGAGGACGTCGAGCGGGTGGCGCGGAAGCTGGCGCACAGCGGCATCGCCAACGAGCGCGGCCGGGACTTCGGGGGCGTGGCGCGGCTGGTCCTGCCCCGCAACCCCGACGACGTGCCGGCCATCGTCCGCCTGCTGCGCGACCCCCGGCAGTGGCCGGGCGAACGGGTGCCGTTCGTCCAGCCGCACCACGCGGTGGTCGGCCACGGCGGCAACATGCACGGCCACCCGGGGCAGCCGCCGCACGTCGCCGCGCCGCTGCCGGACCCGGCGCCGGGCTCCGAGGCCCGGGGCAAGGGCGTGGTCGTCGGCGTCGTGGACACCGGCATCTCGCGGACCGCCGCGACCGACCACCCGCAGTGGCTCGGCGGCGCGTTCCTGGCCCGGTCCGAGGAGGTCGACGCCGCCTACGCGCACGACGACGTGTTCGCGCTGCAGGGCGGGCACGGCACGTTCGTCGCGGGCGTGGTCCGGCAGGCCGCGCCGGGCGCCCGGCTCGACCCGGAGAAGGCGCTGGACCCGTCCGGGCTGGGCACCGAGGAGGACCTGGTCCGGGCGCTGTCGTCGTTCGGCGAGCGGGTGCAGGTGGTCAACCTCTCGCTGGGCTGCTTCACCCAGGACGACGTGGCCCCCGAGCCGGTCCGCCGGGCGGTGCACCGGCTGGCCGAGACGGCCGTGGTGGTCGCGTCGGCGGGCAACCAGGGCACCCACCGCCCGAGCTGGCCCGCCGCGCTGCCGCGCGTGGTCGCCGTCGCCGCGGTCGCCCAGGAGCGGGACGGCAGCCGGGCGCCGGCGTGCTACTCGAACTCCGGGCACTGGGTGGACGCGTGCGCGGTGGGCAACCGCACCAGCACCTACCTGCGGGGCCGGTGGGCCCTGCCGGGCGACCCGGTGGTCGACGCCTACGACCGCTGGGCGTACTGGCTGGGCACGTCGTTCGCCGCGCCGCACGTGTCCGGCCGGATCGCGGAGACCATGACGACGCACGGCCTGTCCGCGTTCGCCGCCCGGGACCTGCTGCTCGCCGGGACGCCGTTCTTCCCGGGATACGGGATCCTGGTGGACTAGACGTATCCGGTGACGACGTCCGTCCTCCGCAGCACGTGGAAGTGACGAGGAGACCCGAGCCCGGGAGAGGCCGTGACCCCTGCACCCCCCATCGCCGCGCTGGTGGGCGCGGCGGCGCAGGGCGACCAACGGGCCTGGAACGAGATCGTCGACCGCTACACGCCGCTGGTGCTCTCCGTGGTCCACCGGCACCGGCTGCGCCCGGCGGACGCCGCCGACGTCAACCAGACGGTGTGGCTGCGCCTGGTCGAGCAGATCGGCCGGCTGCGCGAACCCGAAGCGCTGCCCGGCTGGATCGCCACGACCGCCCGCAACGAGTGCCTGCGGATGCTGCGGGCGCAGCAGCGCACGCGGCCGTACGACCCGCTGTCCGACGACGAGCCGGCCAGCCCGGTCGACGCGGTGGCGGACCTGGCGGAGGAGATGGAGTCGGCGCAGCGGCGGCAGGCGCTGCGCGACGGGTTCCGGATGCTGTCCGAGCAGTGCCGGGCGCTGCTGGCCAAGCTGATGGCCGACCCGCCGCCCAGCTACGCGGCGGTCGGCGAGGAGCTGGCGATGCCGGTCGGCAGCATCGGGCCGACCCGCATCCGGTGCTTGGAGAAGTTGCGCAGGACGCCCGCGGTGTCGGGGGTCCTGGACCCGCGGTCGGTCGGTGAAGGGGGTGTGGTCGGTGAACGATCCCGAGTGGGGAAGCGATGAGGTGCTGCTGCGCGAGCTGGCCGAGGCACTGGCCGAGGCGCGCACCGTGCCGGAGGAGTTCGTCGAGGCGGGCCGCGCGGCGTTCGCGTGGCGCGCCGTCGACGCCGAGCTGGTGGTGCTGCTGACGAGCTACGACTCGACCATGGACCCCGAACTGGCGAACCGGGCCCGCGCGGCGTTGACCGCGCGGCAGCTGGTGTTCGACGCCGGGGGCTCCTTCGAGGGGGGCGCACGAGGCGCCCCGGACAAGGCAGCGGAAGGAGCCCCTGAAGGGTTCTCCGAAAGGGCTGCCGAGGGGGACGCCGAAAGGATCTCGGTGCAGGTCGAGGTCACCGAAGCCGGCGTGGCCGGCCAGGTCCTGCCCGCGCGGCAGGGCCGGGTCGCGCTGTTCACGGCGGGCGGACCGGTGGAGGAGGCGGAGCTGGACGAGCTGGGCTGCTTCCTGCTCGGCCCGCCCCCGCCCGGTCCCGTGCGGTTCCGCATCGAGGCCGACGGGACGACGATGGTGACCGAGTGGATCTGCGTCTAGAGGCAGCGGATCCGCGCCCAAGGGGCTGACGGCTTGCCGAGCCGGTCGGGGCTCGGCAGCCGGACGGCTCCTTCCACCGGCTTTGCACTTTTACGCTCTACACATTCCCCCGGGCCGACGCAGAGGCACACCCCCGCTGGTTTCCACACACCACCAGCACACCTCTGCGATTTCCACACAGGAGCGCCGCACCCCCCGCGCCCTACACCAAGCAGTGCCGCACCCAGTGCGCATACCGGTGCCTTCGTGTTCTCCTCCCCGTACGGCCTGGGCGCAGCCCAATCATGCTTGGTAGGGGGTGTCAAGCACGCTTCACCGCTTGACACCCCCTACCAAGCATGATTGCCTCTGGCAGGCCGTGCGGGGAGGAGAACACGACCGCCCTTTCTTTTCCTCCTCCTTGGGGGCCTCTCGGCAGCTCTTCATACTTGGGTCGCGCACCGATCTGGGTAAGAATTGGTGCGGTACGGATCCAAGCTGAAGAGCTTTAAAGAGTCCTCGCCGGACAGGCAGGCCGCCAAGGAGAAGGAAAAGAAACAGCGGTCGTGTTCCCCCCGCATGGCCTGTCAAAGACAACCATGCTTTCTCGGGGAGGGCAAGCGAAAAGCGTGCTTGCCCTCCCCGAGAAAGCATGGTAGCCCTCCGGGCAGGCCATACGGGGAGAACACGAGAGCATCGGTCTGCACGGGGCGTGCCGAGAGCCACAAGCGACCTGGGGGCGGTGCTCGGGTGGTGTCGGTGAGTCTTCGCGGGAGTGCCGGGGGCGTCGGGGGCTTCGTGGAGCCGAAGTGGTGGTGTGGGCGCGAGAGATGCGTCGAGTGCTCGGCTTCGGCTGCTCCGCGCCCGTCCGCGGGGTCGTCGCCCGGGGGGCGCGCCAACTCGTGCGCGGCAATCGGCAGAAAACCTTGACGCGGGGTGGGTCGGGTCCGCAAGATTTGCGGACCCGATCATATGCGCCCCTTTCCTCGATGACCGATTCGGCACCAGCAGAGCGAGCTTCGGGAGACGCTTCCGCGGCGGATGTCGCGCGTGCGGAGGTCGCCGAGCGCTGGGCCGGCGAGCTGCTCGCCGGCTCGCGCGCGCCGGTGGACGGCTCCGCGGTCCGCGCGCGGCTGGCCCACCACCTGTGCCTCCTGACCGACCCGGCCACGCCGCCGCAGGACGCGGTGCGGGACGCGGCGGAGGTGGGGCGGTGGCTGGTGTCCGCGGGGTTCGCCGGGTCGGCGGTCCTGGGGCGTGCCGTGGAGGTGCTGGGGACGGCGCTGGTCGACCTGCCGGCCGAGCGGGTGGCGGCGCTGCTGGGCGCGGTCGCCGAGGGCTTCGCGGAGGCCGTGGAGCGCAGGCTCGTGGCGGAGCAGGAGGAGGTCTGGGAAGGGCTGGAGGACGTCCGCGACGAGCTCGAAGCGGTGCGCGAGGAGCTGGACGGGACGCGTCGGGAGCTGAACGACAGCCAGGCGCGGTTCCGCCGGTTGTTCTCCTCGTCGGCCCTGGGGGTCGCGATCTTCGACCCGGCGGTCGCGGTGGTCGAGGCGAATTCCGCGCTGGTGCGGATGCTCGGGCGCGGCGAGGAGGCCGCGGAGAACCCCGGCCTGGCCCCGGAGGAGCTGTTCGAGCCCGCCGACCTGGCCGCGTTACGGGCCGCGTGGACGGCGATGCCCGGTGACAGCACGCGGTTCGAGCACTGCTTCACCGGTCCGCAGGGCGATCCGCTGTGGACGAACGTGACGCTGACCCTGGTGCGCGACAGCAGCGGTGAGCCGCGGTCGCGGGTGGCGGTGGTCGAGGACATGACCGAGCAGCGGGTGCTGCGCGACTACCTGAGGCACCAGGCGCTGCACGACGTGCTGACCGGGCTGCCCAACCGGCAGAGCTTCCTGCCGCGGCTGGAGCGCGCGCTCAACCGGCCGGGCTCGGTCACGTTGTGCTACCTGGACGTGGACAGCGTGGCGATCGTCAACGACGGCCTCGGGTACGAGGCGGGGGACGAGCTGCTCCGGGTCGTGGCGCAGCGGTTGACCGCCGTGGTGGAGGGCGAGGACGCGACGGTCGCCCGCATCGGCGGCGACGAGTTCGTGGTGCTGATCGAGGACTCCCCCGGCACGCCGAGCATCTCCGCGCTGGCCGAGGCGATCGACGCGGAGCTGTCCGAACCGGTCTACCTGGCGGGCCACGGCGTCGGGGTGTCGGCGGGCATGGGTTTCGTGCGCACGTCGGCCAAGGGCGCGGACGCGATGTCGCTGCTGCGCCAGGCGCACAGCACGCTGCGGCGGGCGGAGAGCGGCGGCAAGGGCCAGTGGGGGATCTACGACGCGGGCCAGGACGCCCGCGACCGCACGAGGCTGTCGCTGATGGCCACGATGCCCGGCGCGCTGGAGAACGGCGAGATCGCCATCGACTACCGGCCGGTGGAGCGCGTCGGCGGGCCGGCGGCCGGCGAGCGGGCGGCGGTGGCGGCCCGGTTGCGGTGGGACGAGACGGAGTTCGGCGTCGTCGGCCACGAGGACTGCCTCGCGTTCGCCGACGTGCTGGGGCTGAGCGGGCAGTTGAGCCACTGGCTGCTGGACGAGGCGTGCTCGTTCGCGGCGCTGGAGCGGCTGCCGGTGCTGGTGCGGCTGTCGGTCGACCAGTCGCGCGACCCGGACCTGGCGGCGGTGGTCGCCGAAGCGCTGCGGGCCTCCGGGCTGGCGCCCTCGGCGCTGTGGCTGAGCCTGGCGGCGGGCAGCCTGCCGGACGGGCTGGACGTGGTGGAGGACAACCTGACCACGTTGGCGGACATGGGTGTGCGGCGGCTGCTGCACGGCTTCACCTGCGCCCTGCCGGAGCTGTCGCTGGTGCAGCGGCACGGGCTGCACGGCGTCGAGTCGGACGTGCCGCCGGAGGAGCCGCTGGCCCGGGAGGCGCTGGCGCTGGTGGCCCCGCTGCTGCGGGCGGCCGGCGTCCTGGTGGTCGGCGCGGCGCCGGGAGCGGACCTGGCCGTGCGGTGGTGACGGCCCGGTCGTCCCGGCGGGACCGCGGCGCGCGGCCCGCCGGGACGCCGGTCCTCAGGCGAACGTCGGCAGCCGCATCGCGTGCTGCACCAACGTGATCAGCGTCTGCTTGGTCGACTGCCGGTTGCGCGCGTCGCACGGCACGATCGGCACCGCCTCGTCGATGGTCAGCGCTTCCCGGATGTCCTCGATGCGGTGGTGCAGCAGGCCGTCGAAGCAGTTCACCCCGACCACGTAAGGCAGTTCGCGGTCCTCGAAGAAGTCGATGGAGGCGAACGCGTCGGACAGCCGCCGGGTGTCCACCAGGACCACCGCGCCGATCGCGCCGCGCACCAGGTCGTCCCACATGAACCAGAAGCGGTGCTGGCCGGGCGTGCCGAACAGGTACAGGATCAGGTCGCTGTCCAGCGAGACCCGGCCGAAGTCCATGGCCACCGTGGTGGTCATCTTGTTCGGCGTGCTGGACAGGTCGTCCACGCCGACGCTGGCCTCGGTCATCACCGCCTCGGTGGTCAGCGGCACGATCTCCGACACCGAGCCGACGAACGTGGTCTTGCCGACGCCGAACCCGCCGGCCACCACGATCTTGGTCGAGGTCACCGACAGGCTCGGCGTGCCCGGCCGCCCGGGAGCACCACCGCTCATGTTGCTTCCGCTTTCCCTAGAAGTGCCCCGCAAGCGACTCAACCGCGCATCGCGACGTGCAGCTGCGAGCGGATCTCCGGGGTGAGCTGCACGCCCACCCGCTCCACCAGCCGGGTCATGGCGTAGCCGATGAGGCCGATGTCGCAGTTCGGCGCGGCCAGCACGGCCAGGCACGAGCCGTCGCTGATGGACATCAGGAACAGGTAGCCCCGCTCCATCTCCACCACCGTCTGCTTCACGTCGCCCGCCTCGAAGCAGCGCGCCGCGCCGAGGTTCAGGCTCACCAGCCCGGAGGCCACCGCCGCGAGCTGCTCCGCGCGGTCGAGCGGCAGGCGTTCCGAGGAGGCGAGCAACAAGCCGTCCGCGGACACCACGATCGCGTGCGCCACGCCCGCGACCCGGCTCACGAAGTCGTCGACCAGCCAACTGAAGTTGTCGAGTTCTTCGGCTGCGGGGGTCACTTCTGCTCCTTGGTCTGGTTGCCGGGGTTGTCCGAGTCGCCGAACGACAGGCCCTCCCAGGGCATCCCGTCGTCATCGGCGGATTCACGACCCAGTTGGACGCCGCGCTGGTAGGTCGCGAACCGCTGCCGCAGGCGGTCGGCGGAGCGGCGCGGCGGCGCGGCGGTGGCGACGCCGGCGGAGGTCGCCGAGGCGCCGTTGGCGGTCTGGTCGGCCGGTGCGGCGGCGCGGGGCTCCGGGCCGCCGAGCGAGCCGGGCATCAGGCGCGCCTTGGGGGTCCGCTTGGGCAGGCCCGCGGTCGTCGTGTCGTCCACATCGGACTTGAGCACGTTGCCGGCGGCGGCCCAGCCGCCGTCGGCCGGCCCCCAGCCGGGCGGGTTGGCGGGCACCGGGGACGGCGCGGGCGCCCGCTTGGGCAGCCCGGCGGCCGTCGGCTCCGGCGCGACCCGCTCCACCCGCTCCGCCGGCTGGTCGGCGTCATCCAGCAGGTCCGCGCGGTCGGCGTAGGCGGTCTGCTCGGACGCGCCGGCCGTGCCGACCAGCTCGGCACGGTCGGCGTACACGGTCCGCTCCGAGGCGGTCCCGGACGGCGCGTCGCCGGGTGGTCCGTGCACCGCCGCCTCCGCTCCCTCGCCGCCCTGGAACCAGCGCGACAGCACGTCCTCGTAGATCGGCAGCCGCTGGGTGGACGCGTCGTCCTCCTCCGCCACCGGGGCGGGCGCCGGCCTGGCCGTGCCCGGGTAGGAGTAGTCGATCGCGCCCTCGACGGGCGGCACGGTCTCCTCCACCGTGGCGGTGAACAGGTCCGCCGCGGAGGTCTGCTCGACGGCGAAGTAGTCGGCGCCCTCCTCGGCCTGCGCGGGCAGGGCGTGCGGGAACGACGTGGGCTCGGCCGGCGCCGGGTCCGGGCGGCCGAACGACGCGGGCAGCTGGTCCGGCGTCCACTTCGGCACGCCGGCGAGCACCCCGACGCCGCTGTCCACCAGCACCGGCGCGTCCGCCTGCGGCGGCGTCGCGGGCCGGGCGGGCAGCGGCTCGGGGCCGCGGTGCAGCAGCGAGACCGGCAGCACGACCTGCGCGGTCACACCGCCCTCGATGTCGTCGTTGTTGGTCAGCGTCACCCGGATCTCGTGCCGCTTGGCCAGCTGGCCGACCACGTACAGGCCCATCTCGCGGGCCACCGAGACGTCGACCTCGGGCGGGTCGGCGAGCTTGGCGTTGGCCTCGACGACGTCCTGCTCCTGCATGCCGACACCGCGGTCGTGGATGCGGATGGACACCTCGCCGCGCCGGGTCTCTATGGCGCGCACCGTGACCTTGGTGGTGGGCTTGGAGAACGCGGTCGCGTTGTCCAGCAGCTCGGCGATGAGGTGGGCGAGGTCGTTGACCACGCGGCCCTGCACCTTCAGCTCCGGTGCGGGCGCCACCTGCACGCGCGCGTACTTCTCCACCTCGGACACCGCCGCGCCGAGCACCTCCGAGATCGGCACCGGCCGGGTGACCCGGCGGTTGACCGTCGTGCCGGAGAGCACCAGCAGGTTCTCGCTGTTGCGGCGCATCTGGGTGGCCAGGTGGTCCAGCTCGAACAGGCTGGCCAGCTGGTCGGGGTCCTGCTCGTCCTGCTCCAGCCGGTCGATGACGGTGATCTGCCGCTCGACCAGGGCCTGCGAGCGGCGCGAGAGGTTGATGAACATGTCGTTGACGTTGGCGCGCAGCGCCACCTGCTCGACGGCCAGGCGGACGGCCTCGCGCTGCACGGCGTCGAACGCCCGCGCGACCTGGCCGACCTCCTCGGTGGTGTGGATCGGCACCGGCACCAGCGACTCCTCCGCGGCGCGGGCGGGGTCGCGGTGGGTGCGGATGCGCTTGATGGCGTCCGGCAGGTGGTTGCGGGCCACGTCCATCGCGGAGCGGCGCAGCACGCGCAGCGGCGTGAGCATCGACCGCGCCACGAACGCCATCAGGGCGAAGGCGATCAGCAGCGCGACGGCGACCAGAGCCGCGTCGCGCCACGCGGAGGCGCTGGCGGCGTCGGTGAGGTCCACCGCGGCGCGGTCGGCCTGGCCCTCGATGTCCAGCGCGACGGTGCGGATGAGGCCGGCGGTCTCCTCGCCGACGCGCAGCACCTCGGCGTCGGAGATGGACACCTGGCCGGATTCCTCCTGCTGCACCAGGGCGAGCTGCACCAGCCGGCTGCGGGCGTCCACCGCGGCGCCGGAGACCACGTCGGAGTACCGCTGGCGGTTCTCCTGGCCGGCGGTGGCGGCGAAGTCGGTCAGCGCCGCTTCCAACCGGGACTGGGCGGCGCGCAGGGCGTTGACCTGGCCCGGCGCGAACTCGCCGCGCTTGGCGGTGGACAGCAGGATCGCGTTCTGCCGGAACAGCTGCTCCTTCGCGCTGTAGAGCGCGAGGTTGGCTCCGGTGAGCGGGGTGACGGTCTCGTTGCTCAGGCTGCTCGTCGTGGTGCGGTGCACCTGCGACAGCGCGCTGAGGACCTGGGTGTACGCACTGGACACCGAGATGTCGGGGTACTTCGTGGTCAGCGTGGTGTTGCGCAGCGAGGGTAAGCCGTCCAGCGACTGCAACGACTTCTGGAAAGCGTCGCGCACGCTGTCGTCCACGCCCGCGGCGGCGTCGGCCACCTCGCGGTACTTGCCGACCTCCTGGTCGACCTTCGCCGAGCGCCCGACCAGCTCGGCGCTGTTGTCGGCCCGGCCGCCGGCGACGAACAGCACGGCGGCGTCGCGTTCCCGCTGCAGCGCGTCGGCGACCGCGGCGGCCTGCGCGGACAGCTCCAGTTCGCGCTGGACCTTGCCGAACAGCTCGACGTCGTCGAGCTGGGTGTCCAGGCGCAGGCCGGCGAGGGTCAGCGTGCTCAGCGCCGGCACCAGGAGCACCACGGCGAGCTTGCTGCGCAGCCGCCAGTTGCGCAGGCGCCACCGGGAGATGCCGCCCTCGTCGGGCGCGGCGGTGCCCGTGCTCGGCCCCGGGTCGGGCGGAGCGGCCTCCGCGACCTCGTCGGGTTCAGTCCGCTCCGGTTCATCACCGGAGGCGTGGTCGTCGTGACCGCGCACCGTCAGCACACTCCCCAGCCCCCCAGCCAGTTGAAGACACATCCCTACAAACCGGGTGGATCTTGGTGGAAAAACCCCGGTCTTCATACCGCCGTTCGGACCAGGAAGGCGGTATTTTGCAAATCAACCATTCTGCCGCACGATCGGTCCACCTGGGCTAAACGATCGCTAACGCGTGAGTTCACGCTATTTTCACGCGATCGGCCCGGTCCGGGGGTCGGGGGAGCCCGGCGCGGCTCCCCCGACCCGGTCCGGTCAGCTGCCGGCCGGGGTGAACAGCATCGGCTTGACGTCGAAGTCGTTCTCCAGCAGGCCGTAGGTCTTCATCAGGGTCGCGACCCGCTGCAGCCGGGTGGCGTCCAGGGTGGTGGGGAACTCTCCGAAGTGGACCAGGCTCGCGGTTTCCCGGTCCACCTTGGCGTACTCCACCAGCAGCGGCTCGACCGTGGGGCGGTCGGCGGCGTCGCGCTGGCCCTTGGCCATCGCCCGCTGGAAGGCGGCGACCGTGTTCGGGTTGGCGTTGGCGAACTTCCCGGTCGTGCCGTAACCGGCGACCGGGATGCCGTCGGTCGGGCCGGAGGCGGCGTCGAGCACCGTGACCGCGCCCATCGAGCGCTGCGCCTTGCTGATGAACGGCTCCACCATGAACGCGGCGTCGACGGTCCCGTTCTGGATGGCGGCTTCCATGTCCGGGAACGGGAACTCCTTGAACGTCACCGACTTCGGGTCGACGTCGTTCGCCTCCAGGGTGGCCTTCGCGGTCAGCTCGGCGATGTTCTTGAAGGTGTTGATCGCGATCGTCTTGCCGGCCAGGTCCTTGGGCGACTTGATCGGCGAGCCGGGCGCGGTGAGGATCAGGAACATCTCGGGCTTGGCCTGGTAGCCGTCGTTGATCAGCTTCAGGCCGTCGACGCCCTTGGCGGCGTCCTTGGCCTGCGCGGCGAAGAACGAGACCCAGTTGCCGAAGGTGATGTCGATCTCGCCGTTGATCAGGCCCGGGATGGCCGCGGCGCCACCCTGGATCGAGACCGGCTCGACCTCCAGGCCCTCCTCCTTGAAGTAGCCCTTCTCGATCGCGACGTGCACCGACGCGACGTCGAGGATCGGGAGGAGGCCGAGCTTGATCTTGGGCTTCTCGACCGCGCCGGGCGCGGCGGCGGAGCCCGCCGGCTCCTCGGAACCACCGAGCAGTCCACAGCCGGAGACCACGGCGAGCATCGCGAGCGCGGACAGTCCGCCGACGATCTTTCTTGCCGAGAGGCCGACTCTACGAGTCATGGGGGGCATCTCCTGTTGGAGTGGCGACATTGCGGGGGCAGGATGCACGGGCGACGCGGAGCCGCTGCGGAACCACTCAAAGTGACCCGGGTGGTTCGGCAAGAGCCCGGTCGACCGACTCTCGAAGGCTGATCCACTACCTTCGGTGAGCATCTTTGCACAGGCTGTCCAGAGGTTGGGGTACTCGGTGAGCGATCGTGTTGGGGAATGGGCCGGACAGAGCAACGGCCGGCCGGTGGGGATCGTCGGCGCGGGACCGGCCGGGCTGACGCTGGGAAACCTGCTCGGGCAAGCCGGAATCCCTTGTGTGGTGCTGGAACGCGGCACCCGTGAGCACATCGAGAACCGCCCGCGCGCGGGCGTCATCGAGCACCGCGCCGTGCAGATGCTGGCGCGGCACGGGTTGGCCGACCGGTTGCTCCGGGAGGCCGATCGCCACGGCGCCTGCGAGTTCCGGGTCGACGGGCGGGCGCACGAGGTCGACTACTCGTCGCTCTACGACGGGCAGACCCACTACGTCTACCCGCAGCAGGAGGTCGTGAAGGACCTCGTCGGCGCCTACACCGCCGCGGGCGGCGACATCCGGTTCGGCGTCACCGACGTCGCGGTGCACGGCGTCGACACCCCCTGCCCGAGCCTGACCTGGACCTCCGCCGACGGCCGGGCGCAGCGGCTGGAGTGCTCGTTCATCGCCGGCGCGGACGGCTTCCACGGCGTGACGCGGCGCAGCATCCCGGCCGGCGCGGTCCAGGAGTTCTCGCACCAGCACGGCATCGAGTGGCTGTCGATCCTGGCCGAGGCGCCGCCGTCGACGCACAAGGTGATCTACGCGCTGCACCCGGACGGCTTCGCCGGGCACATGCTCCGCAGCCCGACGGTCTCGCGCTACTACCTCCAGGTGCCGGTGGGCGAGTCGGTGGACGCCTGGCCGGACGAGCGGGTCTGGGCCGAACTGCGCAAGCGGTTGGCGCTGCGCGACTCCGACTGGTCCCTGACCGAGGGCCGCATCGTCGAGAAGCGCATCCTGGACATGCGCAGCCACGTCGTGGAACCGATGAACCACGGCCGCCTCTACCTGCTCGGCGACGCCGCGCACATCATCACCCCGGTGGGCGCGAAAGGCATGAACCTCGCGCTGCACGACGCGGAAGTCCTGGCCGCCGCCCTCACCGCCCACCACCGCTCCGGCGACGACAGCGGCCTGCGGTCCTATTCGGACGTGTGCCTGCGGCGGGTGTGGCGTGCGCAGGAGTTCTCGCAGTGGATGGTGTTCATGATCCACCGCTCGCCGGAGCCGTTCCTGAGCCGTTTGGGGCAGGCGCGGCTGGAGCACCTGATCGCGTCCCGCTCGTCCGCGGGGTATTTCGCCCAGAACTACGTGGGTCCCTGAAAGGCGGGCGAGTGGTTTCCGACCCGCCGGGCGCCCGGCCCGGCCGGTCGGGAATCACCCGCCCGCGCGCATTCCGCGGTGCGGTCAGGAAGTGGCCGCCCGGTCCTGCGCCTCGACGCGGGAAACCTCGGCGCGCTCCGCCTCCGCCCACTTTGCGGCGGAGTGGTCGGCCACCTTGCGGCGCGCCCGCGCGCGCTCGGCGGCCTTCCCGACGTTCAGCAGCCGCGCCACCTCCCCGCGCAGCGCCACGAAGGCGTCCGACTCGCGCGTGGTGATCTGGTCGCGCTGCGCGGGCAGGTCGACCGGCAGGTCGGCCACGACCGACGCGGGGGACCCGGACAGCACCAGGATCCGGTCGCCCAGGTACACGCTCTCGTCGATGTCGTGGGTGACCACCAGGACCGTGGTGTCGTGCTCCCGCTTCACCTTCAGCAGCAGGTCCTCCAGCTCGAACCGGGTCTGCGCGTCCACCGACGCGAACGGCTCGTCCATCAGCAGCAGGGCGGGCCGGTAGGCCAGCGCCCGCGCGATCGCCACGCGCTGCTGCATCCCGCCGGAGAGCTGCCACGGGTACTTGCGGGCGGCGCCGGACAGCCCCACCCACTCCAGGGCCTCCGCGGCGCGGGCGCGGCGCGCGGCGCGCCCCATCGAGCGGCGCAGCGGGAACTCCACGTTCTTCTGCACCGACAGCCACGGGAACAGCGAGCGGCTGTAGTCCTGGAACACCACGGCCAGGTCCTCGGGGACACCGCGAACGGCGTTGCCGCGCAAGGAGACCGCGCCCTTGGTGGGGCGGATCAGGCCGGAGATGGTGCGCAGCAGCGTCGACTTGCCGCAGCCCGACGGCCCGACGACGCAGACCAGCTCGCCTGCGCCGACGGTGAACGACAGGTCGGAGATGGCGGTGTGCTCGCCGTCCTTCGCCTGGTAGGTGTGGCCGAGGTCGGCCACGGAGAGCATCGCGGTCATGTCAATCCTCCACCGTCGCGGGGGTGCGCTCCCGCTTGGGCTGCCAGGCGAGGGCCCGGCGCTCGAACGCGAGGAGCACGGTGTTGAGGGCGTAGCCGAGGACTCCCAGGAGGACGATCCCGGCCCACATGTCGGGGAAGTCGAACTCCCGCTGGGCGACGAGGAGTTGCGACCCGATCCCGTTGTCGGTGCCGACCAGTTCGGAGACGACCATGAGCACCAGCGACAGCGACAAGCTGACCCGGAGCCCGGCGAAGATCTTCGGTGCCGCGGCCGGCAGGACGACACCGAGGACCCACTGCGCCTTGGGGATGCGGAACACCGCCGAGGTCTCGTACTTCGTCGCGTCGACGCTGCGCGCGCCGTCGACGCTGTTGAGCAGGATCGGCCACAGCACGCCGAACACGATCGTGGCCAGCTGCATCTGCGTGCCGATGCTGAACACCAGCAGGAACACCGGCACCAGCGCCGGCGGCGGGATGGAGCGCAGGAACGTCAGCAGGGGCCCGGCGAACTCCAGAGCCGTCGCGGAACGGCCCAGCGCCACGCCGAGCGAGACGCCGACCAGGGCGGCGATGCCCCACCCGGCGAGCAGCCTGCCGATGCTCGGCAGCACGTGCTCGAACACCGCGTCGGTCAGGAACAGCCGGTCGGCCGGACCCGACAGCCACAGCGCCCACGCCGCCTCGGCGATCACCGTGGGGCGCGGGAAGAACGAGTCGTCGGCGAACCGGGTGGCCAGCTCCCAGACCACGACGAGGCCCGCGAACACCGCCCAGCGCTGGAGGAACCTCGTCACGACCGCCCCCCGGTGACCGAGCTCCACGCGACCCAGCGGCGTTGCGCGCGTTCCAGGCCCTCGTTGACCGCGAACCCGATGACGCCCGCGACCACGGTCCCGGCGAGGACCAGGTCCATGCGCCCGGCGCCGCTGCGCGCCTCCATGATGAACTGCCCGAGCCCGCCGGACCCGCCCGCGAGCAGCTCCACGCTGACCAGCACGACCAGGCAGGTCGTGGCGGCCAGTCGGATGCCGGTGAGGACGAACGGCAGGGCGCTGGGCAGCGCCACGGAGAACAACACGCGCACCCGGCCGGTGCCGAACGCGCGGGCCGTCTCGACGAGCAGGGGGTCCAGCTCGTCGAGCGCGTAGATGGTGTTGAACAGGATCGGCCACACCGCCGCGTACACGGCCAGCGAGATCTTCATCTCCGGGCCGACCCCGAGCAGCAGGATCGCCAGCGGGATCAGCGCCACCGACGGGATCGGCCGCAGGAACTCCACGACCGCGCGGGTGGCGTGCCGCACGGCCGGGACGCTGCCCAGCACCAGTCCCAAGGGGACGGCGATGCCGGTGGACAGTCCTACCGCGACCAGCAGCGCCAGCACGGTGGCGACGACGTCGCGCAGGAACGCCTCGTCACCCAGCAGCCCGAACAACTCGACCCCCACCACGGTCGGTGGTGGCAGGTACGCCGGCGGGACCAGCCCGGAACGGCCGAACAGCTCCCAGACGACGAGGAACCCGGTCACACCGAGCAGCCCCCGGGTGAGCGCACGCACGCGCAACGCCTACTTCCAGTTGATCAACCCCAGCCAACCCGGCTCAATCTAGAGAGTCATCCCCCGTCGCGACAATGCGTACACGAGAAATCACTGTCACGAATCTTCACCGGTAGGGGCGGCGCGCGGGCCGGGCCGGGCGGCGGGAGCCGGGCGCGGGCGGCTGCGACCGGCGGTGGAGCGGGGGTCGCGCGCCGGTCGGCGGATGCCGGTCCCCGGTCCGGGGAGCAGGACCGGGGAGCGGCCGGGGCCGTGTCCGGGGGGCGGATCCGGGAGAACGGCCGGGGCCGCGTCGGAAGGCGGATCCGGGAGAACGGCCCGGGCCGCGTCGGGGGGCGGAACCGGGAGAACGGCCGGGGCCGCGTGGGGAGGCGGAACCGGGAGAACGGCCGGGGCCGCGTCGGGGGGCGGGTCCGGGAGAGCGGGTGGCGCCGTGCGGGGCGCCCGGAGCGGGCGCCCCGGCCTCGCCGCTACAGGCCGACCGCCTTGTACAGGGAGCCGACCTCCTGGCGGTTGAGCACCCGCATCGAACCGGGGCGCTGGTTGCCGAGCCGGACCTCGCCGACCGCGGTGCGCACCAGGCTCTGCACCGGGTGCCCGACCGCGTCCAGCAGCCGGCGCACGATGTGCTTGCGGCCCTCGTGGATCACGACCTCCACCAGCGCCCGGCCGGGCGCGGAGGACACCAGCTTGAACGAGTCGACCCGGACCGGGCCGTCCTCCAGCTCGATGCCGGCGCGCAGCCGCTTGCCGACGTCCTTGGCCACCGGGCCCGGCACCTCGGCCAGGTAGGTCTTGGGCACCGCGTAGGACGGGTGCATCAGCCGGTGCGCGAGGTCGCCGTCGTTGGTCAGCAGCAGCAGGCCCTCGGTGTCGGCGTCCAGCCGGCCGACGTGGAACAGGCGCTCCTTGCGGTTGACCAGGTAGTCGCCGACGCACGGGCGGTGCGTCTCGTCGTGCATCGTGGACAGCACGCCGCGCGGCTTGTTCAGCACGAGGGTGATCACGTCGTCCTTGAGCACCACCCGCACGCCGTCCACGTGCACGACGGCCGTCTCGGGGTCGATCCGGCGGCCCTGCTCGCGCACGACCTCGCCGTCCACCTGGACGCGGCCGAGCTCGATCAGCTCCTCGGCCACGCGTCGTGAGGCGATGCCCGCCTTGGCGAGCACCTTCTGGAGCCGAATCCCTTCGGGTCCCTGGTCAGACATCGTCGATCGCATCCACTTCGGGCAGGAGGGGGGCGATCGGCGGCAGGTCGTCCAGCGACGACAGCCCCAACCGCTCCAGGAACAGTTCGGTCGTGCGGTAGAGGATGCCACCCGTGTCGGGGTCCGCGCCCGCCTCGGCGATGAGCCCGCGCGCGACCAGCGTGCGGATCACCCCGTCGACGTTCACCCCGCGCACCGCCGCGACCCGGGCCCGCGTGACGGGCTGCCGGTAGGCGATGACGGCGAGGGTCTCCAGGGCCGCCCTGGTGAGCTTGGCCCGCTGCCCGTCCAGCAGCAGCTTCTCCACGAATGGCGCGAAGCGGTCCCGCGTGTAGAACCGCCAGCCGTCCCCGATTCTACGCAGGTCGACGCCGCTGCCGCTCTCGGTGTAGCGGGCGGCCAGCGCGCGCAGGGCCCGGGTGACGCGCCTCACCGGCTGCTCCAGCACGCCGGCGAGCTGCTTCTCGTCGATCGGGCTGTCCACGACGAGCAGGACGGACTCCAGCGCGCCCTCGAACTCGCGGTCGTCGGTGAGGTCGGGCAACCCGGCGTCCTCGGCGTCCTCGGGGTCGCCGGCGCCCCGGCCCTTCGCGCCGCGCCGGGCCTTGGCGCCGTTGCGCGCCCCCGCGCCGCCTCGGGGGCCCGGACCGCTCGCCGTCGCCGGGCCGGGCGCGGTGCCCGGACCGGACGCGGTGCCCGGACCGGGCGCGTCGCCGGGCGCGGGGTCGGCCGCGAGTCCGGCCGCGGGTCCGGCGTCGGGGGCGGGGAACAGCCCGGACTGCGGTTCGGCGGTGGTCTCCGGCTCGCTCACCCGTACTCCTCGTCCTCGTCGCGGTCCTCGTCGCGGTCCCCGGCCCCCTCGACCGGGCCGCCGACCCACGTGATGCGCAGCTCGCCCAGCGGGTCGGGCTGTTCGAACGCCAGCACCTGCTCCCGGTACAGCTCCAGCAGCGCCAGGAACCGGGCGACGACCTCCATCGTCCCGGTGCAGTCGGCGACGACCTCGGCGAACGTCGTGGTCCCCCGCCGCGCCAGCAGCTCCCGCAGCAGCCCGGCGTGCTCGCGGACCGAGACCCGGTGCTGGTGGACGTGCTCGGTGGACACCGTCCGGGGCGGCCTGGGCCGGAACACCGCGGCGGCGACGTCGGCGAAGCGCCGGGCGTCCACGCCGAGCATCACCTCGGGCAGCAGGCCCTCGTAGCGCGCCTCCAGCGCCACCGAACGGGGGTAGCGGCGGTGCGCGCCCTGCTCCAGCTCGCCGAACAGCGCCGCGACCTGCTTGTACGCCCGGTACTGCAGCAGCCGCGCGAACAGCAGGTCGCGCGCCTCCAGCAGCGCCAGGTCGTCCTCGTCCTCCACGTCGCCCTGGGGCAGCAGCCGGGCCGCCTTGAGGTCGAGCAGGGTCGCCGCGATGACCAGGAACTCGGTGGTCTCGTCCAGGTCCCAGCCGTCGCCCAGCGCGCGGGTGTGCGCGATGAAGTCGTCGGTGACCTGGTGCAGCGCCACCTCGGTCACGTCGAGGGTGTGCTGCGAGATCAACTGGAGCAGCAGGTCGAAGGGGCCCTCGAAGTTGGTCAGCTTGACCTTGAAGCGGCCGTCGGGCGCCTCTGCGGCGGGCACCTCGTCGGCGGGGGCGGCACCGCTCACCGCTCGCGCAACCTGCGCACGAGCGGGGAGTCCCCGCCGTGCTCCTCCAGGTCGTCCAGCACTATCGCGATCGCCTCGCGCACCACCCGGCCGCGGTCCACCGCGAGGCCGTGCTCGCCGCGCAGCTCCAGCCGGGCGTGCTCCAGGGCGAGCAGCTCCTCGTCGGACACGTACACGGTGATCTTGGTGGAGTGCTTCTGGCGGCCGGTGCCCCGGCGCGGGCCGTGCGCCTCGCCGGCCGGCCGCGCGGCCGCGGCCCGACCCGGCGCGCCCTGACCGGCGGCTTCCCGGGCGGCAGCGACCTGTCCGGCGGTCTCCCGGCCGGCCGCTTCCCGACCGGCGGCGTCGTCCGGCTCGGCCTGCCCCGCCGCGGGCCGCTCGGGCCGCGGCGCGGGCCCGGCGGCGTCGAGGGCCGCGGGACCGGTCAGGCGGAACAGCTCGGACGCGCCCGGCAGCGATGGGCGTCGGGTCACCGGGCGATCACCTCGCGCGCCAGCGCGCGGTAAGCCTTCGCGCCCGCCGAGCGGGGCGCCCACCGGGTGATCGGCTCGCCCGCGACGGTCGTCTCCGGGAACCGGACCGTGCGGTTGATCACCGTGTCGAACACGACGTCGCCGAACGCCTCCACGACCCGCGCCATGACCTCGCGGGAGTGCAGCGTGCGCGGGTCGTACATGGTGGCGAGTATCCCGGTGATCTCCAGCTTCGGGTTCAACCGCTCCCTGACCTTCTCGATGGTGTCTATCAGCAGCGCAACCCCGCGCAGGCTGAAGAACTCGCACTCCAGCGGGATGAGGACCCCGTCGGCCGCGGCGAGCGCGTTGACCGTGAGCAGGCCGAGCGAGGGCTGGCAGTCGACCAGCACGTAGTCGTAGTGCTCGATCACCGGGCGCAGGGTGCGCACGAGGGTGTGCTCGCGGCCCACCTCGGACACCAGCTGGATCTCCGCCGCCGACAGGTCGATGTTGCTGGGCAGCAGGTCCATGCCGGCCACCGGCGTCCGCATGATCACGTCGCGGACGGTGACGTCGCGCTCCATGATGACGTTGTAGATCGTCTGGTCGAGCTGGTGCGGGTGCACGCCGAGGCCGACCGACAGCGCCCCCTGCGGGTCGAAGTCCACCAGCAGCACGCGGCGCCCGTACTCGGTCAGCGCCGCGCCCAGGTTGATCGTGGACGTGGTCTTGCCCACGCCGCCCTTCTGGTTGCAGATCGCCAGGATGCGGGCCGGGCCGTGGTGGGCCACCAGCGGCGGGTCGGGCACGTGGCGCAGGGGCCGCCCGGTGGGCCCGATGTCGCCGGCGACCTGCTCGGAGGCGTCCTCGTCGGCCGGCGCGGCGTGCGGTGCGAGGCTCAGCTCGACCGAGGCCCGCGGCACACCGGACGCCTGCGCGGGCGGCGGTGGGCGGAGCCACGGCCGTTCCGCGTGTTCCGGTGTCGACATCGCCTTCCCGATTCCTAGTCCTCTGCCTGGGCGCAGCCTAGGCACAGCGGGGCACACCGGCAACGTGCCCCGCCGCAGCCGGCGCGAGCGGTTCTCACCGCACCGCGGCGGTCCGGTCGGCGGCCTTGAGCACCACGTCGAGCAGGCCCGGGAACAGCGCGTCCAGGTCCTCGCGGCGCAGCGAGACCCACCGCTGGTTGCCGCACGCCCTGGTGCGGGTGATCCCCGCCTCCCGCAGCACGCGCAGGTGCTGCGACAGCGTCGACTTGGCGACGCCCACGGAGAGGGAACCGCAGCAGCGCTCCCCGTCGGCCTCGATCTGGAGGACGACGGCCAGCCTGGTGGGGTCGCTCAGCGCGTGCAGCACCGCGCCGAGTTCGATGTCGGCGGCTTCCGGCTCGTCGATGTTGGACACCGGCACGGCTCCTCCAGCTCGTCGCGTCCGGGTGGGGGGCTTTCTTCCTGTCGTCGGCACGCAGGTCATCACTTCTGTGGGGTGTCACCCGAAAGGCTGGCACCCGATCGGGTTGGCTCACAGTACCCGTGGAGCGCTCATGTTCCACCGGTCGCGCGGGGGTGGGCCGTCGCGTACACCTCGCGCAGGGTGTTGACCGTCACCAGCGTGTAGACCTGGGTGGTGGTCACCGAGGCGTGGCCGAGCAGCTCCTGCACCACCCGCACGTCCGCGCCGCCCTCCAGCAGGTGCGTGGCGAACGAGTGCCGCAGCGTGTGCGGGGACACCCGCGCGGCGATGCCCGCGCGCTCGGCGGCGGTCTTGAGCACCTGCCACGCCGACTGGCGCGACAGCCGGCCGCCGCGGGCGTTGAGGAACAGCGCCGGCGTCCCCCGCTTGACCAGGGCGGGCCGGGCGCGCACCAGGTAGCCCTCCAGCGCGGCCAGCGCCGGGCGGCCCACCGGCACCAGCCGCTGCCGGCCGCCCTTGCCGTCGAGCAGCACGGTCCGCTCGGTGGTGTCCACGTCGTCCACGTCCAGGCCCACGACCTCGGAGATCCGCGCGCCGCTGGAGTACAGCAGCTCCAGCAGCGCCCGGTCGCGCGGGCTCGCGGGCACGTCGAGCAGCCGCAGCACGTCGTCCACCGGCAGGGCCTTGGGCAGCCGGCGCGGCGGGGTCGGCGGGCGCACCTCCCGCGCCGGGTCGTGCGCGGCGAGCCCCTCGAGGTGGGCGAACCGGTGCAGGCCGCGCACGGCGACCAGGGCGCGGGCGGCGGAGGACTCGGCCAGACCCGCCTCGCGCAGGCCCGCCAGGAAGTCTCCGACCACCGCCTCGGTGACCTGCGCCGGCGCGGTGATCCCCCGCGCGGCCAGGTGCTCGGTGTAGCGGCGCAGGTCGCGGGCGTAGGACTCCAGGGTGTTGCGCGCGGTGCCGCGCTCCACGGCCAGGTGGTCCAGGAAAGCCTTCACGACGTCCCTCACAGCTGAGCCAGGGGTGCGTGGGGCAGCCCGTGCGCCTTGGCCACCTCGGGCTGGACGATCGTGCCGCGCACCGCGGTCACACCCCCGGCCAGCGCCGGGTCCTCGCTCACCGCCCGCCGGAACCCCTTGTCCGCCAGCGCGACCACGTAGGGCAGTGTGACGTTCGCCAGCGCCCACGTCGAGGTGTGCGGCACCGCGCCGGGCATGTTCGCCACGCAGTAGAACACCGAGTCGTGCACCCGGAACGTCGGGTCGTCGTGCGTGGTGGGCCGCGAGTCGGCGAAGCAGCCGCCCTGGTCGATCGCGACGTCGACCAGCACCGAACCCGACCGCATGGTCGACACCAGGTGGTTGCTCACCAGCGTCGGGGCCTTCGCGCCGGGCACCAGCACCGCGCCGATCACCAGGTCCGCCCAGCGGCAAGCCTTCTCCACCTCGTAGGCGTTGCTCGTGACGGTCCCGAGCCGGCCCCGGTAGGCGTGGTCGAGCCGCCGCAGCCGGTCGACGTCGGTGTCCAGCACCACGACCTCCGCCCCGAACCCGACGGCGACCGCGGCGGCGTTCCCGCCCGCCACGCCCGCGCCGAGCACCACGACCTTGCCCGCCGGCACGCCCGGCACACCGCCCAGCAGCACCCCGCGCCCGCCCTGGTTGCGCTCCAGGCAGTGCGCGCCCACCTGGGTCGCCATCCGCCCGGCCACCTCGCTCATCGGGGCGAGCAGCGGCAGCGAGCCGTCCGCCGACCGCACCGTCTCGTAGGCGATGGCGTCGATCCCGGCGGCCACCACCGCGCGCGTGCACGCGGCGTCCGCGGCCAGGTGCAGGTAGGCGAACAGGACCTGGCCGGGCCGCATCCGGTGGTACTCCTCGGCGACCGGCTCCTTCACCTTCAGCACCAGCTCGGCCGCGCCCCAGACGTCGTCCGCGGTCGGCGCGGTCCGGGCGCCCGCGGCCAGGAACTCGACGTCCGGGATCGCGCTGCCCTCCCCCGCACCGGCCTCGACCAGCACCTCGTGCCCGCGGCGCACCAGCTCGACCACACCGGCGGGCGTGATCGCCACCCGATGCTCCTGGTTCTTCACCTCACGTGGAATCCCGACCAGCACCAGGTCAGCGTAGGTCGGCCGGCGCGTTCCGGCCGGACGGGACCTCGCGTGCTGTTAGCGTTCAGGTCGTGTCGGAACCCCACCAGGTGCGCATCGGCAACCAGCAGCGCGAAGAGGCGATCAGCGCGCTCAACGACCACTTCGCGGCGGGTCGGCTGGAGATCGGGGAGTACGAGCAGCGGGTCGGCTACGCGACGGCGGCCCAGACCGCCGGGGAGCTGTCGGCCCTGTTCCAGGACCTGCCGCAGCCCCACCCGCAGTTCACGTCGCCGCCGCGGACGCACTACGCGCCGCCCACCGACCACGCGACCCCGCCACCGGGCTACACCACCCCACCGGGCTACACGCCACCACCGGGCTACGCACCCCCGCCGGGCCACACCGCCCCGCCGCCGGGCTACACGCCCCCGCCCGGCTACGGCGGGTACCCGCCACCCGGCCCCGGCGGGTACCCGCCGCCGGGCTTCGACCCGAACGCGCCCTTCGGCGTGGACCCGCTGACCGGCCGGCCGCTGTCGGACAAGTCCCGCGTCGCGGCCGGCGTCCTGCAGCTGGTGCTGCCGTTCGGCATCGGCCGGTTCTACATCGGCGACACGGCCATCGGCATCGCCCAGCTGCTGACCTGCGGCGGCTGCGGCATCTGGTCGCTGGTCGACGGCATCGTCCTGCTGGTCAACGGCGGCACCGACAGCCAGGGCCGCCGGCTACGCGACTAGGTTGCGGACCACCGCCCAGACGACGGCGAGCACCGCCACCGGCCGGCCGACCCGCGCGGTCAGCGGCGCGGTCCGCTCGCCGCGCCGCGCGGCCCGGAACCACCGCAGCCACAGCCACGCCAGCACCGGCAGCCCGAAGACCAGCATGACGGCGTTGAAGTGGAACGCGGCGGCGACGTCGCCGTGCAGCAGCGCGTGCACCATCCGGGTGGACCCGCAGGCCGGGCACTGGATGCCGGTCAGCGCGAACAGCGGGCACGGCGGCCACAGCGACCCCGGCCCGTTCGGGTCGAACACCAGCAACCCGGCCGACGCCACCACCGCCCCGACCGCGACGGCGACCGGCTTGAGCACGCTCATGCCCGCCATTGTGCCCGGGGCGGCGGCGTTCCCGGGCACGGCCTCGGCAGCCCGGTGTTCACGCGTTCGAGGGACCGGCAGGGCCGGTGACGGGGAGGACCGGGCCCGACCCGGCCCTCCCGCGCCAACCCCGGGACCTCAGTCGCCGCGCGCCGCGAACCGGGTCGGCCGGTCCGCGAACGGCGCGTCGGCGGGCCGCGCCCGAGCCCGCCCGGCGAGCACCGCCTGGGCCGCGAGCAGCCCGGCCACCGCCGCGCCGTTCACGATCTCCCCGGCCAGCGCCATGGCCACCGCCTCGTCCAGCGGGAACCGGCGCGCCTCCAGGTCGGCCTCCTCGTCGCCCATCTGCTGCCGCTCGACCTCCGACAGGTCGCGGGCGAGGAACACGCGGACCACCTCGTCGGTGAAACCGGGCGAGGCGGCCACGTCGACCAGCGTCGACCACTCCCGCGCCGCCAGCCCGACCTCCTCCACCAGCTCGCGCCGGGCCGCCTCCAGCGGCTGCTCCGAGGCCGAGTCCAGCAGCCCCGCCGGCAGCTCCCAGATCCGCTTGCCCAGCGGGTGCCGGTACTGGTGGATGAGGGTCACCCGGCCCTGCGGGTCCACCGCCGCCACGGCCACCGCGCCCAGGTGCTCGACGACCTCGCGCCGCGCCGTCCCGCCACCGGGCATGGCGACCTCGTCCACCCGCAGCGCCACGACCCGGCCCACGTGCACGTCCCGCGAGGAGACGGTCTCGAACTCGTGCCTCACTTGGCGGCTCCGGCGGTCTCGGGCAGCGGCAGCCGGTCGGCGAGCCGGTAGTCCAGCGCGGCCTTGACGAACGCCGCGAACAGCGGGTGCGGCTTCGTCGGGCGGCTCTTGAGCTCCGGGTGCGCCTGCGTGGCGACGAAGAACGGGTGCACCTCGGCGGGCAGCTCGACGAACTCCACCAGCCGCCCGTCCGGCGACGTCCCGGAGAACACCAGGCCGGCCTTGCCCAGCTCGTCGCGGTAGGAGTTGTTCACCTCGTACCGGTGCCGGTGCCGCTCGGAGACCTCGGTCGCGCCGTAGGCGGCGGCGACCTGCGAACCGGGCACGAGCTTCGCGGGGTACGCGCCCAGCCGCATGGTGCCGCCCATGTCGCGCCGGCCGGACACCACGTCCTCCTGGTCGGCCATGGTGCTGATCACCGGCGCCCCGGTCTCCTCGAACTCCGAGGAGTTGGCGTCGGCGATCCCGGCGAGGTTGCGCGCGGCCTCGATCACCAGGCACTGCAGGCCCAGGCACAGCCCCAGCAGCGGGATGCCCCGCGTCCGGGCGAAGGTGATGGCCCCGATCTTGCCCTCGATCCCCCGCACCCCGAACCCGCCCGGGATGAGCACCGCGTCCAGCCCGGCCAGCGCGTGCGCGGCGCCACCGGGGGTCTGGCACTCGTCGGAGGGCACCCACACGACCTCGACCTTGGCGCGGTGGGCGAACCCGCCGGCCCGCAGCGCCTCGGTGACCGACAGGTAGGCGTCGGGCAGGTCGACGTACTTGCCGACCAGCCCGACGCGCACCCTCTCGGTCGGGTTGTGCACGCGGTCGAGCAGGTCGCCCCACACGGTCCAGTCGACGTCGCGGAACGGCAGGTCGAGCCGGCGCACCACGTACGCGTCGAGGCCCTCGCCGTGCAGCACCTTGGGGATGTCGTAGATCGAGGGCGAGTCGACGGCGGCCACGACGGCGTCGGTGTCGACGTCGCACATCAGGCCGATCTTGCGCTTCAACGAGTCCGGGATCTCCCGGTCGGCCCGGCACACGATGGCGTCGGGCTGGATGCCGATGTTGCGCAGGGCGGCGACGGAGTGCTGCGTCGGCTTGGTCTTCAGCTCACCGGACGGCGCGAGGTAGGGCACGAGCGACACGTGCAGGAAGAACACGTTGTCCCGCCCGACGTCGTGGCGGACCTGCCGGCAGGCTTCGAGGAACGGCAGCGACTCGATGTCGCCCACCGTGCCGCCGACCTCGGTGATCACGACGTCCGGCACCGCGCCGTCGGGGCCGGGCTCGGCCATCGCCCGGATGCGGCGCTTGATCTCGTCGGTGATGTGCGGGATGACCTGGACGGTGTCGCCGAGGTACTCACCGCGCCGCTCCTTGGCGATGACCTCGGAGTACACCTGGCCGGTGGTGACGTTGGCGTCCCCGGACAGGTCGCGGGCGAGGAAGCGCTCGTAGTGGCCGATGTCGAGGTCGGTCTCCGCGCCGTCGTCGGTGACGAACACCTCGCCGTGCTGGAACGGGTTCATCGTCCCCGGGTCGACGTTGAGGTACGGGTCGAGCTTCTGCATGGTCACCCGCAGACCACGGGCGGTCAGCAGCTGACCGAGGCTGGAGGCGGTGAGTCCCTTGCCCAGGGAGGAGGCCACGCCCCCGGTGACGAAAACGTGCTTGGTCGTACGTGCCTGAAGCACCAAGGAGGCTCCCCGTGGTCTGAAGTTCCGCAGGGCAACCGGCCCTGTCCACGGGCCCTAACGCTAACACGCCACCAGTCACCGAGCGCGCTGGTGGTCCGGTACCGCATCACTCAGATGGCCTAGCTCCACCAACCCCACCACCACGGGCCCACCAGCAGGCCACCACCCCACCTCCACCGGTACCTCCACCGGTCAACCACCCACCCCACCAGCCACCCCATCCGCGGTCCCATCCGCGGCCCCACCCGCCGGCCTCCACCCACGACCCACCCCCACCACCACGGCCCCCGCCGCCCCCGACGAACCGCCCCTGCGCCACAACAGGAACCAGCGCCACCCACCGACCTTGAGCCCGCCCACTCCCGCCGTCTCCGGCTCAGCCGCTCCCGACACGCTGACCCGGCACGCGATCAGGCGGCACACCCCGACACACCGACCCGACCCGACCCGACACGGCCCGACCCGACACGGCCCGACCCGACACGGCCCGACCCGACACGGCCCGACACGGCCCGACCCA